>Ga0182741_1002240_pt1 | contig 23006 bp, 28 predicted proteins | sample eDN5th37CBELigOP_FD_128874 | JGI IMG/M metagenome (GOLD analysis project Ga0182741, IMG submission 128874) | Enriched Organic Plus compost microbial communities from Emeryville, California, USA - eDNA 5th pass 37_C BE-Lig OP (version 2) (version 2) ... | reverse complement strand
TCAGCCCCGGCATCTCGGTGCCGATCAAGAAGGCGTCGACCCCGCCCGCCGCCGCGCAGAGATGGGCGTAGTGCAGCACCATGCGGCGCAGGCCCCAGTCGCCGGGCGTTCCGGTCCACGAAATCGACTGACCCGAGACGCTGAAGCTGGCGGGCGTGGCTGCGCCGAACAGCGCGGCGACCTGGCTTGCGGCCGTGGCGGTCTTGTCCACCGATCCCGCGAAACCAGCCGCGGGCGAACAGGTGATCCGCCCCCGCCAGGGGAACGCAGGCTGACCGGTCTCGGCGGCGTTGTCGGAATACGGGTTCGGCAGCGTGTTGCCGGGTGGCACGTCCATCAGGATGAACGGGTAGAAGGTGACCCGCAGCCCGCGGGCCTTCATCTCCTGGATCGCCTGCACCACCGCGAAGTCGGACGGCGTGCCGCCATAGACGGGGCGATCCTGATCGTCGCGGCTCATGAGGAAGGCGTTGGCGCGGCTGACGCCGTTCACCGACCAGCTGGCGGGCGTGGTCGATTTAGCCGAGACCTCGACGCCCGGCCGCACCTTGCACGATCCCGCGCGCAGATCGTCGCCGAACCACGCCACCACGAGGCTGACGCTTTCGACCGCCGGGGCCATGGCCTGCAGCCGGTCGAGCGCTTCGACCATGTCGGTGGAGTCGGCCAGCGCGTTCAGGTTCTCGGGCACCGTCGCGCCGCCGTCGGTCTTGCGGATCGCCTGCGTCGCGTAGGTGAACTCGCCCGAGGCCGGGATCATGGTGACGGCGCGGGTCAGCCCCTCGGCGGTGTCGGGATCGGCGAGCGGGCGGAACACCTCGAAGGAAAGCTGTGGCAGCCGGTTGCCATAGGTCGAGAGCGCCAGTTCCTCGAAGACGACATAGGCCGTGCCGCGATAGGCGGGCGTGTTGGCCGCCCCCATCTTCGCGGCGATGAACGGATCGGCCGCCTGCGCCTCACTTCCCGGATACCAGCGCCAGGTCACGCCGGAGAGGTCCATCGGCTTGCCGTCGGCCCAGATGCGCCCGATGCCGGTGACCGGGCCCTCGCAGAGCGCCACGGCGAAGCTGGCATAGTACAGATACTCGGTGGTTTTGACCTTGCCGCCCCCGCCGCCCTTGCCGCCGCCCTGCGTGGTGGTCTTCGTCTCCTCGCGGAAATCGGTCGCCCAGATGATGTTGCCGCCGATGCGCATGCGCCCGTAGAGCCGCGGGATCACCGCACCTTCGGTGGCCGAGGTGATGCGCAGCGTGTCGAGCCGCGCGCCCTCGATGCGCTGCGTGGGCGCCAGCGACGAGATGATCCAGCTGTCGACGACGGAGCCGATGCTCGAGCCGATGAAGCCGCCGATGGTGGCGGCGCTGACGCCGAGGATCGCGCCGCCGATGCTGCCGCCAATGGCGGCGCCGGCTGCGCCGAGAACGAGGGTGGCCATGGTCGGGTCTCAGCGTTGCGGGAACAGGAAGGCGAAGGCGATGCGCCGCCGCCAGGACGGCGTGAGCGGTTCCTCGATCACGCCGAGCCGCTCGTAGGCGTGGAGGAAGGAGGCGGGGCCCGTCAGGATCCCGACATGCTTGGCGATGGCGCGCGGCCTCATGCGGAACAGGACCAGCGTTCCCGGACCGGCATCGGCGGGCGACACTTCGATCATCATGCGCCGCGCGCCCTCGGCCAGCACCTCGCGCGCGCCGGTCTCGCCCCAGTCCCGGCTGTAGGGTGGGATCGGGAACGGTTCCGGCCCCACCACCTCGCGCCAGACGCCCCGGGCCAGCCCGAGGCAGTCGCAGCCGACACCGCGCAGGCTCGCCTGGTCATGGTACGGCGTGCCGAGCCAAGACCGCGCGATGACGATGACGCGCGCCGGGTCGACCGGTGCGAGAGGTTGCGTCACAGTACGCCTCCCTCGTGGCCGCCATCCTTCGTGGCGTAGCGGAGAACGGCGTCCTGGCCGGGGATGTGCGGGAAGCCGCGGAAGTTGAGGGTATTCGCGAACTTCGCCCCGCAGGTTTCCATGCGCTTGTCGCAGCCCGCGCGGATGGTGAAGCCGTCGCCCTCGGCGATCGCGCGCACTGGCGGTTCGAGCAGCGTCAGGATCGCCACGTCGTCCGTGACGTCATGGCCCAGCACCTCGGTGCGCCGCCCGGCGTTCGCGCCGCTCGTCCAGTCCAGCGTGCCGAAGGTGAACCAGCCGGCCTCGAACCCGCCGATGCCCGAGGCGGTGAAAGCCCGGTCGCGCAGGAGATCGATGACGGCGCCGGTGCCCTTGAAGGCGGGAGCCTCCAGATCGACCCCGCAGCGCGCATCCCCGAGCGCGGCGTCACAGGTCGCCTGAAACGTCCGCCCGACCGTCTGACCGAGCACATGGGCGAGCGAGCGCACCTCGGCGACGAAAGCGAGCCGCCCACGCCGGATCTGCCCGATGGCGCCGCGCCGCATCTGCACGCGCTGGCCCGTGTCGGCCCAGTTCACCCGCCACACCTCGACCTCGGCATTGTCCCAGCGGCCGTCTCGGATGTCGGTCTCGGTGATCCGATCGGATGTCAGCACGCCTTCCGCGTCCTGCGCATCGACGGACAGGTCCGAGCCCGAGCGAAACTCGGACGCCGTCAGCCCGCTTTCCGGCTCGAAGTCGGTGCTGTCGAAACTCAGCGTCCGGTCGTGGTCGGTGAAACCGAAGGTGACGCCGTCGGCAAGCGCGATCCGCCAGCACCACGCGAGCGTCGTCGTGCCCTCCTCGAGATGAGCCTGCAGGGCGGGGTCGAGTGTTTTCATCGGCGCAGTTCCAGAAGCGGAATGGAGGTGATCGATCCGAGCCGCTCGAGGTCGAGCGTCACGTCGAGCACGTCGGTGTCGAAGCGGACCGGCACGTCGAACTCGAAGCCCGCGGTGATGGCGACGCTCTCGGCGGGCGCAGTGTCGAAGGTGACCACACCGGTGTTCGTGTCGACGAACCAGCCGCTGAGTTGCTCCGCGCCATCGAGGGCGATCCGGACCGTGCCGGCGACCGGCTTGGTGATCGTCCGCACCCATTTCTGGCTGCCCGAGGCGTAGCGTTTGACCAGCTGGAAGGCGGTCGTCGTGCCGTCGCCGGTGTCGATCGACTGGTCGGTCGGCCCCGGCGTCTGCGACGGTAGGCAGGACTTGTGATCCGCCCAGTCCTTGAAGCGGAAGCCGTGCAGCCGCCCATTCCGCGCTTCGAAGAAGGCTACGACCGCCGCCAGATCGTCGGCACGGCGGACGCCGTACGCGACGTCGTAGCGGCGTCGCGAATTGGCCCAACTGGCATTGCGTTCTTCGTCGCCCGAGGCGAGCTCGACGATCTGCGTGCGCCGCTCCGGCCCGCCCCGCGCGCCGCGGCTGATGTTGTCGGGAAACCGGACCTCGTGAAACGCCATCACATGCCCCTCCGCCCGAGCGAGACCGCACGGGCGATGTCCGCCGCGACCTGCGTGCGGGACTGTCGGTAGCTCTCGGCGTCGCGGGCCATGATCGTGACGTTGACGCCACCGCCCGCGCCGTAGCTCTGCGCCTCGCGACGGGACAGCACCCGCTCACCGCGCTGCAGGATCGCGGGAATTTCGTCGTGGCGGAGACCAGCCATGCCTCCGGAATGCATCCGGGGCGCGGCGGCGAAGGCCATGGCTGGAACCATGCGCGAGGGCCCAGCCGATCCCACCATCCCGCCTGCATGCAGGACATTGGCGAAGATGCCACCCGCTCCAGCGAAGACACCCGAGAGCGCATTGGCGATCGGCCCGAGGATGAACCGCCGCGCCGCGAGCTGGGCCAGATCGGCGAGCAGAGTGGTGACGAGATCGCGGAAGTTCAGCTTCCCGGTCTTCACGAACTGGCCCACCGCGTTCTCGGCCGACTGGAAGGCGCCGACGAGGCTCTGGCCGATGTCGCCTCCGATGTCGCGGGCCTTGCTGGCGTAGTCCGACAGCGCCGCCGTGACCGCCCGCCAGCCCGTGACGGCGGCCTCGGTCGCGGGCTCCGCTGCAGCGGCGGCGGCTCCGGCCGCCGCACCGGCACCTGTTGCGGCGCGCCCGGCATCGCCAAGCGCGGTCTCCAGCCGCTCGGCCGCACCGGTGGCCTCGGTCAGCGCATCGGCGCTCGCCTCGTCGGTGCCGCGCACCGCGTCGCGCAGGGCCTGCCAGCTTTCGAGCGGCGCGCGGGCCCCTTCGGCCAGATCGCGCGCGGCACTGCGGTAGACATTCGCGGACTCGAGCGCCCGGTTTGCTGCGTCTGTCAGGCCGAGATCGGGCGCGGTGAGCGGGTTGTCCTCGAAAGCCCGGCCGAAGGCCGCCTGTGCGGCCGTCGTCGCGGCGGTCGCCGCGCCCTCGAAGCGGTTCTCGATCTCGCCGAGGTCGAGGTCAGGAACCAGCGAGATGCGGCGCTCGGAGCCGAGGGCTTCCAGCCCCTGGTTGATGCCGCCGATGAAGCCGTTGATGCGCGAGACCACGCCGTTAAGCATCGCCTCGACGCCGTCGACCAGGCTGTTCGCCGCCTGGAACGCCAGATCGCCGATGGCGGCGGGCAGCAGGCCCCAGATCGCCTTGATCGCCTCGTAGGCGCCCTCGAACGTGTTCGCGGCGGTGTTGCCGAAAGCCACCACGCTCTCGATGGCGCTCTGCATGCCCGACGCAGCGTCCGCCTTCAGGTCGAAGAACATCGCCGTGGCGGCCGCACCCGCCGCTGCCGCGCCCATCCGGATCCGCTCCCAGACCTCGACGGCGAGGTCCTTCAGCAGCGACATGGCCTCGCCAAACCCCCCGGCACCCGAAACGAGACGCGTGAACTGGTAGAGGAGCTCACCCGCGCCGACGATCAGCGCCCCGATGCCGGTGCGGATCAGCGCGCCGCGCAGGACGACCAGCGCCGTGGCGAGGCCCCGGACCGAGAGCGCCGCTGTGGCCATGCCGGCGACCCAACGTCCAGTGAGAAAGGCGGCGAAGGTGGCGGCGTAGGTGGTCAGGCGACCGATGTTCTCGAAGAGCCCGCGGATCGCGATGCCCAGCGGCCCGGTGCGGCTGGCGACCGCCGCCATGGCGTTGGCGATAGCCTCCAACGCAGGCGCGGCAGCAACGGCCAGCTGGTTCGACAGCCCGCGCCAGATGAGGCCGAGCCTTGAGATCGCATCGTTCGTCCGCTCGATCTGGTCGGCATCCTGCTCGGAGACCACGACCCCGAAGGCGAGGACGTCCTCCGTCGCCTGGCGCAGCGTCGCGGTGTCGATCCGCGCCATGGCGATGGAGCCTTCCTCACCGAACAGCTGGCCCGCAATGGCGGCGCGTTCTGCGGCGGGCACGAAGCTCTCGATGGCCGCGTTGATCGCACCCACGCGCTGGTCCAGCGGCAGGGCGATCAGGTCGGTGGCCGAAAGCCCCAGCCGGTCGAGCGCGTCGGCCGCGGGACCGGTCCCGGCGGCCGCCTGGCTGAGACGGCGCGTCAGATCCTTCGTGGCCTGTTCGATGCCGGACATGGAAACGCCCGCCAATTCGCCCGCGCGCTCCAGCGTCTGGATCGAGGCGACGGTGGTCCCGAGGGACTGCGCGAGCTTGGCCTGCGCCTCGACCGTCTGCAGCCCGGAGCGGATCATCGCCACGCCAGCAGCCGCGGCAGCCGCCACGGCGGCGGCCGCCGCAACCCGGACCCGGCGTGAGAAAGCCGCGAGCCGGGCGTTCGCAGCCTCCATCTCCCGGCTCAGCCGTCCGAAGCCACGCGATCCGGCCTCGCCCAAGCCCTCCAGTTCGGCACGCACCTGCCGTCCGCCCACGGCCGTGAGGCGGACGCTGACCCTTTTTTCAGCCATGGGAATGATCCATCTGTTCGTTGAGTTTGGCGACCATCACCGCCTCGATGACGGGCAGCAGTTCGGCCATGGCGAGGTGCGGCACGCCGAGCGCATCACCGAGCGCCAGCGCCGCCGACATGTCCCAACCGATCACCACGCCGGGCAGCAAACGAAGCTGGCCGCCGAGGCGGCCGACGAGGTCCCAGACCTGCCAGCCCTCCGGCGTTTCCGGACGGTTCAGCCGCGCCGGGCAGTCCGGGCAGGTTTGCGGGCTGCTTTCGCAGGGTTCGCAACCCTCGCAGTAGCGGTCGCCCCCGCCGAAGGACCATTCGGCGAGAGCGCGGAGACGTTTTTTTCCTGTTCCAGCAGCAGGCCCTTCGAGACGTAGGTCAGCTGGAACGCCTCGAAGATCGGCCAGACATCGAGCAGCGCGTCGATGGCCTCGGGGCTCGGATCGATGGGCTTGCCGTCCGCATCGCCGATACCGTCCCAGGCGAGCACCGCGCGACGCGCCAGTGCTTTTGCAAAAGCGACGGCGCGCTCCTCGTCGGAGGCGTCCTCGGGCACCCCCTCGACAGCGGGATCGCTGCGTGTCGCGACCATCAGCGCGGTGGTCAATGGGCGGAGTTGCACCCGCACGCCGGGGGTGAGGTCATGCCAGCGCGGGGCGTTGGTCAGGTCGAGCGTGAGCATCAATACGTCTCCACATCGTTCACGAGGGTGGCGGTGCACATCCGGCCGATGACGCTGTCGCGGGCGGCCTGCCAGTCGAAGGTCGCCTGCACGCCCTGCGGCCCGGAGATCTCGATGCGCGGGCGCGGCAGGTAGACGGCGTGCACGGTGAAGGTGAAGCTTTCGCCGGAGGGCAGCGCGTAGCCGAACTCGAGCTCGCACGGATCGCCGTTGATCGCCTGCGTCACCAATGTGCTGTCGGCGAAGCGGACCTCGATGGACCCGGTGAGCGCGGCGATGGACGGGTCCGCGCCGTCGATGCGGCCATCGTTCCGGATGGTCTCGATCCGGTCGAGGTTATTGGCGTAGGTGATGTCGGCCGAAATCACGTTGCCGAGGGCCGATCCATTCCGGGTGATCGATCCGTTGAAATGGCCGAACCTCTTCAGCTCCAGCGCGGCGGGTGTGCCGGCGCTAGAACTCGTACCCACCGTCTCGCCCTGCGCGACCAGCCGTGCCGTTGCAGTCAACAGGCCCGAGCGCTGCATCTGCCAGGTCATTTGGTCGAGCACGCAGCCAGAATACATGGCAAAGCGCGGCACTTCGGGCATGCCGGTCTCGATGGACATGCTGGGCAGTGTCCACGCCCCCGACTGGAACTCGTGAGTCCAGGGGCCGGTGCCGGTGGTGTTTGGTGCGCCGAAGGCCGCCTTCAGCCAGAAGCCAAAGGCCTCCGCGTCGAGCGGCACGACGACATCGCCGTCGGCCGTCACCGCGTCCTTGATCGGCGCCAGCGGATCGCGGCCGTAGCCCAATAACTCCGAGTTCAGCAGCGGCTGTTCCGCGCCCAGCGAGGTGCTGGCGAAGGGCATCTTCGTGAAACCGCCGACAGGCGGCGTGCCATAGGTCGTCTCGAACGCAAGCGCCATCTGCGCCCGCGCCCCTTGGGCTCTTGCCATCGTGTTCTCCTTGATGGTGTCGAAGCACGGTTGCGTTCGGTCAGGCCGTGCCGCACATGAAGTTCATGCGCAGTACTCGTCCCAACTCCCCGCACAGTGTTTTCGGTCGGTCGATCATCACCAGTATGATCGTTTCTCTCGCGATCGTGGTTCTTTCGGTTGGCCCCGTCTTGGGACAGACGAATACCGTGAGCGGCGCGGTCCGCTACGTGACGGACGGCGACACCTTCTCACTTCGCGGCGTTGAACGGCCAATCCGTGTCTGGGGCCTCGACGCTCCGGAGCGCAACGAGCGCGGCGCTTCCGCAGCGACGTCTACTCTGCGGCGGCTGGTCGCCGGACAAAGCCTGACCTGTCGCGTGCGCGATATCGACCGGTACGGACGGATCGTCGGGCAGTGCTTCCTCGCCGATGGCCGCGATGTTGCAGCCCAGATGATCGCTGCCGGAGTGGCCCGGGAATACTGCTACTTCTCAGGCGGCTACTACGGCACCTGTCGCGGCAACTGACCCGTCGGCTCTACCCGAGAGGGTCGGCCGTGGAGTAGTGAAGTAAAACAGGGATCACCGCCGCCTTGAGGCTCGCGGCACCCTCGACTGGCAGGTCCACTACCCGCGGCGCTTCAGCCTCGACCCAGTCGCAGAGCCCGCCCAGTGTCCGGTCGGCGGCGAGTGCCGCTCCGATGCTGGCGGTCAACGTGTCGAAGGCCGCGTCACGGTCTGCGCCCTGCACGACCGCCTCGATCTCGGCCCGGTGCTGGTAGTGGTAGCGTAGGGGCGACAGCGTCACCTCCGGCTCCCCCGGTTCGCCGTCGCGCAGGATCAGCAGGCCCTCGGCCGACACACGCTCGGGCAGCACGTCGCCGCGAAGGGCGGTGGCAGGCAACACCGAGAGCCGCGCGTGCAGCGCGGCGAGGATGGTTTCGCGGGGGGTGGGCATGGACTACCTGACCTTGAAAAGTGAAGCAGAAGGAGCCTACCTCGCTCCCCTTTTGCCGAAAATCGGTTGAAGTGAATCCCACAAAGTGTCTTCGAGATCTTGTCTGCAGTTCCGGCTAACTTCTGGCGAAAATGATTGAACGCTGACCGTGACCGAGCCATCGAACTCCGGGCACCACCGCTGCATGTTCAAGGCATAGGTACCAGCCGGTGCCGACCCGATATGTTCTCTCAATCTCCGACGAATACCCTCCGAGCCACCAACGTACAGAGTCGTTTGCCCCTCACCTACGGGATTTCGCCGTGGAAGCCGGTACCCTCGCTGCTGTTCGGCCGGCAGCCCATCAAATGCGTTCCTGATCACCTCAACGAGGTCGGCATTTTCAACATAGAGCGAGTAGATCGCCGGATGGGTGATGTTGTCGCCGAGACTTTGCTCTAGCCATGGCCCTACTTCCTGCGCGGCAAGACCGCCCCGGATTTGCTCGGCCGTGAATTGACGCTTGATCGCATTGTCGAACTCTGCATTGCGGATAGATCGAGCACGAACTAGCAGGGACCTTCGAGCGGATCGGATGATTTCATCAGTAAGCATTTATGTTTGCAGCCCCCACCCACCTGATTGCTGGGCTACAAGCGATCACGAACTGACTTTCTCGTCCACCCAGTTCGCAACGATCAGCCCAGGCACGCTGTCGAGTGCCTGCTCAGCGTCGCGGTCCAGATCCAGCCGCTTCGGCAGCTTGACCTGCGGGACCAGCAGGAAGATCGGTGCGCTGACCTGGTTGCGGCCGGTCTTCGAACGTGACGCCACCGCCTGACCGCGAGTGTTGATGCGGGCCCGATCGGCGACAAGCAGGCTCGGGCCGCGGCGGCGATAGACGAACCGCAATCGCAGCCCCCGGCGGCGTTCCCATTCGCCGGGTGTGAGCTTGGCGCCTCGGAGGCCGCGCCCGGCGGCTTCGGTGGGGATCGCCAGCCAGAACCCGTCCTTCGAGCGGATCAGCGGGCCGGTGTCGTGGGCGCCGACGATGACCGGGGCCTTGGACCACACGAGCGACGCAGCGTTCAGACTTTCACCGGCCTTCGGGTATGTCTGGCTGCGGATCGAGTTGGCGAGCCGCCGGCCAAGCCCCGCGCCGGTGATCTGGCCGCGCCAGGCGGTCTTGAGCCCGGTCCCGGCCTCGCGCATGGCGGCGGTGACGGCCTTCTCTCCGGCCTTCACCTCTGCGGCCATGGCGGCGACGAGGTCCGGCGTGATGTCGAGTTTCAGCTTCATCGCGATCAGGCCATACGCAGATCCACGGTCCAGACGAGCCGCTCGCGGTCGCGGACAGGTTCGCCCTGGATGAGGAAAGCTTCGCCGTCGATCTCGATGCGGTCACCGGGACGCGGGTTGGCCACTTCGGAAAGGCGCAGATCGAGCCGGGTGCTCTCCGACCAGATCCGCGCCTCGCCGAAACCGATGACGTCGTCAGGTCGCCGCAGGATGGCGCGGACAAGTGCCGACGCGCCGCCCTCGGCGGTGTAGACCACGTCGCGCGCGAGATGCGCGTCCGCGAAGAGCGCGTCGAGGGCGGCGGCGAAGGCGGTCATCAGGTCCGCCGTGCCGAGCGCAGCACCTGCGGCCGAGTGCAGATCGGCAGTGGATTGCTCTCGATCTCGAGCCGCACCCATTCGTCGCGATCCCGGTCGGGGATCGTGCGGGCGTAGAGCGGCTGGCCGAGGGTGTTGACCGTCTCGAAGGTGTCCGCAGGGGCGTAGTAGATCTCGAACAGCCCCTCGATGCCCTCGGGGTAGAAGAACGCCTTGTCGGTGGGCACGGTGAAACCGACGCCGCCCCGGTAGCGGCGGAAGGTGATACCGCCGAAGCTGACCTCGTCGGCGACGCGGCCCCGCAGGTCGGCCGCGGCAGCAGTGTTGAGGTAGGTCTCGCGCACCTCCTTGTGGGCCACGAGATCGGCGAAGAAGGCCGAGCCGCATTCGGCGCGGACCTGCACGGCGCCGGCCGAGAGCCCGCCCATCGAGTCCTCGACGCTCTCGATCAGCGCCTGGCAGCGCTTGCGGAGCGCCCCGGAGGCCGGGCTCGCATTGTCGAGGTCGAAGTCGATCTCGGCCGCCGGCGAGATGCCGAACTCGGTGAAGTAGTTCACCACCGTCGCGTGGTCCTTCGGGTCCTTCACCAGCCCCTGGATGCCGTTCAGGAGGTGGTATTCGAAGGTGGTCTCGGCATCCTGGCGGAGCTTCCTGAGCCGATAAGCCACCTCGGTCTGCACCTGCTGCGTGGCGCTTTCGGAGCCGAAGTCGCGGACGGACTGGATCTCGGAGGCCCAGAGCACGTCCTGCTTCTTGAACTGGCGGCAGACGAAGGCGCGCATCTCGCGCCGGTCCGGGACCTGCTGCTCGTAGGCCGACCCGCGCTCAGAGAACGGGATCAGCGAGAGTGTGCCGTCCCGGCTTTCGATCACGACGGTGCGGGAGCGCACGCCGCGCGGGCTGAAAAGGTTCGAACCAGAGAGCAGCGCGGGCTTGTAGGGGATGTTCTCGAGCGCGCGGGTGAGCTCGACGATGGTGAAGGCATCGCCTTCGAAGATGTCCATGGTGGCCATGAAGATGCCTCCTGTCGGGATTGGGTCAGCGGACGAGGATGCCCGCGGCGAGGAGCGCCGTGTGGGCGGCCGAGATCTCGCCCTCGCTGGGCGTGCCGGCGAAGACGAGGTCGTGGCGATTTACGATGGCGGGTCCGCGGACGACGGCGACGGCCGGCACATCGCCACCGGACGCATCCGCCTTGCCCCAGAGCACGGCGACGGCGGTCTCGGTGCCATCGACGGCGGTCGGGTCGTGGGCCGCGTACTTGCCCGAGGCGGTGATTTGGCCCAGCACCGTGCCGGGCTCGAGCGTGCCGGAGGCGACGGTGATCGTCTCGCGGGTGTAGTCGCGGAAGGCTTCCCAGACGAGGAAGCCGCCGGGGTGTTTGCCTTCGACCAGCGTGGTCATGGTGTCATCCTTTCACTTTGAAGGTGCGGGCGACGATCTCGCCCCAGGGGCGCGCGGCCGAGGAACGGCCGGGCTGCGGGTGATGGGGCGCGATCTCGGGCTCGGCCTCGGCCTTGGCGGCGAGCAGCGCAGCGCGCACCTCGTCGAGGCTCATGTCCTGTTCGAGGAAGCGGCCGGCCATCTGCGCCTGGCCGGCAAGGCGGCAGAGATCGATGACGGCGCGGGCGTGGCCAATGGCCTCGGCCCGGATCACGGCAGGATCCGGCGGCGCGCCACTGGGCGGTGGCGTCTCGGCCGGCGGCTCCGAGGCGTAGGGAACGGCCGGATCGTCCTCTGCGTCGGAGACTTCATCGTTCTCCGCGGTCTCAGTGTCGGCAGTTTCCGCATCGGTTGCGGCGTCGTCGCTTTCGCCGTCTGGCTCCGGCTCAGCCTCGACCGCTTCGACCAGCACCGGCGGCGCATTGCGGAAGCGCCCGATGTCGAAGCTCGCGGCAATCCGGACAGGCTCGATCAGGCGATCGGCGAAGCCCTGCGCGACGGCGTCCGATGCGTCGAACCAGGTCTCGGCGGCCATGAGCGCGGAGACCTCCTCCGGCGTCCGGCCGGATTTCGCGGCATAGCCGGAGACGAGGCTGCCCTTCACCTTGTCGAGGGCCTCGGCCATGGCGCGCATGTCCTCGGCCGTGCCCATCACGAGGCCGGCGGGATCGTGGATCATCAGGAAGGCGTTCTCGGGCATGACGATCTCATCGCCCGCCATGGCGACATAGGAGGCCGCCGAGGCGGCGATGCCGTCGATCCAGACCGTGACCGTGCCCTCGTGGCGCTTGATCGCATTGTGGATCGCCACCGCGTCGAAGACCGATCCACCGGGGCTGTTCAGCCGCAGATCGACGGGCGTGCCCTCAGGCAGCGCGCCCAGTTCGGCGAGAAAACCCTTCGCCGAGACGCCGTAGGCGCCGATCTCGTCATAGATCGCCACTTCCGCACCGGTCCCCCGGGCGCGGATCGCATACCAGCTTGCCATGTCGTCACTCCTGTTCGGTGGCCGGATCGGTCGTCGCCGCTCCGTCGTCCGTGTCGTTGCCGGCGCCGTTGCCGGGCTCGGCCCGCGTTGCCGGCGTCGCGCGGGCGCCCTGCGTCTCGCCGGGGCTCGTGCGGTAGCGAAGGCCGAGACCTGTCGCGCGGGCGGCGTCGGCGGCGTTCTCGCGGTCGATTTCCTCGATGTCGTAGCCGGTGGCCTCGACCACTTTGCGCCGCGACGTGATGCCGGCCTCCATCGCTAGCACCTGTGCCTGGATGTCCTTCAGCGGATCGACCCAGTCCCAGCGCGGCGGGATCCACTGCACCGGTCGCACCTCTGCCGGATCGGCCTCCAGCGCGCCCGACAGGACCGCGGTCTCCAGCCAGCGCCGCCAGACTGCCCGGCAGAGCTGGTGCACGATGACGCCATGCTGCAGCTGGCCGATGCGGCGGCGGAACTCGACGAGTTCGGCCCTGAGACTCGAGTAGTTCGCTTGCCGGACATCGCCGGTGACGAGGTGATAGGGCAGCCCAAGCGAGGCCGCGACCGAGAGCAGCGTCCGGTACTGGAACGCCTCGTAGCCGCCGCCGACATCCGCCGGGGACGAGAACTTCACGTCTTCGCCGGGCAGCAGCACCTGCATCGTGCCGGGCTCGAGGCTCGCGATGGCCGCCCCGTCGAGATCCGCCTCCGCCTCTCCCATCATGGGCTCTTCCGGCGCGGTCTTGGTGATGAAGCCCGCGAACATCGCCGCGGTCTTCTTCCGGTCGAGTTCGGCGTCGTCGTACTGGTCGAGCAGGAACAGCCGCACCATGGCCGGCGCGATATGCGGCAGCCCCCGGATCTGGCCCGCGTCGATAGGGCGATAGATGTGCAGCACGTCCGCCGCCGGCACGCGCACCGTCTCCGGGATGACCGCCCCCTGATCGGTGCTGTCGCCCGGATGGCGGCGGCGGAAGTGGTAGGCTACGCGCCGGCCGATCGCATCGAACTCGATCCCACAGCGGATGCGATTGCCGTTGGCCGCTGTCTCGGTCTTCTCGAAGGGCAGCATTTCCGACTGGAGAAGCTGCAGCTGCAGCGGGACGAGCAGTCCGTCCTCCGAACGCCGGGGACGAAGCCGGACGAAGCATTCACCGGCGACGAACATCTCGCGCGCGACCATGGCCTGCAGGCCGTAGAAGTCGGTCAACCCATCCGCATCGGCCTCGTCGGTCCAGGCGAGCCAGAGCCGCTGGACGCGGTCGCGCAGATCGGCGTCCCCGATCAGCGAGGACGGCTTGATCCCGTCGCCGACGAGGTTCGCCGCGAAGGCCTCGCAGGCGTTGGCGGCATAGCCGTTGGTCACGACCAGTTCGCGGGACCGTGCCAGGAGCCGCGGGCCGCCCGAGGCGACCAGCGCGTTGATGTTCTCGAGCGGCGGGTTCCAGCCGCGCAGCCGGCGCTTCGCCATCGCACCTTCGAGGCGGGCGCGCACGGCAGCGGGGCCGCCGGCGGTCCGGCGGCGGAAGCGGTCGAAGAAGCCCATGGGTTCAGAGCCCCTTCGCCGTCGTCACGCGGACCTGCCGGACGATCCGACGCCCCTCGGCGGCGGCGATCTCGCGGTCCAGCGCCTCGATGGCCCGGTCGATCTCGGCCACGCTCCGATAGTCCACGGTCTTGCCGTCATAGCTTACCCGCGCCACGCCCGAGGACCGCTGCGCGGTCAGCGCGTCGCGGCGGGCGCGGAGCTCGGCGGCCGTGGCCATTGATCACCTCATGTAACTCGAGCGCACCGTGCGCCGGCGCGGCATTGGTCTTGTCGGGACGGCCGGCACCGTTGCCGGACCGGCTTCGGATCCGTCCTGCTTCGCCACCCCGAGCTGCGCTTCCAGATCGGCCCACCGCGCCTCGGGCCAGCGATCCGCCCCGAGGATCCACGCGGCGGCGCGGGCATAGACCCGGATGTCCAGCGCCTCGTTGCGCTCGCGGAGCTTCTGCCATTCGAGCCGCGTGAAGCCACGCTTGCCCTTCACCGTCACCAGCTGCTCGGCGGTCAGCTGCTTGAGCCATTCGCCGTCCGCCCAGTCCGGCAGGTGGATCGTGCCGGGCGGGCACAGAGCGCCCGCCGCCTGTTCCTCTCTCGTCGGCCGGTCCTGCCGCAGGAAACGATAGGTCTCGGCCTTGAAGGTCGAGGTGGCCACGGTCCAGAGCCGGGCGCCGCGCCGGAGCCGCTTACCCGCGACGGTCGCGTCGACAAAGGTTGGCCCGGTCACCGGGCTGGTGCGGGTGAACCCTTCGACGCCCTTCACCGGCGCCACCTGCGCGAACCCCACCTGGCGCGACCAGGCATAGACCGCGCTCGTCTCGTAGCCCGTGTCGATCGCGAGCCGGGCGAGCGTCATCCGCTGACCCGAAGCATGCGTCCAGGTCCGCCCGAGCAACTCCGTCAGCTGCTGCCAGCAGGCCGGATCGCCGGGGCCGCCCTCGAGCACGAGGTGATCGACAAGCCAGCTTTCCAGACCCTGACCCCAGGCCCAGACGTCGACCTCGATCCGGTCCTTCTGCACGTCGGCGCCCGCGGTCAGGAACAGCCCCCGCTGCGGCACCGTGCCTGGAGCCCATGCCTCGCGCCGGTCCGCCAGCCTCTGCCAGTCGGGCGCCTCGCCGGTCTCCATCCAGGTCTCGCCGAGGATGGTGTTCCGGAACGCCCGCATCGCCTCGTCGCTGCCCCGTGCCGCCTCATGCGCCCGCGCGATCCGCTGCCAGCTGAGCCAGCCCACCGGCGAATAGAGCGCCGAGAGGTGGTAGCCGACCGTGGTCGGATCGGCGGCCGTCGTGGTCGCGCGCCACTCGCCGCGCTCGAGCATCTGCGTCTTGTGGTGCTCTGCGATGGTCCGCTCGCAGCCCTCGCAGTGATATTCCGCCGTCTCCGGGCGGCCCTTCTCCCAGCGCAGCCGGTCGAACCTCAGCCACTGCATCGCGTCGCAATGTGGGCACGGCACGAAGTACCGCCGCTGATCGGAGGCCTCGAACTCCCGCTCGATCCGGGAGAGCCCGCGGATCGTCGGCGTCGACACCAGGAACACCTTGCGCCGGTGGGCGAAGGTCAGCGAACGGGCTTCCGCCAGCGTGACCGGATCGCCTTCTTCGTCGGCTGAGGCCGGATAGGCGTCGACCTCGTCGAGGAAGATGTAGCGCGCCGGGGTCGAGCGCAGCCCGACCGCCGAGTTCGCGCCGGTCATGATCAGGATGCCGCCCGCGAACTCCTTCGACAGCATCGTGTTGCCCGCGTCGCGGGACCGGGCCGGTTTGACCCTCTCCCGCAGATCGGGGCTCTCCTCGATCAGCGGATCGATCCGCTGGCGCGAGTTCCGCTTGGCCAGCTCCACGGTCGGCTGGACCGCGAGCATCGGCCCCGGGGACTTGTGGATCACGAAGCCGATCCAGTTGTTGCCGGCCTCGGTCGCGCCAACCTGCGCGGCCTTCATGAACACGATGCGCTGGGTCGGATCGCCGGGCGAGAGCCGGTCCATGATCTCGCGCATGTAGGGCGTGCGCGCGGTCCGGTACTGCCCCGGCTCGGCCGAGGCCCGCGAGGCGAGTTTCCGGTGGCGGTCGGCCCAGCTCGAGACGGTCAGGTCAGGATCAGGACGCAGTCCCCGCGACCAGGCGCGGATCAGCGCGGCGGAGCCATCAAACCCGAAGAGATCGTCATCCAAGCCCGGGTCGGATCTCCGCGAGGCTGTCGAGCTGGGCGCGGACATGGGCCTCCAGAACCTTCTGCATCTGCGCCGCCTCCACCTCGCATGCATTCCCCAGCGCCGCGGTGAGCTCCGAGGCCATCAACGCAGCCACCCGCGCCGGCCAGGTCACCCATGCGTCGCGCTCGTCGCGCGCGAGCCGAAACATCAGCGTCTCCGCCCGGGCGCGGTCGACCAGTTCCCCCTTCAGCTTCTGGAGCCGGATACGCCGCTCCTGCGCCTTCAGCACCTCGTTCGCGGTCTTGGCCTGCAGGAAGGTCGTGCCGCCGCCGACGGCCGGCGCGGTCAGTCCCTGTTCGCGAAGCGTGTCGCCTACGGCGGCGACGGCGGCCTCGGGCACGGGCTTCAGCTTCGGCGCGGACGGCTTGCGGGTCTTTGACGGGTCCGTCGTCTCGGCACGCCTGGCGTCGCTGGCGGCCGCGTTGATGCTGCCGTCGGGATAGAGAACCAGGCGCTCGGCCGTCTTCGCCTTCTGAATCGCGCCACGCGACAGCCCGACACGGGCGGCGTACTGGCGCTCGCTCATGCCCTGCATCGACGGCTCCGATTATCATTCAAAGTCAGTTGCTTATCGAGTTGATAAGCGTCTCGGACAGAGGGAACGTGTCTCCAACGAAGCGATGCAACTCACCACGGAGCCACCACGATGACCCGCCGCCTGAACCCGATCACCACCCCGCGCCACGAACTCCGCGCCGAGAAGGCGCGCCGGAACAAGGAAGCCGCGCTCGCGGCCTTCATCGGCAAGAAAGCCGAGATCGACGAGATGCTCGCCCGCCTGCAGGCGCTCAGCGACGACCATTTCAACTGCGCCCCCGACGAGGCGGGCTGGGCGATGGTCGGCACCCTCGAACACTACGCCAGCCTCCTGAAGCGCATCACCGACAGCGCCTTCGGCGAGGGCGAACACGCCCGCTGATCTCCGGCAACGCCGGAACTCCCGCCGCGCGCCCAGCGCGGCTCGGGGTCGTAGAAGGCGCCGCATGTCGCGGGCCCGAATACGGAGACGACCCCATGACGAAGATTTCCGATACGCAAGCCATCATCCTCAGCGCCGCCGCACAGCGCGAGGACCGCATCGCACTGCCGCTGCCCGAGAGCCTGCGCGGCGGCGCTGCCGCCAAGGTCGTCGGCGCGATGCTCGCCAAGGGCTTCCTGCAGGAGGTCGACGCGGACATGTGCAAGGGCGAACCCGTCTGGCGCGAGACCGGAGATGGCCACGGCGTCACGCTGATCGCCACCGACGCAGGTCTCGCCGCCATAGGCATCGCGCCCGAGGACGCGAACACCGCGCCTGCGGGCTCGACCGACGCGCCGAGCGAACAGCCCGCGCCGGACACCCCCACCGAACCGAAGGCCGCGCCCAAGGCGCGCACGCCGCGCGAGGGAACGAAGCAGGCCACCCTGATGGCCATGCTGCGCGCGCCAGAGGGCGCGACCATCGAGGAGATCATGGCCGCGACGGGCTGGCAGTCGCACACGGTGCGCGGCGCCATGGCCGGGGCGCTGAAGAAGAAACACGGGCTCGAGGTGACCTCGGAGAAGGTCGAGGATCGGGGGCGCGTGTACAAACTCCCCGCCGCCTGAGGCACCGGACCCCGAGAAGTTGATGGCCGCCGTCCCTCCGGGGCGGCGGACGATCATTTGGCGCTCCGCATCCGGATCGCCTCGAACACCCGCCGCAGGCCGAAGGAACGCGCTATCGACACGATAGTATAGATGGCGCCCATCTTCAGGTTCTGCGCCAGCGTCGTGTGCAGGCCGAAGATCGGGAAGATCAGGATCTGCGTCATGACCGCGACTCCGTAGCCGACGATCACGTTGGCGACGGACTCGACCAGCGACATGAGGCATGATTGCTTCATGTCGCCGCCTCATCCATCGGCCAGCAATTCTGCCGCCAAAGTTCGCAGCGCATGCGCCGCAACCAAGGGAACCACGCCGTTGCCACAGAGGCGAAGCCGGTCCACCCGGTGGGCCAGCCCATCAGCGCCTCGACGAACAGCGGGTTCAAGGTCCGGCGCGCATAGCAGGTATCGCGCCCAGCCAGCGGCGTCACCAGGACCTGGCGGCCAAGCAGGCCGTTCACACGCGTGTTGGCAAGGCTCGTCGCCCCGTCCTTGTGATCCCGCGCTGTCGGCGTCATCCACATCTCCGCCGAATGCGTCAGGTCGGCCGACCGGCGGTTGCCCGCGCTCGGTTCGCACCCGTCGTTCGCCATCGGCGTCGGCCACATCGCGGCCGTCGTCGCCAGGTTCATCCCGTGCTGGCCCGCTGCCTGCGAGGGCGAAGGTTTCGTCTGCCGGTTCTCGTTGGCACTGGCGCGTGGCGTCGGCCAGAGCCGCAGCAGTTCCGTCCGGTTCCCGCCACTCGACCGGGTGCCGGAGCAGGCGCGCGGGGTCGGCCAGGTCGTCCCCGTCGCGGATGGCGAGGATGAAGAGCCGCTCGCGCTTGTGGGGCGCGCCGACCTCCGCCGCCGTGAAGAGGCCTGCCGCAAGGCGGTAGCCCATGCCGACCAGTCCGCTGGCGACTTCGGGGAAGCCGAGACGGAGATGATGGGCGACATTCTCGAGGAAGACGAAGGGCGGCTCGACCTCGCCGATGATGCGGGCGACATGCGGCCAGAGGTGGCGCGGGTCCTCCGCACCCCGGCGCTTTCCCGCGACGGAGAACGGCTGGCACGGATAGCCCGCAGTGACGATATCCACCGCGCCGCGCCATGGGCGGCCGTCGAAGGTTCCAACGTCGTCCCAGACAACAGCCTGATCCAGGGACGCGTCTTCCATCCGCGCCACGAGAGTGGCTGCGGCGTAGGTTTCCCGTTCGACATGGCCCACAGCACGATATCCGGGCAGTGCGATGGTGAGCCCGAGGTCGAGCCCGCCTGCGCCGGAGCAGAGGAAGAGGCCGAAGAGACATGCGTCTCCGGCCCCGGAAGCGCGTCCGGAGGAAGATAAAGCCAGGTCATGCATGTCACGCGGCGGTCTTGCGCTTTCGCGCGGGTTCGGGTTCGGCGTCCGGGTCCGGCGTATCGGCACGGGCCTCGGCATCGTCGCCCAGCCGCTCGGTCCTCACCTGCGCGAAGTTCCGACCGTCGCCGTCGAGGATTGCGTCCTTGCCGGTTTCGGCCTGCCAGCGTTCCACGGCGACATCGACATAGGCGGGGCTGATCTCCATCGCGAAGACGCGGCGGCCGTTGGCCTCGCCCGCCATGATCTGCGAGCCGGAGCCAGAGAACGGCTCGTAGCAAAGGCCGCCCCGCGCCACATGCTGGCGCATCGGGATCCCGAAGGCGTCCAGCGGCTTCGGCGTCGGGTGGTCCGGGCGCTCGTCCTTCGCGAAGGACGGCATCTCCCACGTCGATGGCAGGGTTTCCTCGGCCACTTTCGGCGGACGGTTCGGGCGGCGCCAGCCCATGAAGCAGGGTTCGTGCTTCCAGAGGTAATGCGACCGGGTCAGAACGCCCCGGTCCTTCACCCAGATGATCTGCTGGTGGACAAAGGCTCCGGCCTTTTCCCAGCACGCTTCCAGCATCGCCTGGCGACGCGAGGCGTGCCAGCAATACCAAGCGGCATCGTCGGCGATGGCCTCGGCCACGGCGGCGGCGATGAAGCCGTCGTAGAGTTCTGCCCCCTGCGAACTGTCGTCCCAGGTCGTGCCATAGGATGCCGACCAGTCCTTGTTGCGGGTCGGGTGGTTCGAGCCGTCGTAGTCGACGAGATACGGCGGATCGGTCGCGAACAGCACCGCGCGTTCCCCGTTCATCAGACGGCGCACGTCGGCTGCGCTGGTGCTGTCGCCGCAGAGGAGGCGATGGTCGCCGAGGATCCAGAGATCGCCCGTGCGCGATGCCGGGTTGCGCGGCGGCTCAGGGATGGTCACCGGAGGCACGGAGCCCCCGGCGCCACCTTCTTCACCGTCGTCTTCCGCGACGTAGGCCAGCAGCTTGTCGAGTTCGCCATCGGAGAAGCCGACCAGCGACAGGTCGAAATCCTCGGCCAAGAGATCGTTCAGTTCCGCCGACAGCAGCGCCTCGTCCCAGGTGCCCAGCTCCGTCAGCTTGTTGTCCGCGATGCGGTAAGCCCGACGTTGCGCCTCGGTCAAATGCCCGAGCACGATCACCGGCGCTTCGGTCAGTCCAAGCTGGGTTGCCGCCAGCACGCGCCCGTGGCCCGCGATAAGCTCCCCGTCCTCGCCCACGAGGCACGGCACGGTCCAGCCGAACTCGGCCATGCTGGCGGCGATCTTCGCGACCTGTTCCGCTCCATGCGCCTTCGCGTTCTTCGCGTAGGGCTGCAAGCGCGACAGCGGCCATGTCTCGATCGCGTCCGGGGCGAAGCTCAGCGTCATGGTGGGCAGGATTCCTCGGTCGGGTGGATGCCGGTGGCTTCCGGACTCCGGATGCCGGGCTGGACTCCAAGCGGGGTCCAGCGGGCACCAGCGGTGTCCGGTCGGAAGGCCAGCGTTCATTGGTGTTTGCGCGGCGCGCGCATGGCTCCGGTTTCCGGGTGGCTTCCCAAAAATCCGGCCCTGTCGCTGGCGATGTCCCGCGCTTCGCCCGCCAGCATACGAATATCGCCAGGAAGGAACCGTGCATCGCCGGTCGGTGGTCATCCCCGCACGCGGCTCGCCCGAGCATACCCGAGAACTAACCCAAATCGCCGATCTGTGTCTCGTCGGGAAATGTCTCAGCGAAAATTGTCTCACGCATCAAAACGAACTTGACGACCGAACGCGGTCGACGAGGAAAGCGCGTGAGCGCTTCGTCGGCACTTGCTGCCCGTTGAGCTTCCAGGTGATGACGCTGACGCCGTACTCCCAGCGACGGCACGCCGTGGCGCGGGAGATCCCGAAGCGCCAGCAGATCGGCTTCCACGGCGTGCCCTCGGCGCGCGCCCATACAAGCCGGGCATCGTCGGGTTCCAGCCATCTGAGCCAGGGCAGCGTCGCCTCCATGCGGCTGATGGCGTCGGGCAAGGGCGGCGGACGCTTCATGCGCGGCGGCTCCTGACCGACGAGATCAGCGAACTCATGCACGATCTTCGGCCACACCGAGAAATAGCCTTGCACCCGAACCTCGGGCAGGCGCTTCATGACGTCGGCTGCTTCGATCAGCCGCTCCTCGACCTGTTCGCGAGTCCATTCAGCCATGCCGTTGCTCCGTCGGCTGGCGCCGTCCGCCATAGAGCTTCTCGCCGAGCTGGCGAACGAGTTCCCGCTCGGGCCAGGTGAGGCGCGGATCGGTGGGGCTGACGACGAGGAGGCCCTGCTCGCGCCAACCCTCCCGCTTGACCTCTTCGGCCGACCGGCGTTCGCCGCCATATCCTTTCGGCAGCCATCTCATCGTCCGACCTCCTGCAGCACCGCTGCATAGCCAGCGATGTCGAGGATCGAATCCTGATGCTTCGGATCGTGCCCGAGCCGCGCCAGCTTCAGATCGATGAGGCAGAGCACGACCTCCGCCGGCGTGATGGGCCGGCCGAGCGTGATCGACCAACGTCTGGCGACCACGGCCATCGCGGCGGCCGGCTCGCCGTATATCTTGCGGCGCTCGGCCACGACCGACGCGGCATGCCTGAGCATCATCTCCCCGCTCATCGCACACCTCCCTCGGTCTCGATGGCCCAGAGCAGGATGGCGATGGCATCGGCTTCATTATCGTCCGCGGGCGAAAAGCCGCGCGCGCGAACGGCGGCCATGACGGCGGCCTTGTCGGCGTTGCCCTTGGCGGCGACGTGCCGCTTGATCGTGCCGACGGGAACGCCCTGATAGGCGATCTCGTGGCTCTCACACCAAGCGCTCAGCGTCGCCAGAAAGCCGCCATAGAGATGGGCCGCGTCGGTACCGACATGGCGGCGAACCTCCTCGAAATAGATCGCCGCGAGGCCGCCGGCGTCGGCAGCGATCTGGTCCAGCCAGCTTCGGAAGCGAAGGTATCGCATGCCACCGCCGTCATAGCGGCTCGGTCGGAACGAGACCGTTCCGCTCGTGATCAGGCCGTCATGGCTGCGCAACGCCCAGCCAGTCGTGGTGCCGAGATCGAGGCTGAGAATGGCGCGATGCGCATGAGCCGGATGCGGACGGAATGTGATGACCCCCGCTTCGGCGGGGCCGGTTTCGATGGTCGAAATCATGATTGTCTCCAAGGCGCGCGGGCAAGGGTCGGCTTTCGGATCGAAGACCCATCGCGGCGGACCGGTCGCTGCCGCCTGGAGACGGCCGAGTTGACGGAGCATGCCCATCAGAGCACCTCCTTGAGCCAGTCCGGCGCAACGCCGTTCGGGGAACGTGGTGAGGGATGTTCCCCCGCATGTTCCCCGGTGCAAGCCGTTGAGGAACAAGCGCTTTGGGAAGGTGACGAAGGTGGGGAACGTTTTTCCCCATCCTCTATCGCGTGGGCGCAGCCGCGCACATGCGTTAGTGTCGAAAAACGTTCCCCATGTTCCCCACGTTCCCCGGAGCCTTTTGTTTCAATGGGTTGTGCCGGGGAACGTTGGTTTTCGACGTTCCCCTTTTCGGCGCAACGTTCTCCGCCCGATGCCGCGACACCTTGCGGAAAACTCCCCACGTTCCCCTTCGATCGTGAGCTGCCAGCGCTTGGCCTGATGGGAGACGCCCAGCGTGCGCACGCGCATCTTGCGGCCGTCGATATCGAAGACCCGGTCGCGCATGCGGGCGAGCGCCTTGCCGAGCCGTGTGCGCTGTGACCGGTCGCCCCCGGCGCCGAGCGGCAGCGGCGGCTCGCAGGCCAACGCCACCTCATAGAGATCGCCGGTGCCGACCTCTGCGGTCCCGAAGCGGTCCCACCAGGCGCCGATGAAACTGCGCCAGATCGCGCCCTCGCCATCGGCGGCAGCGAGCATCTCGTCGAGGTTG
>Ga0182741_1002231_pt1 | contig 23059 bp, 9 predicted proteins | sample eDN5th37CBELigOP_FD_128874 | JGI IMG/M metagenome (GOLD analysis project Ga0182741, IMG submission 128874) | Enriched Organic Plus compost microbial communities from Emeryville, California, USA - eDNA 5th pass 37_C BE-Lig OP (version 2) (version 2) ... | reverse complement strand
CCAAGCGTAAGCCTTTCGGCTCGGTCGAGTCCGTTAAGTCTGCCAACGATGTCTACCTTCCCGTCAGTGGCACCGTCACAGAGGTCAACGAGAAGCTCGCTGACAACGTTCAACTTGTCAATGAAGCAGCTGAAGGTGATGGCTGGATGATCAAGATCGCCTTCGACAAGCCCGAGGAGCTCGATGAGCACATGGATGTCGAGGCTTACAAGAAGTTCTGCGATGAGAACGCTCACTAAGCTTAATCTGATTAGTTTGAAGAGCACTCATTGTCGTCATGAAGTCGGTTGTTGGGCAGTTGCTATGGGTTTTGAATTCCGCGAAAAGATTGTCAAGAGTCCGCCATGAAATGATGTGACCACCTTGGCACTCAACGCGTTTCAGGCTTCTATGTGCACTGCGACCCGCACTTCAACTTACTGACCTATATCAGTCTTCCCATATGCTTTTGCCTCACCCTCCTTTCACTCTATGTGTTCCCCTGGACTTGTAATAGCAGTCATCGATCACCAAGTAAAGTAGTACGTCAAGTCTGTTACATATCAAGTATTAATGTTGTATTTGGGTTTGAAGCATCAATATGGATCGTGGGGGGAGGGCATGTGACGCATTTTGAGGGAGAACTAATCGTACCTGCGCCCCAGACCCGAGAGTCCTCTCACTTTGCTGTAATTAATGAAGTTAAAAGCGTTACTTCCTTGCACTCCGCGGCTCACTGAGTAAATTCACGTATCGTTGTCGCAACGCCTCTCCAGCGAAACCTCCTGCTGGAATGACCGAACTGACATGGCGACCAACGCTAGGCCCTTGAATCGATGGCGACGTGCTTGCGAACTTAGGGAGCTTCTCCACAGGTCGTTCGCAGCTCATGCATCTTGCATCGACTGGTGATGCATCTGCCGTAGCAGGGTCGGGTGGGAGCACGCCAGGCAGTGGGAGTGGGGATGACGCGTGAGCTGGATGAACATATGAAGTTGAACCTGGAATCTGCAATGATTGCAGATTCAACGGAACCTGGGATGAAACAGAACGCTGAGTTGCTGCTCTTCCAATTGGCTGTGTTGGTGGGCGATTTAGTTGATGCTGTGTCATAGGCCGCGCCAACGTAGCAGCAGCTGATGATGTTCCCAAGATTGAAGGCAGAGTTCCTGGTGAATCGAGATCTGATACCAAGTGCGCAACCTGTCTCTTGATGGTATTGACTTGTTTTTCCAGTTGCTTCACCGTTCCAGGAGCGATTCTTTCTTGCTCACGCTCGGTAAGAAGACTATGTGCAGCCTTAGCCCATGCACGCAGGCCTGCAACGTCTTCCGTATTGCGTGTAATCCACTCGCGATGATTGGTGAGTCGCTTCTCATGGTCATCCAAAATGTTATGTATGCGCAGGATCGCATCAGGGGACGCCTTATCGGAGCGGACGGTGAGCGAGGTGGTCGAATCACCTTCTCCTTCGTTGGTCATGGAGGACGTGTTGGCGCGAACCAACTCAATCACTCTATCGAGCAGGCTTGTCTGGAGCTCTTCGATGGTCTCGGCATCCGCCTTCTTTCCTAGGCGACTCTCTAACCCGGCCACCTGAACCTGCAAGAATTCAAACTGACGAACTAGTCGTTCCATTGGACCCGTCAAAGTTCCTGTGCCTGCGTCGGAACCGTCCGCTCGATTCACCGAGGGCCGAGCCGAAGCTCCCATACCCAGTGATCCTGAGCCGGTCTCTGCAGAATGATAGCCTAATGCCACTCCTAACGGCGCGCTGGAGGCTCCGGAAGCGTCATAGCCCAGGCTCATTTCATCGGGACTTGCACGAGGCTGCACACCATTGCCACCTCCTCCGTTCTGGGTGGCACTCCCAGTTGCTACATCCAAGATCCCGAGACTTGTGGGAGAAACTCCCTTTGTCAGTCGTGCAAAGGCACGTTTAAGAAGTTGGATCTCCGACATTACTTTGATAAGCGCGTCTCGTTGCTGGCGGTCCAGCGCTCGTGCGAGCTCCTCCACTTTGTTGACCGCTGCAGTGTCTGCCTTGAGCATCAATAGGCTTATTAGTCGCTCGTTTTCTCGAGAGTCAGTGACCAGGTTCACACCAACTTGGTGAGTTACGGTACCTGATGCCTGCACCAGCATCTGCGAGCCATTTGGACCCTGCCCATTCACAGGAGTTAACTGCGTGGTCTGTGGAGTCGTGGCACCCGACGGTTTGTTGGATCGTGACGACTTGCTAGGTGGACCATTCTGGTTGGGCGCTGGATTGGGACTGGGAGACACTCCATGCGCCTGCGCGCGAGCTGTTGCTTCGAGAAGCTTGTGTGTCGAACGAAGCGGTTCGCTATAGCCCACGCGAACGGTGCTTTGTACCGCATTCCCACTCAAATCCGTCTGGGGACCCGAATATGCATTCGTCGCGGTGAGACTTCCTGCGCTTGTGGTTGCAGCGGGTACAACAGTCAACGGTCCTGAGGGGCTCAAATTCTCAAGATCGACACCCTCATGATTAGCCACCACAAGAGTTGGTAGTGTGAATGTCGTCCGATTCACCGCCGCGAGCAACGAGTCAATCCTTGAGACCAGAATTTTGATGTTGCTTTGGTCAACTTTGGACGCGAGATGGGCTTTTAGGAACGACACTTCCGTGTTCAGCTTGCGCTCGATTTGCTGAATTCGGTGAGGCACATCCAAATCGAGTAGTGACTGGACCTTGCTTTCGATTGCAGCCAATGAAGAGAGACGCTCCAAGATAGCCTTGGCATCGTCGAGTTGCGTCTGTAGGTTGGACAAAGTTTCGATATCCTTTGCGACTTCGGTGAGTGACTTCTGAATTGTCGGAGCTGTGACCCTCGACAGCAACTTAAGTTGGAGCTCATTTTCATTGAGAGAAAGTGCACGGCCTTCGCTCGCTTGTTGGACGGCAATACGGCCTTGTTCAAACAGCCGCTGAGTGAGGCTTGAAGAACCATCTGACGAAATCGAGGCCGATGCCTGCGCAGCACCAGCAGAAGTCACGTCACCCGTGATCGCACCGTTCACGGCACCGCGCGTCAAGAAATGCGCTAGAATCATCAGTTTGTCCTCAAGCTCCGTAAATCTTATCTCGAACTCGTGAATACGTAGGTTGAGTGACTTGAAGAAAGGTGAACTCTCGAATGTTCCAATCTGCGCAAGTTGCCTACGTGTCGTCAAGGCCAAGGCAGACAAGGCATCTAATTTGTCCTGCATGTGGCGTTGCTTTGCGCTGGACGCAGCAACAGCTCGGCGAAGCGTCCCTAAGTCAGCGGGTGCACCACTCAGCATAGCCTCTTCGGAATCCAACTTATGGGAGAGCTCATTCACCTGACCATCCATTCGAGTGAGTCGCTCAGTTGTCTCCATAAGCTGGTTGGACAGCTCCTCCACCGTCTTTCGTGAAGCAGCCTCACTCTGAGCTCTACGAACATTGACCAATTCCTCTCGGACTGCATCTTGCTCGTGTCGAGTGGAACGAAGTTGTGTTAGAAGTTGTGCAAATTCCTTCTCTAGACCTTCAAGACGGCTAACTAATGCAGCGCGAGCGATATCCTCCTTGACGTTCCGCTCAGAATCGCGGTCTTGTGCGTCAGACTGCGGACTATCGCGATTCGTGCCACCAGAGCGCAGTGCCTGGGAGGGATCGGTGTGCCGAACTCCATTCATAACCACCATGCTACCGGCCAGATTACTCAACTGTGCATGAAGTAGATTGTGGTCACGCTCAACGACTTTGGCAAGTTCGACTACCTTACCGTCAACCTCCAAATCACGTAGAGAAAGCTGCTTTACCTCTGTAGACAACACCGTCTGTTGCAGTTTGAGGTCTTCCAATGACTTTTGCAGCTCAGCTAACTTCTCATTGCTTTCCTCTACCGTCCGTCGCATAATGTCCATTGGTGTTTGTCGAGTATAGAATGATGTACCGGCTCCCGCTGACGTAACTGTAACAGAGGGTGGTCTGGGCAATATGGCTGGCTCCAGAGCGAGCGGCGATGAGCTAGAGGAGGAGAGATTCGAAGACTCGGAATCGGCTTGTTGTGAGCGAATGATCTCTGCTTCACGCTCCTTTACCTCTTGCAGCTCTATTCTTTCAATCTCGCGTTGGGTCGCAAGATCTTCTTCCACCAATTCCTCGCGGTTAAGCTTCGGGAAGATCTTCCCGTTTGGTCCGATCGAAACCTGGTATGCACCATCAAGCTGTGCTAGTCTGCGGGCTAATCTATTAATCGCACGTACACAGGTACGATACCCAGCCACCCGGTTTGCTTTGCGTTTGGCGATGAGGTTTGTAATTGAGTTGGTTCGGTGGCTGCGCGGCAACAGTTGCGACGATGATGGCGAAGACTTAAGCTTCGACTTGATTGCCTCACCAGTCGAATCCTCTCCATACTCATAAGAGGCAGATTCTGACTCTTCCACTGGCAGTGACGTTGAGTCAGCCGCAGTTCTCGATATGTCATTGTTGACATCAGGCTCTGAAGGATCATAAATGTCGTCCTCGTCATCGAGGGAACCACTCAGAGCCAGCTTCAGCTGCTGGCGCGTTTCCTTGAGAGCTGCTTTGAGCTCGGTAATTTGTTCCTGCTGCTGTTGCACCATACTGGAAAGAAGTGTTTCAGTGTCCTGTGATGCCTGCGTTCGCCGCTCTGCAGCTTCGAGCTGCATCGTCACATCTCCCAACTTGGCCTTGGTCATGTTGAGTTCACATAACACATACTTCAGAATGCTCGCAACGTCTGTGAGAGCAAACGAGATACGGAAATCAGCCAAAGATGACAGTCTTGACGCAACGTCGTGTGGGATGCCTGGAATCGCATCGGGCTTCGGTGAGGCTAGATTGGAAACCTCTGGCTCTTCGGCCGTCGGCGTTGAGAGCTGAGGAGCCTGCAACAGGCTGGCACTCAGACGCCGCCCAAGCGCCACCTGAGGATCGTTAGGATCCATGTTATGCACGTGTTGGTGCACTGGTCCTCCTCGTTCGGCTCAGATCCGAATCAAAGGTCAATGTACTCACCTTGTCCGGAGTGGCTAGACAGCGCACGATATTTTGGCGTGACCTATGGAAGCCGAGAGAATGGCAACCACGATATGATGAGCGATGAACGGTTGAGAGGGAGGAATTCTAGATGAGAGTATACCAGGATGTGAGCGGCGTGTTGACCTCAAAGCGTCAGGGGGGTGATTTGGTGCAAAGCAGTTACTCTTCGAGAGAGGGCGGCAAAAGGATTAGGATAACTCAAGTAACAAGTGTACCATTGTCACAGACACAAGTGATGAATCATTTAGTCCCGGCTTCAAGGCAGAATATTTATCTGCCTTCCTGACTGCACTCGCCTAACCCCTCATTCCGCTTGTCACACTCTATCCGTTACCAGCTCCGAGAGTGACCTTATCCACACGTCTACGTCGGATTCGGGTCGAGGTTAGCCGGATCGGGTTAAAAATGAACCACTGAATCCAGGCTTGGAAAGCAAACGAGATCGCGGATACTGCACAAGCTGAGCGCTGGAGAAGATAGTTAGCCTAAGGAGAAGCCGTATTAGCTCAATACTGCCGGCTTAGTCTCCCTCTAGCGTAGCTGCCACTGTAGAAAGAACGCGACCATCGCGACGACTGTGGGCTGAAGTGGCCTAGAGCATGAAACAAGGAAGTCGTTCGAGCTAACCGCAAATTGCAGGGGGGCACAGCATGAGTAGCACGACTGAGGCCACCGGTCACACCTGGCCTGCACCTCCTAGCCTCGGCATACCGTCGGTGGACTCGGAAGCTGCAGTACCACTGCCCGCTTCGGAACAGAGTCGCGAAGACAATGAGGACAAGAGGGCTCGAGGAGACCAACGAGATGCGTCACAGCGCGGTATTGGACACCACGACGCGATTTACTTCGTCATCGATGACGCGGAAGCGGACGCACAGGATGAGCGTGCAAGCACGCGGACTGCGGGCCAGAACGACTCTCAAAGCCGTTCGAGCGCCGCGAACGAAACAGGAACGATTACAGTCAGCGCGTTCAACGGAATGCGTCCAAGCGAGGTTGCTGCGAGTATGATGGCATTTCAGGAGCAAAATAATGACACGATAGGCTCTAGCGCCGGTAATAGTCCTGAAATCGAACTTACTGAGGTTTCTGCTCATTCAAAAGCATCGTCCTCTAATGCAGCCTCAGCAAGTAGGAAGTCTCGCGCCAAAACAAAAGCGGGGTTGAGCTTGCAGTCCTACGTCAAAGACAGTGTTTTCTCTAGGTCAGCTTTGAGAGCAAAGACATTTGCTGCATATTCTCACTTGCGCGAGAGCGATTTTCCAGAGGAGGTGTATGGTCGGATGAATGATGATGACGAGGATTTGGACTCGCTTCCTCTGCCGATTCCCAAAGATTCCAAAGTCCAGGAATCCAAGGAACGCGATGCGGACGGGCGGCTACGCTACCTCCCTGGAAGCGCAGAAGCGCAAGATATCGAGGAACGCAAACGTTCCACTAATTCTGGCGTCAGGAGTTGGACGAGATTCCTTCAAGGATGGGGCGTGCTTCAAGAATCCGATGAGGAACAGGATGGAGAGCAGGGTGATACGGAGGCTGATGACCCGGAAGATCAATGGGAAGGCTATCTGTTTGATTTTGACAGCGAGAGCAATGCAGAGAAATCAGACCAAGGACGGGGACAGCCCCGGGACAACAAAGAAACACACTCGGATGATGAGGACGACAATGGCATGAATGATCGCGAAGTGGATAACACGCTTGATACGTTTCCCCACACGCTCTCTCCAGAAGAGCGAGCGCGGTATCACAATAACTTGAGAAGTGTAGAGCCCACAATTGATGTAGTCTCTATTCCGGGCAGCCCCGAAGGCAGCGTAAGCATTCTGGATACCCATGGAGAGAACTCTCGTCGGTCGGCAAGGCAACGTGTCGGTGGGTCTCAGACTAGCGCCTCGTCGCTTTGGAACAGCCGAAACCTGTTGCGGATCCGACAGTTCTGTGCATTCTTTGGAATGAGTATTCTGATTGCAGTTGGATACATGGACCCCGGTAATTGGGAAACCAGCCTTGATGCCGGAAGTACTTTTCGCTACCGACTACTATGGGCCGTTTTAGCGAGCTCGCTGCTAGGCTATCTATTCCAGTATCTCTCAGTAAAGCTCGGTGTAGCTACTGATCGAGATCTGGCTCGCATGTGTCGTGCTGTTTACTCACGAAGAACAAATTTCTTCCTATGGGTCTCCGCGGAGATCGGAATCATTGCGACTGATGTGGCGTCCATCATCGGAGCGGCCATTGCGTTGCGAATGCTAGCCTCAATTCCATTGCTTCTTGGCATCATTATTACTATGTTTGATGTCCTCATCATCCTCTTCCTCCAGGGCAAGCGTCAGCGCATCCTCGAGGGCATTGTGGGATTCTTTGCCCTGGTTATTTTCATCAGCTTCTGCATCCAGCTTTCTTATGTTCACGCTAGTGCTGGAGATGTCTTGTCCGGGTTCATTCCTTCATTTGACACCTTCAGTGACTCTCGTGAACTTGTTTTAACCATCGGAATTCTGGGTGCAACGGTCATGCCTCACAATTTGTATCTGCATTCCGCGCTCGTGCAAACGCGCCGCTACCCACGGACTCCGCAGGGCCGAGCCCTTGCAGTACGTCTGAGCTCTATTGACTCAGGCATATCCCTTACCGCTGCTTGCTTTGTGAATGTCGCGATTTTGATCCTCTCCGCCGCGGCATTCCACAAGGCAGGACCTAATAAGGACCCCCCAGCAACATTGGAACAAGCACAAAGCCTGCTTAGCGCAGCTCTTGGTGAACGAGCAGCTGGTGTTTTGTTTGCCTTGGCACTCGTGCTGTCTGGCCAGGCCAGTACCGTAACCTCCACATTGACGGGGCAGTTTGTGATGGAAGGATTTTTGGATTTGCGCCTGAAGCCATGGGTCAGACGCTTAGCGACTCGACTTGTTGCCATTGTTCCAGCTGTACTGATCCTGTTCATCGTCGGAGAGAATGCTCTCGATGAGCTTATTGTGATGAGTCAGGTCGTGCTGTCGATTCAGCTCTCGTTTGCAATCATTCCACTTGTATGGATGACCAGCAATGAGGAACTCATGGGAGTCCTTGTGAACTCCAGGCGAACCAAATACTTGGCATATTTCGCAACGAGTCTCGTTGTAGTCCTGAATGTTTATCTCATGATTCGCTTCTTTGTACTCGGAACACGGTAGAATCATCGTCGTGTCATGGCGAGAACTCTTGACTTCACAGAATGCAGCCTGACCTTGATTCAATGGTATGAGCTTGCCTAATCATATGTACAATACACAAAATTAACTATTGTTTCTTGGGATTCTCTAATTTGCTCCACTTAGGAGAAGCTTGGTGCAGCAAACTCTTTACAGCCGTTGAGAAGTGCTTCAGTGAACCAATCTCTGAAAGAAGCTGTTGGGATAAAACGAAGAAGAAATAGCAAAGTATTCAGTAGATGCGGCAGTATATGATTTAGATTGTAGTTGTGGATTCACTGTGGACGCATTCTGCATCGTGTCTGGGCCTATATGTCCAACACCCGCGGGAACCGAGGACTGAAAGTCTCTGGAGCAACTTTTTATCCAAGCCCCCTGTATTCAATCCTGAGTGTAACGTACCGAAAAACGGTTCCAACAGAGCGATAGCTCGGGAACTTTCAAGGCGTGTTCCGGGCTGTCTACGCCGTGTGTGGGCAAGAAAATGCAATCATTCGGGGTGTAGTGATGTGTGAAATCTCGAATTATATGTGATTTTTGAATGCGTTGCAGGCCTCGTGTAAACGATACCACAATTTTTAAGATCCTTCCCAGAGCGACTAGGATGGCACGTGTAGGTGTGGCTGTCTCACCACTGGTTTATCCAACACCGATTTAATGACTGGACACGCGTACTTCTTCCTTTCTCACTGCTATCCATACGTCTAGGCGGGCAAGATCACCTCGATGAGCTACACGCTGCAGCCTAACGGCAACTCCAACGGCGGTGCCTTCTGGGAGCTGCTCAACGCTCGGCAAAAGCTGCTGACCGTCATCCGTAGACGCAAGGCTCGCAAGGCTTTTCTAGAGCGCGTTCGCGCCCAGCTCGAGCGCGCCGCTAGCCCACCCACCGAAACCAGTGAAGGTGATTGGTCGTTCCAAAATGAACTTAGGAAACAAATGATCACAGAGGGCCTCCTTCAGGAGGTGGCCGAGGCTGAGAAGAGGGAGGAGAAGGAGGCTGCGAGCCTGAATCCGTTTGTGTTAGCTGATCTGGAGCTAACCAATGCAAGTGATCGCATGAGCAGACTTGCGATGCTCATGGATGGCTTCTGTGAGAACAAGCTTCTTCCACCTGACGTCGCGGAAGGGATTGTGAATCGATTTGTCGAACTGTCACGATCTTCCTCAGTTCCCCTCATTGACGTGCCATTAGTGCACGGTGGTAAGGCAAAGATCATTGGTTCAATTGCGGGACGAATGGATACCCTTCGATTCCTGATCAAGACGCAGGCGCTTCCTTCTCCGAGCAACATTTATATCTTCAACGGACGTTATCTCGGGGCCAAAGGGACTGGCTGTCAAGTTTTACTGACGTTGTTCACGCTCAAGCTTGCGTTTCCTAAGTATGTTCATATCCTCAGAGGTTGCACAGAGGATATTGCACACTACGGACCAACGTCGCAGTTTGCCATCGAATGCAACAAATATGGTAAATCCTTGTTTTCGTTGATGGGCCGTGCCTTTGCGGTCATGAGCTTTGCCGCTTTGGTGCAACCTCCATTGAACCTCACGGAAGAACAGATTGCTCTGGAAAAGCAGAGTATCGAAAAGGCAATGCAAAATAACATTCCATACGTGAACGCGAATGATCACTTTACTCAGTACCGATACCCCACCTTGGTTGTTCCTGGAGCAGTTCCCCACCAAATCTTTGGTCAGGACAATCGTCCGATCAACTTCACCTTGAATCATATCCGTGAGCTCAAAGTGGGCGATGATACATTATTTCCAAATCGGAAGCAACCTGGTATGCCTGATGATCGGAAAAGCTCTGCGTTCGACTATCGGGTGGATTTGACATCAGGTTACGCTGTTTCCAACCAAGATTATGAGCGCATTACGCAAGCGTATAACCAGCTCAGATATGCCAACGCGAGCCGAATAACCGGTGTCTCTCAGGAACTACTAGAGGCCTCCCGAATGGTTCGCAACTTTTCGAATGAGCGTGAATCAAACTCGTTTACGTTCTATCCGCCGGCGTATGAAGAGTATTTTGTGGAGACTAACCGGCTCCGCGCATTGATTACTAGTAACTTCTTTTTATCGCCCACTAGCGTCAACCTGCTTGCATCTAAGGTAAGGACCGTGTCATTTAACCACACGACATATTATGATACGGTGAATGTAGTCAATTGCAGTTCGACAACTAACTACAACAATGAAAATTGCTTTGGAGCCGTGATTGACATTGACTCGAAAGGTAACGCATCGTTTATCAAGTATGGTCCTGAGGAAGTCGCTGGGACCATGAAAACACCCGAATTTGGAGCGGAGAGTCGGTTCCTGGAGAGACAGATTATCAAGCGGTTGAAGACACTCTTTGCAATTCATCGTATGGAGCTTCTCGAACAATTCCGAATCGAGTTCGAAAACTGTCCGTACAAACGTCCTGATTACATCACAGTCGAAGCATGGTCCCGCGCAATTCAACTCGTGTTCGATGTTTGGTTCGAATCATGCGACAGCCAACCCCCGCCTGATGAGCCCAATCCCATTCGGTTTGGCCCTACTTTCCTCCAGGATCTGCTTACGGCGCACCGTCTACTAAAAGTGAAGATTTTCGTTGAGGGGCATCATCCCATGACCATGGTCCAGTACCGTGCTTTCCTAGCTCAATTCTCTCCGTTCGACAAGCTCCATGCCAATGCTCCACAAACAATAGTGAATACCGCCATGGCCCGAAGTGTGTACCTTCCGCCAGAGAAAGAGGCTGAATGGGACGACCATCTCAACGCGCTATCAACCCTGCTTGCGATCAGTGCCAAGTCAGCCGAGACGATCTACAACTACCTTGATATGAACGGCGATGGTGAGGTGAGCATTGATGAGTTTGTCAAAGGTATGCTCTGCATTGTGAAAACCATGAACTTGTGGAATATTCAGATCAGTACGAATCCTGATCTATGTCGGGAACTGCTCGAAGAAGCACCGGAGCCAGTCCGACCCTGCTGGCCGCAAAAGAAGAAGCTTATCACGAGCAAAAAGAACTCAACCACTCTGGCTCCAAAGCCACCTGTGGAGCCGAACCCGTATCATCGTAAGCGAAAGAACAATGACCCTCGAAGGCTTGTCCTCCTGAATGCGACCAAGTGTTTTAACTACTGGAACCGTGACAAGCTGACATTGCTCGCAACTAGAGTTGACAAGGATGGGAATCGGACCATCTCTAAGACCGAATTCCTGACAATGTTCTCCGATTTTAATCATTAAATGGGATGTTCGACTGTATGTTACTCATTGTTTGAAGAGCAGTTTCCTTCCAAGTCAAGTGGAGGAGTGTTTACGTAAGACACAACCTCTTGTTGCCTAGTCTGAATGGCTTAGCCACTTCCTTATTTCAGAATACAATAAGGGTTCCTAAGAGCTACAGTAAGGCAACGCTACATGATCGGAATGGAAGGTGTGAACGCGCATCGAACTGAAAAATCAAAACGAATCGAAGAAGACGGATAGGAGTTAGCAAGACGGAGTAAGGTGGGGTGTCGTGGAGTGCAGTGAAATGCGGGTTAAGTCGCGCTTCGACCACGGAGGCCAAGATAGAAGCCAAATGGAAAGATACATGCAAGGAGGATATTTGCTGGGTTAGGTTACATGTCCTATGTCAGAGGGTCGCAGACTAGACCGCACCAAGGGACCAAATATAAAACGTCTCAAGATATATCAAGTAAAGCAACAAAATTCTTAGGGCTTCCATACCGAAGATCGGGAGCAAGAAATGTGGATTGGGACTAAGGTTGACGGAAGAGTGAACTTAAAATGGTTCAGGCATCAGCGTAACGTGCAATTGAAGAATTGAAACGCCACCTATCCAGAACAAAAGTTACCTGGAGTCGTGAGCAAGGAGGGGAGACAGGAGAAAGATGCAGGCACAGGCTGAAAGCTTCAGATGAGGTGGAGGATGGGAGGGGAGGGGAGGGGAGGGGGATAGATAGATGGGAAGACAATACACATGGAGGGGGTAAAGCCAGGAATGTGAAATTGCGAATAAGCTCAACTGTGACTGTAAAAAGAACCAGCATTGACCCAGCAAAGTTTCGTTATTTCCACAATACACGCATAAAGATCGTAGTGTTCAAAAGTGTGCTTAAATATGATCTGAGACGGACTGGCAAAGAGCTGCCATGCCTACGGGACACACTAAGAAGCGCCTACAACGGCGGAGGTCATTTGGATTCGAGAACCTTAAGGGTCGTTGCAAACGCCGAAAGAACATGATTACGATCCAGAGAGTTCACAACATGCACAATGATCCTCCTGTTAGGATCTTGAACCTTGGCGAGGAAGAGATCTCGAACCGCAGCAACTGCTGCATCCAGATTGACCTTCGGTTGGGCCTGCGCCGTTGTCATCGCTGTTCGAGTACTTCGGGCTTTGAATGATGCACGTCGTCTACCTTTCCTGGTGAGATAAGACGAGCCTTTGTCTGATTCGTGCGAATAGGCTCCTCGACTGGGCTGAAGCAGCGCCTGGAAGACATCAAGTTTGTTTAGTACTAACACAATTTGAACGTTCTCAAGCCAGGTCAATTCTAGAAGTGCTGAGAATAGATTAAGAGTATCGGTCATACGGTTGAGACCAGGGACATCGAGAAGTGGACGGAACATGTCCGGTAGAGACGCGACGAAGAATATAACGGAAACTGGAGGCCGCAAATTTCGACGATGGTAGGCTGTTCGGTAGAGTGACTGGAATGCTTGCGGGAAGAGCAAAATTGGCAACCATGATGGTCTATCACCTTTTCTTCCGCCGCCAACCTCATAGATCTCAAGAGTAGAATCATAATAGCCATCCGTCTGATGTGGACCGGCGGACGGTGAAGCGTAATGGTCATCACCACGAGATCCTGTTTGCAACGCGTCTCCAAGAGCATGCACATTTTCGGAGTTATAGTTGACTTTGATGAATAGCGTGTGGGGACTGCCTCTACGAACTGCGACAACATCTTGATCAGACAATCTGAAAGGCGAAGTCGAGGGGGCGAATGGCTTTACCATTGATGCGTCGTGAGGTCCGCTTGATGGCCTTGGACCTGTAGGAGATGATTCATGACCTTGATAGCCGCCCTTCGAACCAAAGTTCGGACTGGGATCCTGGGTATTGACTCGACAGTGTGCACAAAATGCAGCTCGGTTAGAACTCCATCCGCCCATATACGCAGATGCGCGCTTCATGAGCGCAGACAAATTATCTGGTAGGGTTGCCAAGGCATGAATCGTTGCGAGACGTGTTTCCACAACGGTAAGAGCCCGAATGATTGTTGGGATATCCAGCGAGGTCGGTTTATCTTCTCGGCGAGGATCTACAAAGTCAGCATCCATATGCATCGCTTGGCTTGAGTGGGCCGCTGTGGTAGTGCAAATCCGGTCGTATTCCTCTGAATCAGCGTCCAGTGTCCACATAATTCCAAAGAGTGCAAACTTGCCTTCGTTGTTCGCAAGCGCACGGAACCGACCCTGACTTCGAGGAGCTTCATACGATGGAAGGCCGAATGTGGAGGCAGCCGCCGCATAATCACCATGAATGGCGCTATTCATTGCAGTTGGATTCGTGAAATCAAGATTTGTACCCAACAGATTAAATGGCTTGCGAGCCAACCGACGGAGTAAAGCGCCACGAGCCTCCAGCAGGAGTCTTAATGCGGCTCGCCGAAGCTCGTGCCGACGCTCATAAATCGAGCGAATTTCTGGGTCATGCCATAGCGTAGTCAGGGCAGCACATGTAACTTCAGGTGGTAATGGAGGCGGCGATACCTGGACGGCTGCTTCCGCACTGCTTCCAATGCTCGGCGACTTTCGCCCTGATCGCTGGTTCGCTTTTTGGTAGTCCAACCCCAGTGCTCGCAAATACGCACTTGCAAAGCTTTGGGGTGAGGTCCCGAAATCAGGGGAAGAGGCAGCACTCGAAGAGCCTGATGGGGAGGGCACAAGACTCGTGGTCGGGGATCTGGGTCGTCCAGCAAATGCATTTGTTGCCTGTTGCACCGAAAGTGCCGCCTGTCGTACGGCCAAAGATGAGGGAGATTCAGTTAGCAAGCTTGAAGGTGGTCTGGAATCTACGTTGGACGCTGAATCGAAACTCACGTCGAGTTGGGCATGTGAGCTGGATCCCACTAGATACGATGAAGATGTAAAGGTCCGCGAGAAAGTCGTTAAGGGAGCAAGCATATCTCCAGCCTCATCAGAATGGCTTTCCTTTGAGTTCCCGTGACTACCGACCTGAACAAGTGATGTGGGCTTATCCAATGACTCGTTGTCTTCATATCCAAGATCTTCATCTTCATCAAAGTCCTCATCACCAAAGGAGGCGTGTGAGAGCTCCATTTCGTCTCGATCTACACCGTCCTTACTCGCTTGAGCCAATGACGTGAGCGAACTCTGATGCTGATGCATGCCCATGTCGGGGAACAATGGAGTAGCACCACGAGCCGGTGTGGCTGCGGTTGATGAGCCCTGGTCTTCACCATCTGGAATAATTAGAGTTGGTCCATCGAAGGGGGGAAGCATAGATGTTGAGGCCTGAAGATAAGGTGGGCGCATGAGTTTAGCTTGAGTGTGCGCCGTAGCTCGTGCAACAAGGATGCGAACTGCCTCTACACGCATATCTCGCTCTGGCTCCAAGGTGAGCTCTGCGTCATTCTCTTCCATCGGAACTTGCGCCAGAGTGTCTTGAGGTTTGGATACTCCTGGTTCATCAGCTGCTCCACTCTTGGGCACTAGCTTGCGCTTTCTGAGGGCACTCATGCTTCGTCGGACGTTTCTTCGCTTACCTTGCTTTCGGCGCGCCACACCTTTCAAGGGGTGTAATCCCGAGTCCGAAATCTCGTTCTGGCCTGAGCTCTCGGGTATGCCCCGATGATCCTCAAGTGTGGGATTCGAAATATAATAGCGGCAGCCAGGTAAGTGCATCCTTCTACGACGGGATCTGCGGCTTCGAGATTGCCTCTGATGAGAGTGCTCGGCGACGTGCACCTCTAGATTTGGTCCCAAGTCAACAACGATCGGCTGGCCCAGGACGTCTGGGGCGATGACTTGCTCATCCATGATTGCGACGCCTGCATTTTGTTTGCTGTTATCGTCCGCACATTGAACCAATGAGACTGATTCCCGGTTGCGTGTAACAGTCCGACTCGTTGAGGGGCTTGGAGGTCGACTAGGCCCCCGGCTCGGCGCCCTACTGGGAGCTCGGCTAGGCACGCGACTTGGCGTTCTGCTGAGTTTGCCACTCATTCGCGAGTCCTTGCGAAGGTGATGAAGAGAGGTCGATCTGGTAGAGGGCGTCATGGGCGCGTCCTCTCGATAAGAAAGATGACAGTCACAAGCTAGCATCGACTCTTCACGTCCGTACTCGGACTCTAACTCTAAATCATAATCTTCTTCATCGTCTTCGTAGAAATCGAACTCAATGTCTTGCCCAGCGGCAATTGAAGTCTCGTCGGTGGGTTCAGGGTCATCTCCTGTTGCATTCACAGGTGCCATAACAACCGCAGCAGGCTGGTAACCACTTTCGGTTGCTAAGTTGCGTCTTGCGCCGAGACTCACACTTTGAGCCTCATCATCGTCGGCATAAACGCTTTGCCCATCATCATTACCGTACCCGTCAGGATGGCTGACCAAAGCAGAAACATGGTTTCCAATGCCAAACTCCATATTCATGTCATCACCAAACGACCGCAGAGTGTAGTTGGGCCGATTCAGTCTGCGAGCAGAGGACCCAGCAGAACGAGGGACGTGGCCGTCAACATTATCGGAATGGGTATTCTCTTCCCCGCCTAGACTCGATTCGTTAGGATTCCTTGGCGCCATGAGTTCAAACTGCACGACACTAGTGTCGGCATTATCTCGGTCCTCGGGGCTAAACAGCAACCGATTGCTTGGCTTGGCCCGACTGTCTGGGGTACTAGCGTTGCTACCTTCCTCGAAACGACGGTTATCAGAATGTGAGATCTCGTCCATATTCTCATCACAATTATCTGAGAGTGTGACATCGAAATCGCCAGTACTCCAGAGAGGATTCTGAAAGCGGGACAGAGTTCGGCTTTGTAATGAAGCTGAGGCTGACAAGACGATCGATGGCTCAGGAGCGGGAGCGGGTACAGGGTGAACTGCCATCATGGGCTCAACGGCGCCACGGGATTCGTGCTGTGGGAACAAAATCGTAGGAACTAAGCCCTTGTACGGTGCATAGATATCCTGCGATGTTACCTGACTGGAAGATACCTTCGATGGGGACTGTAACTGCTCTTGGTTGCCCATGGCTGGGATTACCCCTGTGATTGGAGAGTTCGGAGATGATGCATCAGTTGAGGCGTCAGAAACAAACTGGGCTGGAGAAAGTGTTTGATGCAGATACGGCGATGTCATAGGATCAATCAAAGCTGGATCTGTTCGGGCGAATGCGTTAGCCTTGGTCACGGAGCGATTTGCAACGAAAGGTGTCGATGCATACATGGAAGGAAGCCCCGATAATGGAGAACTTGGATTGCGTTGATGATGAGCTCGTGATTTTGGTGTTGCAAGCACGTGACCGGTGGGAATCTCCGTGAGATTGCCTGTGGTGACAAGATCGCTGGCCGTGCGGTCGCCTGCTGATGTAAAGTGATACTCAGATTGAGCCGGAAAGTTCGAATTGAGACGAGTGCCGCCAGAATCGGTGGCAGTTTCACCGAATCGTGTGAATGTACTAGCAGCTAAATCACGTCGCGAATCTCGAGAAGATGTGGACAAGGATCCTGTTGAGAATGAAGACTTCGTCGAAAAGTGCGCTGAGGAATCGAATTCTGCATGAGTGCGGTCAGCACCCTGAGTGCCGTTTGCTTGTGATGCGTTCGGTACGACTAAAGCGAAATCCAGGTCATCGCATGGACTCCAACTGGTAGCGACGTTCGCATCCAAGGTCGCAATCAGAGCACGTCTGAGAGATGGCGACACCGGAGGATCAATCACTTGAGATTCCGACGATGGGGTTAGCTTCTTGGTGGTCGCCTTGCTCGGAATGGGTGTCATTCGGGAACCACTGAGTTGGGTCTTGATCATCGCGAGATAGCTCTGCATCAGGGATTCTGGTAGCAATTTGGGCTGTGCCGTGGAGAGAAAAGCTACCACAGCGGCTGGGGGGATAATAGGGACTGAAGCCGCAAGGTGAGGTGAGAGGACGCTCGAAATGCGCTGTGCAGGCGATGTATAGGTGGAAAGTGCGTTGGAAGCAGCAGCATTAGCCATTTGTAGAAGCGCACGTGTATAGGCAATCACTTCGCTGGGACCAACGCCGCTGTCGATTTGAGCTCCACCGCCTACGCCTTGGACCAGACTTGGATGTAAAGCCGAGCTCAACGTTGGGACCGAGCTCGGAATGAGTCCCTTCTGAGAGTACTGCAGTGGATCGCAAGTAAATGGACCAAGAAGCTCCAAAAAGAGCCGTGAAAGACCACCATAGTCGACCGCTGTACGCGATGTTGGGGCGTTGCCACAGTGCAACTGTCGCTGAACCTGTTCATTCATGCGATGTACGGCACTTTCGAAAGCAAGATACTCCTTGCATAGCCATTCCATGGCGATGTTGTGCGTCCTCTGTTGTTTCAAGGCTTTGTGGTTGTCACCTCGAGGTGATGCCGACACCGACGAAGATGTCGTGAGTGTCCTTGACAAATAGCTGTAGGTACGAGGCGCGAGCTGGGGATGCGGGGATTCAAGATTCATCGCAAAGGCTGGATTTGGTGGAGTTGAAGGTCGGATGCCAGACAGTTGTGCACCTGATCCGAGTGCGTAGGGCTTGTCGCTATGCGGACTTGGACTCGCAAACTTTGGAGACCCAGGCACGTACGTGCGACTTGAGCCACTTCCGGCCGTATCGAGCGTCTTGTCAAGAGTACTCGGAGGGTGAGGAGAAGGCTTGGAGTTCGCGTCATTACTACCAAGATTCTTTTTTATCAAGCTTATACCGGCTCGGACGTCCTCCAAACACGCTTGAAAGTCGGGTAGCAGCTCATTCAGCCGGTTGTAAACCCTTCTCAAGACGAGCGTTCGATAGAGCGCAGCCCACTCTGCGAGTCGCACAATCCGCTTCTGAAATAGATCCACAACAAGACGGGTCGTGGAGAGAGTTGCAGTCCGACAGCGCAACGGTTGCGACTGGAACCAGCGTCGCGGATCTACTCCGTCAGTGGACTCTTCTGCATGTTCAAGCCATCCAGCTAGAGCTGAGATAATTTTCGAATCGATCCAGCTCGGCGCGATGGGAATGTCGCAGGCGACAATCTCGGCTGTTGTGTAGGGAAGCCGTTGTGCGATAACTGTCTCTGCGAGTGGTTTCAACTCCACGGTCTGGAAAGCACATCCTCGCAGAATCGCAACCTTACAAAGCACTTGCATGGCATGCAAAAGATTGGCACGTCCGACATGACAAGCGAGATCAATTTCATCTTGACTAAAGGTTCCATACGTGTCGGCGTTGGAAGATAGCCAAGTCTGGAGATTCGCAGAAGGGGGAGTAACCTTCGCACTCTGTGGCTGGGGCAGATTGGAAGTCTGGAAGAGATCTGAACCTGAATGGTTGGTACTTGAGGCAGCCGCAGTTGTGGCACTCTGAGCGCAGCTCTCGGCGGTAGGTGTGTGATCTCCTAGACTACTACCACAGTTGCTACTAGTGCTGCTAAGACTACCGGGGCTGTTGGACTGTATCCCTTTGATACCTTCAAGATACTGGCGGCTTTGCTCGACGCAGTGGAGTGCTACTCGTAACTGGCGAACAAATGTGGACTTGCCCGTCTCACTGGGTCCGAGAACAATGAACTGGTAGTGCTTGAAGTTGAGGTCGAGCGCCGAGAATCGAGCATGCTGGGCGACTGGGTCCAGCGTATCGGAAGGTTTCTCTCGGGTGGGGTGAGTGTGGCTCTCGGATGAAGGAGCAGAGCCGTTTGTCTGGGTTATAAGTTTTGTTTGATGAGGGGGCGAGGGCTCTAGCCGGTCGTGCGACACGCAATTGCCCATTTGCCCTTCCTCTGAACAGGCTCCTGGACTCGTTCAGCAAGGAAATGAATCAAGATATGACCTGGAGCGTTTCTCGGAGTATTAATTCGTCAGCGACCTCGTCACAGCGTAGCCAGGTTGGCGCGGACGAAGGGAATCCAAGTCCCACGGCTAGCCCGCGCACACGTACGTACGCGAGAAGCCTGAGTCAGCGGTAGATACGCGAGAATGACGAAGACGGCGTTGCGAGGCCGGACACAAAGCCCCGACACTCAGTAGAGGTCGTCTGTAAAGTGTGCAGATGAGTGGGATTCGGGGATTATGCAAGATTAGAAACGTAACCAGAATGTGTAACTCAGTGATTATAAGTTGTGTGGAACCATCCGAGGTTTGGACCATGACACTACCCCACCTGGGACGCGTTCCTGAGATAGTGATTACTAATAGTGAGCCAGAATGGTATTGTTTTTAAGTTTTCGCGGCTTGGATCCAGATGGGCCCACAGAGATCCAGCTGATGTAATAGAACACAACATGTTTCACGCAAACGTCGGTCCATCACTCGTTGGAATCCACCAGCACTCGCGGAATTCGCCCTGTTTCAAGCTTACACTTTAGGTTTTTCTCACTTCGGCGAGAGCCGATTTTTCGCGTCATCCGTCGAAATTCTGTGGGCGTGAGCATCGTCCGTGGGGCAGATACGGGGCACGCTCAAGTCAGTCAAGTCTCTTGGTTGCGCTCAAAGATAGAGGATGTGTTGAGCTTTCTACTGCCTGTCAGGCAAGGTGAGCTGAGTTGTATGTGATATACATCAAATACAAATGACACTGACCGTCAACCTGAAACCTCACCTGATAATGGCTGGTAGTACATGTTGTCGTATGGTTCTGCAAGCCATTGAACCTAATTAAGTCCATCCCAGTGTGCAAATACACTCCTGCCGCGCAGTCCGTGCTCCGCTGGCGTGTACGTCGCGGGACGGGCCAAAACCCCAGTGCTGCGGAAAAGCCCGCCAAAAGTGGTCCGTTTCAAATTTTCCCGCTGAGTGAGGAAAAAGTGAGTGGAAGCTGTGAGCAGACTCAAGTGGGTTAAATCGCGGTAGATCTTATGCATTGATTCACATCTGACCTTACACTCGTATAGACTCCAACATGAGCAACCCACTGGCATTCTTTGATGATGATGAGGATGAAGGCTTCCCCTCTTCCTCAACCTCTACAACCACTTCCACCAAACCAAAGACACCCAGTGTACAGCCTATCTCCCAGCTTGAGCCTCTCTCTCCCGCGGTTACTGCCGTAAAGAAGCCTGCCGAGCCCACCACTAGCGTCCCTGAGCTCCCTGAGTCCAAGGCGCTCCAGGCCAAGGATGGTGGTACGTCTAGTTTGTGCCAATCTCTTCAACCTCGCGTGTGACGTCTGGAACTTGAAGGAGTTGCTGTTTCCAGTGCTGTGCCATCGCTGAGTAGTGTACAGAGGTCTACAACGTGTCATGGATCAGCTACACCCTCCAGCCAGCACAAGTGAGCATCAATCGCCAACGTCTCGCGTGGTTGTTGGTTGTTCGTTGGTTCGCTGGTTCGCTGGTTTGTCTGGGTGCTCACTCGCACAGAGCGCGCAGTAACTCGACATGACCGCCCTCACCTACCGCTCGTTGCCCCTTGCCATTCACTCCCTGTTTAGAATCCCAATCAGATGAAGTCCTCTTACGTGAAAACAAGAACCGCTTCGTGCTCTTCCCGATCAAGTACCACGAGATCTGGGAAATGTACAAGAAGCACGAAGCCTCCTTCTGGACCGCTGAGGAAATTGACCTCGGCTCAGACTTGAAGGACTGGGCAACGCTCAACAGTGGTGAGCAGCACTTTATTAAGCACGTCCTGGCATTTTTTGCGGCATCTGACGGTATCGTGCTCGAGAACCTCGCAGTGCGATTCATGAAGGAAGTCCAGATTCCGGAGGCGCGCTGCTTCTATGGCTTCCAGTTGATGATGGAGAATATTCACTCTGAGACGTACTCCCTCTTGATCGATACGTACATCACAGACTCACGTGAGAAGGAAAAGCTCTTCAACGCAATTGAAACCGTGCCTGCGGTATCTAAGAAGGCTCACTGGGCCCTCAAATGGATTACCAAGAGCGATTCATTTGCCACACGATTGGTTGCCTTCGCGTGCGTTGAGGGTATCTTCTTCTCTGGTTCGTTCTGCGCCATTTTCTGGTTGAAGAAGCGAGGGAAGATGCCTGGTCTGACCTTCTCTAATGAGCTCATTTCACGAGATGAAGGTCTGCATACCGACTTTGCATGCCTGCTTTACACCATGTTGGCTAACAAACTCACTCAGGAACAGATCCACAGCATCGTTCGTGAGGCCGTCGAAATTGAAAAAGAGTTCGTATGTGAGGCTCTGCCTGTTGACCTGATCGGTATGAACAGCAAGCTCATGTCGCAGTACATCCAGTTCGTCGCTGATCGACTGGTCGTGGCACTTGGTTATGAGAAGATCTTCAACGTCACGAATCCCTTCGAGTGGATGGAGATGATTTCGCTCCAGGGCAAGACGAACTTCTTCGAGAAGCGTGTCGGTGATTACCAAAAGGCTGGTGTTATGGCAAAGCACCAGGCAGTGCAAGAGAGCGCCGGAGGCAGCAATGCGGCCTTGGCGAACTCAATCTCGGATGCCTTCTCTCAAGACGTAGACTTTTAAACCCATCTCGAGTCTTCCGCACATGCAAATGGTTGCAATTATTCGAGTCTTCCACACAAGCGTTCTAAACCAAATTCACCATCCTCATTAACTTCCATACCCCTTTGTTTGTTGACTGTTGCTTTTATTCACTCGCTGAAAGTACGTGCACACAAGTGGCACAACAGTAGATTAAAGATTACACATGAGACCAAAAAAATAGAGTAACAAAAGAATTTTGCAGTGACAAGGTCAAGTATGTATTAATGTACAACACGATAAGCTTCCGCACTTCAACGTATGTCAATCTAGAGAGCAAGAGAGGAAAGGATGGAATAGGCATTCCAGGCAAAATCGATTAGCGTTGAGAAGCAAGCGAACGACTCACACAAGCGAACGACTCACATCAGGTGCGCACTTCCAAGCCAAACCAACAACTCTAGCAACGGAAAACGTGCTGGCTGACGGAATGTTTGAGTGTGATGCGTTAAAAGATAAATATGAAACTGGCTCTCGCGTACCATGATATCATCTGCAATTGGAGTCGTAGACCCCTAACAGACAACACTACCATAAACGAAAGGAGGCTAGTATCACACAAACGGCTTCCAGCGGAGGAATCCGAAGATCCGCGTCAACGCCTTCCACCTTCTGCGCAGTGCGCATCGTGATACACCCTATGCTCTGGGCCGGCACAATTTACGTATGACATCGTGATACTTTGATGCACGCATTGTGTGATTGAATGAGCATCCCCACAACAGAGTGATGTTGCGTATCCGCCCCCCGCCCGTTAAAAGAAACGATTAAGCGCCGCCGCTAGACCCTGTCAGGCACACGATGGCATCGCGTATGTAGCTAATCACTCGACTGGCGGTCACCCTTTGGGGAAAAAAAGGGTGCAGTCAAGGGCTAGGACGCGAGCACGTGGAGGTCCTGACGACGGTTATCCAGCAACAAGTACGGCAAGTCAGGCGTCATGACTGGACAATTGACAATAAAGTGGAATAAAAGCCGACTATGTGGTACGTACCGATAACAGCAACACACTTATGCCGGGATCCCGGCAAATGCATGTCAGAGTGGACTGCAAACGGAGAAGAAAGGGTCCAGTGCGATCCACGCAAAAGTTG
>Ga0182741_1002229_pt1 | contig 23090 bp, 21 predicted proteins | sample eDN5th37CBELigOP_FD_128874 | JGI IMG/M metagenome (GOLD analysis project Ga0182741, IMG submission 128874) | Enriched Organic Plus compost microbial communities from Emeryville, California, USA - eDNA 5th pass 37_C BE-Lig OP (version 2) (version 2) ... | reverse complement strand
GCGAGATGATGGACAGGCCGGTCAGCAGGAAGCCCGCCGGCACGAAAGCGTAGGCGACATGCAGCACCATCACGAGCCGGTCCCGCCAGGTGCGGTCCCCGGCCCAGCGTCCGAGGCGCGCCGCCTGGAGCAGGCCGGCCGCGATCAGGAGCGCTCCGGTCAGCGGCCCAAAGGGCATGAAGGTCCAGGCGAGAAGCGCCACGCCGGCCGCCACCATGGAGACGATGTCGAAGGTCCCGAAGGGCGCCGGCAAGCGGCCAGGATTGGCGCGCGCGAGCCAGTTGCGCGTGAAGCTGGGCAGGATGCGCCCGCCGATGAGCATGATCAGCATCATGGTGGCGGCAATCCCCAGGCGGGTGCCGTATTCGGTGACACCGACGAAATGCGATTCCAGGTGAAACACGACATTGCCCACGAAGAGGACCGCGAGCGCGATCAGGACCTTGAGGTTGCGCCAGTTCTTTCCTTTGAGGATCTCACGGCCCAAGGCGGCCGCCACGAGAAGCAGGAAGGCATTGTCGATGACGGCCGCGAGCTCCCATCCGATCCAGGCCGAGACCGTGACGGCCACGCGCCCGGCGGCCCAGACCAGCACCAGCACCAGCAGAGGCCGCCCCTGGAGCGGCAGGCGCCCGGTCCAGTTCGGGACCGCCGTCAGGAGGAAGCCCGTCACCACGGCCGTGAGATAGCCGTAGAGCATCTCGTGGATGTGCCAGTCGCGGGGCGCGAATGCCGTCGACAGGGACAATTCCCCATAGAACATCGGCAGCCAAGCCAGAATCGCGAGGCCCGCATAGAGGGAGCCAAACAGGAAGAACGGGCGAAAGCCATAGGAGAGGAGTGCAGGTCCCTTATAGTCCCGCAGGCGTGGGATCGGAGCCATCAGCGGCCTCCTTCGCTTGGAATGAACATGTCCTGCGCGGTTACAGCCCGCCCGGACGCGAGATCGGTCGCCACAAAGGCGATGGACCGTCTCTCGCCCTCAGCGGAGGACACGAGCACGCGCAGTTCGCGGGTCGCGTCCGACGCCACGCTCACGGCCGCATTATCGCCCACCACCTCGATGGCCGCGTCAGTGAGGCCGCTCACGGCGAGCCGGAACGAGCGCTCATTGTCGGCCTTGTTATAGAGCCGCACCGTGTAACCGTTGCGCGTGCGCCCGTCGGACAAACGAACTGCGACCGGGTTACGGTCGTGGATGACGGCGATCTTAGCATCGCCGCGCAGTGCGAGACCAACGCCCATCGCGGCCGCAAGCGCCACGATGGCGAGGCCGAGCGCGACTGTCTTCGTGCGGACCACGCGCCGGCGGGCGGGCTGCCCGCTGCGCTCCCGCTCGATATTGGCCCAGGCCTCGTAGTCGATGAGGCCGCGCGGACGGTCGAGCTTGGCCATGACGCCGTCGCAGGCATCGACGCAGAGGCCGCAATTGATGCAAGCGAAATTCGGTCCCTCCCTGATATCGATGCCGATGGGACAGACATTCACGCATTGTAGGCAATCGACGCAATCCCCGGCCGGCTCGCCCTTCGCCCGCAGCTCGGCGGCCTTCTTGGCAGAGCCGCGCGGTTCGCCCCTATAGTCCCGATAATTGACGGTCAGCGCCTCCGGGTCCCAGATGGCGCCCTGGAGCCGGGGCCACGGGCACATCCAGGTGCAGACCTGCTCGCGGGCAAAACCGGCGAGCACATAGGTCGTGCCCGTCAGGATGACGACCCACGCATAAGCGATGGCCGAGGCTCGGCCCGTGACCATGTCGCCCACGAGGGTCGGCGCATCGGCGAAATACAGCACGAAGGCACCACCCGTCGCCATGGAGACGAGGATCCAGGCTGCGTGTTTGAGGCCAATCTCAAGAATGCGACGCACCGTGAGGGGAGCATCGCGCTTCTTCAGGCGCTCCCGGCGGTCGCCCTCGATCGCGCGCTCGACGAGCAGGAACAGGTCGGTCCAGACCGTCTGGGGGCAGAAATACCCGCACCAGACCCGCCCGGCGACGGCGTTGATCCAGATGAGCACGAGGGTCGCCAAGACCAGGAGGCCCGTGAGGTAATAGACCTCCTGCGGCCAGATCTCGATGAAGAAGGCATAGAGGCGGCCCCGCTCCATGTCGAAGAGGACCGCCTGCCCGGGCTGGCCGGGTCCCCGCTCCCAGCGCACGAAGGGCAGAATGTAGTAAATGGTCAGACAGAGAATGAGGGCTGCCCATTTCAGGCGGCGATAGCGCCCCCGGACCGCCTGGGGAACGACCCGCTCCGCGATGACGCCGCGCTTGGGTCTGCGCAGATGGGCGCGCTCCGGCTTGAAGCTGATGTCGAGAGTCGCCATCGAAACAGGTGCCATGCTGGCATCGCCGCGCCTTGGGCGCGGCGATGCGGGATTGTCAGTGACAAGACGTGCTCGGACGAAGGCTACTTGGCGGCGGTCGCCGTGGTGGCAAGCTTGTCGAAGAGAGTCGCGAACGCCTGCTTGGCCTTGCCCGGATGGGCGGCCGCCTTGGCCTGGTCGAGATTGGCCGGCTCGCCGACCACGACGAGACCGACCATGCCCATTCCGTAATGGGGCTTGCACTTGTAGCCATAAGCGCCGGGCTTATCGAACGTGATGGCGAGCTCCTCGTTGACCTTGCCGACGAAGGCTTTGCCGCCCTCGGGGGTCATCGCGTCGATGCTCTCGACGTTGTGGCCCTTGTCGGCCGCCACGAACTTCACCGTGTCGCCCGGATTGATCTTCACGAGCGCCGGCTCGAACACCATGACGCCCTCGGTGCCCTTGTTGAGCATCTTTACTTCGACCTCGGCCGCGCCGGCTGCGCCAGCGGCTCCGAGTGCCGCCACGAGAACGCCGAGCATGATGACCTTGCGCATAATCCATCTCCTCTGTCATGCGAACCTGTGAGCCTCGGGCCGAAGCTCTTGAGGAGGGTGATACGCCGGAGTGCCACCCGCTTGTTTGTTTTGGCGCAAGGAGCCGGACCATTTTGCAACTTTTGCGGCTCCGGCCGCCGCTCTCACCCTCTTTCCTACCAGCTGACGGCAGGCCTGTTTCCCTTCCCAGACTTGCCCGCCGGGCTCCTTAAGGTAAAAGGACCCAGTGAAGAGCCTCTTGCAACCGGCCGAGCCTGACCGGCCTCAAGCGGAGACTTCGGAGCCGAAGAGCCGGACGGAACCCTTTTCCGGGCTCTTCGTCGATCATGCGAGCCGATTTGGGAATGTGCCGATGGCGAGCCTAGACAGATCTCTCGTGGCCGGCCTGCCCATGTTCGCCGGGCTACCGTCCGACGATCTCGACCAGATCCTGCGCGAGGCGCAATCGATCCGGTATCCCAAAGGCACGCCAGTGTTCCAGCAGGACGAGGAGGCGCATTCCTTCTTCGTGCTGCTTCACGGGCATCTGCGCGTCATGAAGGTGACGCCGGAAGGCCAGCAGGTGGTGGTCCGCTTCGTCACGCCCGGGGAATTGTTCGGAATCGCCATCGCCATGGGCCGGCCACGCTATCCCGCGACGGCCCTTGCGATCGTGGACAGCATCGCGCTCGTCTGGCCCTCTGCCGCATGGTCGCGCCTTGTCGCCAAGCATCCCTCGCTTGCGGTCAACACCCTCCAGACCGTTGGAAACCGGCTTCAGGATGCCCATACGCGCGTCGTCGAGATCTCGACCGAGCAGGTCGAGAAGCGCGTGGCCCACGCCCTGCTACGCCTGGCCCATCAGGCCGGCCGGAAGAGCGAGGACGGCATCCAGATCGATTTTCCGATCTCGCGGCAGGATGTCGCGGAGATGACCGGGACCACGCTCCACACCGTGAGCCGGATCCTGAGCAGCTGGGAGGAACGGGGTCTGGTCGAGAGCGGGCGTCAGCGGATCACGATCCGCGATCCGCACAAGCTCTTCCTGCTCGCCGAGGGCACGCCAACCTGAATTCGCCCCAACCGTCCGAAGGCGCCTAGTCCGGCGACGTGCAGGCCCGCGCCTCTTCCCGGGCAACGATGGCGCGAAGATCCGCCATGAAAGCCGCGCAATCCGCGCCGTGCTCGCGGCAGGCATCGTCGATGGTATGGAAGCACGCGATGGGGCAGCCGACGCAGCGCATCCTGTGATCGAGGAAGACGCGGATCGTTGCAGGCCATTTTCGCATCACGTCGTCGACGAGCTGGGTCGCTTCGAGGGGCATGACAGCCTCCAGGTGATGAACTGTTTCATGCCTCATGATTAGCCGAGCCGCACCCGCACTTCTTTGCGCGGCGACAAGGAGAGGGCGTGCCGGCATAGAAACTGCGCCTTGTTTGAGGCAGGGCAAAGAAGCGCGGGCCTCCCTCGGCCAGGGTTGCGGCATCGAAGCGAGGAGCACCGATGACCCGACCTGCCAAGGCTTCCAGGGAGCCGCAATCCCTCGATCCGGTGGTTCTCGAGGGCCTGGCGGACGTCATGGACCCGGAGATCGGCCTCAGCGTGGTCGATCTCGGCCTGGTCTATCGGGCCGCCCAATCTCCCGAGGGTGTCGAAGTCGCCCTGACCCTCACGACCCGGGCCTGCCCGCTCGGCGAGATGATCGTGGAGGAAGCGCGCGACAGCCTCGCGCATCGCTTTCCGGAGATTCCCCGCATCGATGTCCATCTGGTCTGGGACCCTGTCTGGAGCCCGGATTTCATCACCCCCCGCGGCCACGAACTGCTCGGCCGCTCACCGAGAAAGACCTTTTGATGTGCAGCTGCAACGTGACCGAAACCGTCATCGACGTCCGGCAGATCGTGCCGCGGATGCGCCATCCCCTGATCTTCCAGACCTTCGACCAGCTGGCGCCCGGTGAGGCCTTCCTGCTCGTGAACGACCACGACCCGCGGCCGCTGTTCTACCAGTTCAATGTTGCGCGGCCGGGGGAGTTCGGGTGGGATTACCAGGAAGAAGGCCCGGACCTCTGGAGAATCCGGATCAGCCGCGCTGCCTGAATCCGCTCCCCGGCGGGAGGTAAAGCGCTCGCTAGGCCGCCTTGCCTCTCGCACGGGAGATCCACGCGGCGTATGCCCATTGTCGTCGGGTGCGCGGCCAAGCCTCCTGGAGACCCATGCCCATGATCGAGTTCTGCATCGCACTGGCGGCCTTCCTGGTGGCTCATCTTATTCCGGCAAGCCCTGGGCTGCGTGCCGGACTGATCGCCCACATGGGCAGGACGACCTATCTGGTCGCCTATTCGATGCTCTCGCTCGCCCTCCTGGGCTGGCTCATCGTGGCGGCGCGACGGGCCGAGACCGTTTGGCTCTGGGATCCGGCGCCGTGGCAATGGCATATCCCGTTCATCGTCATGCCCATCGCGGCCTTCCTTCTCGTCGCTGGTCTGACGCAGCCCAACCCGCTCTCGATCTCGTTCCACAGCGGCAAGACACCCGGCCCGATCACGGCCGTCACGCGGCATCCGGTTCTGTGGGCATTCCTTCTCTGGGCGCTTGCGCATATTCCGCCGAACGGGACCCTGGTCGCTCTGCTGCTCTTCGGCACCATGGCGGCCTTCTCGCTCATCGGCTTCGTGCTTCTGGACGCCAAGGCCCGCAAGCGCCTTGGGCCGGAGCGCTGGCGCGCCCTGAGCGCCGGGACCTCGGTCATCCCCTTCGCGGCACTCGTCGCCGGGAAAGCTCCATGGAGCGCCCTCTCCCGGCTGGTCCTGCCCGCCTTGGCCGCCGCCGCTCTTTATCTCTGGTTCGTCTTCCAGGGGCATGCGCTTCTCATCGGCGTCGATCCCCTTGCGGGCCTTATGACAGGATGAGCCCGGCGCCACTCACTGGGTGAAGAAGAGAGCTCCGGCGATCGCCACCGACAGGGCCACGGCCGCGAGAGTCCCGGTCAGGCGCAGCACTCCCATGCGGTAGAGCATGATGGCGAAAATGACGATGAGGGGCGTTGCGGTCATCAGTCCGATCTGCGCGTCGGTCATGGCCGGTCTCTCCAAGGTTCAGGCGGCACATCTATGGCCGGGAATACGAGAGCCTTGTTTGCGCCAGCGCAACGAGAAAGCCCGAAAGCGCGCGATAGAGGATCGACCGCGACGAGACCGGGAGGGTGAGAACAATGACGACCGCACAGGAGGAACGCCCCTGGGGCGGGCTCTCGGACCTTCCAGGACATCCCATGATGTGGGTGCTCATTCTCACGGAGGTCGTGACCTTCGGGCTGCTTTTCCTGATCTATTCGGTCACCGGCGCGGTTCAGCCTGCGCTCTTCGCGGCCGGGCGGGCGCATCTCGATCCACTGCTCGGCGGCGCGAATACTCTCGTGCTCATCACCAGCGGATGGCTCGCGGCGCTTGCCGTCGAGGCCCGCATCCTGGGTCGGCGCGGAGCAACGCGTGCGCTGCTCGCGGGCGCCATGGGGCTGGGCCTTGTCTTCGTCGGCATCAAGATTGTCGAATACGCCGACAAGGTTCGCGCCGGGATCGGTATCGATACCGACACCTTCTTCACTCTCTACTTTCTCCTAACTGGCTTTCACCTCCTCCATGTCCTGCTCGGCGTCGTGATCCTTGCGATGGTGGCTCTTCACGACAGCGTGGACAACCTGAAGACCGGCACGGCCTTCTGGCACATGGTCGATCTCGTCTGGATCGTCATGTATCCGCTGATCTACCTGGTGGGCTGAAGCCATGACGTCCCCTGCCATGCGCCGGATCACCCATGCCTGGATCGCCCTCGTGGTTCTGACGCTCGCCAGCATGGCGGCCGCGCGGGCCGGATCCACGGGCCTTATTGTCGACGGCGTCGTGCTTGCAGCCGCCGTGTTCAAGGGACGGTGGATGCTGCTCGACTTTCTCAAGCTGCGCACCGTACCGCCGGTCTGGCGCACGCTGATGTTCTCATGGCTCCTGCTCATCGCGGCAACGTCCTTCGCGGCCGCCGCTATGTCGCTGCTGCGCACGTGATCGTCGAGGCACAGCCCTGAAGCTTGTCCTGGAGCAAAGAGCAATGGCGCCGCTCCTGTAGCTTGCCAGCCGTTCGCCACGATGGGCCCGGTCCGGGTCCGAAGCAGGTCCGCATGTCATCACCCCGATCCCAACGCTCACGCAGCCCGCCTGCGCGGCGTCCGTCCGGCGGCTCACGCCGCATTGCTGCATCCCTGTCATTTCGGAAAGGACCGCGTGATGGCTGAAGCCCTCACCAAATCGGCGGCGAGAAACGTGTTCTACGGGGGCTCGTTCTTCTTCTTCGCTATCTTCGTAGGCTTAACGGCCCACAGTCACTACTACATGAACACCACGTCGACGGACACGTCGACCCTGTCCGACTCCGTCGCCCGCGGAAAGCACGTGTGGGAGAAGAACTCCTGCATCAATTGCCACTCCATCCTGGGCGAAGGCGCCTATTTCGCGCCGGAACTCGGGAATCTCTGGGACCGCTGGGGTGGCAAGGAGGACCCGGCCACGGCGCGCGACATGCTCAAGGCCTGGATGCAGGCCCAGCCCTCCGGCATCGAGGGGCGCCGCCAGATGCCGCAGTTCAACCTGACCGACCAGGAACTCAACGATCTCGCCGACTTCCTGGAATGGACCGGCCGAATCAAGACCCAGAACTGGCCGCCGAACAAGGCCGGGTGAGATCGGAAAGCACATCATGAAGTACCAATCGCAAAAGGTGGCCGCGCTCTATTTCTACGGAGCGCTCGGCCTGTTCCTGGCCCAGGTCGCGTTCGGCGTCCTGGCCGGCACCATCTACGTCCTGCCCAACACGCTCTCCGAGCTGTTGCCCTTCAACATCGTCCGCATGATCCACACGAACGCCCTGATCGTGTGGTTGCTGATCGGCTTCATGGGCGCGACCTACTATCTCGTGCCCGAGGAGGCAGAGACCGAGCTGTTCAGCCCGCTGATCGCCAAGGTGCAGTTCTGGCTGTTTCTGGGCGCCGCGGCCGTCGCCGTCGTGGGCTACATGTTCAAGATCCATGAGGGGCGTGAGTTTCTTGAGCAGCCCTTCTCGATCAAGGTCGGCATCGTGGTGGTCTGCCTGATGTTCCTCTTCAACATCACCATGACGGTGCTGAAAGGGCGAAAGACGGTCGTCACCAACATCCTGCTCTTCGGTCTGTGGGGTGTGGCCATCTTCTTCCTGTTCGCCTTCTACAACCCGGTGAATCTCGCGGTGGACAAGCTGTACTGGTGGTACATCGTGCACCTGTGGGTCGAGGGCGTATGGGAGCTCATCATGGCCTCGGTTCTGGCCTTCCTGATGATCAAGCTCAACGGCATCGACCGTGAGGTCGTCGAGAAGTGGCTCTACGTGATCGTCGGCATGGCGCTATTCTCAGGCATCCTCGGTACGGGCCACCACTTCTACTGGATCGGCGCACCGGGATACTGGCAGTGGATCGGCTCCCTGTTCTCGACGCTCGAAGTGGCGCCCTTCTTCACCATGATCATCTTCACGGTGCAGATGACCTGGAAGGCGGGCCGCCGCCATCCCAACCGCGCCGCGCTTCTGTGGTCGGTCGGCTGCGCCGTGATGGCCTTCTTCGGCGCGGGCGTCTGGGGCTTCCTGCACACCCTGTCGTCGGTGAACTACTACACCCATGGCACGCAGGTCACGGCCGCTCACGGGCACCTCGCCTTCTTCGGCGCCTACGTGATGCTCAATCTCGCGGTCATGGCCTACGCCATGCCGCAGATCCGCGGCCGCGCGCCCTACAACCAATGGCTCAGCATCACGAGCTTCTGGATTATGTGCACGGCGATGTCGGTCATGACCTTCGCGCTCACCTTCGCGGGCGTCATCCAGGTCCACCTGCAGCGGGTACTCGGCCAGTCCTACATGGAAGTGCAGGAGCAGCTCGCCCTCTTCTACTGGATCCGGCTCGGCTCGGGAGCCTTCGTGCTGATCTCGGCGCTGATGTTCGTCTACGCGGTCCTGGTTCCCGGACGCGAGAAGGCGCCGGCCCTGGGCCAGCTCCAGCCTGCCGAATGACTCTCCCCGGGGCGGCGCCCGGCCGCCCCGGCTTTCCCTGTCCGATTTCGTGAAGGATTCGATCCATGAGGCCCCTTCTCCAGTCCGTGCCGCAGGCGCCGGCGGACCTGCCCTATTACGTTCCGGCGGGAAACGAATGCGCTCTCTTCGAACTTGCCTGGCGCAAGCGCCTGCCGCTCCTGCTCAAGGGGCCGACGGGCTGCGGCAAGACCCGGTTCGTGGCTCACATGGCCTCACGCCTCGGTCTGCCGCTCCATACGGTATCTTGCCATGACGACCTGACCGCCGCCGACCTCACGGGCCGCTATCTCCTGAAGGGCGGCGACACCGTCTGGGCGGACGGGCCACTGACCCGTGCGGTGCGCGAGGGCGGCATCTGCTACCTCGACGAGATTGTGGAGGCCCGCAAGGACGTGACCGTCGTCCTGCATCCCTTGACCGACGACAGACGCATCCTGCCGCTCGACCGCACCGGCGAGGAGCTGCAGGCGCCGGATTCCTTCATGCTCGTTGTGTCCTACAATCCCGGCTACCAGTCCCTCCTGAAATCCCTGAAGCCGTCGACGCGCCAGCGCTTCATCGCCATCGAGTTCGATTTCCTGCCCCTGGAGCACGAGGTCGCGGTTGTCGCCGCCGAGAGCGGCCTACAGGAAGAACGGGTTCGCCCGCTCCTGCTCCTCGCCCGGCGCCTCAGGGCGCTGAAGGGACAGGACCTGGAGGAAGGCGTTTCCACGCGCCTCCTGGTCTATTGCGCCTCGCTCATCGCGGCCGGCGTCTCGGCTGACGAGGCCGTCGCGGCGGCCCTGATCGAACCTCTCACGGACGATGCCGACGTCAAGAAGGGCCTGATCGAGGTCGCCCACGCAACTCTCGGCTGACCCGGAGGAGCACCATGCTCGATTTCCTCGAACTGGAAGAAACCGTCGGCCATCTCTGGCACCGGCTGGTCGGCCGCGCTGGGAGCTATCCGCGCCACCCGGCCCTCGGCGTCTCCTTCGACGAGATGCGCACGCCGCTCGGTGTCCTGTTCCGCGGGCTTGGCGGCGAGGCGGGTGTCCAGCTCGCCGGCACCGCCGCCCGCGCCTCGTCCCATCGCATGAACCTGCGCCAGCGGATCGGGCTGGCGGAGGAACGTCTGGAGCAGCCGGGTCGCGACCCCGCAACCCTCTTCCTGCCGCCGAGGATCGAGCTTTTCCCGTCGCGTACACTCAACCGCGCCCTCTATCTCTGGCTCGCGGCCTATTTCGCCCATGTGCCGCTCGTCCCGCACGATGAGGCTGATCCTTTGCGCCGGGATCTCCTTGTCCTGAGGACCGCCAAGGAAACGGCCGAGCGGGTGCTCCAGGCCTGCCCCGGGCTGGTGCAGCCCTATCGCGACCTGTGCACCGCGCTGCGCGAAGCCCGTCCGAAGCGCGCCCTGCCTCCGGCCGAGCAGAAGATCGAGCAGATCGTCCTCTCGCTTCTCGGGGATGAGCATGCGACACCACCTGGAGGCTGGGAGGACGCCGCCCTCCGCAACGATGGAGCCTGGCGGGCCGGGCCGACCTATCAGCCTTTCCTTCCGGTGCCCCTGTGGGGCGACACGTGGATCCGTGCGGCAGGTGCTCCGGGCCGCAACAGCGACGAGCCCGCTGGCCCCGGCACCCTCGCGGCCTCCGACAGCCGCAAGCGCTTCGCGGCAAGGCGCGAGGCCGACCAGGCCCAGCGCTCCGATCCGTTCGTCCTGAACCGGTTTGAAAAGATCCTGGCCATGGCCGAGATGGTCAATGTCAGCCGGCCGTCCGATGAGGACGAGGACGAGAATGCCGAGAAGGCACTCGACGATGCCGACGAGATTCCGCTGGCGCGGCACCAGGGCAAACCCGCGACCCGGCTCCGATTCGATCTCGACCTGCCGCCGGAAGCCATCTCGAACGCCTCCGTGACCGCGGAGCTGGCCTATCCCGAATGGGACTACACGCGCAAAGCCTATCTGCCGAAGCATTGCCGGGTGATCGCCGCGCGCGCCTCCGAGCAGGGGGAAGACTGGACGCCCGATGCAGCGGCGCGGCGGCGCATCCGCCGCGTGCGCCGCCAGTTCGAGGCGCTTCGGCCCAAACACGAGATCCTAAGGGCCCAGGCCGATGGAGAAGAGATCGACGTGGATGCGCTCGTGCGGGCGCACAGCGATCTGCGCTCGGGCGGCTGCGGCTCGGACCGGGTCTATCTGGCAAGCCGCCGTCAGGCGCACGACCTGGCGGTCACGATCCTTGTGGACGTGTCGCTCTCGACAGATGCCTGGGTGGACGACCGGCGGGTGCTCGACGTGGAAAAGGAGGCGCTGCTGGTGCTGTCGCACGGGCTTGCGGCCTGCGGCGATTCCCACGCGATCATGACCTTCACGTCACGCCGGCATTCCTGGGTCCGAGTCGAGACCGTGAAGGGTTTCGACGAACCTTTGGACGCCGGCGCCATACGGCGCATCTCGGCCCTGAAGCCGGGCTATTATACCCGCATCGGAGCAGGAATCCGCCATGCCGCCGCACAGCTTGCGGAGCGTCCGAACCGGCAGCGGCTTCTTCTCGTCCTCACGGACGGCAAGCCCAACGACATCGACCATTACGAAGGCCGATTCGGCATCGAGGATACTCGCCGCGCCGTCATGGAATCGCGCCGGGCCGGCGTGACAGTGTTCGGCGTGACCGTGGACCGGGATGCGCAATCCTACTTCCCGACCCTCTTCGGCCGCGGCGGCTACGCCATCGTCGGCCAGATCGCAAAGCTTCCGGCGGCCCTCCCGGCGATCTACCGGCACCTCGTCCGGTAGCCCTAGAGCATCGTGCGGAAAAGTGGACCCGGTTTTCCGCCCCGAACGATGCTCCAGCCCAGAGAAGAAGCATCGGATTGATCCCAAAAGTGGGTCCACTTTTGGGTCCGATGCTGTAGAGAGCCGCCTCCGCCTCGCGGGGAGCGGCTCTACACCGCGCGGCTGTGAGTCCGGCCCGAAGCGCCGAGATAGGCGTCGAACGCCGAGGCGACGCTTCTTACGAGGAAGCGCATGTCGTCATTCACGGACAGGACCGGGCCGTCGATGCGCACGATGCCGTCTTCCGCAAGCCCCTGCAGGCGGGGAACCGTTTGCAGCACGGCATCCGCCGCCACGCCGTGCCGCCCGCAGACTTCCGCCACATCGACCCGGAAGTCGCACATGACGCGCTCGATCAGGTCTGCCCGCAGGCGATCGTCCGCCGTCAGGGCATAACCCTTGGCGGTGGCGAGCTCGCCCCGCCCGATGCGCTCTGCGTAGCGCCCCAAAACCACTTCGTTCTGCACATAGCCCTGCGTGAGCCGCCCGATGGACGAAGCGCCGAAGCCGATGAGCACGTCGCTCGGGTCGGTCGTGTAGCCCTGGAAGTTGCGGTGCAGGACGCCATCCGCCTGCGCCTTCACCATCGTGTCTCCCGGCAGGGCATAATGATCGAGGCCGATCCGTCGATAGCCGGCCTCAGTCAGCGCATCCGCAATGGCCTCGGCCTGCGCGTAGCGGGCCGCTCCGTCCGGCAGCGCCGCCTCGTCGATCTTGCGCTGGTGCTTCTTGAACGACGGAATATGCGCATAGCCGAAGACCGAGAAGCGCTCGGGCCGGAGCGCGATGCTCTGCCGAACCGTTTCGATGCAGGATTCGACGCTTTGGTGCGGAAGCCCGTAGATCAGGTCGAAATTGATGCCGCGCACGCCTGCATCCCTGAGGCCGTTCACGGCCCGCTCGGTCTGCTCGAAGCTCTGGATCCGGTTGATCGCACGCTGGACGACAGGATCGAAGCTCTGGACACCCAGACTCGCGCGGTTGACGCCCGCCTCGCCGAGCGTGGCCGTCATGGTGCGGGTCAGCGTGCGCGGGTCAATCTCGACCGCGACCTCGGCCGTATCCTCGAGCGAGAATCTCCGCCGCATGAGGTCCATGAGGCCGAGGAGTTCCGACGGCTCCATAATGGTGGGCGTGCCACCGCCGAAATGGATATGGCGCACGGGCAGGCGTGTGGTCAGACGATCCGCCACGAGATCGATCTCGCGGCGCAAGACCGCGATGTAGTCCACGATCGGTGCATCCCGCTGAGTTATGGTTGTATGGCAGCCGCAATACCAGCACATGGACCGGCAGAAAGGCACATGGAGATAAAGCGAGGTGCTCGCCTGTGCCGGAAGCGCCGCAAGCCAGTCCGTATAGGCCGAAGGCCCGATGGCGTCCGAAAAGTGCGGCGCCGTCGGATAGCTCGTGTAACGAGGCAGGCGCTCCTCGCCGTAGCGCGCTCTCAGGTCGTCCTTCATCGCAAATCTCTCCGCTGCGGCGCGCCGATAGGATCGCAGCGCACCGACCATGTTGCGCCGTGTCTAGGAAGGATGGAGCGAGGCGTCTTTGACCTCGCTCAAAAAGCGGCCGCGGAAGGCTCCAAAAGCTGCGACAAATTGATTTGAATCAAAAGCTTTGCCTTTTCGAGCTCGAAACACACGATTTCTTTGTCGTCTCGCGTGATTTCGCGTTCTTATTTGCAACGCAACAAATAAGTCGGAGGCACTCGATAGTACAAAGTCTTCATCCGATGACGGACCACGATGTTCCGCCAGGCGGTTCCTAAAAGGAGACGACGATGAGGACTCTGAAAAATGCGGGACGCCGGCCGCTGCTTGCGACCGCCGCCGTTCTGGCCCTTGGAGCAGCCGCTCTGCTGGCCCAGCCCCTGCCCGCCCAGGCCCTCGACAAGGTTGCTGCCGCGACCGCAACTGCGCCCATGCACAAGCACGCTCCGGCCTCGACCTTGCCGCAGGGGCCCGTGAACGTGGTGCGCGACCCGACCGATCTTCCCGGCCCCATCGGCATCCGTGCTCCACAGCACGTCAAGGTCAACCTGGAGACTACCGAGGTTACCGGCCAGCTCGCCGACGGCACGACCTATCACTACTGGACCTTCAACAACAAGGTTCCAGGACCCTTCATCCGGGTCCGGGTCGGCGATACGGTGGAGGTCAACCTCAAGAACCATGACGACAGCGTCATGATGCACAATGTGGACTTCCATGCGGTCACCGGACCCGGTGGCGGCGCGAAGGCCACGGAGGCCGCTCCGGGCGAAAGCCGCGGCTTCTCGTTCAAGGCGCTGAGCCCAGGCCTCTACGTCTACCATTGCGCCACACCGATGGTCGCTCAGCACATTGCGAACGGCATGTACGGCATGATCCTCGTAGAGCCTGAGGGAGGCCTGCCGAAGGTCGACCACGAATTCTACGTGATGCAGGGCGAGATCTATACGGAACAGCCCTTCGGCACCGCCGGGCTCGTGGAGGAGAGCTACGACAAGCTCATCAGTGAGCGCCCTGAGTACTTCATCTTCAACGGCGCCACCGACGCCCTGAAGAAGAACCCACTCAAGGCCAAGGTCGGCGAGACCGTGCGCATCTTCTTCGGTGTGGGCGGGCCCAACTACACCTCGTCGTTCCACGTAATCGGTGAAATCTTCGACAAGGTCTACCCGATGGCTTCGCTGACCTCGGCACCGCTGAATGATGTCCAGACCATCACGACACCTCCTGGCGGAGCCAGCATGGTGGAGTTCAAGGTCGAGGTCCCCGGCAACTACGTGCTCGTTGACCATGCCCTGAGCCGCGTCGAGCGCGGTCTGGCCGGGATCCTGCAGGTGGAAGGCCCCGAGAACGAGGCGATCTTCAAGGATTTCAATCCCCAGAGATCGGCCCAGTCGAGCAGCGGACACTGACGAACGCCACAATCGATCTCAAGGCCCGGGCCCTCGCCCGGGCCTTTCGGCATATTGTCGGCCCGTCACGTCCCTTCCGGCCGCTGGCCGGTTTTGCAGTGCGGGCCGCTCGAAAGGAGTGGACCCATGGCCACGATCGACCGTTCCCTCATCGTGCACTTGCCTCCGTTCGCGGGAGCGTCTCCCGAGGAGCTCGATGCGATACTCGCCGAGGCACGCTCGGTCTACCGGACCAAGGGAAGCAGCCTCTTCGAGCAGGATAAGACGGCGGACTCGTTCTTCGTGCTGCTGCATGGGCGTCTGCGCGTGACCCGACTGACCCCGGACGGGCAGCAGGTGGTGGTGCGCTTTGCAAGTCCAGGCGAGCTGGTCGGTGTCGCAGCGGCGCTCGGCCGGGATACCTATCCGGCGACAGCCACGGCGGCCGTCGACAGCATCGCGCTCGCCTGGCCCTCGACGCGCTGGCTCGATATGATCGCGCTCCTTCCCCGCCTCGCCGAAGCGGCACTCCAGGCCGCCGGCACGCGCCTTCAGGAGGCCCACAGCCGGATCGTCGAACTCTCGACCGAGCAGGTCGAGCGACGCATCGCGAACACGCTCGTGCGCCTGAGTAAGACCACAGGACGACCCGTGGAACAGGGCATCCAGATCGACTTTCCGATCTCGCGCCAGGACGTCGCCGAAGCGACGGGCACGACCCTTCACAATGTGAGCCGCATTCTCAGCTCGTGGGAAGAGCGCGGCTGGGTGCGAGGCGGTCGACAGAAGATCGTCATCTGCGAGCCGCACAAGCTTCTCACGCTTGGACAGGATCTTCCCGAAAGCGAGGGATGATTCCCCTGCTTCGCCCGCTTATGCCATGAAGGAAATTCGCATGAAGATCGTTTCGCAAAGTGGCAATGCCGACCATAACCGGCACGCAAAACCTGAGCCGTCCCCGCTCATGATGCGTGTTCGCACGGTTCTTGGCGCACTTGATCTGGATTGCCGGTGCCGTGACAAGGTCGATGTGGCACTGGAGCGCTTCGAAGCTCTCGAAGCCCGGAGACAACTGCGCGGCTTCATCCTCGATGCGCGGCACCAGGCGGAGCGGATCGCGGCCCTGCTTGAGCTCGTCGGCGAACTCGACACGCTCACGACGGATGAGAAGGACCTAAGCGTCTTTGCGGAAATCGGGCATCTTTTCGAAGATATTCGAGAGGCGGCAGCCCGTGGCGCTGAAGACATGGCGACGGCACGGACCCTGGACTTCAGAAATGGGAAAGCCTTCGACCCATCGTCTCCCTGTTAGCGAATATGCAGGCGCCGGCTCAGCGCTCCAGGACATAACGGCCGGGCGCCTCGACGAGCGGTAGATAGCCCTTTTCCGGCGACCCAAGATTGGGAGGTTGAGCCCTCCCTTGCGATTGTCGCTCAAGCCACGAGAACCATGCAGGCCACCATGATCCTTCATGAATGTTCGCCTGCGCATACCAGGTTTCCGGATCGATATACTGGGTATTCTCCAAGCGATGGGACATCCGGTAATGCCTGCCCGGGTGACCGGGCTCACTCACGATTCCGGCATTGTGCCCGCCATTGGTGAGGAGGAAAGTGACATCCATGTCCTCGACCAGATTGACTTTGTAAACGGAGCGCCATGGCGCAACGTGATCCATCTCGGTTGCCACAGCGAACATTGGAAGATGAATGTCGCCGAGAGCAATGGGACGGCCATCCACCTCATATCGGCCTTCGAACAGCTCATTCTTCAGAAAGAGGCGGCGAAGATACTCACTGTGCATCCGGTATGGCATGCGGGTGCTATCGGCATTCCAGGCCATCAGATCGGTCATGGGCGCGCGACGACCCATCAGGTAGTCATGCACGACAAACGACCAGATTAGGTCGTTGGACCGCAGAAGCTGAAATGCTCCGGCCATCTGGCGGCTGTCAAGATAACCTTGATCCCACATGATATCTTCAAGGTAGTCGAGCTGGCTGTCATCGACGAACAGGGTCAGCTCGCCGGCCTCGGTAAAATCGATCTGGGCCGCCAGCAGTGAGATGGAGTTAAAGGCCGCCGTTCCCTCCCGCGCCATATATGCTGCAGCTATTGAAAGCAGGGTCCCACCCAGACAATACCCGACCGCATTGATCTTCGCGTCGGGCACGATCGCCTGTATGGCTTTCACGGCCTCAAGGACGCCGGACTTGAGATAATCGTTCAAACCGAGTTCACGATCTCCGGCCGTCGGATTGTGCCATGAGATCATGAAGACGGTATGCCCAGCCTCGACAAGATGCCTAACGAGCGAATTCGCCGGCGACAGGTCGAGGATGTAATATTTCATGATCCACGCAGGCACGATCAGAACTGGTTCCTTGTGAACGTCAGACGTTGCAGGCGCATATTGGATGAGCTCGATCAGCGGGTTCCGACAGATAACCTTGCCCTTGGTCAGTGCCACCTGTTCGCCGGGATGAAAATTCTCAGCGCCGATCGGCGGCTTTCCGCCAAGTGCGCGTTCCCAATCGGCCCAGAAGTTCATCGCGCCGCGGAGCAGATTTCGTCCGTTCTCATGCAAGGTCGCAGATATGATCTCGGGATTCGTGGCGATAAAATTGACGGGTGAAACCATGTCGAGCAATTGGCGCGTCGTGAAGGACACAACCTGCTCGTGATGAGACGAGACTCCTCCAACACCCGTCATGGCACTGTGCCACCATTGCTGGTTTAAAAGAAAAGCCTGATAGATCAGGTTGTATGGAAGCTGTTGCCAAGCCTCGCTGCGAAATCGGCGATCCTGCGGCAGTGGCTCGATACAGGGCGGAGTGTCCGGGTCAGACATAGCGTGTACTGCATATGTCATGAACCGAACCGCCTTACGTACGCTCTTTTCCGCGAGTTGCTGGCATTTGCCTGGCGAGGTCCCGAGATGGACTGCCCAATCAGCATAAGCGAGCCAGAGTGCGGATGGCGAGACGCCGAGGGTAAAGCGCCCCATCGTGGCATGAAGCAGCCGATCTACGCTCGTCGGGACATCCGCCTCCGTCGGGGCCAAAGGAGGGCGTGGCCATTCGGAGGTACTCCGCCTGGCGTCGGAACTGCTGCGCTTTGATCTCTCGACGGGCAACCATGTATGCAGGACATTCGACGTGGCGTCGCCAAACCAAGCGAGCGGTTGAAAAAAGGGCTTCGCCCAAGCTTCGGAGGGATCTGCTTTTGAGATCTCGGTTTCTGCGACGACGGCGGAATTGGCAATTCCAGAAGATCCCCGTCTTTCATCGCTACCAACGGAAGCCTGCGCTGCAGGACCACTCGGGGCGAGGGAATTCCTCGTCACGGAGGTGCCAGATGCAGCAAGGTATATGTTCTTTCGTATTGGACCCTTGTTCATCAAAATCCACTCTCACGGAAAAGACATCCATAGGCTGACGAAAATCAATAACTTCACGTGTATTTGCGGACTTATATCAGATCGAGATTGATTCGACCGTGACGCTCCAGCTCGCGTGCCAACCGGAGGAGCGGTTCCGGCAGCCACTCCTCGGCGTTGCATGGAGATTATGCGATGAACAAGCGTTCCAGTTTACGCTGCTACATCTCTCTGATCGCCGCCTTGAGTGTCGCTCTCATAGGCAGCTTCTCTATGAGAGCCCTTGCAGAAGAGCAGGATGCCAGCCAGCCGACGCTGGGCGATCTTATGATCTTAACGCAGTTGAGACACTTCAAACTTTGGTATGCACAGCGTGTCGGGAACTGGCCGCTCGCAGATTACGAGTTGAAGCAATTCCAGACCACGATCGACCGGATCGTCAAATTGTACCCGCAGACGTCCTCGGTCGCTCAAGCCCAATTGATCCATGAGAAAACGGATCCGGCCATGTTGGCCCTTCGGCGGGCCGTCGCTGATCAGGACAGTTCGCGTTTCGAAGCCGCCTATGTGCAAGTTACGAACGCCTGCAATCAGTGTCATCAGGCGGCTGGTGTCGGCTTCATTGCCGTTCAGGTGCCGACTCATTCCCCGTTCGGCAATCAAAATTTCGGTCTAGTGCCATGATTATCTGAACTGCACTGGAATTGTTGCCCAGTTGTACGGATGGTTTCCTGATGCGTGAGCCGCTCGATCCTCGCTGTACTTTACGGTTTGAACGATAAACTTGGCTTTTCTACCCTGGCTGAGCTTAGTCAACGGAGCTGCTCTGATGATACTTGCAGGCTCCGCTGGAAATTTCCGCGCTGACACTGCCTGTCGGCATCGAGACCGGGGATCTTGCTCAATGTCAATATTCGGTCGAAAGGAGAGCTTAGCTTGCCTATCGACAATCGCGGAGTGTGCTCAGCGCATTCCAGAGGATATTGAATGGCAGCGTCCGATCGGCACACGGAGCCGGGCCCATCCGATTCCCCCGTGAAGGCAGAAATGCCGGAGAGGATTCCTCCCCTGCCTGCGGCTGACGCCTCCGGGGCGCATCAAGGACAGATCGCCCCCCAAGGCGGCTATACCCCGCCCGACAAGCCATCGTGGCTTCCGGCCAGGCGGTCGGAGCCTATCAGGAAAAATACATTCCTCCGGTGGATCGTCGCGCTTCTTGCACTCCTCGCTATGGCCGGGGTTGGGTACTATTGGTGGCTCCAGCATAGGCCGACGCTTCCACCTGGCTTCGCGTCCGGAAACGGCAGGTTGGAAGCAGACGAGATCAACATTGATACGAAGTTCGCGGGACGCGTCCTACGCCTCTATGCCGAGCAGGGCGACTTGGTGAAAGCCGGCCAGGTCGTCGCAATCATGGATACTCAGGACCTTCAGGCTCAGTTGAAGCAGGCCGAAGCCCAGGCCCTTCAAATGCAGCGAGCCGTGGATGAAGCGCGACAGAACCTCGTCCAGCAGAAAAGCCTAGTGTTGAGCACACAAGCAGCTGCACTTCAGACACAACGGATCCTGGATGAAACGAATGCGAACCTGCAACAGCAGCTGACACAGACGAAACTGGCTCAACAGGAATATGATCGCACCAAAGCGCTCGTGTCGAAAGGAATCGCCACCATCGAACTGCTCGATCAACGACAGCAGGCTTTGGATGCCGCCTTGGCGGCAAAAAGCGCTGCGGTCGCCAGGGTGAGCGCGGCGGAACAGGCGCTGATCGCCGCCCGACACAATGCGGATGGGGCAATCGCATCGCGTGATGCGGCCACCGCCAGGGTCGGGCAAGCAGAACAATCGAGCGAAGCTGCTACTTACAATGTCGAGTACTACAAGGTCATGATCGCCGATAACACTCTGATCGCGCCACGTGACGGCCCCATCGAATACCGCCTTGCCACTGTCGGGGAAGTTCTGCCGGCCGGCGGCAAGGTCTTCACGATGCTCGACGCTTCATACGTCTATATGGACATCTATCTCCCGACTGCGGAGGCCGGACGACTTAAGTTCGGGAGTGAAGCTCGCATCGTCCTGGACGCCTATCCCGGTCGCGTCATACCGGCCAATGTCGTCTATGTTTCTAGCGAAGCCCAGTTCACCCCCAAGACCGTCGAGACGAAGAGTGAGCGCGACAAGTTGATGTTTCGAATCCGGGTCCGGATCGACCCGGATCGGCTCAAGGGCCGCGAGGTAAGCGTGAGAAGCGGCCTGCCCGGAATGGCCTACGTGCGTACCGATCCGGATGCAAAGTGGCCGCCTAGTCTGGAACCAGGGCCCGCAACACCATGATGATGGGCGATGGAGCAGTCGCAGTTCTCGAGGATATTACCCTTCGCTACGGCAAGGCTGTCGCGCTTGACGATGTCACGCTCGCAGTGCCCTCTGGCCGCCTAGCCGGATTGATCGGGCCGGATGGAGTTGGAAAGTCATCTCTGCTCGCCATCATCGCCGGCGCCCGGCAGATTCAAACAGGTCGGGCATACGTCCTGGGTAAGGACATGGCTGACCCAAAGGTCCGTTCTGCCCTCTGTCCTTGCATCGCCTACATGCCACAAGGCCTGGGCAGGAATCTCTATCCGGACCTTACCGTGCGAGAAAATATCGAGTTCTTTGGGCGGTTGTTCGGAGAGTCCCGTCGCGAGCGTGATGCGCGAATGGCTGAGCTTCTGGCAAGCACAGGGCTCATACCGTTCGCCGACCGGGCGGCAAAAAAGCTATCGGGAGGAATGAAGCAGAAGCTCGGCCTCTGCTGCTCTTTGATTCACGAACCGGACCTCCTGATCCTCGACGAGCCGACGACCGGTGTCGACCCGCTGTCGCGGCGCCATTTTTGGAGACTCATCGAGCGCATCCGCGCTCGGAATCCCGCTCTCTCAGTTCTTGTCGCCACGGCCTATATGGAAGAGGCCGAGCGGTTTGACTGGTTGGCCGCCGTCAATGCAGGCAGGATCGTGGCCACGGGATCACCGGCAGAACTCGAACGCGCGACCGGAGCGAAAACAGTCGAAGAGACTTTCGTTGCCCTGCTCCCGGAGCGCGAGCGTACCGGCTATCAGGAATTCTATTTGCCTCGACGCTCAGAAGCCGACGGGGAGCCAGTCATCATGGCGGAAGGTCTGACTCGCCGGTTCGGGGATTTCGTGGCTGTCGACCATGCCAGCTTTACGATCAGGCGAGGGGAAATCTTCGGATTTGTCGGCTCGAACGGTTGCGGCAAGACAACCACCATGAAGATGCTCACCGGATTGCTGCCGCCCAGCGAGGGCGAGGTACGGTTGTTCGGGCGACCACTCGATGCAAACGATCTCGAAACGCGTAAGCGCGTCGGGTATATGTCGCAGGCGTTCTCGCTCTATACCGAGCTGACAGTCCGCCAGAATCTCGATCTTCACGCGCGGCTATTCCACCTGTCGCCTCAAAAGGCGAATGCACGCATTGCCAAGCTCGTCGAGGATTTCGGCCTCGCCAACTATGTGGACGAACCGGCTCAAGCCTTGCCCCTTGGCATCCGTCAGCGGCTTTCACTGGCTGTTGCCGTCGTTCACGAGCCCGATCTTCTCATTCTCGACGAACCGACGTCCGGCGTTGATCCTATTGCGAGGGACCAATTCTGGAGACTGTTGACTGATTTGGCGCGGAATCGCGGCATAACGATTTTTGTCTCCACTCACTTCATGAATGAAGCCGAGCGCTGCGATCGCATCTCCCTGATGGATTCGGGTCGTGTGCTGGCAACCGATACACCAAATGGATTGATGCAGGCACGGAACGCCGAGACCCTCGAAGATGCCTTCATCGGATACCTTGAGGACGCAGAACAAGCCCGCGCCGGCAGCGAGGAACCAGGCTTCAGTGTGCAACAGGCTCCAAGAGACCCTTCTCGTGTACGCCCTCCAAAGGCAAAAACACGCATTCAATCGGGTTTCAGCCTCGAGCGTCTTACGGCCTGCACTATCCGCGAGACTATCGAATTAATACGCGACCGTATCAGGCTTGGCTTTGCTATACTCGGCACGACGTTCCTGATGCTCGTCTTCGGCCTCGGCATCTCTACGGACGTGAACGGGTTGACGTTCGCAGTCCTAGACTATGATCAAAGCCACGAGAGTCGCGCCTACCTGGAGGCGCTTCGCGGCTCAACCTACTTCATCGAGAAACCTCCCCTGGAGAACTATACGGCTCTTGAGAGGAGGCTCGCGCGCGGGGAAATCGACGCTGCCATCGTAATCCCACCCGGCTTTGGGCGAAACGTCATACGCGGCCAGCCCACATCTGTGGCAGCATGGGTCGATGGAGCGCGGCCCTTCATTGCCCAAACGATCCGCGGATACCTACAAGGCTTCCATCAGCTCTATCTCGCCGACCTTCTAACAAGGGCAGGTCAGCCTCTCACACCGGCTCCGGCCCTCGTCCAGCTTCGCTTTAAGTACAATCAGGACTTCGATAGCATCTACGCAATGGTGCCGGCTCAACTGGCGATGCAGCTTGCGCTCTTCCCGGCCATTCTCATGGCGCTTGCCGTCGTGCGGGAGAAGGAGCTCGGCTCGATCACGAATCTATACGTCACGCCGCTGACGCGCCTGGAGTTCCTCCTCGGCAAGCAGGCACCTTATGTCGGATTAGCGATGATCAACTTTGCGCTCATGTTTGCGATTGCGCAGTTGGTATTCAGAGTTCCACTCAAAGGGAGCTTCCCAACCCTGCTATTGGCGACCTTCATCTACGTCATAACGACAACGGCGTACGGCATGCTGGTTTCCACCTTTGCACGGACGCAGATCGCAGCACTTTTCGGAACCGCAATTCTGACGGTACTTCCTGCAACAATGTTTGCAGGCATGCTCGTTCCGGTCTCGTCCCTGACAGGCATGGCCCAGATCATGGGGCGGCTTTTTCCAATGAGCTACTATCTTCCGATCAGCGTCGGTACTTTCACCAAAGGGCTTGGGTTTCGCGACCTTTCAAGCGACATTGTTGCTCTTATTGTGTTCGTG
>Ga0182741_1002226_pt1 | contig 23094 bp, 16 predicted proteins | sample eDN5th37CBELigOP_FD_128874 | JGI IMG/M metagenome (GOLD analysis project Ga0182741, IMG submission 128874) | Enriched Organic Plus compost microbial communities from Emeryville, California, USA - eDNA 5th pass 37_C BE-Lig OP (version 2) (version 2) ... | reverse complement strand
CGCCGTGTATCCATCCGGGACGTTGACGGTCAGCACCGGAAGGCCCGTCAGCGTCTGCTCCGAGACGGAGACATCGTCCATCGCCACCCGAACCTCGACCTGGCCATCAGACGGCTCGATGACCGTGACGCCGGGCGGGAGGTCCGTGAGACCCACAACCTCGCTGATCGACGAGGTAGCGCCGGTGATGTCGACCGGCTCCGTGTTGACGAACAGAAGCGAATCGAGCACCTCGGGCGGACCATCGACCACCACGGTGTCCGGGAACACCGCCCGCTGCTGCATCGAATGCCCCTCGGCGGGGACTCCCGTGATGACCGGGATCACGGAGACCTGCTTCCCACGGGATTCGATCTCGATCATTGTAGAGATCTGCGCCGGAAGCACCTCCACCTCACTGACCCGCTGCCCGTTGCTGTCCACCGCGTAGGGCGTAAAGACCTCCGTGAACGAGCTGGATCGATTGTCGAGGGTTACAGGAAGCGTCACGCGCTCGACACGGTTGACGGCGGACGATGGCCCGGAAACGGTGACCTGGGTGACCTCTGGCACGATCTCGCCGACCGTCCGCGGGTCCTCCGCTGGCGTCGTATTCTGCACCTCGAGAGGCATCACCTCGGCGACGAGCTCATCGATCTGGACGTTGACGTGCGACGGCTCGACCGTGATGACCGCGGATGTGTCTGGTGCACGGACGAGGATCGGAAGCCGGTATTCCCCCGGGCCGTTCACGGTGGATGTGTCCAGATAGACTGAGATGTCTGCCCGGTTGAGGTGCGAGAATTCGGATTCCGGCCCCTGCACGCGAACCTGCGTTGTGGGCAGCGTCGTGACCATGATCATGGAGTCTTCGAGTGACTCCACCGCGATATCCATCTCGCGATAGACGCGGGTGATGATGGGGTCAGTGAGCTGCGTCACCCACCCCCACAGGAACGTGGCGATCGCAAGTGAGAGCAGGAAACGAAAGACGATGCTGGCGTTCAGGGCGGCCGGGAGTCGCTCGTACCAGCGTCCTCCGCCGGCAGTGACATTCTTCATGGCGTGCGCGTCGTTTCACTACGGTTGCTTGCGCGGGTGGGACGGTCGTTCGATGCCGAGCGAGGCGCCTGCAGGAAGGCGCGGATGCCCTCGAGGCGTGAACCGCTGGCTCCGCTCCCGGCCTGGCGATCGATTCGCATCAGCGTGCGCAGCACGCGTCGCAGGCGGTCCTGGTCTAGGTTCCTGATCAACCGTCCGGAGTGGGCGACGGACATCTGCCCGGTCTCCTCGGATACCACCACGGCAAGTGCATCCGACTCTTCCGTGACACCGATCGCGGCGCGATGCCGTGTCCCGAGCTGGCTGGACGCCGAAATGTTGTCGGTCAGCGGAAGCACGACGCTCGCCGCGAGGATGCGGTTGTTGCCGATCACGACGGCGGCATCATGGAGCGGGGAGTTCGGGAAGAAGATGTTGATCAACAATTGCCGGGAGATGTCGGCATTGAGCGTCACGCCCTTGTCCACAAAATCCTGGAGCCCCGTCTCTCGTTCGATGACGATGAGGGCGCCATAGCGAAGCCGGGAGAGCTGGTGCGCCGCCCGGACCACCTCGTCGATCATGTGCTCGCTGAGGTGCTCTTCCTGCGCGGGGAACGGATTGCGGAGCCAGGTTCCGGCGTGGCCGAGTTGCTCGAACGCGCGCCGGAGCTCGGGCTGGAAGATGACCGGGATGGCGACGATGAGCGCGGGGTACAGCGATGCGAGGATGACGTTCAGCGTCCGAAGCTCGAGCAGCGTCCCGACCAAGAAAAGGCCGACGAACAGCGTGACGATGCCCCGGATGAGGCTCGACGCGCGCGTCCCGTGCACCACCCACAGCAACCAGTAGATGAGGATCGCGACGACGAGGATATCCAAAATGGTGCGAACGTTGAATAAACGTTCGAATATCCATTCCGGATTCGTCATCTCAACATCCGTTCAACTGAGTGGGCGACGTGGTGAGAAATTTGCCTGCTCCCGCGAGAACCTGAAGGCACGCCAATGCCAACCGCGTGTGCGACCGATTGCCACACAACTCCTTGTTCCTGCCGATCAGGTTCGCGTTTATTGCCATTCTACAATGGAACGCATTTCCCGACCTGCCGGATGACGAATCGAATTGCTAGCGGCGACCGCGCCGGATGCGGCGTGGCTCGCCTGGACGTCGAAAATCCTCGGCATCGATCTCGATCCAGAGCGTGAGACGGTGATCGAGCATCCTCGATGCGATCCGGTCGTCGATCTTCCTAATGTCGACATTCGTCGTGATCACTGTCGGCATCTGCTCGATGTACCGGTGATTGATGATCTGGTAGAGCTTTTCCCGCGCCCACGGCGTCGCGTTCTCGGTCCCGAGATCGTCGAGGACGAGGAGGGGAGCATTGCGGATCGCATTGAATCGCTCGTCGTAGCCCGATCCGGAGCTCGGATCAAAGGTCGACCGCAGGTGATCCAGGAGGTCCGGCACGACGGCGAAATAGACGCTCATGTTGTGCCATTCCATCGCGTATTTGGCGATCGCCACGGCAAGGTGCGTCTTCCCGACGCCGCAGGGTCCGCTCAGGAAGAGCCACCGGTGATCCGGTTCCTGGGCGAACGCCAACGCCGCCTCGAATGCTTCCTCGGTGCCGGAGATCGTGGGGTCGAAGTCGTCGAACTTGTGGTCGAGGAAGGTGTCGAGGTTCGAGAGGCGACGCAGTTCCTCCGCGCGCCGCTCATCGCGCTCGCGGATCTTGCACTGGCACGGGAAGAGGCGCCCAAAGCTCGGGTGCCCGACCGGGACGTCGGCTCGCAGGAAGCCGGCGTCCTGGCAAATCGGGCATTTGACTTCCTCGGCGCGTGCCAGCGGGATGCTCTTGCGCTCCGACGACCCGTTCGCACGAGCTGGGAAGTTCCTCATCACATCGCCAATTGGTTTCATCGCGTGTTCCTTTCCTGGCAGGTCAGTCATCAGGGGCGGGTGTGCCAGGCCTACATGTCGTCGTCGCGTCGTCCGGTCGCCGTCCAGTTCTCGAGGATGCGGACGATATAGCGCCAGCTTCTCCTGTTGTAGGCGACCGCCTCTCCAATCGCGTCCTCGATCCAGTCAGCAGGGTAGTCCCGGATCGCCTGTGTGATCTGGTCAGCGATCAGCGGCGTCAGCGGGCCGATGTTCTGCTCGTAGAGCCGGAACGCGTTGGGTGGATCGGCACTGATGCGGGGCGCGGACTTTCCTTCCCAAATGATAGCCGGTGGCGGCAACGCGCCGCGCTCCATCGCCGCGACGGTGTGTCGGTTGACCGGCGTATTGAGGTAATACCAATACGCCTCCTTGCGTCCTCGCGTCGCAACGAACCGGAGCAGGGTACCCCGGCCAACGGCGAGATCGAGTCCCTGCAGGATGCGCTCGTCGGGATCGTTGGTGATCCCGGATTTCCGCACGGCCCTTCGCAACGGCTCGTCCCGGAAGATCGATCGTTCGGCGATCGGCGTCTCGTCGCCTTCGAGGTCTGAGGCGATCCGGAAGACGGCGAGAGTGACCTGGAGTTCCTCGAACGACGTGATTTCGACAACGACGTCGCGAAGGAACTCGTAGGGAATCCGGACGGGACGGCGTGATGGCTCCGATCGCTCCGTGGATGGAGAGGATTTTGCGTCAAACACCATCATTCCTCGGGCTCCTGGAAGAGCTCGAGGTCGGCAAAGCGCGCCGTGCGATTGAAGAAGCGCAGGTTGATCGAGCCGACGGGACCGTTCCGGTGCTTGGCGATGATGAGCTCGGCGATGCCCTTCTTGTCGGAGTTCTCATCGTAGTACTCGTCGCGGTAGATGAACATCACGATGTCGGCGTCCTGCTCGATCGAGCCGGATTCGCGGAGGTCCGAAAGCATCGGGCGATGGTCCGAACGGGATTCGACGGCGCGCGAGAGTTGGGACAGGGCAATGACCGGGATGTTGAGCTCGCGGGCAAGGCCCTTGAGTCCACGGGAGATCTCCGAGATCTCCTGCACGCGGTTGTCAGAGCGCCGGCCGGACATGAGCTGGAGGTAGTCGATGACGACGAGGTCCAGACCCTTTTCGGCCTGCAGGCGACGGCACTTCGAGCGAACGTCCATGATCGACGCGTTCGCGCTGTCGTCGATGTAGATCTGGGCTTCGGAGAGCCGCCCGAATGCGCGAGAGACGCGATCCCACTCGTTGTCGTCCAACTGGCCGAGGCGAAGGCGATGGGAGTCGACTCCGGTCTCTGTTGCGAGCAGGCGCTGGACCAGCTGGTCAGCCGACATCTCGAGACTGAAAATGCCAACCGAGTGGCCGTTCTGGACCGCGGCGCCATAGGCGACACCGAGGGCAAAGGACGACTTTCCCATGGCAGGACGGGCGGCGAGAATAAGCAGGTCAGAGCGCTGCAATCCTCCCGTCATCTGGTCGAGGTCCTTGAACCCGGTCGGGACGCCGACAACATCGCCACGATGCTGTTGCAGATAATCGATCTGCTCGAAGTACCGATCGATTACGTCCGCGATCGGCTGGAAATCCTTTGTCTGTCGCTTTTGCGACACCTCGAACAGCGCGCGTTCGGCGGCGTCCAGCGCATCCTCGGTTTCGACCTCGTCCTGGAAGCCAATCCCGACGATCTCTGTCCCGGCCTCGATCAGCCGCCGACGTGTGGCCTGGCGGGAGACGATGCGGCCGTAGTATTCGACGTGGACCGAGGTCGGCACGGCGTTGAGGAGCGACGAGAGGTAGGTGACCCCGCCGACCTCCTCGAGGAGATCCCGCCGTTCGAGCTCATCCGAGAGCGTGACGAAGTCGGTCGGCTCGCGCTTGTTGTAGAGATCGAGTACGGCGCGATAGACCAGAGCATTGGCGTTGACGTAGAAGTCCTCTGGCTTGAGATACGACGCAACCTTGATGATGGCATCGCGGTCGATCAGAAGGCTTCCGAGGACCGATTGTTCTGCTTCGATATTGTGTGGGGGAAGCCGATCGACGGCCGTCTCCATGCCGGAAGTCCTTTACTGTACGAACACCCGATGAATGTACTGTACGTATTGTAGGCGACGGTGCAAGGGGAATGCAGAAGCCGGGCCCGTTCCTGATGAACGTGTGCCCGGCCTGCCAGGAATATCCGTGTTGTAACGCAGATTCCGGGACTACTCGGCGGATTCTTCCGTGGTGGCGTCGCCCTCGGCGGCTTCTTCGGTCTCGGAGCCCGCCTCGGCGTTCACCGTGACGGTGATCGACGGCCGCAGGCGACCAACGAGATGCACCGTGACGTTGTGCTCGCCGACCGTGCGGATCGGATCCTCGAGCTGCACCCGGCGGCGGTCGATCTGCTCGCCCACCTTGCTGGACAGCTGCTCGGCGACTTCCGCGGCAGTGATGGAGCCGAACAGGCGTCCACCTTCGCCGGCGCGAGCCTCGAACGTCAGCTTCTGGCCCTCGATCTTCTCGGCGAGCGAGCGGAGCTGCTCTTCCTGCCGGGCGATCTTGCGCTCCTTGACGGCCTGATTGTGCGCCGCCATCTTCAGCTCACCCTCGCTGGCGTAGACTGCCAGACCCTGCGGGATGAGGTAATTGCGGGCATACCCACCGGAAACATTTTGGACCGTGCCGGCTTCACCAAGCTTCGGGACGTCCTGTCGAAGTACGACCTTCATCGACTGCTACCTTCCAACCATAAAACGCTGGTCTGCAATTCAGCACAAAAATCCACACCGGGAGGTTTGATCATCAACCGGTGCAGACGCGATACCAGTTCTGACCATTCTAGCGGGTTTACGACGACTCCTGCAATGCGGGACGAGGAGCACGCAATGAATCGCGATCGTCTTCCTTGACACGCACTTGTATATTGAGACTTAGTATCATTATCTTCGACGATTCGATCACGATGGAGAACTACCGATGGATCAAACGAGGGCTGACGACATTGAGGTGTTCACCGGCAATGAGGATCAATACGATGTGGCGGTCGTCGGAGGTGGCGCGGCAGGGTTGAGCGCGGCGCTCATGCTGGGCAGGGCGCTGCGCCGGGTGATCGTGATCGACGCTGGAGCACCGCGGAACGCTCCGGCGGAACACATGCATGCCTTCCTTGGGCACGATGGCCTCCCGCCTTCAGAGCTGCTTGAAAAGGGAAGGGCAGAGATCCAGAGTTATGGAGTCGAGGTGGTTCAGGACTCCGTAATTAGCATTCAGCAACGGGAGTCTCACTCGCACGGCAAGTCATTCACGCTATCTCTCGACAACGTTGCGCCTGTATCCGCGCGACGCCTCCTGATCGCAACAGGCGCGCGGGACGCATTGCCCGATATCCCGGGCCTGGCAGAGGTGTGGGGACGTGATGTTCACATTTGTCCTTACTGCCATGGGTACGAGGTCCGGAACACGCCCCTGGGCGTCATCGCAACCGGCGAGCACAGCGTTCCCTATGCCTTGATGATCCGGAACTGGACCCCCGACCTCGTCTTCTTCGAGGATCAGCGAGGTCCGTCGAGCGCGGAGGAGATCGAGCAGCTCGACGCGATGGAAATCCGACGGGTTCCTGGCAAGATCAGTCGTCTGGTTCTGGAAGACAACCGCCTGGCTGGCGTGGAGCTCGAGACCGGCGAGATCATCGATCGGTCAGCGATCTTCCTGGGATCCCAACTTGCCCCGGACCTGTCATTCGCCAGGGACCTCGGCCTCGCCATGAAGGAGACTCCCCAGGGGACGGTCATCGAGGTAGATCCCCAGGGGCGAACGAGCGTGCCGGGCGTTTGGGCGGCCGGCAATGTCGCCAATCCATCGCTGCAGGTCGTCGGCGCGGCGGCTGCAGGCAACATGGCCGGGGGCGCGATTAATATGGACCTGATCATGGAGGACGTTGGCCGACGGGTTGCCGATGCGCAAACCTCTCGGTCATCGGTCGTCAACGCGGCGCCGTGATGCGGAAGGGGGAACGCATTCGCGTTCCCCCTTCCGGACCCTCTTCCCTGTACGTGGTCATGCGCTCTAGAGCCTGGCCAGCCAATCCGTGACGCACCAACCAGTGCCGTACCGGGACGAACTTACGCGGACCCACTGGTGATCGTCCGCTTCGACCGGGCCTTCCAGGACTTCGACATAGGTCGCGTCCGGAAGAACCGCGATGATTTCGGCGCCCAGCGAGCCGGCTTCCCGCAGGTTGAGCTCGCCATCGAACACCCTGGCGGTGTCCCCAGGCTCGAGTCCGGCGCCGTCCACACGCTCCATGTAATCCCGAACGGCCCAGCCTTCACCCGACGGCGCGACGATCTTCCACCATGAGTAGCCGTCCGCTTCCCGTGGCCCATCGATGACGGATGCCGTTTCCCCCTGATAGAGGGCGGCTACCCATTCGCCCGCGGTACTCGGTTCGGCGCGGATGTTCAGTGCGTCGGTGTTCATGACGATTTGGTCCCCGGCCCGGATGCCACCGGTTGTGGCCGGGTCGGGCGTGCCCTTGCTCAGGAACTGTGCCGCCGCCCAACCGGCCCCCTCAGCCGTCTCGACCTGATACCAGGTGTGGCCATCCGACTCCTCGGGACCCGCCGTGATCGTGCCTGTTGCGTTTGTGGGCAGGACCGCCACCGGGTCGGCATCGATCGCCGGCTGCTCCCGGATATTGAGGGCATCGGTGTTCACGTAGACGGCCGCGCCGGCAGAGAACTGGTGTAATGTCGACGCGGAATCTCCACGTGCAAAGAAGTTTTCGGCCGCCCAGCCGGTACCGTACTCGGTCTCCAGCTTGATCCAAAGGAGGTTGTTCGCGACTTCGCCGACCTCCAGGATTTCGCCGGCCACGCCGGTTCCAAGCATGGTGACCACGTTTTCGGTGGAGCCGGGAGCTTCACGAAGGTTCACCGCATCCGTGTCGACAATGACGGTTTCCCCGACCGTGAAGTCGCTCTCCGGCGGAGTGGCGAACGGCGCCGACTCCAGGTACTGCTCCGCCATCCAGCCGGTGCCTTTTTCGGTCCGAACCTTCACCCATGCCATCGCGTCCGCGGTGACCGGACCGTCGACGACGGCGCCCGTTTCACCAGGTGAGAGGCTGACGATGGAGGATGCGTCCGTCGCCGGATTGCTTCGCAACCGCACGCCTTCCGGGTCGGCGACGCGAACGGCATCGCCGATGACGAAGCGAACCGGGATCTCGATATCGTCCTCGAACGCGAGGTACTGCTCGGTTGACCAGCCGGTCCCAAGCTCGGTCTCGACCCGGTACCACTTGTACCCATTGGCCGGCATCGGGCCCTCGATGACCGTCGCTTCCGTCATGAACGGTAGCGTGCCGACGATCAGTCCCTTGAGGGATGGCGTCTCGCGGATGTTGATCAGGTCACTGTTGGTGAAAACGACGTCGCCCGCGGCAAACTGACCTGCCGGCGGCGCGGCATCGCTTGCGGCAAAGGTTTCGGTTGCCAGCCAGCCCGATCCGCGATCGCCGTCAACGTGATACCAGACGAGATCGTCGACCGTTGTCGGGCCCTCGATCACCTGGAAGACCTCGCCAACCGGCACGCTCGCTACGATGGATTCAGACGTCCCGGGCTTGGACCGGAGGTTCGCGCCCTCTACGGAGGTGGCCACGACCTGCCCCGGGCTGTATTGCGGATTGGGCACGGTCTCTCGCGCGCCGGCAAGAACCTGGGCGACCGCCTCACGAATGTAGTCGAGGTCGGCGTAGAGTCCGTCACCGGGGCAGGTGCTGTCGTTGACGTCGCGGTGCCCGCAGATAGTCGGCAGGTTCGGTTGCTCGTGGAAGTCGGCGTGGCCAAGGGGATCGAGATATCGTCCGGCCCACGCCGTGATCCAGATCAGTCCGGCGAGCATCTCCGGCGTCGCGGTCTCGATCTTGAACGAGCCCATCGCGCAGATGCCGCTGCTGCCATAGGCGTACTGATACGCGTGGCCGCCGACGACGTTGTCGCCGCCGACCCGGCCCTCGTAGACGTTACCCATGAAGTCGACGAGGTAGTTGTAGCCGATATCGCCCCATCCGCGGGTGATCGCATGATAGTAGTGAATCGAGCGAATCTCGGCGAGAGGATCGCGGAAGTTCGAGGTTTCGGCGTGATGGATGATCACATGCTCGACTTCGACGTAGTCGGGGATCCATTCGCTCGCGCCGCGTTCGGCTCCGCCATAGGTCAGGTTGGCGCCCCATTCCTCACGCGAGATGATCGGAGGTCGCTGGAGCGAGGGAACCGGCGAATCCGTCGAGATGTCGTCGATTCCCGGCCCACCAGTCGCGTCGATATAGGTGAACTGCAATCCTGGCAGGCCGCGCGGCGTGCCATCGGCATCCAGCGTCTGGTACCGGACGTAGTTGGCCTCATCCGTGAACGCCAGCTGACCGAAGATGCGATTGTCACGATCCGCGGGACCGGCGTCGGTATGCGCCGGTCCGATCACAACGGGGTCCGACCAGCTCACGCCGTCCGGACTGGTCTGGACCTGCACGGATGCGGCGAAATCGGTTTCTCCCGGCCAGTGGGGCGCGATGGCGTAGAAGGGGAAGTCGGCCTGGAATCCGAGGTTGCCATCACCACCGACGTTATCCGGCTGGGTCCACTCCGCAGCCTTTGTCGGTGTTCCCTGGGCGGCGACCTTGCGTCGAGGCAACCGCGCCGAGGCAGCTGCCGCCGAGAAGGCAGCGGTCGCCTTCATGATCGTCCTGCGGTCGAGCTTGGCCCTGGCGATGTGAGCGGCCGTCTTTTTGAGCTGCTCATGGTTATGTGTGTCAGCCACCGATAGATTCCCCCCGAAACATGCCGGGTCGGTACCAGCCATGAAGGACGTCAGCGTAACGAGCACCGTCCTACCGACCCGGGCAAAGTGTACGTACACCCTAGCACCGCTGTGACTGTCAGTCAAGAGCGTACGAACAAGATCGATATAACGTGTATTGAGGGAATCGTCGATGAAAAGAAGACCGCTCGCGCACGATGAACAATAAAGGGGAACAGGGAGGGCTCCATACCACGAGCCCTCCCTGTTCCCCTGGTGGCCAAGGATTCCGGCCGCTGGACCTAGCCGAACAGGTGTGACTTGAGGAATTCGAGGCTCATTGCCAGCATATGCGCTCGTTGCGCATTGTCCGCGGAACCGGCATGGCCCCCTTGCCGGTTCTCGTAGAAGAGGACGTTCGGAATGCCGCGCTCCTGCATCCGCGCCGCCATCTTGCGCGCCTGCACCGGTCCAACACGATCATCGCTCGTCGCCGTGTAGAACAGGACGGGTGGGTAGCTCACACCCTCACGCAGGTTGTGGTACGGCGAGAAGTTCTGGATGAAGGCCCACTCCTCGTCGTTGTCCGGGTCGCCGTATTCGGCGATCCAGGAGTATCCGGCCGAGAGTTTCGTGTAGCGTTTCATGTCGAGCAACGGCACCTGGCAAACGATCGCGCCGAACAGGTCCGGATAGTGCGTAAGCATGTTGCCGACCAGCAGGCCGCCGTTACTGCCGCCCATACAGCCGAGGTGTGCCGGTGATGTCACACCCCGCCCAACAAGGTCCTGCGCGACGGCGGCGAAGTCCTCATATGCTCGATGGCGATTCTCTCGCCGTGCGGCGTGGTGCCAATCCGGTCCGTATTCGCCGCCGCCCCGGATGTTCGCGACGACGTACACGCCACCTTCTTCCAGCCAGGTCTTTCCCATGATGCCGTCGTATTGCGGCAGCATCGGAATCTGGAATCCGCCGTAGCCGGTAAGGAGCGTCGGGTTCCTGCCGCTCATCTTGAGCTCGGTGGGTGACACCTGGAAGTAGGGGACCCGAGTTCCGTCTTTCGAGGTTGCGAAATGCTGTTCGACCTTGAAGCGAGACTCGTTGAAGAACGACGGGGAGGTCTTGAGCGTCTCGACATCAGGTCTTCCGATCGATCCGAGCTGTAAGGTAGGCGGTTGCAGGAAGCCGGTCACGACCAACCAGAAATCGTCGCTATCGTCTGCATCAACCGCCGACACACTGATTCTCTGGTTGGGCTCGACCGAGCCCAGCTCTGACCGTGTCCATCCGTCGGTTCCAGAGGTGAGAACTTCGATCCGGGTGGAGACGTCCTTGAGCAGTGTCAGAAGTAGGTGGTTTCGAGTGCCTTCGAAGGCTACCAATGATGTTGCCTTGTCCGGTGTGAACAGCGCCGTCATGTGACGATCGCCACCGAGAAAGGCGTCGGCGTTGGCTGCAAGGAGCGAGCCGGCCGGATATGTTTCGCCGCCAACTTCCCACCTGGAGCGAGTGCGGACCAGCAGCCACTCGCGATGGAAAGCGGCATCCGCGTCATCCGGAATGTCCACCTGGATCGGCTGGTTCTCGCGAAGAACGTATGTTTTCCCGCTGAAGAAGTCGACCCGATCGATCAGCACGTCTCGTTCGAATCCCGGCGTCGAGTCGTGATACGCCCACAGCGCCATGTGATCCTCGGGGATCTCGTGGATGATCTCCTCCGTCTCCAGCGGCTCACCGCGCCGCCACCGACGCGCCTGGCGCGGATAGCTGGAGGTGGTCATCGTGCCCGGGCCGAAATCCGAACCGACGAAGATCGTGTCACGGTCGATCCACGACACCTGCGACTTGGCATGCGGGATGGAGAACCCGTCGGCGACGAACTCCCTGGACTCGACATCGAACTCCCGGATGACGACCGCGTCACCGCCGTCCGGCGACAGTCGCAGAAGCGCCCGGTCGTACGAATGCGGAAGCATTTGCGCGCCGGCGAAGACCCACTCGACGCCTTCCTCGCGGCCAAGCGCGTCGATGTCGAGAAGCACACCCCAGTCGGGTTTCGGCGTTCGGTAACTCTCCAGCGTGGTCCGGCGCCACAGTCCGCGTGGATGCTCAGCGTCGCGCCAGAAGTTGTAGTAGTACTCCCCGTGCTTGGCGATCATCGGGATGCGATCGTCGGAGTCCAGGATCTCGAGGATCGTTGCGGCGGTTTTCTGCAGCGTCAGCGCATCGAACGATCCCATGGTTCGGGCGTTCTGCTCGTCGACCCACTTCAGGGCATCGTCGTCGTAGATACCCTCCAGCCATTGCCATGTATCGTTCGTGGCCGCCCTGTCCGGGAACATTACATCTGTTGCCATATGGTTCTCCCTGGCCGAAAAGGTCTGTGAGTGTGTCGTGCCTTGTCGCATCCGGCGGCGGCACCGGGGAGGAATACGACATCGCTTTGGCTCGTGCGATTATCCCGCGACCGCCGCCGTCTGTGGCCGGGCGACGCGCTCGATCTCGGTCAGGATGCCGTCGAGCGCCTGCTGCCACGGCACGTCGAGGTCGAGCAGCCGAATCCGGATCGAGTTCGGGGTGATCCGCAGCGCGTCGCCGGCGGCGCGTTCAAGCGCTGCGTGGGAGAGCTTCGCCGTCTCCACTGGACGGACAACGATCACGCGCTCCCGTTCCACCAGCGAGTCGATGCCCAGCTCGGTAGCGCGGATCCGCAGCCGGATGAGGGCGAGGAGGTGCTCGATCTCTTCGGGGAAGGGGCCGAACCGGTCGGCAAGCTCGTCTGCAAGGTCCTCGACATCCGCTAACGTGTTCACCGCCGCAATCTGCCGATAGGTATTCAGCCGTAGCTCGGTGTCCTGGATGTAATCATCCGGAATGAGCGCGGTCATCGGCAGGTCGAGCGTGACCGGACCCTGCTCGAGCGCCGGCTGGCCGGACCGAACCTCGTCGACGGCCTGGCTGAGGAGCCGCATGTACAGCTCGTAGCCGACCGTAGCGATATGCCCGCTCTGCTCGGCGCCGAGGATGTTGCCTGCGCCCCGGATCTCGAGGTCGCGCATCGCCACGCGGATACCAGCGCCCAGCTCCGTCGCTTCCTGGATCGTTTCCAGCCGCTCCTGTGCCTCGTAGCTGAGCGCCTTGTGCGGTTGGTAGAAGAGGTACGCGTACGCCCTGTTCGTGCTCCGGCCAACGCGGCCACGGAGCTGGTAGAGCTGGGTGAGACCCAACGTGTCGGCGTTGTCGATGACCATCGTGTTCACGTTCGCGATGTCGACCCCGGACTCGATGATCGTCGTCGCGATGAGCACGTCGAACTCATGGCGCATGAATTGGAGCATGACCTCTTCGAGGACGTGCTCGTCCATCTGACCATGCCCGACGCCGAAGCGTGCCTCCGGGACGATTTTCCGGAGGTGATCGGCCAATCGGTCAATGTCGTGTACCCGGTTGTGTACCACATACACCTGGCCGCCTCGATCCAGCTCGCGCAGGATCACCTCGCGGGCCAAGGCATCCGAGAACGGCGTCACGAACGTGCGGATCGGCAGGCGTGCGTGTGGAGCAGTCTCGATCATCGAGATATCGCGGATGCCAGACAGCGACAGGTGGAGGGTCCGCGGGATCGGGGTCGCCGACATCGAGAGCACATCGACCTGCGTGCGTAGCGTTTTCAGGAACTCCTTCTGGCGCACGCCGAACCGCTGCTCCTCGTCGACGATGACGAGCCCGAGGTCCTTGAAGCCAATATCCTTCTGGACGAGGCGGTGCGTGCCGATGACGATGTCGACCTTGCCATCCTTCATGTCCTGGATCGTCTGTTGCTGCTGCTTCTTCGTTCGCAGGCGCGACATCATCTCGATATTGATCGGGAAGGCGGCCATCCGCTGCTTGAAGGTCTGGAAGTGCTGCAGCGCCAGGATGGTGGTCGGTACGAGGAAGGCGACCTGTTTCCCGGCATTCGCGGCCTTGAATGCGGCCCGAATCGCGACCTCGGTCTTGCCGAACCCAACGTCACCACAGACGAGCCGGTCCATCGGGCGAGGCGACTCCATGTCGCTCTTCACTGCCTGGATCGCGGCAAGCTGGTCCGGCGTCTCCTCGTAGGGGAACGACTCGGCCAGCTCGTAGTCCCAGCGGGAATCGGGCGGGAATTGGTATCCGGCACCGGAGTCCCGGTAGGCGTAGAGCTGGATCAGCTCGAACGCCATCTCGCGTACTGCACGGCGAACGCGTCGCTTGGTCTTGACCCAGTCGCCGGAACCAAGCTTGTTGAGCGACGGGGCGGCCGTGCCTCCTGCGCTGTAGCGAGTCACGCGATCGCTCTGGTCGACGGGGACGTAGAGCTTCTCGCCCTTCTGGAACTCCAGCTGCAGGTATTCGCGCTCGATACCGCCGGACTCACGGCGAACGAGCCCGACGAACTTCGAGATACCGTGATCGACGTGGACAACGTGCTCGCCCGGTTGCAGGCTCGCCGCGAAGGCGCGCCCCTCGCTGGCGGTGCGCTTGCTTGTCCGGCGGGGCTGCTTCCGGAACCCGAAGATCTCGAAATCGGTCCAGACCGCGCTCTTGCCCCGGTTCCAGCTCCAACCAGCGACAAGATCCGAAGGCACGATCTCGACGGTGCCGGCTGGAAGCGGCTCGACGGTCTCCGCTGCGCGATCCGTCGTGCGAGGGAAGACATTGTTCTCACGCAGGATGTCGGTGAGGCGTTCGACCTGGTCGGTCGCGATCGAGATGCGCCACCCTCGCTGCAGCCGCTGCCGAAGATCGGCAACCATGTCCAGCGCCCTGCCGCCAAACACGGGCGGGTCGGAGAGGACTTCGAGGGAAAGGACGTTTTCCTCGCTTCCGGCCTTGCCCCCAAGGTTGAGCGTCCGGAACGTCCGGAGCTCGTCCATGACCGCGGAGGCTTGCTTGTAGGGCTTCGCCAAACCGGATGGAAGCTCGCCGCTCTCGATGAACGTCCGCTCCAGCTCCTCCGCCTTCCGCTCCAGTTGCTCGGCGGCAAGGGCGACGCTGGCCGGTTCGTCGACCACGACTGTCGTGCCGGCCGGCATGTAGTTCAGGAGCGTCGAACAGCCCGGGATCAGGTGTCCGGCGAACAGGTCGAGCGACATCGGCACGACGCCCTGACGTGCCTGGTCGACCAGTCGGGTCCACTCGTCATGAACCTCGGGCCGCAAGGTGCTATCGTCAAGTGCCGCGAGCTCGTCCGCGATGTCTGGCAGGCGCCAGGTAGGCAGCTCCAGCGGTGGCAGGAGGCGGATACGCTTGAGTTTTTGCGTCGATCGCTGCGTGTGGAGGCTGAAATGGCGGATCGACTCCACCTCGTCGCCGAAGAAGTCGATCCGGACGGGCTCCTCGAAACCGGGCGGGAACACATCCACGATGCCGCCGCGCCGGGCGAGCGTTCCCGGCTCCTGCACCATCGGGTTGACCTGGTACCCGACCGATGTCGCCCAATGAACGACGTCGTCGATGCGGATCTCCGTCCCGATCCGGATGTCCAGTGAGTGGTCCTTTAGCTCGTTCGGGCCCATCAGGAGCTGCATGAGGGCGCTGACGGGAGCGACGAGCACCCAGGGGCCATCCTGCTTCACCATCATGTTGGCGAGGATGCGCGTCCGTTGGACGCTCGCCTCGATATCGACCGGCAACTGCTCGTAGGGGATGGCGTCGGGCGATTGCCATCGCTCGAGCGTGACGTCCGGCGGCAGGTATTCGGACAGTGCCCCGTGAAGATGGTCTGCCCGGTCACGGCGCGAGGTGAGCACGAGGACGCGGCCGCCCAGCTGAGTCGCGCTCGCAGCGGCAATGACGGCCCGCGTGGCTTCTGGCATGTCGACCAGGGTCGCGTTGTCGCCACGCGCGAGGCGCTGCAGCGCCTGTTTCAGGGACGTCGTGTTCCTGATGGAGTCGAGATGATGGGAGAGATTCAAGAACCGCTGGTCCTTCCATTCGCATGGCGCCGTTCATGAGCGCACGCGGAAAGCCGGCGCGGGCGATTCGCCCGGCCGTTTACTTCAACGGTCTCTATTGTACAGGAGGCTCACAGGACCATATGGCGAAGGCCGGCATCGATCGATGCCGGCCTTCGTGCCCTGATTGATACGCAAAGTCGAGCTACGGCGCCGGGTGTTCGACCTGATCGATCTGCGCGCGCTGCAGCTTTCCGCTGTAGTCCACGTAGATTGCCTGCCATTCGGTGTAGAAGTCGAGAGCGGCGGTGCCGGCCTCGCGGTGACCGTTTCCGGTCGCCTTCGTGCCGCCGAACGGGAGGTGGATCTCCGCGCCGGTGGTGCCCGCGTTCACGTACAGGATGCCGGTGTAGATGTCCTGCATCGCGCGGAAGGCATTATTGACGTTCTGCGTGAAGATTGCGGCGGACAGGCCGTACTGGACGCCATTGACGACCTCGATCGCCTCATCGAGCGAATCCACCGGGATGATCGAAACAACCGGGCCGAAGATCTCCTCCTGGGCGATCCGCATGCGTGGGGACACGTCGTTGAAGATGGTCGGCTCGTGGAAGTGGCCGCTCTCGAGGCCCTCGACCGTCACAGCCTTGCCGCCGTAAACGAGATCCGCGCCCTCATCCTTGCCGATCTTGACGTACTTCTTCACAGTCTCCAGCTGGCCTTCGCTGACGAGCGGGCCGACCGTCACACCGTCCTGGAGCCCGTCGCCGAGCTTGAGCTTTTTCGCGCCCTCGACCAGGCGCTCGGCGAGCTCGCGCTGGACCGCGCGGTGAACGACAACGCGGCTGGTCGCCGTGCAGCGCTGGCCGGTGGTACCGAACGCGCCCCAGAGGATGCCCTCGGCGGCGAGCTCGAGGTTCGCGTCCTCATCGACGATGACGGCGTTCTTGCCGCCCATCTCGAGCGTGAGGCGTTTGTTGTGCTCGGCCGCGGCCAGGGACACCGCCTTGCCAGTTTCAGTCGATCCGGTGAAAGAGATCACCGGGACGTCCGGGTGGTTCAGGAGGGGATCACCAACCTCACTGCCGCTGCCGAGAACGATGTTCACGACACCATCCGGAAGACCCGCTTCCATGAGGATCTCGACGAGGTTGATGGTGGACTTCGGCACGAACGAGGCGGGCTTGATGACCACGGTGTTGCCCGCGATGAGCGCCGGCATCATCTTCCACGAGGGGATCGCCATCGGGAAGTTCCACGGCGTGATCATGCCGACGACACCGAGCGGCTTGCGCACGGACATCTGGAACTTGTTCCGCATCTCCGACGGCGTGGTCTCGCCGAACATGCGGCGCCCTTCGCCGGCCATGTAGTACGTCATGTCGATGGCTTCCTGCACATCGCCACGCGTCTCGTCGATGACCTTGCCCATCTCTTCGGTCATCTGGCGGGCCAGGTCATCCTTGCGCTGCTCGAGGATTTGCGCCGCGCGGTAGAGGATCTCGCCACGCTTCGGGGCGGGGTAGAGGCGCCACGACTTGAACGCTTTTGCAGCCGCTGCAACTGCCTCGTCCACGTCCTTCGCATCACTGCTTGTGTAGGTGCCGACCACTTCGCCGGTCGCCGGGTTGCGGCGCTCGAATGTCTTGCCGGTGTGGGATTCTTTCCACTCGCCGTTGATCAGGTTTTTGTACAGGTCCGCCATCAATGAACGTCCTCTTCACGAATTTCTGCCAATGAACGCTATGGGGGAGTCTAGCAAAGAAGCCGGCAGACAGGAGGGAAAAGCGAAAGCGCTGCCGGATAACCAGCAGCGCTTTTCCTATCGGCTCCCCGACCTGGATTCGAACCAGGAACCTACCGGTTAACAGCCGGGCGCTCTACCGTTGAGCTATCGGGGATCATGCGTTTTTCGCCGCCCGTCTGGGGCAACGAGCAGAGTGTACCACAACCATCGGGGAAATCAAGTCGTATTTCCAAGACACTTTCGGGCCTTCGGCGGCTCCGTTCTCCACACTACAATGGGAGCCAGGGAGGGCGGTTAACCGGCGCTGGAAAGGCAGGTGAGGACGTGTGGGATCCGCGATCATATGAGGACACCGACTACGGGTTGGAGGCCGGCGAGTCGTTCGAGCCAGAAGACGCATGGGACGTCGAGACAGGCGTGTCCACCGACGGGCCGCATGTGATGACCCTGCTTGGGCCGATTGACCCGATCGAGCTTGGCGTGTGTCTCCACCATGTCCATCTCCTGTGCGACCCTGTTGCGGTTTCGAAAGACGATCCTGATTATCGTCTCGATGACGAGGCGAGGGCCGAGGACGAGATCGAGACGTTCGTCACGATGAACGGTCGCTCGCTGGTCGAGTGTTCCACCCGCGATTACGGTCGAAACATCGAGGGACTGGTCAACATCGCGGGCTGGGTTCCGGTCCATTTGCTCGCTGTTACCGGCCGCCACAAGCACCTGCATGCATCCGGGCTGCCGGGCGCCACAGATGTCGACGCCTTGGCGCACGAGTTCATCGGTGAGCTTCGGGACGGGATCGAGAACACGGAGGCACGCGCGGGTGTAATCAAGGTTGGTACCAGCCTGGACGACATCACGGAGGTCGAGCGAGCCGCCATCGAGGCTGCCGCGATAGCTCATGTCTCGACCGGCGCCCCGGTCACGACCCATACGGAAGACGGCACCATGGCGCTCGAGCTGCTGGAGTCTCTTGGTAAGGGGGGAGTATCGCCTGACCGTGTCATTATCGGGCACCTCGATCGTCGCCCGATGGACATCGGATACCTGAAGGCGATCGGCGATACCGGCGCGTTTCTCTCCTTCGACCAGGTCGGGAAGTCGGAGCGGTTCACCGATGCCGATCGAGCCAAGGTTCTCCTGCAACTGGTCGAAGCTGGATATGGTGACCAGATCGTCCTTTCCGAGGACTATGGGAGGAAATCGCTCCTACTCGCGTACGGCGGCGCGCCCGGCCTCGCATACCTGCAGGAATGGTTCATGGTCTTGTTGATGGAGGCCGGTCTCGACGCCATGGCCATCCGTAAGATGGTCGTAGAGAATACCGCGCGCGCCCTGACGATCCATCCGCCCGCCCCGTCAGCGGACACGTCGCTGACCGGAGGCAGGGCAGGGGAGGAGACGCGATGACGACCCGGCTGTATCTCCGCGCGGTCACGGTGAGCGACTCCGCGCCGTCTCCTGACGATATCGCCGTGGAGCGGTTCTTCGTCAACGCCTCTGACCCGACGGAGGTTTGGGTGGAGACGGAAGCGCATACATCGCCCGATCCCGGCAAGGCTGGTAGCTTTACGCTCTCCCAGAACATGGGGCTCGGCTTCCGCACCATCCAGGGAACGGTGGAGCGCAAGATTCAGAAGTAGGCAACGCGAGAGCATACAAAAACGGCGGTCCCAATGCGGGACCGCCGTTCGTCCGTCTACGCAGCTACCGTTGCCGCTGGAAAGCCGGGACCGCGACGCGCTTGTGGTTCGAGCCCGCGATCATGCGCTGGACCTTGGCCAGGACTTCCGGCTCGACGTCACTCGTGTCGCCCTGCTCGATCGCCTGGAGCGTCGCATCGAGGACTTCGTACGTGAGGCCGATCTCGTTTTCGTCGGTCTGGCCTTCCCAGAGGCCCGCCGACGGCGGCCGGGTGATGACCTCGTCGGGTACGCCGATGGCTTTCGCGACGGCGCGAATCTCGAACTTGTAGAGGTCGGTCAGCGGGAAGAGATCGACCCCACCGTCGCCGTACTTGGTGAAGTAGCCGATCATGAGCTCCGACTTGTTCCCGGTACCGACGACCACGCCTCGCGAGAGATTCGCGATGTAGTAGTTCGTGATCATCCGCAGCCGGGGCCGCACGTTGGCTCGGGCGAGCTGCAGGCTGTTCTCCACATCGCCCGGTTCGTTCTCCTCGAGGATCTCGGAGAAGAGCGTGCTCGGGTCCGGCATCGCATCGAAAACGGCCTCGGTGACATCGGTGAGGTCTACCATCGTCGTCTTCAGACCGAAGGCATCGGCGACGAGCTGGGCTGCTCTCATATCGTCCGGGTTGGACGAGGACGGCATGATGATGCCCAGCGCCCGATCCGCACCGACGGCTCGCGTGCAGAGTCCCGCGACGACGGCGGAGTCGATCCCGCCGCTAAGGCCGAAGATAAAACGCTCGGCACCGGTAATCTCGAGTTGCTCCTTGAGCCAGCCGGCGATCTGGTCGGCGAGCGCGGTCGCTTCCACGGTGTCCATGTATGTGGTTGGCAACGCCATCGGTTCGGCTTCCTCCATGTCCATACGACAACTGACCGCCATTCAACTGAATGGCGGTCAGTATACGATGCAGCAAGCGATTTTAGATATCGATCGCCTGTCCGTAGATGTCCATCGCGGCCTGGCCCATGACCTCGGACACCGTCGGATGCGGGTGGACCGTCATCGCCAGCTCTTCGCCGGAGACGTTCAGGGTCATGCCCAACCCAGCCTCGGCGATGCGCTCGGTCGCGGCAACGCCGACCATGTGAACACCCAGCACATCATCCGTGTCGGCATCCACGATGATCTTGGTGAAGCCTTCGGTCTTGCCCTCGATGGTGGCTTTCGCGTTCGGCATCAACGGGAAGCGACCGACCTTGATGTTGTAGCCGGCATCCTTCGCCTGCTTCTCGGTCATGCCCACCGAGCCGATTTCCGGTGTCGTGTAGGTGAAGCTCGGGATATGGAGGTGGTTGATCGGGAACGGGTTCTTGCCCGCGATGTGCTCGACGGCGGTGATGCCGTGGTGCCCCGCCGTGTGCGCGAGCATTTGCTGGCCGTTCACATCGCCGATCGCATAGACGCCCTCGACGTTGGTCCGCAAGAGGTTGTCGACCGCGATGTAGCCGGCCGGGCCACGGTACCCACCGCTATCCGTATCGGACTTCTCGTTCAGCTTGACGCCGATCGTCTCCAGGCCGATGTTCTCGACGTTTGGCTCGCGACCGGTCGCGACGAAGAGGGCGTCCGCCTCGACGACGTGCTCCTTGCCCTTCTTGTCCTTGACCGTCATCTTGACGCCCTTGTCGGAGATCTCGAAGTTCTCTGCCGTCGGGCGGGCACCTTCGATGATGTTGATGCCCTGGCGCTTGAACTGCTTCGTCATCTCGCGCTGGACGTCCTCATCCTCCTGCGGCACGACGTTCCCGACAAACGTCACTTCGGAGCCGGCCGAGTGGTAGATCTGTCCCCACTCAACGCCGGTGGCGCCGAGACCACGAACGATCAGGCGCTTCGGCACGTCGGCTCGCTCCACGGCGTGGTCGCTGTTGAATACAACCTTGCCGTCGAACTCGATGCCCTTGATCGGTCGCGGGCGGGAGCCGGTGTTGATGATGAGGTTGTTGCACTTGAGCAGCACCGTCTCGCCGCTCTCGTTGAGCGTGACTTCAACCTCGTTCTTGCTCTTGATGACGCCGTTGCCCTTGAAGACGGGAACCTTGTTCTTCTTCTCGAAGAGGTACTGCAAGCCGTTGTAGTTCTTGGACACGATCGAGAGGGACCGGTTAAGGACCGCCTCGAAATTCATGGTCGCGTCGCCTTTGAATTCGACGCCCATGTCGGCTGCCTTCTTGACGTCTTCGAAGAAGTGCGCCGACTTCAGGAACGCCTTGGTAGGAACGCACCCGCGGTGCAGGCAGACGCCACCGACCTTGTCTCGTTCGACCACGGCCACGTTCAACCCGAGCTGCTTCGCCCGGAACGCGGCATAATACCCGCCGGTGCCCGCTCCAAGAATTACGAGATCGAACTGCTGTGCATCAGCCATGAACTGCTCTTCTCCCTTCTGGGTCGTGAACCGGCGGCTCGTCGTCGAACGCACGCCGGGATTCTGTCCCGCACATTATCCAACATTCCGGCGCCGAACGCGGAGGATGCCGGTTTCTCCTTCTCGATGCGCATGATCGCGGCCCACATCAGGAGAATCGGCGGCGTGTTCACCGGGTGGCATGCGCATTGCGTCCCCATCCTCAGACACATCGATGTCTCGTCGTCGAGGTTCAACGACGCACCTGGATGACGTGATGCGCAAATACATATGGAGACCATTCATGGAAGAGAAGAAGGACAAACTGAGCGGCCAGTTCGAGGAATCCAAGGGCAACCTGAAAAAAGGGGTTGGCGCAGCCACCGACAATGAGCGTCTCGAAGGCGAAGGCAAGGCTGACCAGGCTGGCGGCAAGCTCAAGCAGGGTGTCGCTGACGCGAAGGAAAAGGCCGGCGAGCTGATCGACAAGGCCACCGGTGACGACAAGTAATCGTCTCTCCAGCGAAATCCAAAAAGGGCCCCGGCGCTAACGCCGGGGCCCTTTGTTTCTCCTTCAGGATCGCGCCAGGTCTTCAATCAAACCGATCTGGATGCCCGAAGGGACACCTCGTACTTGCGCGGGACGCAGCTTGCTGAGGACGGCGAGAGCGATGGCGACGCCTGCCGGGAACACCTGCGCGCGAGCAAGCATGATGCCGAGACGGTTCACCGTGTCCGACGCCGGCGTCAACGAGAGATGCTGAAGCAATCGTTCGGCGGTATGAATCGACAGTGGATCCCCTGGAAACAGCTGTTCGACAAGTGCCTGCAGGAAGACGCCGTTTCCACCCGAGAACAGGACGGTCTCTACCGCGACCGGAATATCGCCCAACGGGCCAAGAGCGTCGAGCGCCGACGAGAAGGCGAGGGCTGTCGCTTCCATCCCCGGCGGATCCTTCCGGAAGAACCGGTCTGATAGGCGGCCGGAGCCGAGCGCGAGGGATCGTGACCACACCACGGCCTCGTTCTCGACCACGACAATTTCAGTACTGCCGCCGCCGATATCGACGATTGCGGTTTTTTGTCCGGTCGGGACGTGTTCACGCAGCCCGAGGAGGGTCAACCTCGCTTCTTCCTCGCCGGTGATGATCCGTATCGACCATGACGTCTCGTCAGCGATCCTGCGCAACAACTCCCCGCCGTTGCTAGCCACCCGGAGCGCTTCGGTCGCGACGCCGATGAAGGACGTTGAGCCGAGCTCCCGACCCCGCGCCTCTTGCTCCTCGAGGTAGTCCAGGCATGCGATGATGCGTGAGTCCTCAAGGCGCCCGGTTTCCTCGATCCCGGCACCAAGGCGGATCGTGTTCGAGTTGTGCTCGATCCGCTCGATCGTGCCGTCTTCGTGTCTCGCCGCGTGCAGGATCTTCACCGTGTTGGTACCGAGGTCGGCGACGGAGACGCGCAGCGGAGCAGTCATCAATAGGAAGCCTTTTTCAGAGTTTCGATCTTCTTCTCGGGGTTCGGGATACCGCTCCCACGGATCTGTGCAACCGTTTCCTCCAGCGGATAGTCCACGTAGCGCAGCGTGGAGATCCAGCGGCGTCTCTGGGGCGACCATTCGATCAGGCCCCATTTGCTTCG
>Ga0182741_1002224_pt1 | contig 23114 bp, 27 predicted proteins | sample eDN5th37CBELigOP_FD_128874 | JGI IMG/M metagenome (GOLD analysis project Ga0182741, IMG submission 128874) | Enriched Organic Plus compost microbial communities from Emeryville, California, USA - eDNA 5th pass 37_C BE-Lig OP (version 2) (version 2) ... | reverse complement strand
GCCGGATGCTGATCCCTTATCTGCTGCTGGTGGCGGCGCTGGCGGGCGTGGCGCTGTGGCACCAGAGCCGCCAGCAGCCGCTGGCGCCGGGCACCGTGATCTCCAGCGGCACCGCGCTGGTGGGCGGCGACTTCACCCTGACCGACCAGGACGGGCGGCGGCGTTCCAGCACCGAATTCCGCGGGCGCTACATGCTGGTCTATTTCGGCTTCACCTCATGCCCCGATGTCTGCCCCACCACGCTGGCGGTGATGGCCGATGCGCTGGACCGCATGGGGCCGCAAGGCCGGAAGATCGTACCCGTCTTCATCACCATAGACCCCGAGCGCGACACGCCCGCCCTGATCAAGACCTATATGGAAGGCTTCGGGCCGCAATTCATCGGCCTCACCGGCACGGTGGCGGAGATCGAGCAGGTCAAGACACTCTATCGCGTCTATGGCGCGAAGAAGCCGCTGGACGGCGCCAAGGGCCTGGAAGGCGGCTATGGCATGGACCATTCCAGCGTGATGTATCTGATGGGCCCGGACGGGAAGATCGTCAGCTATTATGACGAGCTGATCCCGGCGGCGAAGCTGGAAGCGGAACTGCGGGAGAAGGTAAAGTAACAACCTCGGCGCGAGGGATTTTGCGGCGTGAGCAGGAGCGTCGCGCGGAGCGTACGATAGTACGTGAGCACGCGCGACGAACTCACGACGCAAAAGACCCGCGCCCTAGAATTTTGGTACCGGCAGGCCGTGCTGGGCGCAGGCGGCAATCAGCGTATTCTGCATCAGGCAGATGATGGTCATGGCGCCGACGCCGCCGGGCACGGGCGTGATCGCGCCCGCCACTTTCGCCGCCTCGTCATAGGCGACATCGCCCACCAGTTTCGTCCTGCCCTCGCCCGCATCGACGCGGTTGATGCCCACATCGATCACCACCGCGCCGGGCTTGATCCAGCCGCCCTTGACCAGTTCGGGCTTGCCGATGGCCGCCACCAGGATATCGGCGCGGCGCGCCAGCGCGGGCAGATCGCGCGAGCGTGAATGGGCCATGGTGACGGTGGCGTTGGCCGCCAGCAGCAGTTGCGCCGCGGGCTTGCCGAAGAGGAGCGAGCGGCCGATCACCAGCGCCTCTTTCCCCGCGATGTCGCCGACATACTCTTTCAGCAGCAGCATCACGCCCGCCGGGGTGCAGGAGACCAGATGCGCCCGGCCCGAGAGCAGAAGGCCCGCATTGGTGGGGGTGAGCGCGTCCACATCCTTGGCCGGGTCGAGCGCATCCAGCACCGCATTCTCGTTCAGGTGCTTCGGCAACGGCAACTGCACCAGGATGCCGTGCACCTGAGGATCGGCGGAAAGCGCCTTCACCTTGCCCACCAGCTCGTCCTGCGTGGTGGTTTCCGGCAGCTCGACATGGATCGAATTGAAGCCCAGCGCCTCGGCGGTCTTGCGCTTGTTGCGGACATAGACTTCCGAGGCCGGATCCTTGCCCACCAGCACGGTGGCGAGGCCCGGCGTCAGGCCATGGGCGGATTTGAGTTTCGCCGTCTCGTCCGCGATGCGGCCGCGCAGTTTCGCGGCCACCGCCTTGCCGTCAATCACCGTCGCGGACATGGGCCTAGAGTATGCCGTTGAAGGCGAGATAGCGGATGGAATATTGCAGGAACCAGATGATCAGCAGGACGATCAAGGGCGACAGGTCGATGCCGCCGATATCGGGGATCAGCCGCCGGATGGGGCGGAACACCGGCTCGGTCAGATTGTAGAGAATCCGCAGCAGCACGCGCACGAACTCGTTGCGCTCATTGATGACGTTGAAGGCGGTCAGCCAGGAGACGATCACCGCGGCGATCACGATCCAGGTGTAGATCTCCAGGATCAGGATGAGGAGGGCGGCGAAGGGATTCAGCATGGAAAGGTTTTAACGGGGGGAGGCGCAGGGGCGCAAGCTGCCGGAACCCCCGGAAAATCGCGGCTTCTCTTGACGGCGCCGGGGGCCGTCCCTAAAACCCGCCCCTTGCCGGACGGTTCGGGGCTGTAGCTCAGTTGGGAGAGCGCCTCGTTCGCAATGAGGAGGTCAGCGGTTCGATTCCGCTCAGCTCCACCATCCTTCGCCCGCTTCGCGGGCTTCGGATGGCAGGCCCGAACCGACCTTAGGTCCGCGCGGCTTCGGATGGCAGGCCCGAACCCCGTGCTTAACCCCCGCTTTACCAGTCCGGCGCATAGCATGGCCCATGCGCCCGGCCGTGACCGTCACCCTTCTGCTCGCCCTGGGGCTTGCCGCCCCGGCGCTGGCCGCCGGAGCGGCGGAAGGCGGCGAGGGCAAGGCCGCCGACCGCAAGGTCTCCCAGTCGCCGAGCTGGGTGGAAATGCAGGATTTCTACACCACCATCGTCGGCGCCGACCGGGCCACCGGCATGCTGATGGTGCGGGTGGGGCTGGACATTCCCGACGCCAGGATGCGCGAGAATGCCGTGCGCGCCATGCCGGTGCTGCGCGACGCCTATCTGCGCAGCCTGATGGCCTATACCGCCACCCATGTGCGGCTGGACACCCAGCCCGACCCCGCCGCCATCGCCGGCCGGCTTCAGACCGTCACCGACCGCGCCTTGAACAAGAAGGGCGCGCGCATCCTGCTGCGCCAGGTGGCCCTGCGCGCCAAGTAGACCGTCCGCGGCCCTTGATCCCATTGGCGGTTCCGGAGCCCTGAGCGTATGGTTAACGCCGGGTCGAACGAGCGTCCTTATGATCGGGGCAAGGCCATTTGGCGTCTTATCCGCGCCGCTGCTGGTCCTTGGCTGCGGCGTTTTCCTGTTACTTTTCAACCCTTTGGGCCTGGAATCGGCGTTGGCGTCGCGCCTGTTCGCCGCTCACGCCCGCGCCCATCCCCTGCCCGGTCCGGCCGAACCGCTCCTGCCGCTCAGGCTGGCCGAGACGCTGTGGCTGCTGCTTTTCGGCGGCGGCGCGCTGGCGCTGGCGCCGCGCGGCCCGATCTGGGCGGCGGCGCCGGTGACGGCGGGGGCGGCGGGCGCCTCCTGGGGGGCGTGGCTGCTCTGGCAGCAGGGCCTGGCGTTCGACGCCGCCACCGCAGGCCTTGTCCTGCTCCTGCTGTTCGCGGCGCTGGCGGCCGCCCGGCTGACGGCGCTCAAGCTGGCGGAATGGAAGCTGCGCCTGGACTTTGCCGATTCCCTGCCGCGCGCCAGCATCGACCGCATCGTGCGCAACCCCGGCCTGCTCAAAACCGGGGGCGAGGTGCGCGACTGCACCTATCTGGTCTGCGGCGTGCGCGGACTGGCCGAGCTGGGCCAAAGCCTGCGCGATGAGCCCGCCACCTTCACCCGCATCATCGCCCAGACCCTGTCGCCCCTGATGGACCAGGCGCTGGCGCATGGCGGCACCATCGACCGGCTGACCGCCGACGGCTTCGCCGCCTTCTGGAACGCGCCGCTGGACGATCCCGACCATGCCATCCATGCCTGCGAGGCGGCGAACGGCATGTCCATCATGTCGTCGCGGGTGAGCGACGCCCTGGCGCTTGAGACCCGCGCCGATGGCCGCCCGCTGCCGGCGGTGGAGATCGGCGTCGGCGTCGCCACCGGCCGCGTCATCGCAGGCGCCTTCGGCGGTCACAACCGCATGGGCTACAGCGTGCAGGGCGAGGCCGTCACCATGGCCGCGCGCATCCAGGCGCTGTCGGGCCAGTATGGCCCGGCGGTGATCGTGGCGGATTCGACGCGCGCCGCCGCCGAGCGCGGCTTCGCCTTCCTGGAGGTGGACACGGTGGCGGCGGGACCCGGCGATCCGCCGGTGACGCTCTATGCCATTGTGGGGACGCCGGTGCTGAAAGCCTCGCCCAAGTTCCGCGCGCTCACCACCTTCCACGACCATATCTTCCAGGCGCTGCGCAAGCAGCAATGGCGGCAGGCGCGTGCCCTGATCGAGCAGTGCCGGAACCTGTCGGGCGCCAGCCCCAGGCTGTACGACCTGCACCTGTCGCGGATCAGCTATTTCGAGCGGCATCCGCCCGGAGAAAATTGGGATGGCGCCTTCCGCCCGGCGCTGAAATAGTGCCGGGCATGGCGCCCGGCCGCTATCGCTTCGATCTCTTCCTGCTCGACTGCGCCGAGCGGCGGCTGTCCCGCGACGGCGCGGCGGTGGAGCTGAACGGCCGCTATCTCGACGCGCTCGCGCTTCTGGTGCGCGAAGAGGGACGGCTGGTGTCCAAGGACCGTTTCCTGGACGAGGTCTGGCGCGGCGTGCCGGTGACCGACGAGGCGCTGACCCAATGCATCCGCACGCTGCGCAAGGCCCTGGGCGACGACGCCGCCAGCCCGCGTTTCATCGAGACCGTGCCCAAGCATGGCTATCGCTTTCTGGCCGCCGTGCGCGGCGATGACGGCGCGGACGATCCGGCGCCGGTTGCGCCGCCCTCCGCCCCATGGCGCGACGTGCCGCGGCTGGGCCTGGCGGGCACCATCGGGGCGGGCGTGGCGGGCATCATCGGCGGGCTGCTCTATGGCTTTGCGGGCGCGTCGCAGACTCTTCAGCCCGGCATGGGCGCGGTGTCGGCGCTGGTGGTGCTGGTCGCCGTCACCTGCCTGGTGGCGGTGCTGGGCGGCGCGGGCGTCGCCTTCGGCATCGCGGTGGCGGGGCGCGCCACGGGGCCGTCGCCCTGGAGCATCGTGGGCGGTGCCGCGGGCGGCATCCTGGTCGGCGCGGTGGTGAAGCTGCTGGGCCTCGACGCCTTCGCCTTTCTTTTCGGACGGACGCCGGGCGACATCACCGGCGCGGCGGAAGGGGCACTGCTGGGCGGCGCGGTGGGACTTGGCCTGTGGCTGGCGAGCCGCCAGAAACGCGATCATGCCTTGCGCCGCGGCGTCATCGCCGCCGCCCTGGCGGGCGCCGCCGCCGGCATTCTGATCCCGCTGGCGGGCGGGCGGATGATGGGCGGAAGCCTGGATCTTCTGGCGCACAGTTTTCCGGGCTCGCGCCTCAGGCTCGATCCCATCGGCGGACTGTTCGGCGAGCCGGGCTTCGGCCCGATCAGCCAGATCGTCACCGGCAGCCTGGAGGGCGCGCTGTTCGGCGGCTGCATCGTGGGAGCGATGCTGCTGGCGCAGAAGCGCTACGGGATGTCCGCCAGGCCGTAATGCGCCGCCGCCGCGCCGGTCAGCGCGGCCCACATCTGGTCGCCCCAACTGAAATGCCACCATTCGTCGGGATGGCCGGCGAAGCCTTCCTCCGCCATCAGCCAGTGCAGCAGGCGGCGGTTGGCCTGCGCCTCCTGGTCGGAGAAGGAGAAATTCTCCGCATCGAGAGACTCGAAACGGTCGCGGTGCGCCAGCGCCGTGACATCGTCGAACAGCGAGCCCATCCAGAGCGGATCGCCGCCGATGCGCCGCAGCGTCAGGTCCACCGCCCCGCCGGTGGCGTGCGGCGCGGGCGAATTCTCATCCTCGGACGGCGCGGCCCAATAGCGTTCGACCTCGGCCGTCAAGGCCGCGCCGGTCAGATGCGGATGGCGGCGCTTCAGTTCGCCCGGCATCCAGACGTCATGGAAGAAGGCCTGCACCGCGCGCGGCCGCCAGGCGTCGAACAGGAAAAGCTCCAGGCCCGCCGCGCGCGCGCGCGCATTCACCCGCGCCAGCTTTTCGCCCACGCTGTGGCGCAGCAGCAGCTTGTCGGTCGCGCCCTCCACCGCCAGCCAATAGGGCGGGTTGTGCGCCGAAGCGTAGAAATTCTCGCCCTTGAGGCCGAAGGCATGCGCTTCCACCATCGGCTCGGCGAACAGCGCATTGTCGCGGCGGATGGGAATGCGCTGGCGGCAGCCGATGCGGGCGGCGCGCGCGGGCGCCTGATCGCCGATGGGGCGGTGCCGCAATTCGGTGAGTGCGCCGAAGATCGTCATGCGGCTACACTGATGCCATGGCCGATACGCCCGACAAACCCCAAAACGACTCCAAATGGACCGATGGCGGCCCCACGCCGGGCGGGCCGCAAGACAAGTCCTTCGCCTATCGCCAGTCGCGCAAGGCCTTCATCGCCGCCTGCGAGAAGGCCGGAGCGGATGTGGTCGGGCGGGTGCACCCGGCGCGCGCCCCCGATGGCGGGCCCCTGTTCCTGGACGCCGCCGCCTTCGGGCCGCGCCTGGCGAAATCGGGGGTGCTGGTGGTGGGCTATGGCGTGCCGGGCGCGGTGGTGCTGATGGCGCTGCTGGCCGACAGGGCGGCGATGACCCTGCCGCCTCAGGTGCGGCTGGTCCTGGTGCATGGGGCCGACCCCGCCGCCTTCGCCTTCAACGATCCCGCCCGCGCCGACCCGGTCTGGGGGGCGAAGATGCTGGCGGCGGTGGTGACCGAAGACCTGCGCAAGGCCGAGCGGCTGGCGGTGATCGGGCTGGGCGGGGCGGCGCTCTTCCCCGATCCGCCCGGCATGGCCCTGACCCGGACGCAAATCCCGGCCGGCGGCACGGCCAAGGCGGCGATCCTGGCCGCCATCCGGGCGGCGGGGTAGCGTTCGGACGCCATTTTGCTTTATAGGCACGGGAGCGCCGGTCCCGCGAAGTGCGAAGCAGTTCGCGTCAGGCCGCGCGACCAAGGTTCAAGTCCGCACCCGTAGCTCAGCTGGATAGAGTGCTGCCCTCCGAAGGCAGAGGTCACAGGTTCGAATCCTGTCGGGTGCGCCAGTTTTTCTTAGCGAGCGAAGCGAGCTTAGAAAAACTGAGCGCCACGGAGGGCTGCGCAGCGGCCCGAGTGGGCGCCAGGCAATAAACGCGCGGCGAGCTTAGAAAAACTGAGCGCCACGGAGGACCGCGCAGCGGTCCGAGTGGGCGCCAGGGCGAGAATGCCAAAGCCCGGATGAAACTGAGCGCCACGGAGGGCTGCGCAGCGGCCCGAGTGGGCGCCAGGCAATAAACGCGAAGCGAACATATAAAAACTGAGCGCCACGGTACCCGCGCAGCGGTCCCGCGTGGGCGCCAGGCCGCCGCGCCTCAGGACTGCGGCGATCCGGGTGCGTCATCCGCCGCCGCGGCGCCAAGGCCCGCGCCGCCGATCATCATGCCGCCGGCCATGCCCATGCCCGCGCCGCCCTGGCCGCCGCCGCCTTTGCCGCCGCGCTCGCCGCCGCCACGGCCGCCGGAGCCGGACGGCCGGGTCGGACCCTGCATGGGGATTTCCAGATCGGGCGGAATGGGATCGAGGTCCAGCGCCTCGCGGATGAAGGCGCGCAGCGACACCACCAGGTCATGGGTATGGACCGGCCGTCCCGCCACCAGCTCGCGGGCGATGCGCTCGGCCAGCCGCACCTGCTCCTCGGTGCCCAGCAGGATGATGTCGGACAGCGCCGTCTCCACCGCGTCGCGGATGCGGCGGGAGCGGTCGGAGCTGGTCTCCTGCTCGGGCGCTTCCCCCGCCTCGGCTTCGGCGCCCGCGCGCAACTGGCGCAGATGGGTGGGATCGACGGTGAGGGTGCCGGTGAAGGAGCCGCCCAGCGTCTTGTAGGCGGCGATCAGGGTGCGCAGCCGCTCGTTGATCTGGCGGTTCATGCGCTCGCGCCGCTGCTGGATGGTGACCATCATCAGAAGGCGGATGCCCATGCCGATCAGGGTGATCAGCGCCAGGCCCAGCAGTGTGGTCAGAAGCCCGTCCCAGGAACTGAAATCCAGCGAACGCATCTACGCCCTTCCTTTCGTCACGCGCAGCCCCGGCCCTGCGCAGGCGCTTCTTCGTCGGCCGCCGCGCGGTGCTTTTCGGCATTCCATAAGAGCGCCACGCCGATCAGCGCCGAGAGCACCGAGGCGGCGAAGACCGCGATCTTGGCGGCGGCGAAATCGGTGGGATTGGGGAAGGCCTGGCCCGCGATGAAGAGCGACATGGTGAAGCCGATACCCGCCAGCGCGCCCGCGCCCCACAATTGCCGCCAGGAATAGGCGTCGGGCTTCACCGCCCAGCCCAGCTTCACCGCCGCCCAGGAGGCGCCGACCAGCCCCAGGGGCTTGCCCAGCATCAGGCCCAGCATGATCGCCAGCAGCAGCGGCTCATGGCCGTCCACCACCTCCATCGCCAGCACCACGCCCGCATTGGCCAGCGCGAAGAGCGGCAGCACCGCATAGGAGGAGCGCGCGCCCGCATGACGCAGCAGCCGGTCCGCCGGGGATTCCAGCCGGTCATGAATGGCTTCGAGCGCCTTGAGCGTGGGCAGCGACGGCCCGTGCCGCAGCACTTCGCCGGTGTGGGAGCTTTCCTCCTCGAAGATGGCGTTGGCCTGCAGCATCAGGGCGCGCAGATTGGGCGGCGGGCGCGTCGGCACGAACAGGGCCAGGATCACGCCCGCCAGGGTGGCGTGCAGCCCGCCCGCATGGACGAAGGCCCAGAGCAGGATGCCGATCAGCGCATAGGGCGCCAGGCTGTAGACCCGCCAGCGGTTGAGCAGGGCCAGCGCCCCCATGCACGCCCCCGCCGCGGCCAGCGCGCCCACATGGATGGCGCCGGAATAGAAGACGGCGACCACGGCGATGGCCCCGATATCGTCCACGATGGCGGCGGCGGTGAGGAAGATGCGCAGCTCGATGGGCACGCGGGCTCCCATCATCACGATCAGCGCCACGGCGAAGGCGGTGTCGGTGGCCATCGGCACGCCCCAGCCATGCGCCCAGCCGCCCGCCGGGATCAGCAGCGCATAAAGCCCCGCCGGGACCGCCATGCCGCCGATGGCGGCGGCGATGGGCAGCGCCGCCTGGCGCGGGGTGGCCAGATGCCCGACGGTGAATTCGCGCTTGATCTCGAGCCCCACCACCAGGAAGAAGATCGTCAGCAGGCCGTCATTGATCCAGTGCAGCAGCGACAGGCGGAAGGACAGTTCCGCGAAGCTGAAGCCCAGATAGGCCTGCCACAGCGCGCTGAAGCCCCCGCCCCAGGGCGAGTTGGTCAGCGCCACCGCCAAGAGCGTGGTGAAGAGCAGCAGCAGGCCCGCCGACGGCGCCCAGCTCGCGAAATCCAGCGCCGCGGCGCTGACGCGATGGCCCAGCCGCCCCAGCATGGCATCGAGAAAGGAGCTTTCGTCCCACGGCCCGTCATAGCGGCGGCCATTGATGAAGAAGGTGGGCGTGAAGGGCACGCCGCTGGCGCGGGCGCTTTCCATGTCGGCCTCGACGCGCTGGCGGGCGCGCGCCTGTTCGGCGTCCGCCTGCGCCGCGCCCGCGGGCGGAAGGTCCAGCTCCCGGGCCACGGCGGCCAGGTCGTCCTCGGTCAGGTTCTCCGAGCGGGTCATCAGGGCGACATGGACATCCCAGAAGCGATGGGGCGGCGCGCGCTCGGCCAGCTCGGCGGCGCGGCGGGCCAGGTCGCTGCCCGTCACCGGCCGGTGGCGGAAGGCATAGCGCAGGCGCGAGCCGAAACGGTCGCGCACCTCGGCGATGCGCTCATTGGCGGCGCGGCAATGGGGACAGGCATAGGAACCGTATTCGACCAGGGTGATCTCGGCATTGGCCGGGCCCAGGACATGGTCGCGGGCGCTGTCCAGCGGCGGCGTGAGCCAGTTGGTTGAAGCGGCTTGCGACACGGGTCCCCGTCTGTTTGGCGCGAGCCGATGCTAGCCAAGGGGCCGCGCCCGCGCCACTTCCGCGCGCCGACCGTCAGCCCGGACGGCGCCATACCAGCATCCGGCTGGTCATCACCTGCACCGCCTCGCCCCGCTGGTTCTGCGTTTCGCAGCGCACCGTCACAAAGCCCCGCCCGGGCCGGGACCTGGAGGGCGTCACCGCCAGCACCTCGCTCACCACCGTCAGCACATCGCCCGGACGGGTGGGCCGCGGCCAGGTGAGTTCGCCGCCCGCCCCGATCAGCCCGCCCGACAGTCTCATGCCCGACTGCACCAGCAGCTTCATGGTGACGGCGGCGGTGTGCCAGCCTGACGCGGCCAGGCCGCCGAAAAAGCTTTGCAGGGCGGCCTGCTCGTCCAGATGAAAGGGCTGCGGGTCGAACTGGGCGGCGAAGCGCTTGATCTCGTCCACCGTCATCTCATGGCTGGCGCTGGTGAAGCGCTGCCCGATGCGCAGGTCTTCGAGATAGAGGTCTGTCGTCATGGCCTCGCCACCGGCAAAAAATTTTCGAAGGACTATACGCGCCCTCTCGCGCGCGCAAAGAAACGCGCGTAGGATTTTTTCCGCGTTCCGGCGTTCCGCCGCAAACCAAGAGGGTGATCATGGCAACGAAGAAGAAAGCGAAGAAGGCCTCCCGGCCCAAGAAGGCTGCCAAGAAGAAGGCCGCCAAGAAGTCTGCGCGTCCCGCCGCCAGAAGGAAGGCGCCGGCCAAAAAGGCCAAGGCCGCCAAGAAGAAGACGGCCGCGAAGAAGAGCGCCAGGAAGGCGGTGAAGGCGAAGCGCAAGGCCCCCGCCCGCAAGAAGGCGGCGCCCGCGCCGGAGCAGGTGACGGTGGACCAGTCGGTGGTGCCGGTGCTGCCTTAAGGGCCGCGCGCTTTCGATGAAGAAGCCCGCCGCCATCGCGCGGCGGGCTTTTCGTTTTGGAACGAAGCCCGGCCTGCTCCGTTGCCGGGAGGTTCCGGAAATCCTGGAGGATGGACATGACAGCGAGGAAAGCGAAACGGAAGGCCGCCCCGGCACGCGCCGCAACGCGCGGGCGCAAGGCCACGGGCAGGAAAGCGGCCAAGGCTGTGAAGAAGACCGCCCGGAAGGCGGCGAAGAAGGCCGCAAGACCGGCGGCCAGGAAACGCGCCGCCCCGGCGCGCAAGGCGGCGGCCCGCAAGACCGCCAGGAAGACGGCGAAGAAGACGGCGTCGCGCCGCCAGCAGATCGTGGGCGAAGGCGACTATGCCGCCAGCCGCGCCTTCCTCAAGGACCAGGCCGGTTTCGTGGAGAAGAACAAGGCGAAGATCCCCGCCATGGGCAAGGCCGCCCGGGCGGCGCTGGAAGGAGCCGAAGGCCCGGCTCTGATGGCGGCGGAAGCCGAAGCCCGCAGCCACAGCAAGGCCGAAGGCGAGGAAGACGAGCGCCCCGCCTCCCGCTGAGGCGAGCGGACATTGCTTTTTGTTAAGCGTCGGGCTGGAGGTCTGCGCCCGGTCAGCCTTCCCGATCAGGCTTGAAATCGAGAGCGCATCCATTCGTGCAATAGCGCAGGCCGGTGGGCGCGGGGCCGTCGGGAAAGACATGGCCCAGATGCCCGCCGCAGCGGGCGCAATGAAACTCGGTGCGCATCATGCCATGGCTGGTGTCGGTGGTGGTCTTCACCGCGCCGGGCAGCGCCTCATAGAAGCTGGGCCAGCCGGTGCCGCTGTCGAACTTGGCTTTGGCGTCGAACAGAAGCGCGCCGCAGCCGGCGCACTCGAATTCGCCGGGGCGCTTCTCGTGATTCAGGGGGCTGGAGCCGGGCCGCTCGGTGCCATGCTCGCGCAGCACATGATGCTGCTGGGGGGTGAGGGTGCGTTCGGTCATGAATCCCGCCTTTCGGTCCTCATATAGGAAGGCGCGCGGGCCGCGTCACGTTCCCGGCGTCAGCGCGCGGCCTGGATCACCATGGTGAGCGCCTGGCTGAGCAGGCCCGTGTTCCCGTAAGGAAAGCCGCCCCGGTAGTCCACGTCATCCACCTTCCAGCCGCCGCCTTCGTTGACCAGCAGCAGGTCGTCGCCCCAGTCGGCAGGGCGGACGGAACCTGCGCTCTTGAGCTCCGGCGGGCGATGGAACCGGATGCGGCAGCGCTGCGCCGTGGCGGTGCCGGTGCAGGTCCCCACCTGGAAGCTGGCGGGTCCTTCGGCCAGCGAGGAGAAGAGATCGCCTTCCAGCAGCGGCGGGGCGAAGCGGTTGGCGGTGCGGAAGCGCGCATCGGCGGCGGCGGCGGCGGCCATCAATTGGGCGAGGCGCGCGCTGAGCAGAGGCTCAATCCGCGCCCGTGCGGCGGGCGCGGGGATGCCGCTGGCGCGCGGCGGCGAGAGCCAGGCGGTATAGAAGCTGCCGGCGGCGCGGCTTGCGCCCATATCCTGCGCCCTGGCGGGTCCTGCGGCCAAGAGCAGAAGCACGAGCGGCGCCAGACGGATCATTTCCTGAGGCTGTCGCGGATCTCGCGCAGGAGCAGGATGTCTTCCGGCGTCACGGCCGCGGCGGCTTCGGCGGGCGGCGGGGTGTGCAGCCGGTTGATCAGGCGGATCAGCATGAACAAGGCCGCCGCCACCACCAGGAAGTTGATCATGGCGTTGAGGAAGACGCCGTAATTGATCGTCACCGCGCCCGCGGCCTTGGCCGCCGCCAGGGTGGGGTAGGTGCCGCCGCTCAAGGTGAGGAAGAAGTTGGAGAAGTCGATCCCGCCCATGGCGAAGCCGATGGGGGGCATGATCACATCCGCCACCAGCGAATTGACGATGCCGGTGAAGGCCGCGCCGATCACCACACCGACCGCCAGGTCGATGACGTTGCCGCGCATCGCGAATTTCTTGAATTCCTCGAACAGTCCCATGAGCTTGGCCCCGGCGGTTTCCGGCGGCGAGGTTAATCACCCCGCCTGGCGTCAACAAGCCTTGCGGCCTTCAGCATCAGAAGCGCCAGGCCCGTGCCCAGGCCCGCGCCCAGCGTGTTGGCGGCGACATCGCCCCATTCGCCGTCGCGCCCGACCAGAAGCTGGATCAGTTCCATCACCCCGCCCATCGCCGCCACCCCCAGGAACAGCCAGAGCGGGCGCATCCGCCGTTCCCAGGCCAGCGTCGCCAGCAGCGCCAGGCCGAAATAGGCGGTGAAGTGCAGCGCCTTGTCCCAGCCCAGGTCGGGCATATCGTCTTCGGGCGCGACCCAAAGCTGCCCATAGACGACCACCATGACGGCGGGCCAGAAGAACCAGAAGGCCGCGCGCTTGATGCCCGCGCGCAGCCGCGCCGCGAATTTTTCAGCCATGGCCTTTCCTTGCGGAAAGGCTCCCGGAAGTAAACCCCGCTCAGCAGGGTCTGGCGGCGGCGGGCAGCCGGAGGCGGAAGGCCAGGCCCGCGCCGTTGGAAGCGATCTCCAGCGGCGCGCCCATGTCGGAGGCGAGCGCGCGGATCACCTGAAAGCCCAGCCCGCCTTGATGGAAAGGGTCGAAGCCGTCGGGCAGGCCCACCCCGTCATCGCTGACGGTCAGGACGGTGCGGCCATCCTCCGCCGTCACGCAATCCACCCGCATCGCCAGCGGCTGGCCACGCGGATGGGCGTGCTTGAGCGCGTTGATGAAGATTTCGCAAAGGATCAGCGCCAGGTCATGCACATGCCGCACCGGCACCTGGCAGTCGCCGCCGGTATGGGTGACGGTCAGCGGCTGCTCGGGCGAGGAGAAGGCGGCGATCATGTCCTCGCAGATCTCGCGCAGATAGGGCCGCAGCGGCGTGCTGCCCTCCAGCGGCATCTGGGAGAGAAAGCGGTGCAGCCGGGCGACGGCGGTGAGGCGGGTGGCGATGCCGTCCAGCACCCGGCGCAGGTCGAAGGCCGACAGGCCCTGCCCGGTCCGGATGGCGGCGCGGGCCTCCAGCCGCACCAGGCTGGCCAGCAGCGCCAGGCTGTTGGCGATGCGGTGATGCGCTTCTGCGGCAGCCGCCGCGATCTGTCCCATGCCCTGTCCCTCGATCCCCGGGGGGTTCAGACGGCGATCTTGCCGCATGGGATCGGACTGCCAACGGGAAACTCTCATTAAGATCAATAACTTGCTTCAAGATGCGCCAGTGGCGGCAGTGGCGCTGTTGCAGTCATCAATCTATAGTTGTATCATCATCTGATACTCCTAGGAGATGTATCCCGGCATGGCCTCGGACTGGTTTCGCGATGTGCGGCTGCAGATCATGCTCTCCCAGGAAGAGATGCAGGCGCTGGACAATTGGCGCTTTTCCCGGCGGATGCCGTCGCGGGCGGCGGCGGTGCGGGAGCTGCTGCGCCGGGCCATGGCCGCCGACGGCGCCTCGGTCCCGCCCCTGCGCTGAGCGCCGCCCTTGATTTGTCCCGGCAATTGCTTTTAAACGCGCCCCTTCCGGGCGGCCCGGCCGGACATGCCGTGGCAGCCCATGAATGCAACCCGGAGCCTTCCGGCTCCCCAAGGAAAGCGAAATGTCCAAGCTGAAGACCAAGTCGGGCGCCAAGAAGCGCTTCAAATTCACCGCCAAGGGCAAGATCAAGACCCATCAGGTCGGCAAGCGCCACCGGCTGATCAACAACTCGCCCGAGCGCACCCGCAACCTGCGCGGCATGGACGCCCTGTCCGAGTCCGAAACCCGGCGCGTCAAGCGCTGGATGCCCTATGGCGGAGGCATCTGAGCCATGAGCCGTTCCCCCCGCGCCGTTCCCAGCCGCGCCCGCCGCAACAAGGTCCTGAAAGCCGCCAAGGGCTTCCGCGGCCGCCGCAAGAACAACATCACCACGGCCAATGCCGCGGTCGACAAGTCGCTGCAGCACAATTACATCGGCCGCAAGGAGCGCAAGCGCAACTTCCGCGCCCTGTGGATCCAGCGCATCAACGCCGCCGTGCGCGAGCATGGCCTCACCTACAGCCGATTTATCGCCGGGCTCGCCAAGGCCCGGATCGACATCGACCGCAAGGTGCTGAGCGATCTCGCCATCCACGAGCCCGCTGCCTTCAAGGCTCTGGTGGAACAGGCGTCCAAGGCCTAAGCAAAGTCCATCAGGGTGAGTCGGGGGCGGCATGCCCCCGGTCTTTCTTCTCCGGGATTTTGCATGACCGACATCGCCGCCCTTCAGTCCGATCTTCTGGCGCAGATCGCCGCCGCGCGCGACGAAGCCGCGCTGGAGGCGGTGCGCGTTGCCGCGCTGGGCAAAAAGGGCTCCGTCAGCGAATTGATGAAGACCCTGGGCGGCATGAGCCCGGAGGAGCGCAAGGAAAAGGGCCCGCTGCTCAACGGCCTGCGCGACGCCGTCGCCGACGCCGTCGCCGCGCGCAAGGCGGCGCTGGCGGATGCGGCGCTGGAGGCGCGGCTGGCCAGCGAGACGCTGGACATCACCCTGCCGCCCCGGCCCGAAAATACGGGCACCGTCCATCCCATCAGCCAGGTGCTGGAGGAAGTCACCGCCATCTTCGCCGGGCTGGGCTTCGCCGTGGCCGAGGGACCGGATGTCGAATATGACGATTACAACTTCACCAGGCTGAACATCCCGCCCGACCATCCGGCGCGGCAGATGCAGGACACCTTCTATGTCGCGCCGCAGGCAGACGGGTCGAGCCATGTGCTGCGCACCCACACCTCGCCGGTGCAGGTGCGCGCCATGCTGGGCGCCAGGCCGCCCATCCGCATCATCTCGCCCGGGCGCACCTATCGCGTCGATTCCGACGCCACCCATTCGCCCATGTTCCATCAGGTGGAGGCGCTGGCGATCGACGAGGGCCTGCATCTGGGCCATCTGAAATGGACCATCGAGGAATTCTGCAAGGCCTTCTTCGAGATCGACCATATCGAGCTGCGGGCACGGCCATCCTTCTTTCCCTTCACTGAGCCGTCGCTGGAATGGGACATGCGCTGCGACCGCTCCACCCCGGGCAAGATCGTCTTCGGCCAGGGCCATGACTGGCTGGAGCTGGGCGGCTCCGGCATGGTCCATCGCAAGGTGCTGGAGAATTGCGGCATCGACGCCGCGCGCTATTCCGGCTTCGCGCTGGGCTTCGGCCTGGACCGCATGGCGATGCTGAAATACGGCATTCCCGACATCCGCAGCTTCTTCGAAGGCGATGTGCGCTGGCTGAGGCATTACGGCTTCGCGGCGCTGGACATTCCCTCGCTCGAAGGGGGATTGAGCCGATGAGCACTCGGCTTTTTTCCCCCTCCCCTGGTGGGAGGGGGCAAACGCTTGCCGCGAAGCGGAAAGCGTTTGGGGGAGGGGGAAACTCTCCTGCCAACCATTTTTCCCGTGGCGCCATACCCCTCCCTCACGCGCTTCGCGCGTGCTCCCTCCCACAAGGGGAGGGAGGATTGGTGGAGACGACCTCACCATGAAATTCACCCTGTCCTGGCTGAAGGAGCATCTCGACACCGATGCCTCGGTGCAGGAGATCGCCGGCAAGCTCAACAGCATCGGCCTGGAGGTCGAAGGCATCACCGATCCGGGCGCCGGGCTGAAGGATTTCATCGTCGGCGAGGTGCTCACCGCCGAAAAGCATCCCAACGCCGACAAGCTCAGGCTCTGCACGGTTTCGACCGGCAGCGAAACTCTCCAGATCGTCTGCGGCGCCCCCAATGCGCGCGCCGGGATCAAAGTGGTGCTGGCGCGGCCGGGCACGGTGATCCCCGCCACCGGCGAGGCGCTGAAGATCGGTTCCATCCGGGGCGTGGAATCGCGCGGCATGATGTGCTCGGCGCGCGAGCTGCTCCTGGGCGAGGATCATGACGGCATCATCGAACTGGGGCCCGATGCGCAGGCGGGCGCGCCCGCCGCGGCGGCGCTGGAAGCCGCCGGGCTTCTGGTCAACGATCCGGTGATCGATGTCGCCATCACCCCCAACCGGGGCGATGCCGCCTCGGTCTGGGGCGTGGCGCGCGACCTGGCCGCCGCGGGCCTGGGCAAACTCAGGAGCGAGAAGGTGACGCCGGTGGCGGGCAAATTCCCCTGCCCCAAGACCATCACCCTCGACTTCGCGCCACAGAACCGGCACGCCTGCCCGATCTTCGCGGGCCGCCTGATCCGCGGGGTGAAGAACGGTCCCGCGCCCCAATGGGTGCAGGACCGCTTTGCGGCGGTGGGCCTCAAATCCATCTCCGCGCTGGTGGATGCGACCAATTTCGTCGCCCATGACCGCGGCCGCCCGCTGCATGTCTTCGATGCCGGGAAGCTCAGCGGCAACATCCATGCGCGCATGGCGAAGGCGGGCGAGACGGTGCTGGCGCTGGACGACGTCACCTATACGCTGGATGCCGACACCATCGTGATCGCCGACGACGCCCGGGCGCTGGGCATCGCCGGCATCATGGGCGGCAAGGAATCGGGCAGCTATGACGACACGGTGGATGTCTTCCTGGAGTCGGCGTATTTCGATCCCGGCCATATCGCGCGCGCGGGCCGCCGGCAGGGCATCATCAGCGACGCGCGCTACCGCTTCGAGCGCGGCGTCGATCCCCAATTCGTGCTGCCCGGCCTGGAGCTGGTGACGCAACTGATCCTGGACTGGTGCGGCGGCGAGGCGTCGGATGTGGTGATCGCGGGCGAATTGCCGCCGCCGCACAAGCCCATCGCCTTCGACCCGGCCATCGTCGAAAGACTGGGCGGCATCGCCGTGCCGCGCGAGGAGATCGTCCGCATCCTGGAGCGGCTGGGCTTTGTGGTGGAGGACCATGGCACCTTGCGCGTGGTGCCGCCGAGCTGGCGCCATGACGTGGACGGCCCCGCCGATCTGGTGGAGGAAGTCGTCCGCATCCATGGCCTCGCCTCCGTCGCCGCGACGCCCCTGCCGCGCGCGCCGGGCGCCCTCAAGCCCGTGCTCACCCGCGCGCAGCGCCGCGCCCGGACCGCGCGCCGCGCCCTGGCGGCGCGGGGCTTCCATGAGACGGTGAGCTTTTCCTTCATCGCCCGCGAACAGGCGGCGCTGTTCGGCGGCGGCGATGAGGCACGCCAATTGTCCAACCCCATCGCCGCGGATTTGGATGCGCTGCGCCCAACGCCCCTGCCCGCGCTGTTGGCGGCGGCGGGGCGCAATGCGGCGCGCGGGTTTTCCAACCTCTCCCTGTTCGAGATCGGCCCCGGTTTCGAGAGCGGCATGCCCGAAGCGCAAGTGACGGTCGCGGCGGGCCTGCGCACCGGCCATGCCGCGCGCGACTGGAGCAAATCCACCCATGACGCCGACGCCTTCGACGTCAAGGCCGACATGCTGGCGGCGCTGGAAGCCGTCACCGGCGTCCCCATGAGCGCGCCCGTCACCCGCGGCGCGCCCGGCTGGTATCATCCGGGGCGCAGCGGCGTGATCGCGCTGGGCAAGACGGTGATCGCCCGCTTCGGCGAGCTGCATCCCAGGGTCCTGGCGGCCTTCGACCTCAAGCTTCCCGCCGCCGCCTTCGAGATTTTCCTGGATGCGATCCCGGACCCCAAGCAGAAGGGCAAGGCACGGCCGCTCTTCACGCCATCGCCCTATCAAGCCATCGAGCGCGACTTCGCCTTTGTGGTGCAGCGCGGCGTGGCGGCGGGCGACATCGTCAAGGCCATCCGCAACGCCGAGCGGAGCCTGATCGAGAGCGTCACCATCTTCGATGTCTATGAAGGCAAGGGCGTGCCGGAAGGCCACAAGTCGGTCGCCGTCTCGGTGCGCCTGCAACCCCGCGACAAGACCCTGACCGATGCGGAAATCGAGGCTGTCGCTACCGCTATCGTGGCGGGGGTGGCCAAGGCCACCGGCGGCAGCTTGAGAAGTTAGGCGGCCCACGCCAGACTTGCGGCTCCCCGCAGCGGAGGCGCGAGATGGTGCAACGGTTCGACCTGGCGATCGTCGGCGGCAGTTTCGCAGGCCTGGCCTGCGCCCGCAGCGCCGCGCTGCGCGGCCTGAAGGTCGTGGTGCTGGACGCCAAGCCGGAACCCGGCGCCCAGGTGCGCACCACCGGCATCATCGTCAAGGAAGCCAGCGACGAGTTCGACCTGCCCGCCGGCCTGATGCGCAAAGTCCGGGGCGTGCGCCTTTATGCGCCCGACGACCGGTCGCTCGACCTCGCCGCGCCGGGCTATTTCTTCCAGGCCACCGACATGCCCGGCCTGATGCGCTGGATGGCCGACGAAGCGGCCCGCGCCGGTGCAACGCTGATGTATGGCCGCAAATTCGAAGGCGGCATCCTCTATGAGCGCGGCGTGGCGATGGGCGATATCCATGCCAGTTTCCTGATCGGCGCCGATGGCGCCCGCTCGCGGGTGGCGCAGTGTTTCGGGCTGGGCCGCAACGAACGCTTCCTGGCGGGGCTCGAAATCGAATGCGAGCCGCTGGCGGCGGTGGATGGCCGCTTCCTGCATTGTTTCGCCGACAGCGAAATCGCGCCCGGCTATATCGCCTGGATGGTGCCGGGCGTGGGCGCGACCCAGATCGGCCTGGCCGCCAGCCGTCCGCGCAAGCCGGACCTGGCGGGCTTCCTCAAGCGGCTGAAACACCATTTCGACATCCGCGAGATTCGCGTGACCGCGCGGCGCAGCGGGCTGATCCCCTCGGGCGGGGTGGTGCCCAATCTGGGCATCGGACGGGTGATGCTGGTGGGTGATGCGGCGGGCATGGTCTCGCCCGTCACGGGCGGCGGCATCCACACCGCGCTGCATTTCGGGCGGCGCGCCGCCACGCTGGTGGCCGATTATCTGGGCGAGCGCGGGCTGCATCCGGTGGCGATGATGGAGCGCGAGGCGCCGCGCTTCCGCGCCAAGCTGGCGCTGCGCCGCCTGCTGGACATGGCCCCGCCCAACGCCCTGATCAATGCCGCGCTGATGACCGCGCCCATGCGGCACCTGGCGCAGCGGCTTTATTTCCACGCCCGCGGCGAAACGGGCGAATCCTTCGCCGCCTGGAGCAAGACGCTGGAACAGGAAGCGCAGGAGGCCAAGCCGCGCCTGAAGCTGCTGACCTGATCCCAGCTTTGTCTCCATGGGCGGCCTTGAGCCGCCCATGGAGAGTTCTAGTTTGAGAACACCAAAAGCTTCGGCGCCGCGCCTGTCTCCGCGGCCAGCTTCTCGAACTCCGCTTTCGCGCGCGGATTGGACCGCTGATGCCGCTCGGCGAAGAGGAATTCGTTCTTCAGCGAATGTTCCAGGCCCGTCAGTTCGGTGACGCGCACCTTGTAGCCATGCGCCTCCATATAAAGCGCCCGCAGAACATTGGTGAGATGGGCGCCGAACTCCCGCCGCTGGATGGGATGGCGCCAGAGCTGCGCCAAGGGGCCCTTCACCCCTTCCAATGTGCGCGCGACTTCCGCCTGGCAGCAGGGCACCAGCGCCACATACTTGGCCTCATGCCTGAGGGCGAACAGGATCGACTCGTCCGTCGCCGTGTCGCAGGCATGCAGCGCCGTGACGATGTCCACCGGGCCGATATCGGCCGAGGCGATGGTTCCTTCCAAGAAATCCATGCGCGTGAAGCCGCTCTCGGCGGCGATCTTCCGCGCGGTGGCGATCAGATCGGCGCGGGCTTCCACCGCCGCCACACGCCCGCGGCCTGCCGGGCCGAAATAAAGGTCATAGAGGATGAAGCCCAGATAGGACTTGCCCGCGCCCAGATCGGCCAGCACCGGCTGGTCCTTGTCCTGCAGCGCCGCGTCGATGGCCGGGCGGATCAGCCGGGCCAGGTGCTGCACCTGTTTCAGCTTGCGGCGGCTGTCGGCATTGAGGCCGCCATTGGGGGTGAGGATGTGCAGCGCCTTGAGCAGCGGCACCGACTGGCCGGGCCAGAGCTCTTTCAGCGGGTCCTTGGGGGCGGTTCTGGGTGCCATAAGCCCATGATCGCACGCCTGAAACCGGCCCGCAAAAGCCCTGTTGGAGCGGCCTGCCGGGTCTGCTAGTACCCGCCCAAATGACCGACCTGTCGAAAATCCGCAATTTCTCCATCGTCGCCCATATCGACCATGGCAAGTCCACCCTGGCCGACCGGCTGATCCAGTTCACCGGCGCGGTGGCGGCGCGGGAGATGACCAACCAGATCCTGGATTCGATGGACATCGAGCGGGAGCGCGGCATCACCATCAAGGCCCAGACGGTGCGGCTGGAATACAAGGCGCAGGACGGGGAGACCTATATCCTCAACCTGATGGACACGCCGGGTCATGTGGACTTCGGCTATGAGGTCTCCCGCTGCCTGGCCGCCTGCGAGGGCGCGCTCCTGGTGGTGGACGCCAGCCAGGGGGTGGAGGCGCAGACCCTGGCCAATGTCTATCAGGCGATCGATGCGGGGCTGGAGATCGTTCCCGTGCTCAACAAGATTGACCTGCCCGCGGCCGAGCCGGACCGCGTCAAGCAGCAGATCGAGGATGTGATCGGGCTGGATGCGTCCGACGCCGTGCCGATCAGCGCCAAGACCGGCCTCAACATCGACCAGGTGCTGGAAGCCATCGTCACGCGCCTGCCCGCGCCCAAGGGTGCGCTGGCCGCGCCGCTCAAGGCGCTCCTGATCGATTCCTATTACGACGCCTATCTGGGCGTGGTGGTGCTGGTGCGCATCATCGATGGCGAGATGAAGAAGGGCCAGAAGATCCGCATGATGGCGACCGACGCCGTCTATCAGGTGGAGCAGATCGGCGTCTTCCGCCCCAAGAAGCAGCCGGTGGAGAAGCTGGGCCCCGGCGAGGTCGGCTACATCACCGCACAGATCAAGCAGGTGGCCGACACCAAGGTGGGCGACACCATCACCCTGGAGCGCAATGGCACGCCCACGCCCCTGCCCGGCTTCAAGCCGGCGCAGCAGGTGGTGTTCTGCGGCCTGTTCCCGGTGGATGCGGCGCAGTTCGACGACCTGCGGGAGGCGTTGGGGAAACTGCACCTCAACGACGCCAGCTTCACCTATGAGACCGAAAGCTCGGCGGCGCTGGGCTTTGGCTTCCGCTGCGGCTTCTTAGGGCTTTTGCATCTGGAGATCGTGCGCGAGCGGCTGGAGCGCGAGTTCAACCTGGACCTGATCACCACCGCGCCCAGCGTGATCTATCACATCTATTTGAACAACGGCGAGACCAAGGAGCTGCACAATCCCGCCGACATGCCCGATCCCAACTATATCGACCGCATTGAGGAGCCCTGGATCAAGGCCACCATCCTGGTGCCGGACGAATATCTGGGCGCGGTGCTGAAGCTGTGCGAGGACCGGCGCGGGCGGCAGGTGGAGCTGACTTACGCGGGCAACCGCGCCATGGTGGTCTATATGCTGCCCCTGAACGAGGTGGTGTTCGACTTCTACGACCGGCTGAAAAGCGTCAGCCGCGGTTACGCCAGCTTCGATTATCACATCGAAAAGTATGAGGAAGGCGACCTGGTGAAGATGTCCATCCTGGTCAATGACGATCCGGTGGATGCGCTGGCCATGATCGTCAACCGCCAGCGCGCCGAGGGGCGCGGGCGGGCCATGTGCGAGAAGCTGAAGGAGCTGATCCCGCGCCACATGTTCAAGATCCCCATCCAGGCGGCCATCGGCGGCAAGGTGATCGCGCGCGAGACGCTGAGCGCCCTGCGCAAGGATGTGACGGCCAAATGCTATGGCGGCGACATCTCGCGCAAGCGCAAGCTGCTCGACAAGCAGAAAGAGGGCAAGAAGAAGATGCGCCAGTTCGGCAAGGTGGAGATTCCCCAGGAAGCCTTCATCGCCGCCCTGAAGATGGATGACAACTGAAGCCGCTCAGGCCGCTTTGCGCTTCGGCAGCTTCCTGATCTCCGCGCCCTTATCGCGCTCGGCCAGGCGCAGTTCATAGAGCTTCTGTAAATTCAGCCACATCTCGGCGCTGGTGCCGAACCAGTGGCCTAGGCGCAGCGCCGTGTCGGCGGTGACGGCGCGGCTGCCGTTCAGGATGCCGGTGATGCGGTTGGTCGGCACGTTGATCTGGCGGGCGAACTCCGCCGCGCTGAGGCCGAGTTCGTCCAGCGCCTCGCGCAGATGCTCGCCGGGATGGATCGGGGTACGTGCCATGTCACACCTCAGTGATAGTCCACAATCTCAACCTCGCCCGGCCCGGCGGCGCCATCGTCCCAGCGGAAGCAGACGCGCCACTGGTCGTTGATGCGCACGCTCCACTGACCGGCCCGGTCGCCCTTGAGCTTCTCCAGCCGGTGGCCGGGAAAGTTCGCCACATCGCCCAGCGAGGCGGCCATGTCGAGCCGGTCAAGCACCCCGTTCCGCCTTGCGGCGGAAAGGCTCGAACGCCTTGACCCGTTGCCCATGCGCAAAACGCCGTGTGCGCGCATCGCGATAGCTCAGGATCATAGTGCCAGCTTAAGCCGGTGTACGCGTTACGTCAAGCATAACGACTGGCGCATTAACCACGCTCCTTAACGCCCGGCGACAGGGGCGCGGGTGGCAGGCTAGGTCAGGCGCATGGGGGATGAAACGCCGAAATGGCCGGACGATGGCGCGCTGGGCTGGGCGCCCGACCCGGCCCATGCCTTTGCCCGCGCGGCTGCGCCTGCGCCGGAAGCGCCGCTGCGCGTGGGACCGTGGTCGGAAAAGGTCAT
>Ga0182741_1002222_pt1 | contig 23131 bp, 23 predicted proteins | sample eDN5th37CBELigOP_FD_128874 | JGI IMG/M metagenome (GOLD analysis project Ga0182741, IMG submission 128874) | Enriched Organic Plus compost microbial communities from Emeryville, California, USA - eDNA 5th pass 37_C BE-Lig OP (version 2) (version 2) ... | reverse complement strand
GAAGGAAGCAACGGCATGCACTGCCTCCTACGGAAACGCGTGAATCCAGTTGCCGAGATGATCGTAAACCAGGATGTCGCCGCGTAAATGTTGAGGCAGCTGATTCCAAATGGCCTGATTACGGCGGAAAATCTTGCTCGGTTTATCATCAATCGATGAAGCGAACTCGATGATGTCAATTTTTCCATCGAGACGAACGCCAGCGATGTCGGGCAGACGACTGGGTGAGACCGTGGTGCCTTTTCCTTGGAGAATCGTCGTCCATCTCGAGTGCATGTACACGTCTGTATAAGCACCTGACTTTGCCATTCGATTCGCCATATCTTGCATGGCCCTAGCATGGGCGGGGCTCGTGAACTGTGGATTTCCGTGGATGACACAGCTGTTATGGACCAATGTCCCGAGCGAACCGACACGATAGACGTGCTCGGTGGTTTCCAGGTTGTAGAGGAAGCCGTTGTGCTCGATGGGCGTAACGGAGACGACGTGCTTCAGCCCGTATTCGGTATCAACGAGTTCGCCAGTGCGGAGTCTGCCGACTTCCACGAAGTCCTGGCGGTCTGCCGACCAGTAGGGGTGGTTATCGGTGACGCCGGTGAGTTCGATCTGGTCTTCCAGCTTGAGGTGAACGACGTTCGTGTTCTCGTCGGCTTGGTGTTTGAATGTGCCGATGACGACCGTGCCTGTGCCAGGCTGAATCTTCGGGCATGGGCCGACGTAGGTGACTTCGGCATCGCCCACAGCGCCCATTTCATAAAGGTCGATGAAAATCGTCCTGCCGGGCTTGGCGTTGTGCTCTTCGATCCAGGTCAGCGGGCGCAGCAGGTCCATCCACAGGCCCAACCCGCTTTCCTTGGTCATAAACAAGCTGATCTTGCGCCAGGTTGCGGGATCGGGCTCGACCAAGTCCGCTTGCTCCCGGATGGGGTTGCGGCCGACGATCCGATCTCCGACGCGAGCGTCTTGAATCGGCTTGGTGATAAGTCGCTTATCGCTAGCGGCATGAGATGTCGGGGTCGAGCTGGCCGTAACGGCTGGTGAATCGCCGAACGGATTGATCGCGGCGCGCCAGGACGAAGGCATGCCGCGATAGAACAGCACCGCGCCCAGCAGCATCAAGCCAACGCAGATGGTTTGCTTCGCGTAGCAGAACCAGTCGGAATCGTTGTCGTCCGCGGGCACGCGGGTTCGCGGCCGAGGCTGATAGGCAACCTGCACCGGACGATCCGCAGGCTTACGCCGAACAGCGGTAGGCTGCGTCAGCAGCGGGGCAACGGGCTCCTCGCGCTGCAGTGCTTCACGCTGGGGCATTTCCGCGAAGACATCGTCCAAGACTTCATGGATCGCCGCGGGGTCGGCAAACACAGAAGCATGATCGACGGATTTCCGGCTGTCGTTATTCGTCGCGGTGGCCATCGGTAGCTCCTTCCTGCGTCTGGGGTCGATATTGCGGCGCGTTGGGGAATCGGTGTGCGGTTTGCGCAGTCAACATCAAGTTCAGCGGTTTCGGGTTCGGATCGCCGCCCGCTTTGGCCAGCGTCTCGCCGGTGTCGATGATGCGTAGCGTGTTTGGCCGGCTGCCTTCGGCCGTCGTGTAGACGCGCCCTTGGAAACGAAACGTCTCGCCGGTTTCGACCAGCGCCAGCACTTGGAAACCGGTTCGTGGGAGTTTTTGGCCAAAGACCTAAACCACGTCATCGCTCATCGGCCGACGGTCGTGCTTCGGATCGAACTCGCGGTAGGCATCCTCAAGTTTGGTGACATCGATCTCCCGTGCGTTTCGGACATCCAGCCGTAAATGTACTCCTTGAACAGCCGGTCCATTGCGACGAATTCCTCGCCGGGGACGACTTCCCCTTTCGTCGTCTCCTTCCATTCGCCCGTCGCCGGATCGAACACTTTCACGACGAGATAGTTGGTCTGCTCGCCGAGGAAGCCCTGAGATTCGAGAGGTGCGGCACGGACGATTTCGTCGCTGATAGAATCCGGCTGCGAACTCAAGTAGAAACCGAGTGACGGGAGAAAGACCGCCAACCCCGCGAGGATAAATTTCCAATCGCGCCAGATGCGGCTCGTCCGCGGCGCTGCTTCCACAAAATCAGCTTGAGCGATCATGCGTAGGTCTCTCCCAGCAGATCGAAGTTGAAGAGTGGTCACATTTTAGCGGTTTGACGATCACCAAACAATCAGTTGTCAAGACCGCCCCACCAGAATGCCTGCAGTCATGATCCGCAATCGGATTACCCAAGAGGTTGGACGATCAGCGAGTCACGGACCGGGACATCGGCTTCCAGAAGCCGCGCCGAACCCGGCTTCAGATAAACAGATGGGAAGGCGAAAGGGTCAGAGGATGTCTTGGTCGGCGTAGACGACGGGCGAGAACTTGAGGTCCGTCTGAGGGTCCCAGCTGTCGCCATCCTTGTGTCGATTCAAGACAATTTCCCGTGTGAGGACTTTGTAAAAGTACTCCGAGAAGCCCCTGTCCAAGCGCTGGTACTGTCCATCATCGAAACTGTAGAAATCCACGACGCCCCAATCGTCAGGTTCACCGATCGTTTCCCAGCACACATAGTCGCCGTCATTGCTCTGCGCGAAGGGAAGCAGGCCGCCGACCTGGGGAAAAATGCGAAATGGCTTGTTCCCAATCTCCATCGAGTCTCGATAAAGCTCTTGATTTCGTGCAAAGTTAAGGATGTAAAGAGGGTAGGACGGCCGGAAAGGGCTCAAGACCTCCCAGCTGTATGCTGACTTGATTGTCCCGCTGCCGTAAACCTTGCCGAACTCAAGGAAATCGGCAGGGAACTGGATTCGCGTGCAGTTCATCAGGCGCTGTAACAGGGATGCATTTGTGTCTAACGGCTTGCTGGGAGGAGGCAAGATTTTTACAAGCTCCGCGACCTTATTCTCGCGCATGACAATCTCCGTCGAATGATTGCGGTTTCTTGCCGAGGTCAGCGGTGACTACGGCTCGAGTCGCCGCGCCGCCACATACTCGCAGTAGTTGAACCGGAACGATTCATCTGGATCGTACACTTGGAGGAAGGAGGTCTTGTCGAGGCAAAACCCGTCGTCAACCGCGGTCAAGCACGCAGGTCCCGTATCTGCGGGTTGATGTACCTGCCGAAGTCAATGCTCAACCGCGCCTCGGCGGCATCGATCAGCAGCCTGTGGTACACGAGCCATCGGTTCGTCTCCTCCTTGTGCCACGCGTCGAAGTGCTCCTGGACCAATGCCCGTCTGACTGCGCTGAGAAATAATACTTCCACGACCCGATGTCGCGTGGATCGTCGTCCTCGGTTTGCAAGGTGACAGCCGATATGCGCTGCCACGGCACGAACTCGTAGAGCACGCCTCGCACCTCCGGATCGGCCCACTGCTCAGCCGGAACCGCACCAAGGATTCGCTCAATCTCGCGACGGAAATTCTCCCGCACCGTTGGAGAGGCCTGATTGCCACTTGAGGGCTTCTTTCGCTTCGCCATTTGGGAAAGCACCTATGGACGAGAAACCCACCGGTTGGAAGTGGAGGACAGGCGGCTGAGAGCGCGAATGTGTCGCCGCCCAACGCCGCAATGCCCTTACGGGCGCCTACTTTTTGCCATAAGGAAAACGAGAATGGCTGTCCGCCATCCGCAGCCTGCCTTAAAAGAGAGCAGAAGAAGGTTGAATAGTGAAATAAAAAAACCCCAGCAGCCGCTATTTTTAGCGACCCTGGGGTTATGAGTTGAGCGGGCCGAACAGTCTTCGAGCGAGACATTTGCGGTGGCCCCAAAATACGAATTGTCGCGCTGCGGATAACCTTCGGCTACTCTTGAAAACGCCCCCGACGGCGCTCGCGGTCTCCGAGTCGTCTCGGTTATCTGGCTTCACTTCGGCTCCCAGGGCCGTTCCTCTTTCGATGAAGATGGACGCGGACATCGAGCGCGACATCAGCATACATAACCCGACAGGCCAAAATCACCCGGAGCCTGTCGCGATGCCCAAAACGCCACTCGATGAACTGACGCCCGAGCAGCGATTCCAACAGATCGCCGCCATTCTCGCAAAAGGCGTCCTCCGCTGCCAGCGCCGCCTCCGCGACGCGGCGTCTTCGCCCGAACAAGTTTCCTCCGAATCCTCGCCGCGCGGCCTTGAGGTTCCCGGCAAAACGAGGCTCAGTGTGTCTCGTTGTATCGGTGGTTAACGATGCCGAGAACCCTGGAGGAAACGATGAAACTCGACATTGACCGTGAGGTCGCAGCGCTCGAAGGGATGTCCACGGGACAGCTCTGCGAGCGCTACGCCGAACTGTTCGGCGAGCCGGTTCGCAGCCGGCATAGGACGTATTTGATCCGCAAGATCGCGTGGCGGCTGCAGGCGATGGTCGAAGGCGACCTCAGCGAACGGGCGCGCCGCCGCGCCGAGGAATTGGCCAACGACGCCGAGGTGCGGGTGATGCCGCCCAAATCGGAGCCACGGCCGCATCCCATCACGATTCGCACCGACGCCGCCGTCGCGGCCGACGCCCGCCTGCCGCGCCCGGGGACAGCGTTGGTCCGCAAGTACAAAGGCCGCCAGGTGCGAGTGTTGGTGCTGGCGGACGGGTTTGAATACGAAGGCGAGCATTACAGATCGCTTTCCGCCGTCGCCAAGGCCATCACCGGCACGCATTGCAACGGCTTCCGGTTCTTCAAGTTGGAGGGCGACCGATGAGCCGAGCCAAGAAGCCGAAAACGCCCGCCGGCCCTGCGGTGCGGTGCGCCATCTACACGCGAAAGTCGACCGAGGAGGGGCTCGAACAGGAGTTCAACACGCTCGACGCGCAGCGAGAATCGGGCGAGGCGTACATCGCCAGCCAGAAGAACGAAGGCTGGGAGTGCCTCGCCGAACGCTATGACGACGGCGGATTCTCTGGCGGAAACCTGGAGCGGCCTGCGCTCAAGCGCCTGCTGGCCGACGTGGCGGCGGGCACAGTCGACTGCATCGTGGTCTACAAGGTGGATCGCCTCAGTCGGTCGCTGCTCGACTTCGCCAAGATCATGGAGGTCTTCGACCAGCAAAACGTGGCCTTCGTCTCGGTGACCCAGCAGTTCAACACGTCGACGCCGATGGGGCGGTTGGTGCTTAACGTGCTGCTGTCGTTCGCCCAGTTCGAGCGGGAGATCATCGGCGAACGCATCCGCGACAAAATCGCCGCCCAGCGCCGCAAGGGAAAGTGGTCCGGCGGTTTTCCGATCCTGGGCTACGACGTGGATCGCTCGGGCGGCAGCCCCAAGCTGGTGGTCAATTCCTACGAGGCACGCCGCGTCCGCGAAATCTTCGAACTGTACCTTTCCCTCGGCTCGCTGATGCCCGTCATCGACGAACTGGCCAATCGCGGCTGGACCAACAAGCATTGGACGACAAAGAAGGGAGGCAGCAAAGGCGGCCGGGCATTCGACAAGGGGAGCCTCTACGCGCTGCTGACCAATCCGCTGTACGTCGGCAAGGTGAAGCACAAGTCGAATCTGTACCAGGGGGAGCACGAAGCGATCATCTCGCCCGACTTGTTCGACAAGGTGGGGGCGACGCTGCGCCGCAACGGCCGCACGGGCGGCATCGAGGTCCGCAACCGTTACGGTGCCCTGCTGAAGGGCCTGATGTTCTGCCCCAGCTGCAACCGCACGATGGTTCACTCGTTCACGGGCCGCGGCGGCAAGCGCTATCGCTATTACACCTGCACCCAGGCCATCAAGAGCGGGCGGAAATCGTGCCCGACGGGGTCGCTCCCCGCCGCCGAGATCGAGCGGGTGGTGGTCGACCAGGTTCGCGGCATTGCGGACGACGCCGCGCTCCGCGAGGAGGTGTTGCGGCAGGCGACCGCCCATCTGGAAGCGGAAGTGGCGGAACTCCAGGCCGAGCGTCGCCGGCTGGAAAAAGAAGTCGCGTGGCAGCACGCGGAGATCTGCAAGCTGGCCGTCGCCGGGACCGCCTCGGGGGCGACGACCGCGCGGATCGCCGACCTCCACGAACACGTAGCCCGCGGTGAAAGTCGCTTGGCCGAACTGCAAAACGAGATTGCCGATCGCGACCAGGCGCGACTCGCGCCGGAAGACATCGACGCCGCGTTCGCCGACTTCGACGGCGTTTGGGAAGCCCTCAGCCCCCGCGAGCAGGCCCGGCTGCTGGCGCTCCTCATCTCGCGGGTCGAATTCGACGCCGAAGAAAGCACGGTCGAAGTGACCTATCACCTCGCCGGCATCAAGGCGCTAGCGGAACGCCAACTGGAGGAAGCCGCATGATCAAGGTGAAGCAGAAGGTCGAGATCGTTCGCGGTAACGCCGGCCGCAAGCAGATCGCCACCGCCCCCGTCGCCCGCCCCGCCGCGCCCGTTGGGCGGATTCCCCGCATCTCGAAGCTGATGGCGCTGGCCATCCGCTTCGACGGGCTGTTGCGGTCCGGCGTCGTCTCCGACCAGAGCGAGTTGGCCCGACTGGCCCAGGTCACCCAGCCGCGGATGACCCAGATCATGAACCTGCTGCACCTAGCCGCCGACATCCAGGAGCAGATTCTCTTCCTGCCCCCCGTTCTAAAGGGGAACGATCCCATCCACGAAAAGATGCTGCGGCCGCTTACCGCCCAAATCAACTGGACAAAGCAGCGGGAGATGTGGAAAGCGGTGCTCGAACCGACATCGAATCGGCGGAAACGCTGATTGCGCCGACTTTTCCGAAAAATTTTGCGCTCGCGGTACGCGACGCTAATGCATTGCTAGCACTCAACTTGTGTCGCGCGGCACGCGCCAGAAAACCGTCTGCATTGGCCGTACTCAAAAAAATCCCATTGACCCCAGGGTTATGGGACGCTCTAATTCGAGCATCGGCAATACAGCGGTTGTTCTGGGAGGCGCTCTCAGGCCGCAAAAAGGGGCCAGTGCTGCAAACACCAACCCCTGGCCGTGCCCAAACTTGATCCGCCTGAGCGACGGCGCTAATCACATCCCTAAGTATCGTCGCCTCGGATACGCGGGTCAAGGTTCCGCCGCCACGAGAGGAGGTTCATCGGCGGCTGCGATTCGCCGGGCGTCGGCATCGGTGCCGGCGGCCTTTCGACCCAGTTGGTTCGTGTACGAGGATTTTTATGAGTGTGCTTCTTACCGGCCAGGCCCAAACGGAGATCCTGGCCTACGTTCAGCAGTGCGGCGGCGGCTTCGCCGGCTGGTACTGCGGCATCGCTTCCGATCCCCGCGACTGCCTCTTCAACCGCCACCGCGTTGACGAGCACAACGGGGCCTGGATTTACCGTGACCTTGGCACCGACCTGGCTGCCCGTGCGGTGGAGAAATATCTCCTCTCGCTCGGTTTCCGGGGCGGCGGTGGAGGCGGCGGCGTGCTGACCCGGTTCGTGTATGCGTACCGCATCACCAGTACGACGCGCGAGTAGTAGTTGACCCATCAGCGGCGGGCTGCCGTTACGGCGGCGGCCCGCCGGTTTTCTCATAGATCGGAAGATGGCGTGAAGGCACGATTGGCCGGAATTTCAGAAATACGAAACGGCTACCAGTTTCGCGGGAAGGTGAAGCCCGTTGAACTGCGTGGCGGAAAGGAAGAGGCGGTGCTGCCCCCCGGTGTAGTGCGAGTGATTCAGATCAAGGACATCGACGACGATCGGCGGCTCCATGCCGAAGATCTGACGCCGGTGAGGATCGATGCCGACCCTGAAAAGTACGAGGCCCGCCAGGGCGACGTGCTGTTTCTGGCGCGCGGCCATCGGCTGTTCGCCACGGCGATCACCGCGCCACTCCGCAATACCGTGGCCACCGGCTACTTCTTCATCCTTCGCCCGACCGCCGAATCGGTGCTGCCGCGCTACCTGGCGTGGTACATCAACCAGCCGCCGTTTCAGGCGGCGCTGCGGACGTTCATGAAGGGGACGCACCAGCCCTTGGTCGCCCGCAAGGACATTGAAGACCTCGAAGTCGAAGTCCCGCCGCTGGCCACGCAGGAGGCGATCGTCGCCCTCGACGAACTGCGGGTGAAGGAATCACAGCTAATCGCGGTCCTTCAGGAAAAGCGATCACAACTAGTTCAAGCACTCAGCATGACGGCCGCTCGCCGGCCCTCGTGAAACGAAAGGATCATTCATGGCGACAGTGGACCCCAGGCAGGAAATCTTCGGCATCGTGTGGCGGGCGTGCGACACGTTCCGCGGCGCGGTCGACCCGACCGAATACAAGAACTACATCCTCACGATGCTGTTCATCAAATACCTCAGCGACTACTGGAAAGATAAGCGCGAAGGGTACGAGCAGAAGTACAAGGGGGACAAAGAGCGCGTCCGCCGCGCCCTGGAGCGCGAACGGTTCGTCGTGCCCAAGGAATGCGACTTTGATTACCTCTATGCCCATCGTGACGCCGCCAACATCGGCGAGCTGATCAACATCGCCTTGGAGAAGATCGAAGACGCCAAGAAGGACAAGCTAGAGAACGTCTTTCGCAACATCGACTTCAACTCCGAGGCGGCGCTCGGCCAAACCCGCGAACGCAACCGCCGGCTGAAGAACCTGCTGGAGGATTTCAACAACCCCAAGCTCGACCTGCGGCCTTCGAAGCTGGGCAACCGGGACATCATCGGCGACGTGTACGAGTACCTCATCGGCGCGTTCGCGGCCGGCGCGGGAAAGAAGGCGGGCGAGTTCTACACGCCGCCGGAGGTCTCGACGCTGCTGGCCAAGCTGATCGCGCCTAAGTCCGGCGACCGCATCTGCGATCCGGCCTGCGGGTCGGGCTCGCTGCTCATCAAGGTCGCCAAGGAGGTCGGCAGCGACAACTTCTCCCTGTTCGGCCAGGAATCGAACGGAAGCACTTGGGCGCTTTGCCGGATGAACATGTTCCTGCACGAGATGGATGCCGCCCGCATCGAATGGTGCGACACGCTCACCAACCCCAAGCTGGTCGAAGACGACAAGCTCATGAAGTTCGACGTGGTGGTCGCCAATCCCCCCTTCTCTCTCGACAAGTGGGGGCAGGAGTTGGCGGCGACCGACAAGTTCAACCGCTTCTGGCGCGGCATCCCGCCCAAGAGCAAAGGGGACTACGCCTTCATCTCGCACATGATCGAGATCGCGCTGGCCGACGACGGGAAGATCGGCGTGATTGTGCCGCATGGCGTGCTGTTCCGCGGCGGTCAGGAAGGAGCGATCCGGCAGAAGCTGATCGAAGAGAATTTGCTGGAAGCGGTGATTGGCCTGCCGCCGAACCTGTTTTTCGGCACCGGCATTCCGGCCGCGATCTTGATCTTTCACAAGGCTCGCAAGACGACCGATGTGCTCTTCATCGACGCTAGCCGAGAGTTCGCCGACGACAAGAAGCAGAATCGCCTGCGGGCGCAGGACATCGAGAAGATTGTAGCGACGTTTCAGAAGTTCAAGAGCGTGCCGAAGTACGCCTACCGCGCCAAGCGAAAGGAAATCGAGGAAAACGAATTCAACCTGAATATTCCGCGCTATGTCGATACGTCCGAGGCCGAGGATGAGATTGACATCGCTGCATTGCAGACGGAAATCGACGGCTTGGAATCTGAGCTATCGAAGACGCGGAAAGAGATGAAGCGGTACTTGGCAGAATTGGGGGTGATGGAATGACTACCTCGAATTGGAACACCACTCGTCTTGGCGAGGTTCTCGTCTTGGGAAGTGGCGAGACAAAGCCAGCGGACACTCAAGCGCTCCCTGATGGCTCAAGGACGATCCCTGTTTACGGTGGAAATGGCATTTCTGGCTTCACCGCTGCTTCATTTATTGACCGTACAACGCTTGTGATCGGTCGCGTGGGTGAATACTGCGGGAGCGTTCACCTTGTCTCGCCTCCTGCATGGATCACAGATAACGCCTTGTTCGTGAAGAAGTGGAACGGCAACCACTCGGTCGAATATTTTGGCTACCTTCTTGACCATCTCAATCTATCGCGACTGAGAAATAAAGGTGGGCAGCCGCTGATTTCTCAGAAGCCTATCTATGCACTTGAGGTGCAACTACCTTCACATGACGAACAGGTCGCCATTGCCACGCGGCTAGCCACTTGGGATCGTGGTATTCGGCAATTGAGCGGCCTGATCGTGGCTAGGCTTCGCTTCAAGCAAGGGCTAATGCAGCAACTGCTGACCGGCCGACGGCGGTTCCCACAGTTCAAGGATGAGTGGAAGCAACTGCGGGTAGGTGATATTGCGCACGAAGTGTCGGAACGCAACGGCCACGGTGCCGCGGTTCCGGTTCTTTCATGCACCAAACACGACGGACTTGTTGATTCGCTCAAGTACTTCGGCAAACAGGTCTTCAGCGACGATACGTCGAATTACAAGATTGTTCGCCGGCAGGACTTTGCATACGCCACCAATCACATTGAGGAAGGCTCGATCGGTCTGCTGACCGAATCGGATGCCGGCCTTGTCAGCCCGATGTACACCGTCTTTCGCACGAACGATGAGGTGCTGCCGGAGTTCTTGTACAGGCTCTTTAAGACGGAGACCTATCGCCAAATCTTCGCGTCGTTCACGAGCGCCTCCGTCAATCGTCGCGGCAGCCTTCGCTGGCGACAATTCGCCACGATCCCGCTGTCGCTGCCAAACCTTGCGGAGCAAAAGCGGATCGATGACGCGCTCGCGTCGCTCGATAAGGAGATTGCGCTCTTACGCAAGCAGCAGGATGCCCTCAAGCAACAGAAGAAAGGCCTGATGCAGAAGCTGCTGACAGGCCAGGTTCGCGTCAAAGTGAGGTAATCATGAGCACCGATTCGATTGGCCGTTCGCGACCCGCCCATGCCCCCATCATCAATCCTGGGCGTCCGTGGATTCGCACTACCTACCAGCTTGCCGCCACGATCCCCGCGACGCCGGAGAACGTCGATCAAAAGATGAAAGAAGCTGCCAAGAGCGTGGCCTTTTGGGTGAAGGATCGACTGCCCTCTCCGCTACCGCAAGCGGCATGGGATGGCGATTCGTTTCGCGTCGAATGGCCGGGGCAAAAGGTGGAGTCCATTGCCATTCCCGAGCTCGGGAGTTGGTCGTTCCGCCTTGAGCATCCTGACATGCCGATGGGGGACCGGCCCGCGGTGCCGGGGCGCACCTGGACGACGGACGTGGCGTTCGTTAAGAGCGACGAAGGCATCGCCGTCGGCGTGCGCACGTTTTGCGCGTCGCTGCCCTACGGGGGGGACGCGGAAGTGGCGATGACGCGCCCGCGGGTTGTTATCGATCTGGCCGAACGCAACGGACTGCATGACCAGCGCCCTCTCTGTCGCGATCCCTGGTTGCTCGGCGGGGAGCAGGAACTGGCAGGGCTCAAGGCGTTGATCGAGAATCCCAAGCGTCGGTTGCCGGTCGTTGTGCTCACGCAGCCTGACAAGAGCCGCATCGGGGTTCATGTCTCGGACTTCATTCTCAATCCCCGCGAGTTGGCCCGGCGCTGCTGTGGCCTGGCGCACGTGGTGCAACTCCCTTGGGAACTCGGCTTTAAGTGGACGGAGATGGTGGGCAAGCCGTGGTCGGTGTTTCTCGGCGCGGTGCGTACCTATATGCCAGGAGCCGATTTCGCCAACGATCTGCCTTCGTCGCATCCGTCCACCTACGCGGAGAAGATCATTTTCTGGAAACAGCCCGGCGACGACCGTGTCGGCGAAGCGCCGTTTACGGACTTCCTCGTCGAGCGGTTGTTTCAGCATCTTGCGTTTGGCCGAGTCGACTGGGGCGGCGTACTCTTCGTTCCGGATGCTCGCATTAAGAATGCCGAAGTCGCCCGGCGCAAGGCAGCGGACGAGGGGGAATGGAAGCCGCTGTACGAAGAAGAGATTGCCGCGCTGCGCGAGCGCATCGCTGAGATCGAAAAAGAGGCGGAGGAATTTAGCGACGACGCCATCCGCGTTGGCCAGGAGCGCGACGCCCTGAAAGAGGAGAATCGGCAACTCCGCTACCAAATCGACTCGTTGCGTCGGGCGCTGAGCGAGCGCACTGGCGGCCAGAGCGAAACGGAAATCGCAGTTCCCGAAGGTTACGACGACATGGAGGACTGGGTAAACCGCAATCTGCTTGGCCGGTTGGTGCTTCATCCTCGGGCGCTGCGCGGAATCAAGGACGCGATCTACGAGGACGTGCAGTTGGTCTACAAGGGGTTGTTGCTGTTGGCGAACGAGTATCGTGACCAGTGCTTGGGGCGAGACGGGGCCAACAACAAATTCACAGCAAAATGCGAGGAGTTGGGGCTCAGCTTCTCGCGGTCAATCACTAAAACGCGGGCAGGCGAGCAGGGGGACGAATACTTCGTTCGCTTTCCCACGCCGTCCAGCAATAAGCAACTGCTGGAGTGGCACCTTCGTAAGGGTTCGACGAAAGACGAGCGTTACTGCCTTGGGATTTACTTCTTCTGGGACGATAACACGCAGCAAGTTGTTGTCGGTTGGCTTCCCAGTCATCTCTCTAACCGAATGACTTAGAGAGGATCACATGGCAACACGCGAAGTTCTTGATCTACCTAGCTTTGCCGAAGACGACATCTCCCAGGTGCCGGCGCTGCAACTGCTGCAGCAGCTCGGTTGGGAGTATCTGACGCCGACCGAGGCCGACGCGCTCCGCGGCGGCAAGCTTTCGACTGTGATTCTCGACGGCGTCCTCGTGCCGCAACTGCGAAAGTTCAACAAAATTCGCTTCAAGGGGGAAGAACACGAGTTCAGCGAGGCTAATCTTCAGTCCGCACTCGGGGCGGTGCGCGACGTGTTGATGGACGGCTTGGTGCGGACGAACGAGAAGATTTATGAACTGCTGCTGTGGGGCAAAAGCCTGCAGCAGTCGATCCGCGGCGATCTCAAGAGCTTTCCGCTCCAGTACATCGACTGGAACCCCGACACCTGGCTGACGAACAACATCTTCCACGTCACCGAGGAGTTCGTCGTCGAGCGCACCGGCAGCCACGAGACCTGCCGGCCCGACCTGGTGCTGTTCGTAAACGGCATCCCGCTGTGCGTGATCGAGTGCAAGCGACCCGACATCAAAGACGCTCTCGACGAGGCGGTTTCCCAGCAACTCCGCAACCAGCGAGATGAGTACATCCCGAAACTGTTCCTCTATTCCCAGTTGCTCGTGGCGATCTCGAAGAACGAGGCAAAGTACGCCACCACGGCCACGCCCGCGAAGTTTTGGGCAGTCTGGAAGGAACGGACTAACGTCGATGGCGATGTTGCCCGGCTGATCAACACTCCGCTCGCCAATGCGGCCAAGGACAAACTGTTCGGCGGGCGTTTTCATTACGTGCGGCGATATTTCGACGCCCTCGAACGCGACGGCCGCGAAGTCACCGAGCAGGACCGGGCCCTGTATTGCCTGTGCCGGCCCGAGCGTTTGCTCGAACTGATGCAGCGATTCACGTTGTTCGATTCAGGCGAGAAGAAGGTCGCCCGTTACCAGCAGTACTTCACCGTGCGCAGCATCATGGATCGGATACGGCGCATCGGGGACCAGGGCCAGCGCCAAGGTGGTGTTGTCTGGCACACCCAGGGAAGCGGGAAGTCGCTCACGATGGTCATGCTGGCCAACGCCATCGCCACCGCGCCGGACATCGACGACTACAAGGTGGTGCTGGTGACCGATCGCGTCGACCTCGACGACCAGATTTACAAGACGTTCCGCCACTGCGGCACCGAACCCGTTCAGGCCCGCACCGGCAAGCACCTGGCGGAACTGATCGCCAGCCACAAGTCGCGGATCATCACCACGGTGATCGACAAGTTCGAAGCGGCGGTGGGCAAGCACGCGGTGCGGAACGAGAACCCGAACATCTTTGCCCTGGTCGACGAAGGCCACCGCGGGCAGTACGGCGAAATGCACGCCAAGATGCGCAAGGTGCTGCCCAACGCCTGCTTCATCGCCTTCACCGGCACGCCGGTGATGAAGAAGGAAAAGCATACCATCGACAAATTCGGCGGTCTCATCGAGCCGGCCTACACGATCCGCCAGGCAGTTGAGGACAAGGCCGTCGTTCCACTGTTGTACGAGGGGCGACATGTCGAGCAGAAGGTCGAACGCGAATCCATCGATGATTGGTTCGACCGCCTGACGGATCGGCTCACCAAAGAGCAGCGGGCCGATCTGAAAAAGAAGTTCACCACGACCGACCAGCTGAACAAGGCGCAGCAGAAGGTGATGCGCGTTGCATGGGACATCAGCGTCCACTACCGCGACAACTGGCAGGGGACGCCGTACAAGGCGCAGCTCGTCACGCAGGACAAATCGACTGCGCTGCTATACAAGAAATTCCTGGACGAGTTCGGCATGGTCACTTCCGAGGTGCTGATCTCGGGGCCGGACACGCGCGAAGGAAACGAGGATATCGAAGAAACGAATCCGGACGGCATTCAAGCCTTCTGGAAGAAGATGATGACCCGATTCGGCAACGAGGACCAGTACAACAAGCAGATCATCAACGCATTCAAGCACGCCGACGAGCCGGAAATCATCATCGTCGTGGACAAGCTGCTCACCGGTTTCGATGCGCCCCGGAACACGGTGATGTACCTCACGCGGAAGCTGAAGGACCATACGCTGTTGCAGGCCATCGCGCGGGTGAACCGGCTCTACGAGGGAAAGGAGTTCGGCTACATCATCGATTACCGCGGCGTGCTGGCGGAATTGGACAGCGCCCTGGACCTCTACAGCAGCTTGCCGGAATTCGCCAAGGAGGATTTGGCCGGCACGCTCACGGACGTCACCGAAGAAATCAAGAAGCTTCCTGAAAAGCATTCGCAGCTGTGGGATCTGTTCAAAACGCTGCGGAACAAGAAGGATGAGGAGGCCTACGAGCGGCTGCTCGCCGACGAGGAGATTCGCTCGCAGTTTTACGAGCGGCTTTCCACTTACGCACGCTGCCTGGGGATCGCGCTGTCGTCGGCGACCTTCCTCGAATCCACACCGCCCAACAAGATTGAGAAGTACAAGGCGGACTTGAAGTTCTTCATGAAGCTGCGGAGTGCGGTACGGCTCCGCTATGCCGAGGCCATCGACTTCAGGGAATATGAGCCGAAGATTCAGAAGCTCGTGGATACCTACGTGGGCACCGGCGAGGTCGAACAGATCACCGGCTTGGTGAACATCTTCGACGCTGATGCGTTTGCGAAGGAAGTGGACAAACTCGGCGGTGATGCCTCTAAGGCCGACACGATTGCGTTTCGCACGAAGCGAACTATCGAGGAGAAGATGCAGGAGGATCCGGCGTTCTACCGGCGTTTCTCCGAGATGCTGGAAGACGCGATCCGGGCGTTTCGTGAGCAACGGCTGTCGGACGCCGAGTATCTGCGCAAGGTAACCGAGATCAGTACTTCTGTTCGCACCCGCACGGGCGACGAATTGCCGGAACCGCTGCGTGGCCGCCCCGTCGCGCAGGCGTTCTACGGAGTGGCAAGGGAGGTGTTCTCGCGCTACGCCGGCGACGGCTTCGACCCGCAGACGATTGGTGCGGAAGCCGGGGTAAGTATCGATGAGCTCATTCTTCGCCGGCGAATCGTCAATTGGACCACGAATCCTGATGTGCAGAACCAGATGAAGACGGACATCGAAGACTACCTCTTCGATCTCAAGGAAGAGCACGGCTTTGATCTGACGTTCGAGGACATGGACAGCATCATGGAGCAGTGTTTGGAAATCGCGCGGGCGAGGTATGCGTCATGACGACGAACGGGAAGCTCCACGAAGTTACGTTCGGCAGCCAGCGCATCGCGTTCGCGCTCGAATTCCGCGACCGAGAGCGATTGGCGATCAATGTTCACCCTGACCGGACGGTGACGGTCGTTGCACCCAATGGTCGTTCGGTGCAGGAAGTGGTGGACCGGGTGCAGAAGCGGGCGGGCTGGATCGTCAAGCAGCGTGCGTACTTCGATCAGTTTCACCCGCTGACGCCGCCGCGAAGATTCGTTGCAGGCGAAACGCATTTCTACTTGGGGAGGCAATATCGGCTGAAGCTGGTCGAGGACGCGAAGACAAGCGTGAAGCTGAAGGGGCGGTTCCTGTGGGTTCACCTACCGGATCGGGCGGACGCCGCTCGGATTGAACTACTGTTGGACCAATGGTATCGCGACCACGCAGAGCCGATCTTTGCTCGGCGGCTGGACGAGTGCTTGCGCTCGGCGCGTTCGCTGAATGTTGAAAGGCCGGAACTCACGATCCGCAAAATGGTCAAGCGGTGGGGCAGCTGCACCAAGGGCGGCCGCATCCTGCTGAACACGGAACTCGTGAAGACCCCGCCGTACTGTATCGAATACGTGATCATGCACGAGCTTTGCCATCTGCGGCTGCATGATCACAGCCCGGAGTTTTACCGACTCCTCGCCCGCTGCATGCCTGATTGGGAACAGCGCAAGCGACGCCTGGAGTGTTTTATCCTTTGATGGCGCTGTGACGGAGCGCCGAAATCGACGGAGTGTGACAATGGCGTTTGACCTCACGGCGCAACTTAAGCGTCACGACAACGGACTGTTGCAGCAGCTGTTCGCGGAGCGAAATGAGTTGCTGGCTGTCAATTGGGCGGCCCTCAAGAAAACTGATGTTAAGCCCGTGGAGGAAGCGATTCGGGCACTGTCGCCGTGCCAACGGCGTCAGATTCAGGTCTTGCTTCAGAGCATTGCCAAGCTGGCGGACAACCGCGGGCTCAAGGTGATCCGAGAAGAATTGTCACAGCGATACCCCAAGCTGGTCTCAACATGGGGGGCGCTCAAGAATCGTCATGACAAGGTGTTGTGGGTCTACCTCAACGCTCGGGACGCCTTCAAAGAGGCCGCGGTTTTCGCTCGCGCCGATGCACTCAAAGTGAGCCGGTACTTTAACCGGTGGAGCCAAGTTCCCTGTGACGGCTTTGCGAAGACGCCCGACCGAGTTGAAGCTCTCAAGGCGGCGTTGAAGGCCCACTACGACCAGAATGAATTCCGGGGCGAGCACTGCGAAGTGCATCCCTACACGCGTCTGAATGGGGACGAGTATTTCTTCGCATATCTTCCGGACTGGCCGGACAACTTCATGGTCTTCAATGACGATGGTGAGTTGGCGACGCTGGACGTGCCGACAGCTTTTACCAATGTCTTTGTCTTCGAACCGTCGACCGGCGCGTTGGAGATGATCGCCGCCGGCGGAAACTCCGCCCAGCAGGAACTGCGGAAGATCTTCTATCGGGAGATCTGTAAGAAGGAGGTCGATGACGCAGACCCGGATAAACCGGAATATCTCCTCGATCACCTGCTGCAACCTACCTTTTCGTTTGGACTCGAGTTGGCTGACCGCATCGACTCTGTCACGGTTCCGCAGATCCTGCTTGTGCCTCTGGTGGAGGCGAGGGGACTCAAGGATCTGCAACCCAGGTTCGAGAAAGGGTTGTCGTGGGCCGATGCCCTATCCGTGATCGATGACCTGCTTCGCAGCCGCGATCTTAGCCGCGAACAGGTCGGCGTCGACCATATCGTGATTCGTCTGCAATTCATGGGCGACGGAAACAAGCGAGGGAAATCGCTCTCGATTCGCCTTTCTCCGCGGTCATGCAGTCTCAAGTCCGAAGACGACGAGGAATTGCAAGTCGTTGGTGACCGCTGCCTTCGTCGTTGGGGGATCATTGATGGTTGATGCGCTGCAGTTTCTCTGGCCAGCCGTAGAGGCGGTACAGCCGTTGTTCACCAGGGCCGCTGTCGTGCGCTGGCCCGCGGGCGTTCGCAAACAGTTGGTGGCGGCTGGTTTGCTTATTCCCCGGGACGCTGCTGCCCGCATCCGCTGCCCCGAGTGTGGGCAGACTCACATCGCCAAGCCGATCGCACGGAAGCAGACGGATGGTTCCACTCGATTCTTCATTTCATGCCCGGAGAACCTGCGGGCAGAAGTGAAGGACCGAGACCTGGAACAGTGGGCGGCACACATCGAAGGATTGGTCAGTGCCGTGGCCAAGTCATTGGCGCTCGGCGGGAAGATTGCGAGTCTGGATTCGGACCGCGTTTGGCGCTGTGGGCGGTGGACGTATCAAGGCGTGCTACGCGATATACTTTTTGCCCGCGGCCTGCGTCGAAATGACGCCGCACAGTACCGACGGGCGATTAGCGGTGCACATCGTCCAGTCGTCTTCATTGCATCCGAGGTGCCCGATGAGGATTTTTGGCAGGGGCGGGTTCCTCCGCTGATACGTTTGTGCGAAGTGGCTACGCTCGTCGGCAGCGCAGTAAACATCGACGTGGCCCAGGTCGTCGGCCTAGTTCGAGCAGGCGATGAGGCAAGAGACGCCTGCTCGCCCCTCACGCTCGATCAGTTGAAGTTGCTGGTGCGGCAGCAAATCAAAGCAGAGGGCAAGACGAATCTGAGGGACGACTGGCTGGTATCGGCCTACAAGCAATGTGGCTCGTATCGCAAAGCGGCACAATTTCTCAGCGACGAGTCGCAGCAAACGGTGACCAAGGATCAAGTGCTTGACGCGGTGAACAGGGCGGGCGGCCGCGAGGCCGTGGTACGAGGCGACGACAGCGAATCTGTCGTCCGCACTGTCTCGTCGCGACGCCGCGACACCCCCATAGAAAAACGAGATTGTCGCAAATGATTCAACAGCAAGGAGTTCGACGCACGCCAGCAAAGCCTTCCCGGCTGCGCACTTAGCGACAAACGCGACACCGCAGCTGCCGGTTAGCCGTGAGGCACATAACCTGGCAGTCGCAATCGCGCTCGTGATGAACTCGTGGCAATGTTGCCGCGGCACGTCGCTTTCTTGCCCGATCTTGGGCACTGCATGGTTCGCAGCCTCCGGTCTCGGAGGCTTCTATGTCGAACGTTCCTGGGAAGGAGTTCGTCCTCACCGACTATGCCAAGAACCTGATCGAGTTCAAGGCGCGGCAACTCTCGCTGCGGCGAGATTTCTGCCGGTCGGATCGGGAGGAGATTCAGCAGGAGCTGTGGCTGGCCGTTGTCGGCCAGGCGGATCGATTCGATCCGGAGCGGGCGTCCCTGGACACGTTCATCGACCGGGTGGTGAACACCGCCGTGGCGATGATCCTGCGGGACCGGGAGCGGCAAGTTCGAGCCAACGGGTTTCGGACACAGTCGCTCGACGTCCTTGCGCACGACGGCAGTCGGCAGCCACTGGCGGCCAAGATCACCGAAGAGGATCTCGCCCGTCGCCTCGGCCGTGAGCGTCGCGACGCAGTCGCGGATCGCGAGCTTGAGGAGGCGGTCGCGGCGGCGCTGCCGAAGATGCCGCCCGAGGTCAGCGATGTCTGCCGCCGCGTAATGGGCGGCAACATCTCCACCGCGGCGGCCGAACTGAAGACCTCGCGTCGCCAGATTCGCAACTCGCTGGCGGCCGCCCAGCCGGTCCTCGAAGAGGCCGGCCTCGACAACGGCTAAGTCGCGGACAGCAGCGCCCATTGCAGCATAAGTAACAGATGCGGCCAACACAGAAGGCCGCCATCCAACGGAGGCTGCAATGGGCGCTTTTCATTTTGCATTCGAGCGGCACGTCCCGCTCGCCGCCGCCGAGATGTCCCTGCATCTGGCGATGTTCGCCGTGGAAGGCCTCGTCGGCCAGGTTCGCGTTCGCATGGGCGTGCGATACGTCCTCGACGAGGACGAGCACGCCATCGTCATCGACGGCGGACGGGTGGGCCAAATGGTGGCCCGCGTGTTTGCCGGGCTGTTGCTGCGTGAGTTCGGTGAAGACGCCTTTCGCATGCGGCCGGACGTTCCGTTTCCCGATCACCTCGAACAAGAAAGGTCCGTGCCCGCATGAGTCTGTTGTCCCAAGTTCATCGTGGCCGCGCATCCAAGCCGCCTCGCGTGCTGCTCTACGGGGTCGAAGGGATCGGTAAATCCACCTTCGGCGCACAGGCCCCTCGGCCGATCTTCGTGCAGTGCGAAGACGGACTCGACGAGATCAGTTGCGACAAGTTCCCGCTGGCCACGCGCTACGACGAGGTCGTCGCGGCGCTGGCCGACTTGCGGCGTGAGGAGCACGACTACGAGACGGTCGTGATCGATTCGCTGGATTGGCTGGAGCGGCTGGTGTTCGACAAGCTCTGCGCCGAGCACAACGCCGCATCCGTCGAGCAGGTCGCCGGCGGGTATTCCAAGGGCTACACGTTGGCCTTGTCCTATTGGCGCGAGGTCATCGAGCACCTCAACGCGCTGCGGAACCAGCGCGGCATGGTCGTGCTGCTGATCGCCCATTCCAAGGTCGAACGCTTCGAGGACCCGGAATCGAGTCCTTACGACCGCTACTCGCCGCGCTTGCACAAGCACGCCGCCGCCCTGGTCAGCGAGTGGTGCGACGCCGTGCTGTTCGCCACTCGCAAGATTCGCACGCAGAGCGAAGACGCCGGCTTCAACCGCAAGCGGACCATCGCCCACGCCATCGGCAAGGACGGCGGCGAGCGGATTCTGCGATGCGTCGGCGGCCCCAGCTGCGTCGCGAAGAACCGCTTTGGAATCACGGAAGAGTTGCCGCTCTCGTGGGCGGCGTTCATTCAGGCCTTGTCCAACAACCAACCGCAAACAGGAGCCAACACTGATGGCTGATCTTTCCGGCTTTGACGCCAACCAAGTCGAACCGACCGGTGACTTCGAACCGATTCCCGCCGGCAAGTACCTCGCCGTTATCACCGACAGCGAGATGAAGGCCAACAAGGCCGGCACGGGGAGCCTCCTGCAGCTGACCTTTCAGGTCATCGAGGGGGAGTACAAGAATCGCCTGCTCTGGACCCGCTTGAATCTCGACCACCCGAATGCGACTGCCGTGCAGATCGCGCGTGCGGACCTCTCCGCAATCTGTCGGGCGGTGGGCGTGCTCTCTCCCAAGGATTCGGTGGAGCTGCACAACCTGCCGCTGGTCATCAACGTGCGATGCAAGAAGCGCACCGACACGGGCGAACTCGTCAACGAGATCAAGGGCTACGCGAAGAAGGACTCGCCGCCTCCCGCAAGTCCGGCCGCGCCCGCGGCCAACACCACGCCCCCGTGGAAGCGCTCGTGATGGTCGAGTTCCAACTGCCGTATCCGCCGAGCGTCAACCACTACTGGCGGCGCGTCGGCGCGCGGACCCTCATCTCCCGCGGGGGTCGGGCATTCCGCGAAGCGGTCTGCTCGATCCTCGCGGCGCGGCGGGTTCGGCCGCTCGTCGGGCCGCTGGCGCTGGAGATCGTCATCCATCCCCCGGATCGTCGCCGCCGCGACATCGACAACGTTCAAAAGGCCTTGCTCGACGCCCTGCAGCACGGCGGCGCGTACGGCGACGACAGTCAGATCATTCGGCTGTCCATCGAGAAGGGTGATCCCATCGACGGCGGCAGCACGACGGTCCGCATTGAAGAGGTGTCGGGGTAGATGATCACGCTCAGGCCATATCAAGAGGAAGTCAAGGCGGCGGTCTACGACCACCTGCGGACGCGGGACGACAACCCGTGCGCCGTGGTGCCGACCGCCGGCGGCAAGACGCCGATCATGGCGTCGATTTGCAAGGACGCCGTGGGCCAATGGAACGGCCGCGTGTTGATCCTCGCGCACGTGAAGGAACTGCTCGAGCAGACGGCCGATAAGCTGCACATCGTCTGCCCGGAGGTGAAGTTCGGCATCTATTCGGCGGGCCTCAAGCGGCGCGACACCGATGAGCCCGTGATCGTCGCCAGCATCCAGTCCGTCTACAAGCGCGCTTGTGAACTCGATCGGTTCGACTTGGTGATGGTCGACGAGGCGCACCTCATTCCGCTCGAAGGGGACGGAATGTATCGGCAGTTTCTCGCCGACGCCAAGGTCATCAATCCCGATTTGCGGATCATCGGCTTCACGGCCACGCCGTTCCGGCTCAAGACCGGACCGATCTGCACGCCCGACGGATTTCTGAACACGATCTGCTACGAGGTCGGCGTCCGCGAGCTGATCCGCGACGGGTTCTTGTGCCCGCTGGTCAGCAAGGCCGGCAAGGCAAAGGCCGACACCACGGCACTGCACGTGCGCGGCGGCGAATTCGTGGCGGACGAAGTCGAGACGCTTATGGACCAGGAGTCGCTCGTGCGGTCGGCGTGCGCCGAGATCGTCGAGCACACCGCCAGCCGCAATGCGTGCCTGATCTTCGCGGCCGGCGTCAAGCACGGCCAGCATGTCGTGGAAATGCTGCGGCGCGAGCATGGGATCGAATGTGGTTTTGTCTGCGGCGAGACCCCTTCGGCCGAGCGCGACGCCACGCTCAGGCGCTTCAAGGCCGGCGAGCTTCAGTATCTCTGCAATGTCAACGTGCTGACCACCGGCTTCGACGCGCCCCACATCGATTGCGTGGCCTTGGTGCGGCCGACGATGTCGCCCGGCCTCTACTATCAAATGGTCGGCCGCGGCTTCCGCCTGCATCCCAGCAAGGAGAACTGCCTGGTGCTGGACTTCGGCGGCAACGTGCTGCGGCACGGCCCCGTCGATGAGATCAAGGTCACGACCTTGGATCGTGGCAACGGGCAGGCGCCCGCAAAGGAATGTCCTGAGTGCCAGGCGGTGATCGCCGCCGGTTTCGCTCGTTGCCCTCAGTGCGGCTACGAGTTCCCGCCGCCCGAGCGATCCAAGCACGACGCCAAGGCGAGCGAGGCCGGCGTCCTGTCGGGCCAGGTGACGACCACCAAGTACCGCGTGCAGGACGTCCTCTACAGCGTTCACACCAAACGCGGTGCGAGCGAAGACGATCCCAAGACGCTGCGCGTCGATTACAAGGTCGGCTGGCACGAATACAAATCCGAGTGGGTCTGCTTCGAGCACGAAGGCTACGCGCGCCAGAAGGCCATCGCCTGGTGGCGGCGGCGATCTCCTGATCCCATGCCCGACACCGCGCAGCGGGCGGTGGAAATCATCGAAGGGGGCGGCTTGGCTCCCACGCTCGGCATCACCGTCCGCGCCGTTGCCGGCGACCCGTATGAGCGGGTCATCGACTACGAACTGGGGCCGGTTCCCGAAGCGATGCCGGCGTCCGAACTCGGCAACTACGACCCCGACGAGATTCCGTTTTGAGCACGCTCAATACCGCCCTCGATTACCTCCGATCCGGCCTCTGCGTGCTGCCCGCGATCCCCGCGGAAAAGCGGCCGGCGCTGGCGGGCTGGAAGCAGTATCAGCGCCGCCTGCCGACCGAGCAGCAGGTGCGGACCTGG
>Ga0182741_1002221_pt1 | contig 23146 bp, 24 predicted proteins | sample eDN5th37CBELigOP_FD_128874 | JGI IMG/M metagenome (GOLD analysis project Ga0182741, IMG submission 128874) | Enriched Organic Plus compost microbial communities from Emeryville, California, USA - eDNA 5th pass 37_C BE-Lig OP (version 2) (version 2) ... | reverse complement strand
CGGGGCCGGCGGCGTGGGCCTGATGGGACTGGCGATCGCCCAGGCCCTGTTCGAGCGACCGCCCCTCGTGGCCGATATCGACCCGGCCAAGCGCGACGCCGCGCTTGCGGCGGGCGCGGCGGCTGCGTTCGATCCCGCCGACCCGGGCGCGCGCAAGGCGGTTTTGGCCGCGAGCGGAGGAGTCGCCGGCGTGTGCGACTTCGTCGGCACGGAAGCTTCGCTGGGTTTTGCGACCGGCGTTGTCGCCAAGGGCGGCAAGGTGGTGGTCGTTGGACTGATCGGCGGCGCGATCACGCTGCCGGTGCCGCTCCTCCCGCTGAAGGCGATGGCGCTGGAAGGCTCGTTCGTCGGCACGCTCGCCGAAGCACAGGCGGTTCTCGACCTCGCCCGGTCGGGACGAATGCCAGCGATCCCGATCCGCGAGCGCCCGCTCGTGGCAGCACAACAGGCACTCGACGATCTGCGCCAGGGCCGCGTGGTCGGGCGCACGGTGCTGGCGCCCGAAACCGAGTCGGGTCAGCAGGTTACGGCGTGATCTTCTTCAAATCCGACAACAGCGTCTCGACGAACTTTTCGATGTCCGGGCGCTGCACGCGCTTGAGCCGCTCGGCCGTGAGGATCGCGCGCAGCCGGGCGAAACTCTTGTCGAGGTCACGGTTGACCAGAACGTAGTCGTATTCGGTCCAGTGCGGGATCTCCTCGGCGGCGTTGCGCAGCCGCCGGGTGATGATCTCCTCAGAATCCTCCGCGCGGCGTTCGAGACGCGCCTTCAGTTCGCGTGCCGAAGGCGGCAGCACGAACACGCTGACGACGTCTTCGCGCATGCTGCGGTAGAGCTGCTGCGTGCCCTGCCAATCGATGTCGAACAGCACGTCTCGCCCTTCGGAGAGCGCCTGCTCGACCGGCTCGCGCGGCGTGCCGTAGAAATTGCCGTGAACCTCGGCCCATTCCAGCAGGTCGCCGGCATCGCGCATCACCTCGAACTGCCGCTTGGAAATGAAGTGATAGTGCACGCCGTCGATCTCACTGGCGCGGCGCTGGCGCGTTGTCACAGAGATCGACAGGCTGACGTTTTCTTCCTGCTCGAGCAGGTTGCGTGTCAGCGTTGTCTTGCCGGCGCCGGAGGGCGAGGACACCACCAGCATGATGCCCCGGCGGGCAATGTCACGGGCCGCGTTCATTCGAGATTCTGTACCTGCTCGCGGAACTGTTCGACGACGGTCTTCAGTTCGAGACCGATCGTGGTGAGCTCCACGTCGTTGGACTTGGCACACAGCGTATTGGTTTCGCGATTGAGCTCCTGGGCCAGGAAATCCAGCCGCCGGCCGATCGCGCCGCCACCCTTGATCAGCTTGCGGGCCTGGGCGACATGCGCGGCGAGCCGGTCGAGCTCCTCGCGGACGTCGGCCTTGGCGGCGATCAGGATCGCCTCCTGGTGCAGCCGGTCAGGGTCGAAGCGCTCGCTGCTTTCCAACAGCGCGGCGATTTGTTCGGCGAGACGTGCGCGGATCGCTTCGGGCCGGCGGCCCGGGGCGGCATCGGCGCGCGCGGCGAGCGCCGCGATCTCGTCGAGCCGGCCCGACAGGATCCGGCCGATCGCCTCGCCCTCGTGACGGCGCATGTCGGCGAGCCCGGCAAGGGCGCGCTCGAAGCCCTCGATGATCGCCGCCTCGGCGGCCGCGCGCGCCTCCTCGCTCTCGTCCTCGTCGATGACCTCGATGACGCCCTTGAGCGCGAGGATGCCGTCGATGCTCGGCGGGGCGGCGTTGACGCGACGCGCCACGTCCTCGACGGTCGCAAGGACGGCGGCCAGGACCGGCTCGTTGACGCGCACCACCGGCGGCACGCCCTCGCGGCGGACCGTGAGGTTGGCATAGACGGTACCGCGCGCGAGCGCCTGCGCCGCACGGGCGCGGACCGCGACCTCAACGGCGTCGAAGCCTGGCGGAATGCGGGTCCGCAGCTCCAGGCCCTTGGCGTTGACAGACTTGAGTTCCCAAGCCCAGGCATAACCACCGTGAACGCCATCGGCTCGCGCAAAGCCGGTCATGCTCGACAGGACCATCGGAACTCGCATGTCGTGGATGGAATAAGAAAGCGCGCCGACCATAATGGTGGCGCGTCTGGCTCACAAGCGCCCCCCTCGACGGAGGCGCGTTGCCGGCGGGCTGCTATTGCTGCCGCGGGCCCTGTCCCTGGGCAGCCGCCGCGGGGCGGGGCGCCGCGCCCTGACTGCGCCCGCGGGCCGGCGGGCGCGCATTGTTGCCGCGTGCAGGCGGCGGCTCGGTGGCCTCGCCCGCGTCCTCCTGCGGCGCGGCCGCAGGGGCCGGCTGCTGCGACTGCTCGCGCTGCTGCTGCTCCCACTGGCGCAAGCGCGCGACCGCGCGCTGGTGCTGCTCGTAGGTTTCCGAAAAGGTGTGCGCGCCGGTTCCGTCGGCGACGAAGTACAGTTCCTTGGTGCGCGACGGATTGGCCGTGGCTTCGAGCGAGGCGCGGCCCGGATTGGCGATCGGTCCCGGCGGCAGGCCATCGATGACGTAGGTGTTGTATGGCGTCGGCTGCTCGATCTCACTGCGCATGATCGGCCGGCCGAGCGTCCCCTTCCCGCCGACCAGGCCATAGATGATCGTCGGATCCGATTGCAGGCGCATCTTCTGGCGCAGGCGATTGACGAACACGGCCGCGACACGGGCGCGTTCGTCGGAACGGCCGGTTTCCTTCTCGACGATCGAGGCAAGCGTGACGAACTGCTCCACCGTGCGGATCGGCAAGTCGGGCGCGCGGCGCTCCCAGATCTCCTGCAGCGCGCGCTTGTGGCTCTGCTGCATCCGCTGGATCAGCTGCTCGCGCGTGGTGCCGCGGGTGAACCGGTAAGTCTCCGGCAGCAGCGTGCCCTCCTTGGGGATCTCGCGGATATTTCCGGACAGCACGTCGTTCTCGAGCAGGCGCTGCACGATCTGCTCGGAGGTGAGCCCCTCCGGGATCGTGATCTGATGCTGGATCACCTTGCCTTCGATGATGGTGTCGACGACGGTGCGAATGCTGGCGTGTTTCGGAAACTGATACTCGCCGGACTTGAGATCATCGCGCGCCTTCAGCGCCAGCACGCCGCCGACGAACACCCAAGGCTGATCGATCACGCCCTCGCGCTGCAGCAGATCGGCGATGTCGCGCAGGCCGAGGCCGCGCGAGATGTTGACGACACGGTCCTGCGTCAGCGGTCCGGGCGCGTCGAAACGCTGCTTGCCGACGGCGAGCAGCAGCCCGACGCCGACGGCGAAGACGATGAGCAGCGTGAAGAACAGATTGCCGGCAATCACAAACGGATGCCGGACGCGGCGGGACGGCCTTTTCGGCTCGGGCACGCGCTCGGGCTCGAGCGCGGCGCGCGGGCTGCGTGGCGTGATCACGCGCCGCGATTCGTACGCCGCCGGGGACGCCTCATTGACGTCGGCGGGCGCGTCCGGCCTCGTCGCGCCGGAGGGATCGTGTGCCTCGTCGTCCGCCATGCCGCTCGTTCCGTATCTGTCGTCGTCTGCCGCGATGCTTCGCCGCCGATGGTTCTGCTGCCGATGATCCGCCCGTCTCGCGATGTCGTCGCGGCCGGCGGAACAAGTCCGCCGCGATTCCGGCGCCAGAGGGGCCTCGGGCGGCAGCCTACCGGCATTGCGTTAAAGTTTTAAGTGTCGGCGGATATCCTTGACCGACTTCCGGAATTTCTTTCCACCGTATCGCGAAAAATATGGCGAAGGTGGGACCGCAGGGGCCCACGCGCCCCGGCCGCTAGGCGTCGACCCGCCGCAGGACCAGCGACGCGTTGGTGCCGCCGAAGCCGAACGAGTTCGACAGGACCACGTCGATGTCGCGCTGGCGCGCCTGATGCGGCACGAGATCGATCGCCGTCTCCACCGAGGGATTGTCGAGATTGATGGTGGGCGGCGCCACGTTGTCGCGAATCGCGAGCACCGAGAAGATCGCCTCGACGGCACCCGCGGCGCCGAGCAGATGGCCGATCGACGACTTGGTCGAGGACATGGACACGCGCGCGGCGGAATTACCGAGGACGCGCTCGACGGCGCCGAGCTCGATGCCGTCGGCCATGGTCGAGGTGCCGTGGGCGTTGATGTAGTCGATGTCGGCCGGAGAAATGCCGGCGCGCTTGATCGCCATGCTCATGCAGCGGAACGCACCGTCGCCGTCTTCGGCCGGGGCGGTGATGTGATAGGCGTCGCCGGACAGGCCGTAGCCGATCACTTCCGCGTAGATCTTGGCTCCGCGCCGCCGCGCGTGCTCGTATTCTTCGAGGACAACGACGCCGGCCCCCTCGCCCATCACGAAGCCGTCGCGGTCCTTGTCATAGGGACGCGAGGCCTTGGTGGGCGTGTCGTTGAAGCTGGTCGACAAGGCGCGGCAGGCGGCGAAGCCGGCAAGGGACAGACGGTTGATCGGCGATTCTGTGCCGCCGGCGACCATTACGTCGGCATCGCCCCAGGCGATCAGCCGCGCCGCGTCGCCGATCGCATGTGCGCCGGTCGAGCAGGCGGTGACGACCGCATGGTTCGGGCCCTTGAGGCCGTGGGCGATGGAAACGTAGCCGGAAGCGAGATTGATCAGCCGGCCGGGAATGAAGAAAGGGGAGACGCGGCGCGGGCCCTTATCCTGCAGGACCAAAGCGGTCTCGGCGATACCCTCGATGCCGCCGATACCCGAGCCGATCATCACGCCGGTCGCGATCTGGTCCTCGTGCGACGTCGGCTTCCAGGCGGCATCGTCGAGTGCCTGCCGGGCGGCGCACATCGCGTAGATGATGAAGTCGTCGACCTTGCGCTGCTCCTTCGGCTCCATCCACTGATCGGGATTATAGGTGCCGTCAGAACCGTCGCCGCGCGGGACGACGCAGCCGATCTGCGCCGGGAGATCGGACACGTCGAAGGTCTCGATACGCCGTGCGCCGCTCTCGCCGGCCAGCAGCCGACGCCATGTGACATCGACGCCGCAACCGAGCGGCGTCACCATACCCAACCCCGTGACGACGACTCGTCTCATCTTCGGCTCCCCGGCCGAGCGCCAAACAGCAAACTAGTCGGAGCAATTGCCGCGGCGCACAGCACGGCGCGAGGCAAGCAGCGCAGCGGCGAGCGAAGTGCGTGAGCGCTCAGCTCTTCGCGTTCTTCTCGAGGAACTTGACGGCATCGCCGACGGTCAGGATCGTCTCGGCGGCATCGTCCGGGATCTCGCAGCCAAACTCTTCCTCGAAGGCCATCACGAGCTCGACAGTATCGAGGCTGTCCGCGCCGAGATCGTCGATGAAGCTCGCCCCCTCGGTGACCTTGTCGGCTTCAACACCAAGATGCTCCACGACGATCTTTTTGACCCGCTCGGCAATGTCGCTCATCGTTCAACCTCACTGTCTTTGAAGGCACGCAGTTGTTCGCGCGACCCTAGAGCCGCTGCAGCTGAGCCGCTGCTGCCCGGCCTCGTCGTGAATAACTCTGGCAGAGCATAATCGGTCCGCAGGTGCATAGTGGAAGTCCATGTGGAATGTCCACATTGGATCCGCAGATGGCACCGGCTTGGTCCTGACCCCGCCTCCCGGCCGCCCCCGGCCAGGCCGGGCTCCGGATATCATACATCTCCCGTATTGGCCAGCAGCCAGAATGCGGGTTTTCCCCATGCCATCAAGCACCTCGGGGCCTCAAATCATCGCCATGCCGCCGTTCACGTGGAGCGTCTGGCCGGTGATATACCCGGCCTCCGGCGAGGCCAAGAAGGCGACGGCGGCGGCGATATCCTCGGGCGTGCCGAGCCGTCCGGCCGGCACCGAGCCGAGGATCGCTTCGCGCTGCTTCTCGTTGAGCGCGTCGGTCATGGCGGTGGCGATGAAGCCCGGTGCGACGCAATTGACGGTGACATTGCGGGACGCGACCTCCTGGGCCAGCGCCTTGCTCATGCCGATCATTCCGGCCTTGGCGGCCGCGTAATTGCCCTGCCCGGCATTGCCGGTCACGCCGACGATCGAGGTAATGCCGATGATCCGGCCCCAGCGACGACGCATCATGTTGCGCACCGCAGCGCGGGCGAGCCGGAAGCCGGCGGTGAGATCGACTGCGATGACCTGGTCCCAATCCTCGTCCTTGAGACGAACGAAGATGTTGTCGCGGGTGATGCCGGCGTTGTTGACCAGGATGTCGACGCTGCCCATGGCCTCCTCGGCCTGCGGCACCAGCGCTTCCACGGCGTCCTTGTCGCCGAGATTGCACGGCAACACGTGCACGCGCTCGGCCAGTTCGCCGGCGAGCGCGTCGAGCGTCTCGCGGCGCGTGCCGGAAATCGCGACCGTGGCGCCGCGCGCGTGCAGCGACCGGGCGATGGCGCTGCCGATGCCGCCGGTGGCGCCGGTAACAAGCGCGGTCTTGCCGGTGAGATCGATCATGTCGTTGCTCCTGTGGCGGCCTCAGCCGCGCGCCGCCTTGAACGCGGCGATGTCGTCCGGTGAACCGACCGCCGTCCCTGTGGCGCCATCGGCGATGCGCTTGACGAGGCCGGACAGGACCTTGCCGGCACCAATCTCGTAAAAGGTTGTGACGCCGGCCGCGGCCATGAAGGCGACCGACTCGCGCCAGCGGACGGTGCCAGTGACCTGCTCCACCAGGCGGCGGACGATGTCGGCCGGCTCGGTGAGCGGGCGTGCCAGCACGTTGGCGACAAGCGGCACCGCCGGGGTCCGCATCGACACCTGGGCCAGCGCTTCCTGCATCACGGCGGCCGCCGGGGCCATCAGCGCGCAATGGAACGGCGCGGAAACAGGCAGCATCACCGCCCGCTTGGCGCCGCGCTCCTTGGCCCGCTCGACCGCGCGCTCGACGGCGGCGCGGTCTCCCGAGATGACCACCTGACCGCCGCCATTGTCGTTCGCCGCCTGACACACCTGTCCTTCGGCCGCTTCCTCGGCCAAGGCGGCGGCGGCTTCGAATTCGAGCCCGATCAGCGCGGCCATGGCCCCCGCCCCGACGGGCACGGCCTGCTGCATGGCGCGTCCGCGCGTGCGCAGCAGACGGGCCGTGTCGGCCACGGTCAGGGCGCCGGCAGCGGCGAGCGCGGAATACTCGCCGAGCGAGTGGCCGGCGACGAACGCGGCATCCCGGGCGAGATCGAGCCCAGCCTCGCGCTCCAGGACGCGCATGGTGGCGAGCGACACCGCCATCAGTGCCGGCTGGGCGTTTTCGGTGAGGGTCAGAGTATCGGAGGGCCCTTCCCAGGCGAGGCCGGAGAGATTCTCACCCAGTGCCTCGTCGACCTCCTGAAATACCTCCTTCGCGGCCGGGAAGGTCTCGGCAAGGGCCTTGCCCATGCCGACCGCCTGGCTGCCCTGCCCCGGAAAGATGAACGCGACCGACATTGGGCCTCCCCTGTCTTTGCGGTCGGTCGTAACGCACGCCGCCCCGGCAGCTGTCAAGCAGCGCGGGCGGGAGCGTCCGCGCGATAACCAAGATCGAGGTAAGGTCGCGGCAACCCTCCTCCGGTAGACTGCGATCGAAGCGGGAACGCAATCGAAGCGTTGATGAAGAAATTTGTCGCAGCCACCGAGGACGACATCTGCCGCGCCCGGCACGATCCGGCGTTCCGGCAGCAGTTGCTGACGACCAATCTCGACCAGCTTTTGACCCTGCTGCAGCGCCTGAAACAGGCGAACGAGCAGCACAGGACCACCCGCGGAACGCGGCAGCTGCGCGAGGGCGCCCAGCTCGCCGCCCGGCTCGCCGATATCATCCGTGAGCTAGAAGAGCGCCGGCGGGCACAGGGCTGACGCGTTCAGCGCAGGAAAATCGCCGAACCGGCGTATCATCCCCGTCGACAACCAGAGACCCGCCGCAAGCGGTCTGCTATGTGCCCATGATGACGGCTCTGACACGCTCCCCGTGCCCAGTTCCGGCCCGTTCGCCGTGCTGCCCCTGACGGTGCGCGGGGGCTGCTGATGAGCGAGGAAGACGAGGACGAAGCCTTGATGGCGCGGATCGCGGCCGGCGAGCACCGCGCCTTCCGCGCTTTGATGACCCGCCACATGCCGCGGGTGATGCGCCTCGCGCAGAGCATGACCGGCAGCGCCGCCGAGGCGGACGACATTGCGCAGGAGGCATTCCTGCGGGTGTGGCGCAAGGCTGAGAGTTTCGATCCGGCCTTTGCGCGGTTTACGACCTGGATGCACCGGATCGTGGTTAACCTCGTCATTGATCGTGCGCGCCGGCCGCGCCCGGCTCCGATCGAGCTCGCCGAGGATATTCCGGCGACCGATACCGACGCCCTGACGCAGGTGATCGACGACGAGCAGCGACAAGCCGTCGCCCGGGCATTGGAAACCATGCCCGCCAATCAGAGAATGGCGGTGGCGCTGTTTCATTTCGAGGGCCTGAGTGGACGCGAAGGCGCCCAGGCTATGAACCTGACGGAAAAGGCATTCGAATCATTGCTGACGCGGGGGAGGAAGACGCTGAGGCAGCAGGTCCTGGCTGCGATCGGCCAGAAAGAGGACATGACATGAGGCAAGACGAGTTCCGGACACTGGCGGAAAGCTGGGGCGGAGACCTGACGCGATGGCCGCCGGAAAAACAGGCTGCGGCCGTGGTTTTCGCGGCCACCCCGGAGGGCGCGGCAATTCTGGCGGCAGAGCGGCGGCTGGATGAACTGATCGCCGCGGCGACGCCCGCCGTGTCCAGCGACCGGGCGTTCCGGGCAATCGACACGGTGCTGGCGCAGACTCGCACGCCGACGCCGACGCCGAGATCATGGCGCAAGCTGCTGGATGGCTGGATGATGCCGGCAGCGGGCCTTGCCGGAGCGGCGGCGGCGGGCCTGGCGCTGGGCATGATCAACCCGGCGCCGCTGCAGGGCACCGAGAACGGCCCGGTTCTGTCGATGATCTTCGACGTCAATTCGATCCCGCAGCGGTGGATCACGCAATGACGACCGTCGATTCTCCCGCCCCCGCCGCGATCGGCACCCGTCGGCGCCGGCGCTGGCTGCTGTGGGGCTCGCTCGCCGTCAACGTCCTGCTGCTCAGCTTCATCTGCGCGCGCGCGATGTTCCCGGCGCTGCAGCCGTTCGGCAGCCCGCCAGGCCGCGTGATCGAAGCCATGAGCCGCAAGCTGCCGAAGGCGGACGCGGCGATCCTGCAGCAGATCGTGCGGGAGCGGCAGACCAATCTGCGCGAATCCCAGAGCGCGTTCGAGCAGGAGATGGAGCGCGTGATGACGCTGCTGGAGGCGCCGCAGGTCGACATGCCCGCCCTGCGCGAGGCGGTGACGGCGGCGCATCGGCGGCGGATGCTGACGGACGACCAGATGCTCGACGTGCTCGTCGACGCGCTCGGCCAGATGTCGCTGGAGGGCCGGCAGCGTTTGGCCGCGCAGTACCGCCGGCACGCTTGGCGGCGCGGCGAATAGCGGGGTATTGAATAGACACTGCGTATTGGACTGGGCGCCCCTCACCACCAAAGGAGATGCCGATGCGCTGGGTTCTTACTCCCTTCCGGTGCCTGCTCATTGCCACAGTGGCGTTCGGCGCCGGTTTGTTCCAGGCCGCAGCCCAGGACCAGAACCGCGCCACCTTGCGCGAAGCCTGCTTGTCGGACGTGCTCAAATACTGCCCCGGCATGAGGCCTGGCGACGGCCGGCTGGCCGAATGCATGCGCGCCAATTCCGAAAAGCTCACGCCGGCGTGCCGTCAGGCTATCGCTGCGACGCAGTCGAACTAGGCGCTTGCGACGCGGTCGCGGTCGGGGGCGGGCGCGTTCCGGGCCGGGCACTCGCGCCGGGCGCGGCAGACCTTGCGTTCCGATCGAAAAACCGTATAAAGCCCGCTTCTCCGCTCATTCCCGGCCGGGAGCTGAACGGACGGCTGTGCCCGGGACAACCGGCACGGCAGGGCCGTTCGGCCCGGCGTCCCGTGTTTCCGCCTTCTGAGCATTCGAGCCTTTCCCGAAGGGTTCGAGGGGCTTAGCGCCGGGACGGAGGAAGGTGCAACCACGGGAAAGGCACATCATGCCGCTTTACGAGCATGTGTACCTCGCGCGCCAGGACGTGACGGCGCAACAGGTCGAGGAAATGACCGCCCAGTTCTCGGGCGTGATCGAGCAGATGGGTGGGAAGGTCACCAAGACCGAATATTGGGGTGTGAAGACCCTGTCCTACCGCATGCAGAAGAACCGCAAGGCGCACTTCACGCTGCTCAACATCGATGCACCGGCGGCGGCGCTGGCCGAGATCGAGCGGCAGGAGCGTCTCAACGAAGACGTGCTGCGCTACCTGACGATCCGCGTGGACGCCCACGAGGAAGGCCCGTCGGCGATGATGCGGAAGTCGGACCGCGACGACCGCGGCGAGCGCCGGGGCGACCGTTTCGATCGCGGTGACCGCGGCGAGCGCCGTCCGCGCCGCGAAGACAGCGAAGCCGCAGCCGCTACGGGAGAGTGATCATGGCTTTTTCTCCGTCCGCCGGCGGCGGTCGCCGCCCGTTCTTCCGTCGTCGCAAGACTTGCCCGTTCTCCGGCGCCAATGCGCCGAAGATCGACTACAAGGACGTGCGGCTGCTGCAGCGCTACGTGTCCGAGCGCGGCAAGATCGTGCCGAGCCGCATCACCGCGGTCTCTGCGAAGAAGCAGCGTGAGCTCGCCCAGGCGATCAAGCGCGCGCGCTTCCTGGGCCTCCTGCCCTACGTGATCAAGTAATCCGCGGCCGGCGCAGTGCCGGCCGTTGGCATCCGAGAGGCCGCGCAGCGGCCGATGGTTGGGGCGGCCACGCGCCGCCTCTAACCGCTCAAACCCGGCACGGCGGCCTCGGCCGCCAAGCCGGAAGCGGGACAGCTGACGATGGTGCAGATCTTCCTCATCGCATTGGCGGCGGGCGGCGCGGCTGCGCTGCTGTTTGCGTCGGTGGCATCCGGCGCGCTGCTGGCGATGATCCTGTTCTATCTCGCGCCGCTTCCCATCATGATCGCGGCGCTGGGCTGGAGCCATCTTTCCGGTCTGATTGCGGCGCTGGTCGCCGCCTCCGGGCTGGGCCTGATTTTTGGCCCGTTCTTTTTCACCGCATTCCTGTTCGGCGTCGGGCTGCCGGCCTGGTGGCTCGGCTACCTCGCTTTGCTGGCGCGCGCCGACGTAAATGGCGCGCTGGAATGGTACCCGCCGGGCCGCCTGGTCGTGTGGGCGGCGATCGTCGGCGCCTTCATTGTGACCGTGGCCATCGTCAATTTCGGCCTCGACGAGGAAGCGTTCCATTCCGGGCTTCGCGCCGCCTTCGAACGGGTGTTGCGGGCGCAGACGGGCACGGCGGCCGATGCGCCGCTGGTGGTGCCCGGCGTGTCCGACGCTGGACGCCTGCTCGACGTGCTCGTGGCGGTCATCCCGCCCACGGCGGCGGTGCTGTCGACGCTGACGAACCTGGTCAATCTCTGGCTTGCCGGCCGGATCGTCGGCATCTCCGGGCGGCTAAGGCGGCCATGGCCGGAGCTCAGCGCCATGACGTTCCCGGCCTATGCCCCGGTGCTGCTCGGCCTGGCGGTGGCCGCGACCTTCGCGCCCGGGCTCGTCGGCGTGCTCGGCGGCATTCTCACGGCGAGCCTGCTGATGGCCTACGCGGTGCTGGGCTTTGCCGTCGTCCACGCTCTGACCCGCGGCATCAATGCCCGCGGGCTCGTGCTGGGCGGAATCTACGGCGCGGTCATCCTGTTCGGCTGGCCGATGCTGGCGATGACGCTGCTCGGCTTGGCGGAGACCGCATTCGGCTTTCGCGGCCGCATCGGCCAGCGGCCGCCTCCCCCCGCAACCCACACTTGAACCAATCGAAACCGAAACACGATGGAGACTGACCGATGGATGTGATTCTGCTGGAGCGCGTGGCCAAGCTCGGCCAGATGGGTGAAGTGGTCCGCGTGCGCGACGGCTACGCGCGCAACTTCCTGCTGCCGAACGGCAAGGCGCTGCGCGCCACCAAGGAGAACCGCGCCAAGTTCGAAGGCATGAAGGCGCAGCTCGAGGCGCGCAACCTGGAGCTCAAGAGCGAAGCGCAGAAGGTCGCCGACAAGCTCGACGGTCAGACCTTCGTCGTGCTGCGGCAGGCCGCGGAAACGGGCCATCTCTACGGCTCGGTCTCGACCCGCGATCTCGCCGCGCTGATGGAGGCTGGTGGCTTCACGGTGAGCCGCAGCCAGATCCAGCTCAACGCGCCGATCAAGACCATCGGCATCCACACGGTGCCGGTGTCGCTGCATCCGGAGATCGAGGTCAACGTCTCGGTCAACGTCGCCCGCAACGCCGACGAGGCCGAGCGCCAGGCGCGCGGCGAGGACGTGACGGTGCGTCGCGACCGCGACGAGGACCTGGAAGAAGCCGAGGCCGTGTTCGAGGAGGCCGAGGCCGAGGCTGGCGACGAGGCCGGCGAGGCCGAGAACGCCGGCTGAGCTGCGGATCGGCCGGTGCCGAGCGGCACCGGCCGCGCCCTCTCCGCGCCGACAGGCGAACGGCCAGACGCTTCCCGCAGGGCACCCATGAATTGCGGAGCGTCACCGACTTTGTTGTAATGACCGCCGTCACGGTTCCGGAGGCGCCGGCTCGGCGCCTAGGGGATATCGGCGCGCCTTGTCGCAGGGGCTGAACGCGGCGCGCCTTATCGCGGAGGCGGCCGATGGAGTGGTTGCTCGCGACGGCGCTGCGGTCCTACGTCCGCAAGGGGACGCTGAAGGTCACGACGGCGGCCGGACGAGAATACACCTTTGGCGACGGCACGAGTCCGGCCGTCGCGATACATTTCACGACCCCGGCGGCGGAACGGGCGCTGCTGCTGGATCCCGAGCTCCGGCTCGGCGAAATCTACATGGACGGCTCGTTGCGGATCGAGCAAGGCACGGTCGCCGACATGCTCGAACTGCTGCTGGGGCAGGACCCATCCGGGGATCCCCCCAGCTGGGTGCGCCCGCAATGGCTGATCCGCTACACCAAGCGGCGCCTGCAGCAGTTCAATCCGCGCCGACGGGCCAAGCGCAACGTCGCCCATCACTACGATCTCGACGCGCAGCTCTATCGCCTGTTCCTCGATGCGGACCAGCAATATAGCTGCGCCTATTTCGAGACCCCTGACCAGACGCTCGACGACGCCCAGCTGGCGAAAAAGCGGCACCTGGCGGCCAAGCTCCTGGTCACGCCCGGCCAAAAGGTGCTCGACATCGGCTCCGGCTGGGGCGGCCTCGGCCTCTATTTGGCGGAGATGTGCGGCGCTGCGGTCACCGGCGTGACCCTGTCGGAAGAGCAGCTGGCGGCGTCCAGGGCGCGCGCCGAGGAGAAGGGGCTGAGCCCGTCGGTGCAGTTCCGGCTGCAGGACTACCGGGACATCACCGAGCGGTTCGACCGCATCGTCTCGGTGGGCATGTTCGAACATGTGGGCGTGGGTTTCTACAACACGTTCTTCCGCAAGACGGCCGACCTCCTCCGCGACGACGGCGTGTTCGTGCTGCATGCGATCGGCCGTTCCGAGGGTCCCGGCATCACCAATCCCTGGATCGCCAAGTACATTTTCCCCGGCGGCTACATCCCGGCGCTGTCGGAAGTGCTGCCGGCGATCGAGAAGGCGGGCCTGTTGGTGACCGACATCGAGGTGCTGCGGCTGCACTATGCGGAAACGCTGAAGGCGTGGCGCGAGCGGTTCCTGGCGCGGCGCGAAGAGGTCGAGCGGCTCTACGACCAGCGCTTCGTGCGGATGTGGGAATTTTATTTGGCCGCATCCGAAATGGCGTTCCGCAAACAGAACATGATGGTGTTCCAGATCCAGATGGCGAAACGCCAGGGCGTGGTGCCGATCACGCGCGACTACATCCAGCGCGAGGAGGCACGGCTGCGGGCGGTGGAAGGCGGCGCGCGGCCGCCGTTGCGACTCGCCGGCGAATAACCCCTGCCCTCGCGCCCGGCCAAACGTCGGGCGCGAGGCCTTTCCTTCGGACTTCGACGCGCCAAACGCGCGGCAATCCCAGCGTTTAGGCGCAATTGCCAGGCCCCTTGCCCGGACCTGCGAATCAGTTCCTTGTCAATTGCAAAGGTGCGCTGCCGGGCGGCGACCGTATGCCCCTGTGAACTTTCCTGATAACCGGCCGCCGCGGACGCGGCCGGCCTCGACGGGCGGTCCGCACATGCTATGTGGGTCGTCCCACGTCTGGTGACCCGATGGCCCTGTTCGACAACACTGCGCGCAAACCCGCCGCTGAGGCGCCGCTCTATCGTACCGCTCCGCACAATATCGAGGCCGAACAGGCGCTGCTCGGCGCCATTCTGGTCAACAACGAAGCGTTCTACCGGGTCTCCGATTTCCTCGAGCCGGCGCACTTCTTCGAGCCGATCCACCAGAAGCTCTACGAGACGACGGGCAGCCTGATCCGCGCCGGCAAGGTGGCGACGCCGGTGACGTTGAAGACGTTCTTGCCGAGCGACATCGACATCGCCGGGCTCACTGTGAGCCAGTACCTGGCGCGGCTCGCCGCCGAGGCCACTACCGTCATCAATGCCGAGGATTATGGCCGCACAATCTACGACCTCGCGATCCGCCGCAATCTGATCGTGATCGGCGAAGACATGGTCAACGTCGCCTATGACGCGCCGGTCGACTTCGCACCGCGCAGCCAGATCGAGGACGCGGAACGGCGGCTCTACGAGCTGGCCGAAACCGGACGCTACGACGGCGGCTTCCAGCGTTTCGCCAACGCGCTCACCAGCGCCGTCGACATGGCGGCGAAGGCGTACCAGCGCGACGGCAAGCTGTCCGGCATCGCCACCGGGCTCGAGGATCTCGACCGACAGATGGGTGGCCTGCAGCCGTCCGACCTGATCATCCTCGCCGGCCGCCCCGGCATGGGCAAAACATCGCTCGCGACCAATATCGCCTACAACATCGCCCGCGCCTGGCGCGGCGAAGTGCAGCCTGACGGGCGCATCGAGACCGTCAACGGCGGCATCGTCGGCTTCTTCTCGCTGGAAATGTCGGCGGAACAGTTGGCCACCCGCATCATCTCCGAGCAGACGGAGATCCCCTCCTACAAGATCCGCCGCGGCGAGATCAGCCCGAGCGATTTCGACACGATCGCGTCGGTGGCGCGCGAGATGGAGACGATCCCGCTCTATATCGACGAGACCGGCGGCCTCTCGATCGCGGCGCTGGCGGCGCGGGCGCGGCGGCTGAAGCGCCAGCGTGGCCTCGACGTGCTGGTGGTCGACTATCTGCAACTGTTGCAGGGTTCGAGCCGGCGTGCGGCGGAAGGCCGGGTACAGGAGATCACCGAGATCACCACCGGCCTGAAGGCGCTGGCCAAGGAACTGGCGGTGCCGATCGTGGCGCTGTCGCAGCTCTCGCGTCAGGTGGAAAGCCGTGACGACAAACGCCCGCAGCTCTCAGACCTGCGTGAATCCGGCTCGATCGAGCAGGACGCAGACGTGGTGATGTTCGTCTATCGCGAGGAGTATTACCTGAAGAACAAGGAACCGCGCCCCGGCACCGAAGAGCACATCAAGTGGCAGGCGGAAATGGACGCGGTGTTCGGGAAGGCCGAAGTCATCATCGGCAAGCAGCGCCACGGGCCGACCGGCACGGTGCAGCTGCAATTCGAGGCGAGCTACACGCGCTTCTCGAGCCTCGCTGACGATCAGCGGCTGCCCGCGCGCATGGACTGAGGCGCCTGGCGACCGCCCAAACCGATCGCTGCGCCGAGCAAGGCTCTGCGACGGACGCTGCTCAACACGGACAACCAGAGCGATGAGCCTCATTGAGGCGGCCGCCGGACGTCGCCACACCGTTCGGCCTCGTCATTCATGAGCTTGGCACCAATGCGGCGAAATACGGGGCCTTTTCGGTCGACAGCGGCCGGGTGACTCTGAAATGGACCGTCAGCGGGAACGATCCGACCCGGCTGACAATTGAGTGGGCGGAAAGCGGCGGCCCGCCGGTATCGCCACCCGAGAAGAGGGGGGTCGGCGGCGTTGATCGAGAACGGCTTGCCGCGTTCCACCGTCCGGCGCCCTTTCGCGCGCGAGGGCGTCGTCTGCACGATAGAGCTCGACCGTCCGAGGGCGCCTCATGATGGAGCAGCATGTTGATCCACCCCTCCTGCTGCAGGACACGAGGATACTGGTCGCAGAAGACGAGATCCTGATTGCGCTCGACCTCGAGGCGGCGCTGCGCGAGGCCGGCGCCGATGTCGCCGGCCCCTATGCCACGCTGGCGGCGGCGTTGAACGGCGCGGAAGATGATCAACTTTCCGCCGCGGTGCTCGACGTTCGGCTTGGTCGAGACACGACGCAGACCCTCGCCGCGCGACTCTGCGGCCGCGGCGTGCCGTTCCTGTTCTACAGCGGCCAGCTGCTGCCCGCATCGATGCGAGCGTCTCACCCTCACGCGGTGCTCCTTCCCAAGCCGATCGGGCACACCGTGCTGATCGACGCGATGGCCCGACTGATCCGCGGGTGAGAGACGGCGCCAAGGCGCGTCAGCGTCCTTGACAAGCAGCACAGTCGGCGGTGTACATCCCGGCGGGTCGCCCCAGGCCCGAGGAGCCGTCTCGCCATGGTCGCGCGCAGCATGACCAGCAGCACGCATTTCCCGCTGTCCGCCCCCGCGGCAGCGCGTTGCTGCGTCCGCGCTACGACCGGACGAGGTTGAGCGCAGCGCGTCGCGCGCCGCCGATTCATCTTTTTTCTCTCCATTTCGGAAAGGGCCGCCCCGCGGCGGCATCAGCCATGCACGAACGCTCCGCCATTCTCACCCTCTCCTGCCCGAACCGGCCGGGGATTGTCGCTGCCGTCTCGACGCTGCTGTTCGAAGCCGGGTGCAACATCCTCGACGCGCAGCAATTCGACGATACGGAAACCGGCCGCTTCTTCATGCGCGTGGTGTTCAATCGGCTCGAGGAGAGCCAGAGCCATGCAGCGATTGCCGCGGCTTTGGACGAACTCGCCAAACGCTTCGCGATGGAGTTCACGCTACGTGAACACGGGGCCAAGAAGCGCGTGATGCTGCTGGTTTCGAAGTTCGACCATTGCCTCGCCGACCTGCTCTATCGCTGGCGCATCGGCGAACTGCCGATGGAGGTCACAGCCGTGGTGTCCAACCACAGCCGCGACAGCATCGCGTCGACCGATCTCGGCGATTTGCCGTTCTACCACCTGCCTATCAAGCGCGAGACGAAGATGGAGCAGGAGGCCCAGATCTGGCAGCTCATCCAGGAGACGAAAACCGATCTGGTCGTTCTGGCGCGCTACATGCAGATCCTCTCGGACGGCCTGTCCGCCAAGCTGCTCGGGCGCTGCATCAACATCCACCATTCGTTCCTGCCCGGCTTCAAGGGCGCCAAACCCTATCACCAGGCGCATGCGCGCGGCGTGAAGCTGATCGGCGCCACCGCCCATTACGTCACGCCCGACCTCGACGAGGGACCGATCATCGAGCAGGACGTGGAGCGCATCTCTCACCGGGACACACCCGACGATTTGATCCGCAAGGGCCGCGACATCGAACGGCGCGTGCTGGCGCGGGCGGTGCTGCACCATCTCGAGGACCGCGTGGTACTGAACGGCAAGAAAACGGTCGTGTTCACCGACTGAGTCAGCAGTCCAATCTGCTAGCCAGCGCCCGGCGCGGCGCCTGCCGCATATTGCGCAGCGAATTCCGCGCTGGGCGGGATCGGCTTGATCACGTCGATCAGCACGCCGTTGGGGTCGGCGGTGATGAAATGGCGCTGCCCGAACGGCTCGTCGCGCAGCGGCACAAGTATTGGAAGGCCGGCCGCCTGGATCTTGCGGTAGAACGTGTCCGGATCCTCGACCTCGAAGTTCAGGATGACGCCGGCTGCGGGCTTGCGTGCCGGTTCCGGTACGGTCTCGTGGGCGGCATCGAGGATCGCCAGATTGACCGCCGCGTCGCCACTGAACTGCAGGTGCACATACCAATCGGCAGTGAAGAGCGGCTGAAACCCGAAATGGACCTCGTAGAAGGCCGCGGTCGCCGCAACGTCGTGCGTCATGATCACGGGGTAGTAGCTTGTCAGCTTCATGTTCGGTGGCTCCGCTGGGAATAACATGCGATCTGCCCGCACAGACTGCGTCGACCTGTCGGCAGCGTAGGATGCATGGCGGCGTGCGGACTCGTGTCCTTCGCGATCACACAGATTGAAGTACGGTCGGGGCTTGATCCGCCTGCGCCTCGGCCGCGAAGATGGCTGGCGATTCCCGCATTCTCCGGAGGCCGCCGAATGACCGTCGCTGAGGATGAGCCCAACGTCGCGGTCGCGCGCGGCCCCGACGCCAGCGAGGCCGGCGGCATCCTGACTGTCGACCTCGATGCACTCGTTTCCAATTGGCGATTCCTCGGCCAGCGGGTGATCCCGGCCGAATGCGCCGCCGTGGTCAAGGCCGACGCCTATGGCTGCGGCCTGGCGCCTGTCGTGCGCGCGCTCGCCGGTGCCGGCTGCAAAACCTTCTTCGTCGCGCACCTGGCCGAAGGCCGCGCGGTGCGGGCGGAGGCGCCGGAGGCAACGGTCTATGTGCTCAATGGGTTGCTGCCCGGTACCGCGGAACGGTTCGCCAAGGCCCGGCTGCGGCCGGTTTTGTCCAGTTTGGTGGAATTCGCCGAATGGGAGGCCTATTGCGCCGCCACCGGGTGGACCGGCGGCGCCGCCGTGCATGTCGATACCGGCATGAATCGCCTTGGAATCCGGGCGGTTGACTGCCAGGCGGTGGCGGACCGGGTGCGCGGAACCGAGGGCCTCGTCAGCCTGGTGATGAGCCATTTCGCCTGCGCGGAGACGCCGAAACACCCGCTGAACAAGCGGCAGATCAGCACATTCCACGATGTTTCGCGCTTGTTCCACGGAGTTCCGGCCTCGTTCGCGAATTCCTCCGGCATCTTCCTCGGCCACATCACCGACTACGACCTGGTCCGGCCGGGGGTGGCTCTCTACGGCGTCAACCCGACGCCGTGGCAGAGCAATCCGATGAAACCAGTCGTGACTCTGAAGGGCCGGATCCTGCAGGTGCGCGAAGTGACGAAAGGCGACACGGTCGGCTACGGCGCGACCTGGACGGCACCGGTGGATGCGCGGATCGCCGTCGTGTCGATCGGCTATGCCGACGGGCTGCCGCGCGCCGCGGCCGGCTCGGAGACCGAACCGGGCATCAATGCCATCGTCGCGGGACAGCGCTGCCCGGTGGCAGGCCGCATCTCGATGGACCTGACCGCGATCGACGTCACCGCCCTGCCGACCGACGCGGTGCGCCGCGGCGACTTTGCCACCTTCATCGGCGACGGCATCACCGTGGACGAGGTGGCGCGGCATGCCGGGACGATCGGCTACGAGATCCTGACCAGCCTGGGCCGGCGCTACCGGCGGGTTTATGTGGGCGGCTGAGCGCGGCGATTGACTTCGCGGCCCCGCTGACCTCGATTGCAGCATGGCCAAGCGCGGCGCCACCTACATCTGTCAGAATTGCGGGGCGGTCTACAATCGCTGGCAGGGCAAGTGCGATTCCTGCGGCGAGTGGAACACGATCGCCGAAGAGAACGCGGCCGCCCCGCCCCTGCCCGGACGGCCGGCACGCAAGGGCCGCGTATTCGCGCTGGAGCCTCTGACCGGCGAGACGCTCGATGCGCCCCGGCTTCCTGCCGGCATCGCCGAGTTGGACCGTGTCACCGGCGGCGGCTTCGTCAAAGGATCGGTGCTCCTGCTGGGCGGCGATCCCGGCATCGGCAAGTCGACGCTGCTGATCCAGACAGCCGCCGCCCTGGCCAATGCCGGGCACCGGGCGATCTACATCTCCGGCGAGGAAGCGGTGGCGCAGGTGCGCCTGCGCGCCGAGCGGCTGGGGCTCGCGGCCGCACCGGTCGAGCTCGCTTCGGAAACCTCCGTCGAGGACATCGTCGCCACGCTGCGGACCGGCGCCCAGCCGCGCCTGGTGATCATCGACTCGATCCAGACCATGTGGACCGATGGGATCGATTCCGCGCCCGGCACGGTGACCCAGGTCCGCGGCTCGGCGCAGGCGCTGATCCGCTACGCGAAACAATCCGGCGCCGCGGTGATCCTGGTCGGCCACGTGACCAAGGACGGGCAGATCGCCGGCCCGCGGGTCGTCGAGCACATGGTCGACGCCGTGATGTCGTTCGAGGGCGAGGGCTCGCACCAGTTCCGCATCCTGCGCGCGGTCAAGAACCGGTTCGGCCCGACCGACGAGATCGGCGTGTTCGAGATGACGGGCGGCGGCCTGCGCCAGGTCCTCAACCCGTCCGAATTGTTCCTGTCCGAACGCGACCTCGGCTCGCCCGGCACGGTCGTATTCGCCGGCATCGAGGGGACCCGGCCGCTGCTCGTGGAGATGCAGGCGCTGGTCGCCCCCTCCTCGCTCGGCACGCCACGGCGCGCCGTGGTCGGCTGGGACCAGAGCCGCCTGTCGATGGTGCTGGCGGTGCTCGAGGCCCATTGCGGGGTCAAGCTGGGCGGCTACGACGTCTATCTGAACGTGGCCGGCGGGCTGCGGATCCAGGAGCCGGCAGCTGACCTTGCGGCGGCGGCGGCCCTGGTTTCGTCGCTGGTCCATGCCTCGCTGCCGCCCGACGCGGTCTATTTCGGGGAGATCTCGCTGTCCGGGGCGGTCCGGCCGGTGGCGCAGACGCCGGCCCGGCTGAAGGAGGCGGCCAAGCTCGGGTTCGCCCGGGCAGTGATGCCGGAAATGCCGCGGGGGGACGGCGCCGCCGACAGCGGCCTCACGGTCGACGCGGTTCCGGCGCTCACCAGCCTGGTCGCGGACATCGCTGCCCGCGGCCGCCCTGCGCGTGGCGAGACCCGGCCCGTACGACAAGACGGATGACGGCGCGACGCCCGCTCGCTATACACGGCTCCAGACCGCCGATCGCGCGATTCCGGCGGCGTGGCTCTGCGCTGGTTTATCGCGGCGAAACAAGCGGTTAGCTCATGCCGATTACGCTTCTCGACATCATCCTTCTGGTTGTCATGCTGGTCTCCGCGCTGCTGGCGATGGTGCGGGGCTTCATGCGTGAAGTGCTTTCGATCGCCGCGTGGCTGACCGCGGCGCTCACAACCGTCTGGGCTTATCCGCGCTACATCGGCGTCGCGAAGCAGTATTTCAACAACGACCTGGTCGCGACGGCGGCGCTGGTCGGCGGCGTGTTCCTGGGAACGTTGATCATCGTCTCGCTGGTCACGATCAAGATCTCGGACATGGTGCTCGACAGCCGGGTCGGTGCGCTCGACCGCACGCTGGGCTTCCTGTTCGGGCTCGGTCGCGGCCTGATCATCGTGGTCGTCGCATTCCTGTTCTTCAGCTGGCTGGTGCCGGAGAAGACCCAGCCGGAATGGATCGCCCAGGCCAAGTCCCGCGTGGTGCTGCAAAGCACGGGGGAATGGCTGGTGTCCCTGTTGCCGGACGACCCGGAAACCACCATCTTGAAGAGGCTGCGACCGCAGCGTGATGAAGAGGGCGAGCAGCCGGAGCCGGAGTCGGCCCCGTCGCCGCAACAGCGTTCGGGCCTGGGCAACAGCTCCCCCGATGATCAGCCGGGTTACACGCGAGCCGAACGCGCCGGGCTGCAAAATCTGCTCGGCAGTCCGGCCGCGACAGCGCGGTGATCGAGCGAAAGCGAATAGCGATGAGCGAGATGAGCGATCTGCCCGCCGGCCTGTTCGACCCTGAGCTGGACGGCGACCGGCTGCGCGAGGAATGCGGCATTTTCGGCATCTGGAACCATCCGGACGCCGCGGCCATCACGGCGCTCGGCCTGCATGCCCTGCAGCATCGCGGCCAGGAAGCGGCCGGCATCGTCAGCTATGACGGCAAGCGGTTCCACTCCGAGCGTCGGCTCGGCCTCGTCGGCGACGCCTTCTCCCGGCGCGACGTGATCGACCGCCTGCCCGGCATGTCCGCAATCGGCCACGTGCGCTACTCGACCACCGGCGAGACGATCCTGCGCAATGTGCAGCCGCTGTTCGCCGAGGTGGATGCCGGCGGCTTCGCAATCGGCCACAACGGCAACCTGACCAACGGCCTGACGTTGCGGCGGCAGCTGGTGCGCGAAGGCGCGATCATGCAGTCGACCAGCGATACCGAGGTGATCCTGCATCTGGTCGCCCGGTCGCGGAAGCCGCGTTTCGTCGATCGCTTCATCGAAGCGCTGCGGACGATCGAGGGGGCCTATTCGCTGGTCGCCATCAGCAACAAGAAGATCATCGGCGCGCGCGATCCGCTCGGCATTCGTCCGCTGGTGCTGGGCGAACTGGACGGCTCGCCGATCCTGGCATCGGAGACCTGCGCCCTCGACATCATCGGCGCGCGCTACATCCGCGACATCGAGAACGGCGAGATCGTCGTGTGCTCGGAGGAAGGGATCGAGTCGATCAAGCCGTTCCCGCCGGTGCCGGCGCGCCCGTGCATCTTCGAGTACATCTACTTCGCCCGGCCGGACTCCATCGTCGGCGGGCGCTCCGTCTACACGATCCGCAAGAACATGGGCGTCGAACTGGCGCGCGAGGCAGCGCCGGCGGCCGACGTGGTCATTCCGGTGCCCGATTCCGGCGTGCCGGCGGCGATCGGCTTTGCGCAGGCGGCGGGCCTGCCCTTCGAGATGGGCATCATCCGCAACCACTATGTCGGCCGCACATTCATCCAGCCGACACAGACGATCCGCGAGCTTGGGGTGCGGCTGAAGCATTCGGCCAATCGCGCCGTCGTGGCCGGGAAGCGGATCGTGCTGATCGACGATTCCCTCGTGCGCGGCACCACTTCGGTGAAGATCGTGCAGATGATGCGCGAAGCGGGGGCGACCGAAGTCCACTTCCGCATCGCCAGCCCGCCCATCACGCATCCGGACTATTACGGCATCGACACGCCGGAAAAGGACAAGCTGCTCGCGGCCACGCATGATCTCGAAGGCATGCGCGCCTTCATCGGGGCGGACTCCCTCGCCTTCCTATCGGTCGAGGGGATCTATCGCGCGATGGGCGAACAGCGCCGCGATCCGGTGCGGCCGCAATTCACCGATCATTGCTTCACCGGCGAATACCCGACCCCGCTCACCGACGCGTCGGCGGAGGCCCCGCGGCCGCGGCAGCT
>Ga0182741_1002220_pt1 | contig 23151 bp, 23 predicted proteins | sample eDN5th37CBELigOP_FD_128874 | JGI IMG/M metagenome (GOLD analysis project Ga0182741, IMG submission 128874) | Enriched Organic Plus compost microbial communities from Emeryville, California, USA - eDNA 5th pass 37_C BE-Lig OP (version 2) (version 2) ... | reverse complement strand
GCGGCGATGTTGATGTGCGTCTACGGGATCAGATCCGGCGCCAACACGGTCGGCGATTTCGTCATGATCAACACCATGATGATTCAGCTGTACATTCCGCTGAACTTCATGGGCATGGTCTACCGCGAGATCAAACAGGGCGTGGTCGACATCGAGACCATGTTCAACATCATGGCGCGCGAGCCGGAGATCCAGGACGCGCCCACGGCGAAACCGCTGGTGATCGAGCGCGGCGTCGTCCGCTTCGAAGACGTGCGCTTCGCTTACGATTCCGACCGACCGATCCTGCGCGGCATCAGCTTCGAAGTGCCCGCCGGCAAGACGATCGCGATCGTCGGTCCCTCGGGCGCCGGAAAGTCGACCATCTCGCGCCTGCTGTTCCGCTTCTACGAGGCCACCGGCGGTCGCATCACCATCGACGGGCAGGACATTCGCGCGGTGACGCAGCAATCGTTGCGCGCCGCCATCGGCATGGTTCCGCAGGACACGGTGCTGTTCAACGACACGATCCGCTACAACATTCGCTACGGCCGGTGGGACGCCTCGAACGAAGAAGTCGAGGAGGCGGCCGCCCTTGCGCAGATCGACCGCTTCATCCGTGCGACGCCCAAGGGCTACGACACCGAGGTCGGCGAACGCGGCTTGAAACTGTCCGGCGGCGAGAAGCAGCGTGTCGCCATCGCCCGCACGATCCTCAAAGCGCCGCCGATCCTCGTGCTGGACGAGGCGACCTCCGCGCTCGACAGCTACACCGAGAAGGAAATCCAGGACGCGCTCGACCGCGTGTCGCGCAACCGCACCACGCTGGTGATCGCGCATCGCCTGTCGACGGTCGTCGGCGCCGACGAAATCATCGTCCTCGACAAGGGACAGATCGTCGAGCGCGGCACCCATCAAACGCTGCTCGCGGCCGACGGCCTCTATGCCGGCATGTGGAACCGTCAGCGCGAAGCGGAAGCCGCGCGCGAGCAGCTGGCGCGGGTCGCCGAGGAGGCTTCGGCGCCGAACCGGGACCCTCCCGTGCTTGACGTGCCGGAGCCCGAGCCGCGGCTCGCCGAGAGAGTCGACGTCGGCGAGTAAGGCCGCTAGAGCTTGTCGCCATCGCTCCGGCCGTGCCGCCGGAGCCCGTTTCCGTAAACGATTTACAGGCCCCGATGTCCGTCATCGATTCCATTCGCGGTCAGCTCGCCCCCGTCCACCGGGAAGGCTATCCCTTCATCGGCGGCTTCGCGCTGGCGAGCCTCGTCCTGTTCCTGCTGTGGCCGCCGCTGGGCTGGATCGGCACGGTGCTGACCGTGTGGTGCATCTATTTCTTCCGCGATCCCCCGCGCGTGACCCCGGTCCGGGAGGGCCTGATCGTCTCGCCTGCCGATGGCCGGGTGAGCATGGTCTCCAACGTGGTTCCCCCGCCGGAACTCGAAATGGGCGACCGGCCGCGGCCGCGCGTGTCGATTTTCATGAGCGTGTTCGACTGCCACGTGAACCGGGCGCCGATGAGCGGCCGCATCGATCGCATCGTCTACCGGCCCGGCAAGTTCATCAACGCCGATCTCGACAAGGCCAGCGAGGACAACGAGCGCAACGGCCTGGTGATCACCGGGCCGCGCGGCAGCATCGGCGTCGTGCAGATCGCGGGGCTGATTGCCCGGCGCATCGTCTGCTTTGTCCGGCCGGGCGAAAGCATCGGCATCGGCGAGCGTTTCGGCCTGATCCGGTTCGGCTCCCGCCTCGACATCTACTTGCCCGAGGGCACCCGGCCGCTGGTCGCCGAGGGCCAGATGGCCACCGCCGGCGAGACCGTGATCGCCGATCTCACGCTGCCGGATCCGGGCCGCACGTTCCGCATCAGCTGACGCCCAGGCGCATGGTTAACCGGCGTTAACCGGCTTCTTGCGAGCCGGTTAGCGGAAATCATCGCATTTGAGGGTTATTCGACCGGTTGAGGCAGAGGCGCGATGTTCAATCCCGGCACCGGCGACGGCAATGGCGAGACGAAGACCGGACGCGTCGCGGATCTGATGGATCGCGTCGCGCACGGCCTCGCCGCCATCGACGACATCGTCGCGGAATTGGCGGATGGCGGTGACATCGACGGGCTCGCTGCCGTTCTGGGACGCCGAGCCGGCTTGCCTGCTGCCGATGTGGCCCGCAGCCTGTCCGGTCCGCTGGCGGACGCCGCCTCGGCCTGTCGCCGCGGCCGTGTCGGCGTCAACGGATTCTCCGCCGTACTCCGTCTGCGCCGGCGGCTCGGCTGCGACGAGGGGATCAACCCTGTGGCCTCCCTGGCCGACTATGCCCGGAGCGCTGCCGCCACCGCTGATCGCGCCAGCGAACGCCTCGATTCCGCCCGTTCCGGCGCCTGACCCGGGAAGTGGCGGCCGCGCCGCCCTGGCGTTATAGTCGGCGCATGATTTTTCCGCCTTTCGAGCCCGACCGGAACGAGCCGCGGCGCCGCCGCTTTCGTCCGATCCCGTTCCGGACCCTGGTCCCCAACCTGATCACGCTTCTGGCGCTCTGCGCCGGCCTGACCTCGATCCGCCTGGCGGTGGAGGGCAAGCTGGAACTGGCCCTGGCGGCGATCGTGTTTGCCGCCGTGCTCGACGGCATCGACGGCCGGGTGGCGCGGCTGATCAAGGGAACCTCGCGCTTCGGCGCCGAGCTCGACAGCCTCGCCGACTTCGTCAATTTCGGCGTCGCCCCTGGCCTCGTCCTGTATTTCTGGGGACTGCACGACCTCAAATCGCTCGGCTGGATCGCCGCTCTCGTCTTCGCCATTTGCGCCGGCCTGCGGCTGGCACGCTTCAACGTCACGGTGGACGATCCGAACCGGCCCGCATGGGCGGCCAATTACTTCACCGGCATGCCGGCGCCGGGCGGCGCCATCGCGGTGCTGCTGCCGATCTATCTGCACTTCCTGGGCGTGCCGCAGACGGGGGCCGGCGTGGCGCTGACCTTCGTCTACACCCTGGCCATTGCCCTGCTGATGGTGTCGCGGCTGCCGGTCTTCTCCGGCAAGAAGGCCGGCGCGCGCGTGCCGCGCGAACTGGTGCTGCCCGTCTTCGTCGTGGTGGTGCTGTTCTTCGCGCTGCTGGTCAGTTACCCGTGGGAGGTCCTCACGGTCGGCACCTTGCTCTATCTTGCCAGCCTGCCGATCGGGGCCCTGAGCTATCGCCGTCTCGCCCGCGAGGCAAGCCAGGCTGTCGCCCCGGCGGCGCCGTCTCGCCCGGAGGAGACCGTCGAAGCGGAGACGACGTCTCCGGTGCCATCCGCACCCGCCGAGGCCGAGGAGCGGCCGGCGCGCCTGAACTGATCCGGAATCGGAATCTCAGGATCAGCGGCGCGGCTTTTGCGCAATCAGGCGCAACGCGTTGATTCGCCGGCTGAAGGGCTCCTCAACCGGCTTCTGAAGGCGTTCACCCTTCGCCGCAGGATGAGGCAGGCGCGTGGCGTGCGGCCTGCGCGATAGGACTTGTCAAAATCGGGTGCGGCGGTCTTGATCGACGCTGGCCTTTTCAGGGAACCGTTCATGCTCCGAGCCACCGACGTCATCGCCGCGGGTGCCGCCGACCCGTCCCGGATTGTCGACAGCGTCATTCTCGACCTCGAACGCCGACGCCGGCCGGAAGGCGCCTGCCGCGGCGTGGGTGGAACCGCCTTTGTCCTCGCATTGGCGTTACCGGTCAGCCTTCGCATGGGCGACGCGCTCGTGCTCGAGAATGGCGACCTGGTCGAGGTGGTTGCGGAGGCGGAGCCGCTGCTCGAGGTCCGCGCCGATCCTGGCCAGCTCGCCCGTCTCGCCTGGGCGCTCGGCGACCGCCACCAGCCGGTGGAGATCCGGCCAAACCGGCTGCGGGTCCAGCCCGGCCCGCAGGTGGAGGCTCTGATCGCGAAACTCGGCTTGCGGGCGATCGCGATCGAGGCGCCCTTCGATCCCGAAGGCGGCGCCTATGCCAGCGCCCCGCACGGGCATCACCACCACGGCCATGATCACCATGGCCACCATCACCATCACCACGACCACCATCACCACCATCATCACCATGATCATGGCCATCACCACCACGGCCACGATCACGCGGAGCATCACCACGACCACGGCGCGTGCGGCTGCGGCCAGGCCGGCCCGGCGTCGGAGGATGCCCGATAATCGCACGAGACGGCGCGGCCGAGCGCCTGCTGGGTCTGACCCAGCCTTGCCGCGCGAACCGGTTGCTGATAGCGGAAAAGAGCCGCATGCGCGGCTAGGCTAGAAGACCCGGATACGGGCGTCGTCGCCGAAGAGGGAGAAACAAATGACCATTGCCCGCCGCACATTCTTGTCGCTGGCTGGGGCGGCCGTGGCCGCACCGGCGGTGTCCCGCGTTGCCTGGGGCCAGACGCCTCAGGTCACGCTGAAGATGCACCACTTCCTGCCGCCGGTGTCCAACGCGCACGCCAAGGTGCTGGCGCCCTGGGCTAAGAAGGTCGAAACGGAATCGGGCGGGCGCATCAAGATCGACATCTTCCCGGCGATGCAACTGGGCGGCACGCCGCCGCAGCTTTACGATCAGGCGCGCGACGGCGTGGCGGACATCATCTGGACGCTGCCGGGCAGCACCCCGGGCCGGTTCCCCGCGATCGAAGTGTTCGAGCTGCCGTTCGTCGCCGCCAAGCGGGCCACCGTCAACGCCAAGGCGGTGCAGGACTTCGCCGCCACCCACGCAAAGGACGACTTCAACGACGTCCATCCGATTTGCGTCTGGGCCCATGATCACGGCCTCATTCACGCCAGCCGTCAGGTCAAGACGATGGACGACCTGAAGGGCCTGAAGCTGCGTTCGCCGACGCGGCTGGCCGGCGAGGCGCTGAAGGCGCTGGGCGCGAACGGCATCCCGATGCCCATTCCGCAGGTGCCCGAGGCTCTGGCGCAGCGCGTCATCGACGGCTGCGTCATTCCGTGGGAGGTGGTGCCGGCGGTGAAGGTGCACGAGCTGGTCAAGTACCACACCGAGATTCCCGGCTCGCCGACGCTCTACACCGCGACCTTCATCCTCGCGATGAACAAGCCGAAATACGAGTCGTTGCCGGACGACCTGCGCAAGATCCTCGACGCCAATTCCGGCCAGGTCTTCGCCGCGATGGCGGGAGCCATGTGGGACGAGCAGGCGAACGTGGTCGCCGAGCTGGTCAAGAAGCGCGGCAACACGGTCGGCGCGATCACCGAGGAGGAGGCCGCGCGCTGGCGCAAGGCGACCGAGCCTGTGATCGAGGCCTGGAAGGCCCAGGTCAAGGAGCGCGGGCTGGACGGCGACAAGCTGGTCGAGGCCGCGCGCGAATTGATCGCGAAGTACGAGAAGGCCTGACCGGTCCGATGACGCAGGCGGGGGAGGGGGAACGCGAGGCGGTGGTGACGGGGCGCCTCGCCGCCTGGACCCGGCCCCTCGCCATTGCCGGCGGCTTCCTCATGCTCGCCGCAGCACTCATGGTGGTGGTCAGCGTCGTCCAGCGCTGGCTCACCAACTTTTCCGTCCCCGGCGACATCGAGCTGGTTCAGATCGCCACGGCCATTTCGGTCTTTGCCTTCCTGCCGCTGTGCCAGGCGCAGCGCGGCAACATCATGGTCGACACTTTCACCAACTGGATGCCGCGCCGGCTGCGCGACGCGATCGATGCGCTGTGGGACCTCGTCTATGCGGTCGCCACCGGGGTGATCGCATGGCGTCTTGCGGTCGGCGCCTGGGAGACCGTCCGCAGCCACACCGTGTCGATGCAGCTCGGCCTGCCGATCGGCTGGGTTATCGCCGCCTGTGCAATCATGGCCGCATTGCTGGCGTTCGTTGCCGTCGGCACCGCGGTGCAGATGCTGCGGGGCCGGGCGTGAACGCCGCGCTCGCGGCCGCCGTCGCCTTCGCGGCGATGCTCGGCCTGATCGCCCTGCGTATGCCGGTCGGGCTCGCGATGCTCGTCACCGGCAGCGTCGGCTACATCCACCTGGCGGGCCTGCCGGCCTTCCTCAACTACATGAAGTCGACGCCGTACTATCTGTTCTCCAACTACACCCTGTCGGTGATCCCGCTCTTCATCCTGATGGGGGCGTTGGCGGAGCGTTCGGGCCTCTCGACCGCGCTGTTCCGTGCCGCTGCGGGCCTCGTCGGCCACCGCCGCGGCGGCATGGCCATGGCGGTGATCGGCGCCTGCACCCTGTTCGGCGCCATCTGCGGCTCGTCGGTGGCCACCACGGCGACCTTCTCCCGCGCCGCTTTGCCGGAGCTGCGGCGCTACCGCTACCAGGACGCCCTGGCGACCGGCACGGTCGCGGTCGGCGGCACGCTCGGCATTCTCGTCCCGCCGTCGGTGATCCTGGTCGTCTACGCGATCACCACCGAGCAGAACATCGCCAAGCTGTTCCAGGCGGCATTCATTCCCGGCCTGCTCGCGGCCCTGTTCTATTGCATCGTCATCGCCGTGGTGGTGCGCCGCAATCCGCAGGCGGGTCCGGCCCACGCCGCCGTGCCGATGCGCGAGCGCTGGCGCGCCCTGGCGGCGATCTGGCCGGCTCTGATCATCGCCGTCGTGGTCGTGGGCGGCATCTACGGCGGCGTGTTCACCCCGACGGAGGGAGCGGCCGTGGGCGCGATCGCGATGCTGGTCACGGCCCTGCTGCAGCGGGCGCTCGACTGGGCCGGCCTGCGCCAGGCGCTGGTCCAGACCGCTGACACGTCGGCCATGATCTTCGCCATTCTGCTCGGCGCCGAGGTGTTCGATTCCTTCCTCGGCTTGTCCCAGCTCCCGGCGCGCGCCGCCGAAATGGTGGCCGAGGCCGGCCTGCCGCCCTATGGCGTCATCGCCCTGCTGCTCGTCTTCTACATCCTGCTCGGCGCCGTGATGGATGAGCTGGCCATGATCCTGCTGACCCTGCCGGTCTTTTTCCCGATCGTGGCTGCGCTCGATCTGGGCATGTTCCCGGACGAGGTCGCGATCTGGTTCGGCATCCTCGTCTTGATCGTCGTCGGCATCGGCCTGACGGCGCCGCCGATCGGGCTCAACGTGTTCGTCGTTTCGTCGATCGCGCGCGACGTGCCGATCGTCACGACCTATCGCGGCGTCCTGCCGTTCCTGTTGGCCGATATCATCCGCCTGGCTTTGGTGGTTTTGTTCCCGGGCTTGTCGCTCGTGGTCGTCCGCCTGCTCAATTGATGGGGCAGGGCATCTGCGATGGGGCAAGCCATGCCGAATGTCAGCGAAGCCGAACGGCGCGTCCGGGCCTCCTTCGCCCGCCAGCAGTTGATGGCGACTCTCGGCGCGTTCATCGCGGCCGTCAGGCCGGGAGAGGTCGAGATCGAGCTGCCGTTCTCCGAGGCGCTCACCCAGCAGCACGGCTTCGTCCATGCGGGCGCTGTGGCCGCGATCGCCGACAGCGCCTGCGGCTATGCCGCGCTTTCGCTGATGCCGGAAAACGCGGCGGTGCTGACGACCGAGTTCAAGATCAACCTGATGGCGCCGGCGGCGGGGGACCGGTTCCGCGTCTGCGGGCGCGTCGTGCGCCCGGGCCGCAAGCTGCACGTCTGCCTCGGCGAGGTCTTCGCCGAGCGTGGCGACACGCGCAAGCAGATCGCGCTGATGACCGCCTCCATGATGGTGGTGGAAACCGAAACGGGCCTGCGCGATTGATCTCGAAGACGCAACATTGCCTGCGGCCGCAGCGCCGCAGCCATGTCCCATGCCCGCTTGAGCCTGCCGCCAGGGGAGTCTAGGAACAGCCAATGGGTCGGCTGAAGGACAAGATCGTTCTGATCACGGGCGCCGCGGGCGCCATCGGTTCCGCCGTCGCGGAGGCGGTGGTGAAGGCCGGCGGCCTGGCCATTGCCACGGACCTGCCCGGCCGGACCGGCATCGACCATGCCCTCGATGTCACCAGCGAGGCCGATTGGCTACGCGTCGTCGCCGCCATCGAGGCGCGCGTGCCGCGTCTCGACGGCCTCGTCAATGCGGCCGGCATCGCCGTCCTCGGCACGATTGAAGACACCGACTACGAGACCTGGCGCCGCGTTCAGGCGGTCAATCTCGACGGCACGTTCCTCGGCTGCAAGCACGCCATGGGCCTGCTCAAACGCGGCGGCGGCAGCATCGTCAATCTCTCGTCGATCTCCGGCATCGTGGGCGGGCACAATCTCGCCGCCTACAACGCCTCGAAGGGCGGGGTCCGGCTGCTCACCAAGTCGATCGCGCTGCATGGTGCGCGCCTCGATCCCAAGGTGCGCTGCAACTCCGTCCATCCCGCCTTTCTCGAAGGACCGATGATCGACGGCATCGCCGCCCAGACCGGCCATCCCGACGGCGCACGGGCACGCATGACCCGCGACATCCCGCTCGGCCGGCTCGGCACCGCTGCCGAGATCGCCGACCTCTGCGTCTATCTGCTGTCCGACGAATCGCGTTTCGTCACCGGCGCCGAATTCGTCATCGACGGCGGTCTCACCGCCCGCTGATCCCGCCTTCCTTCGTTCCGTCTCGACTGGAGCCTGCCATGATCAAGATGCTCGACGCCCAGAATTTGACCGCCTTCGTCACCGGCGCCACCGCCGGGTTCGGCGCCGCGCTTTGCCGCCGCTTCGTCGAGGCGGGCGCGAAGGTCGTCGCCACCGGGCGCCGCGCGGACCGGCTGCAGGCCCTGCAGAAGGAACTCGGCGCCGCCTGCCACGTGCTCAAACTCGACGTCCGCGACCGCAAGGCGGTCGACGCCGCGGTGGCGGGTCTGCCGGACGGGTTCCGCAACATCAATGTCGTGGTCGCCAATGCCGGCCTTGCGCTCGGCCTCGAACCCGCTCACCAGGCCAAGATCGAAGACTGGGAGACGATGGTCGCCACCAACATCAACGGCCTGCTCTATACGGTGCGGGCGCTGCTGCCCGGCATGGTCGAACGCGACGAAGGGCACGTCGTCCTGCTCGGCTCCGTCGCCGGCGACTATCCGTATCCGGGCGGCAACGTCTACGGCGCGACCAAGGCCTTCGTGAAGCAGTTCGCGCTGAACCTGCGCGCCGACCTGCTCGGTGCCAATGTCCGTGTCACCAACATCGAGCCGGGCATGGCCGAGACGGAGTTCTCCACCGTGCGTTTCAGCGGCGACGAGAAGCGCGCCGGCACCGTCTACCGCGGCATGACGCCGATGAGTGCGGAAGACATCGCCGAGTGCATCGTCTGGACCTGCATGCTGCCGCGCCATCTCAACATCAACCGCATGCAGATGATGCCGGTGATGCAGGCTTTCAGCCCGTTCGCGGTGAAGCGCGACGCGGCCTCCTGATCGCCCTCAGGGCAGCGGGTGACCCGGCATCAGCGTGTACGGGTGTTCCCAGTTGGGGAGCGCCCGAATGCGCTCGAGCCAGGCGGCGATCGCCGGATAATCGACGGCGAAGTCGAACCCATGCTCCTCGACCGGATAATAGAGATAGCCGCACAATGACAGGTCGGCGATGGTCGGCCTGTCGCCGACAATGAAGGGCTGTCCCGCAAGGTGCTTGTCGACGACCGCGAGACTTGTGGTGATGCGCGACTTCAGAAAGGTCAGCACCGCCGGGTCGCCGCTCTTCATCAGCCCGGACATGAACCGGTAGGTCGCGAAATAGCTGGTGAATTTGTGGTTGTCGTACAGCAGCCAGCGCAGGACTTCGTAGCGTTCATTCTCGTTGCGCGGCCCGAACTGCCCTGATTTTTCGGACAGATAGGTCAGGATTGCGCCGGACTGGCTGAAGTGCCGGCCATCGTGCACGAGAACCGGAACCTCGCCCATTTCGTTCAATGCCTCGCGCCATTCCGGCGTCCGGGTCTGTGTCTTGACGAAATAGTCGACGAAGACCGGCTCCCAGTCGGCACCGATGAGATTGAGCATCAGTGCCGCCTTGTAGGAATTGCCGGATTGCGCGAAGCAGTGCAGCTGGTAGGTGGCCATGGAATCCGTCTGGGCTGATCGAGGCGGGTCACAGAGCCTAGCACCCACGGGGTTCGCAGCGGAAGCCGCGCATGACGTCGGCCGCCGGCCTCGGTGATGGGCTGCGCCAGGATCCACAGGGTCAGGGCGGTGTAGCCGATCATCGGCACGACCATCGGATACTGGCTGCGCGTGGCCAGCCGCTCATCCTCGAACAACCGCTGCGCCGTGTCGTGCGCGAGCCACAGCGCAATGATGTGCCCGATCACGACTGCGATAACGGCCACGGACCACATGGTGCGCGCGTCGATGACGCTGATGTCGACCCGATAGAGCGTCGTCCCGAACAGGTCCCAGCCAAAACCGAACGGGTCGGAGGCGAGGGGGATCGCAAACTGCCCGGCAATCAGCAGCAGCGAGATGTAGTGGGCCAGATGATAGGCGATCGCGATCGGCACCAGCGACGGCACGAACCAGCCGCAGAGCGCCGCCAGCGTCGGCGCCTGCCGGCCGGCGCCGATGATCGTCTCGCGCATCGCCGCCGCGGCGAGGACGAACAGGGCGCCGAGTGCCGCCGGCCCGGCGATGAGAAGGGCGGACCCGAGCAGGCGGTAAGACCCCGACGCAATCGCGCCCGTGCCATCCGCCAGCAATGCCGTCGCGAAGCTGGCCCAAAGCGGCGTCTCCAGCAGCCCGTCCACAGTGACCGTGGCCAGCGTCAGCACCGCGAAAGCCGCCAGCGAGGGCGATAGCGGCGCCGCCGCGCGCAGGCCGAAGGCGGGCGGGCGCAAGGCGACCTGCCGGCGCTGACAACGCCGATCGAACCGCAGCGGGGCGAACCGGCCGAGCAGACCGAATGCCAGCGAGAAAGCCTCGCCGTTGCGCAGCCAGGCCTTCCGGCCGAACACGGCGAAGCCGGCCAAGGTGATGAGCGAATAGAGCGCAGCCGCCAGCGCCAGCACACGAGGCTGATCGCGGTCGGGCGCTAGCAGTTCGAGCCAAGCGAAGGCGAGGAACAAGAGGCAGGCCGGCCAGGCGCCGAGCCGTTCCGGATATTGCAGCCTCAGCGGTAGGCGCCGGCCCGTCACGCGGCCCCATCCCGCCTCTGCCCAGGCGAACAGGGCGGTCCACGGATTGATGATGGGCCACACATTGCCGACGAAGGCCGATGCGAGTCCGAGCCCAACCCACCACAGCACCCAGATCGCCACCGGCGCGATGTTCTTGAACGGGCTCTGATGGCCCAACAGACCCGCGCTCAGCACCAGCGCCAGCGCGGCCGCGGCGATCACCTGCATCGCGACAACAGCGCTTCGCGGCAGCGTCCCGATGGCGATCGCCCGGTCGAGTTTGCCCCGTCGCGTCGCTGGCCTGCGTCCGGGCAGCGCGACGATGGCGAACGAAAGGCTCACCGCCAATGCGGCGCCGAGCAGATAGAACGACAGCGGCAGCGGCAGGTCGTAGCGTTGGCCGAAGCCGTGCGCGTCCGCCAGGTTGGCGCAGGCGAGGAGGGCAATGCCGCCGCCCGCGAACCGCAGGACGCGATGCGCTGCCAATCTCACCGCGGATGCACCTCGAGATGGCCGAGCGTGCGGTGGCGCCCGCCGGGCTGATGCAGTTCGATGGCGAAGCGCCCGGTTGCGTGCGCCGGGAACGTCATCGTCGCCGGCCGGCCGGGCGCGACCGCGGCTTCGAGGTCGTAGCCGTGCAGATGCACCACCGCTTCGCGATCGGTGCTCCAGTGCAGCGTGACGCGGTCGCCGACCGTTACGCGCAGTGCGTGAGCCTGGCCCGCGACCAGGCGGCCATTCTCAATCTGAAGGGTAAAGCGCGGCTGCTCCTGCGCCGCGCTTCGCGCGCCGGCCAGCACCAGAAGACCTAGCAACAAAGTTGCGATCAGCGACCACCGCATCGCACCACCGATGCGCGGCAGGCGGCCCGCATGGCCGACCTTTCCGCCGGCGCCGGAAGGATTATACTCGACCTGCGCACCAAAGCGGGCACAAGGTGGCTTTGAGCAAACGCCGTCCGGTTCGAGGACCGAGACCGCAGCCCGCGCGTGGCATCATTTCTGCTCGACCGCGGCTTTTGGCGCAGTGCGCCCGCGGCCTCGTTTGCAACGATCGATAGCGAAGGAGTTTGCCATGAAGCGCGTCGTCGTCGCGGCGGCCTTCGCCGCCATCGCATGCGCCTCGCCCGCTCATGCGGAGATACTCGCCCCGGTCAATTTCGAGAGCAAATCCGAGGAAGCGCTGAAGACGTTCAAGCATCCCGTGCCCGGACAATTGCGCCAGGAAGGGGTGGCCGTCATCGATCTGGATCCGCAATCGCCGAATCTCGGCAAGGTTCTTGAAACGCTTGCTCTGCCGCCGGATCTTGTCGCCCACCACATCTTCTACAACCGCGATGCCTCGAAGGCCTATGTCACCGCGCTCGGCAAGAGCGCGCTGCGCGTGATCGACATGAGCAAGCGGCCGCTCACCGCAAAGATCGTCGCGGTGCCGGACTGCAACGTCGGCGAGGACGTGGTGTTTTCCGCCGACAACAAGCGCTGGTTTCTCACCTGCATGGGCTCCGCCAACATGATCGTGGGCGACGCGCAGACGGATAAGCCGACCAAGACCGTGTCGCTGCCGGTGAACTATCCGCACGGAATCGCCATTCATGACGGCATCGATCGCGTGCTCGTGACCAGCACGGTTCGTCCTACCGATCTCGGCGATCCGGGCGACACGATCACCGTGATCGAAGCCTCGTCAGGCAAGGTTCTCTCGACCCATCGCATGTCGGACAAGCCCGCGCCGGCGGGCGTCGCTCCGGTCGAGATCCTGTTCGTTCCGAATGCGGAGCCGCCGGTCGCCTATATCACCAACATGCTCGGCGGCACGTTGTGGACCGCGACCTGGGATCCGGACAAGAAGGACTTCGTTGTGGCGGAGGCGTTCGACTTCGCGGCGACCAAGACTGGCATTCCGCTCGAACTCTATTTCGATGACGACGCAGACCGCCTCTTCGTCACGACGGCGAAGCCCGGCCACCTGCACGTGTTCGACATCAAGCGTGATCCGGCCAAGCCGGAACTGGTGAAGTCAATCGCAACGGCCGAAGGCGCCCACCACGTCGCCTTCACCAAGGGCGGGCGGCTCGCTTTCGTGCAGAACTCGCTGCTCAACCTGCCGGGCATGAGCGACGGTTCGATCACGGTGGTCGATCTCGCCGATGCCAAGGTGATCGCCACGGTTGATTCCCTGAAGGACCAGGGCTTCAACCCCAACAGCATCGTGCTGCTTCCCCAATGGAACCACCCGGCCGGCCACTGAAGCGGGCCGGATCGCGTCAGCGCGACAGCGTGACCGCTGCCCCGGACGTCGCCGTGCCGTCGAACCGGCCACCGGCGCCGGGGTGGAGTTGCGCCAGCACCTCGCCCCGGTGATTGCGGATCGCCAGCTGATCCTGTTCGAACGTCCATTGCCGGCTGGTGTAGAAGTCGCCCGGGCATCCGCCTTCCGGTGCGATGGTCCCTTTCGGCTGGGCCGGGTCGCCTGCGAAGGTCATGCCGCAGCGTGCGCCGCTGGTGGGCTCGCTGAGAATCCAGCGGCCCGCCATCGGCACCGGCGGCGAGGTCACCGGTGCCGCCGCGCCGGGCTGCGTCGTGCTGGTCGCGCCGCCGGCGCAGCCGGCAAGGACGACGCCGAGACAAGCGATCGTCAGGCCACGGGCAAGGGACGTCCACGGCATGATTGCCCTCTTCATCGCATGGTCGGAATGACGAACTCGGCGCCTTCCTTGATGCCCGAAGGCCAGCGTGAGGTGACGGTCTTGGTCTTGGTGTAGAACCGGATCGAGTCGGGACCGTGCTGATTGAGATCGCCGAAGCCCGAACGCTTCCAGCCGCCGAACGTGTGATAGGCGAGCGGCACCGGAATCGGCACGTTGACCCCGACCATGCCGACATTGACGCGGGTGGTGAAATCCCGCGCCGTGTCGCCGTCGCGGGTGAAGATGGCGACGCCGTTGCCGTATTCGTGCTCGGACGGCAGTGCGACCGCCTCCTCGTAGTCCTTCGCCCGCACCACCGAGAGGACCGGTCCGAAGATCTCCTCCTTGTAGATGCGCATCGACGGAGTCACGTGGTCGAACAGGCAGCCGCCCATGAAGAAGCCGTTCTCGTAGCCCTGCAGCTTGAAGCCGCGCCCGTCGACCACCAGCTTGGCGCCTTCCTTCACCCCGAGGTCGACATAGGAGCGGACCTTCTCGAGATGAGCGCGGGTGACGAGCGGTCCGAAATCCGCCTGCGGATCGGTCGAGATGCCGACCTTCAGCCCTTCGACACGCGGCACCAGCTTCTCCATCAGCGCGTCGGCGGTCTTCTGCCCGACCGGCACCGCCACCGACACGGCCATGCAGCGCTCGCCGGCCGAGCCGTAGCCGGCGCCGATCAGCGCATCGACGGCCTGATCGAGATCGGCATCCGGCATCACGATCATGTGGTTCTTCGCGCCGCCGAAGCACTGCACCCGCTTTCCGTTCGCCGAGGCCGTTGCGTAGATATATTCGGCGATCGACGAGGAGCCGACGAAGCCGACGGCCTTGACGCGCGGATCGGTGAGGATCGTGTCGACGGCCTCCTTGTCGCCGTTGACGACGTTGAGCACCCCCGCGGGCAGCCCCGCCTCGATCAGCAGCTCGGCCAGCCGCATTGGCACAGACGGATCGCGCTCCGACGGTTTCAGAATGAAGGCGTTGCCGCAGGCGATCGCCGGCGCGAATTTCCACATCGGGATCATCGCCGGGAAGTTGAACGGCGTGATTCCGGCGACGACGCCGAGCGGCTGCCGCATCGAATAAAGATCGATCCTCGGGCCGGCCCCCTCCGAATATTCTCCCTTCAGCAAGTGTGGAATGCCGCAGGCGAATTCCACCACTTCGAGGCCGCGCTGGATGTCGCCGCGGGCGTCGGCGACGGTCTTGCCGTGCTCGCTGGCGAGCAGCGTGGCGAGGCTGTCGTATTCGCGCTGGACGAGGTCCAGGAACTTGAACAGCACGCGGGCGCGGCGCTGCGGGTTTGTCGCCGCCCAGGCTGGCTGCGCCGCCTCCGCCACTGCGATCGCGTGCTCGACCTCCGCGTGCTTGGCCAGGGCCACCCGGGCCTGAACCTCGCCGGTGCTCGGATTGAACACGTCGGCGAACCGGCCGGATCGGCCTTCGACCGCCTTGCCTCCGACGAAATGGCCGATCTCTCTCATGGCGGGTCTCCCTGTGAACGCGTCTTGTTGTGGCGGTTAACGCCCGATGAAGCCAAACGGGATAGCGCGGCTGGCGGCATCACGAAAGCATCTACGGGGAGAATGGCCGATATTGCAGCGCCTTCTGCTTGCGCCACCCGCAAGTGGCGAGATTTTACCTTTACTCGTCCTTAAGTGCGACCCGCTATTGTCCCCGTATCGAGCCCGGGTTCACGGGTCCCGTTCGCATTGTTGGCGTCGCGGAGTCACCATGGATATCGCAACTACTCTCGGCTTGATTGCCGGAGCCATTGTTCTGGGTGCGCTCATCCTGATGGGTGGCGACCTCGGCATGTTCCTCGACTATCACGCCTTCATCGTGATCTTCGGCGGCTCCTTCGCTGCGACCCTGATCCGGTTCCCGCTGACGTCGATCTTCCACGGCATGCCGCTCGGCGCCCGGTTCGCCTTCACCATGCGCCGCACCACCCAGCGGGAGCTGGTCGACCAGATCGCCAGCCTGGCCGAGATCGCGCGCAAGCAGGGACCGATCGGCCTCGAGAAGGTCGAGGTCGAGGATCCGTTCCTGGCCAAGGGCGTTCGTTTCGTCGCCGACGGCTATGACAGCGACTTCATCCGCGACAACCTCGAGCGCGATCGCGACAACTTCCTCACCCATCTCGACGAGGGCCAGAAGATCTACCGCGCCATCGGCGACTGCGCGCCTGCCTTCGGCATGGTCGGAACGCTGATCGGCATGGTGCAGATGTTTGCCAACATGACCGACCCGTCGAAGCTCGGGCCGTTCATGGCCGTCGCGTTGTTGGCCACCTTCTACGGCGCCACCGTCGCCAACCTGCTGTGCCTGCCGATCGCCGACAAGCTGCATCTCAAGCTGGTCGACGAGGAGATCAACCGCACGCTGATCATCGACGGCATCCTGATGATCCGCGACTCCAAGAGTCCGGCGCTGGTCCGCGAGATGCTGCTGGCCTACCTCCCCGAGAAGCACCGCTACGAAGAAATGGAGACCGCGCCGGCCTGACGGCCGTGATGCGGGGAGTTCCAGGACGGAACGACAATGGCAAAACGCAGGCAGGCTCACCACGGCGGTCACGGCTGGTTCGTGACCTTCGCCGACCTCATGGCGCTTCTGGTCAGCTTCTTCGTCATGCTGGTGGCCTTTTCCACCACCGACCAGCAGAAGCTGCAGATCGTCGCCGGTTCGATGCGGGACGCCTTCGGCGTTCAGAAGGACAATCGTTTCACCGGCATCATCGAGGTCGACGGCCTGCCGACCCGGCCGCGGCTGAAGAACACCGCGCACATCCCGCCGGACGAAGCTTCGCATACGCCGACGCCCGACGAGCATGACCGCCGCCGCGACTACGGGGCGCGCTGGCCCGAGGACCGGGCCTTCGCCATGGCGGCCGCATCGCTGCGCCAGGCTCTGCAGGAAATGCCGGATCTCACCGAACTGTCGCGCCACATCATCGTCGAGGAGACGAAGCAGGGGCTCAACATCGAAATCGTCGATCAGGATGGTCGCTCGATGTTTCCCGAAGGCAGCAAGGAACCGTTCGAGCGCACCCGCAAGCTGATTCAGGCCATCGCCAAGCCGCTGCAGGCGGTGCCTTACCGGATCTCCATCACTGGCCACACGGCCGCGACGCGTCAGCCCTTGCGGGCGGAATACGGGATGTGGGAGCTCTCCGCCGATCGCGCCAATGTCGTGCGCCGGATCCTGGAAGAGGACGGCGTTCCCGCCGGTCATTTCTTCATGGTCGGCGGCAAGGCCGACACGCAGCCGTTGTTTCCGGACGATCCCTACATCGCCGCGAACCGCCGCGTGACCATCACGCTGATGCGTGAAGAGCCGCCGGTGCCGATCGGCTTGAGGCCGTGACCTTCAGGAAAAGCACCCGGGTGGGTGGATAGCGCCCGGGTGAGGCCCTTGCCGCGCCGCCCCGCCAGCGCCATTTGCGCATGCCAGCAATGTGCATTGCGGCAGGCTGGCATCCGGCCCTGGTGCTATAAGCCGCGGCCCTGCGCCCTCGCGGTGCAGCATACGGACGTGGACCCATGTCACACACCGCTTCCGTTTCCGAAGGGAACGGAGTGCTGGCGCAGCCGAATGGCGATGGTCATTCCAGCGCCGGATTTTGGGCGCTCACCCTCGGGAGCATTGGCGTCGTATATGGCGACATCGGCACGTCGCCTCTCTACGCTTTCCGGGAAGCCCTGTCCGCCGCCGGGGGCGTGTCGGGGCCAGGTGCACGTGAGACCGTCCTCGGTGTCCTGTCGCTGATCCTCTGGGCGCTGATCCTCATCGTCACGTGCAAATACGTCCTCGTTCTCCTGCGCGCCGACAACAAGGGGGAGGGCGGAACGCTCGCGCTGATGGCGTTGGCGCGCAAGACGACGGGACCCGGCACCAGCGTCCTGGTTCTGGGCATCGTCGGCGCGGCCCTGTTCTACGGCGATGCCATCATCACGCCGGCCATTTCGGTGCTCTCCGCCATGGAGGGCCTGGAACTCGCCGCGCCGGCCGTCGAACCCTATGTGGTGCCGCTGACGATCGTCATCCTGGTGGCGCTGTTCGCCGTCCAGTCGCGCGGCACCGGCAGGGTGGCGGCGTTCTTCGGCCCGATCACCACGCTCTGGTTCGGTGTCATGGGTCTTGGCGGCCTCCTTCACGTCGCTGACGACCCGGGCGTTCTGCTCGCGTTCAATCCGCTTCTTGCCGCCGGATTCCTGCTCGGCCACGGCACGATCGGCCTGGTCGCTTTGGGCGCCGTGTTTCTGGCGGTGACCGGCGCCGAGGCACTTTATGCCGATCTCGGCCATTTCGGCCGTCGGCCGATCCAGTTGGCGTGGCTTGCCCTCGTCCTGCCGGCCTTGGCGCTGAACTATCTCGGCCAGGGCGCGCTCGTCCTGGCGCATCCGGGCGCCGGCGCGAACCCGTTCTTCCGCCTCTATCCGGACTGGAGCCTGCTGCCGATGGTGGTCCTGGCCACGGCCGCGACCGTGATTGCCAGTCAGGCGGTCATCACCGGCGCCTATTCGCTGAGCCGCCAGGCGATCCAGCTTGGCCTGTTGCCGCGCCTCCAGATCACCCACACGTCCGAGGTGCATGCCGGCCAGATCTACATGCCCAAAATCAATTGGCTGCTGCTCGCGGGCGTTCTCCTGCTGGTCGCCTCGTTCCGCTCCTCCAGTAATCTGGCATCGGCCTACGGCATCGCGGTGACCGGGACGATGGTGGTCACCGCGATGATGGCCTTTGTCGTTGTCTGGAGAGTGTGGAAGTGGTCGGCCTGGACCGCGGCGCTGCTGATCGCACCGTTCCTACTCATCGATCTCGTCTTTCTCGCCGCCAATTTGCTCAAGCTGTTTGACGGAGGCTGGGTACCGCTCGCCGTCGGCGGCGCGATGATGCTGGTGATGCTCACCTGGCGGCGCGGTTCGCGGCTGCTGTTCGAGAAGACGCGCCGGCTGGAGACGCCGCTGCGGTCGCTCCTGGCGACGCTGGAACGCAGCCCGCCGCAGCGCGTCCCGGGCATGGCCGTTTTCCTCACCAGCGATCCGGACAGCGCGCCGACCGCGCTGCTGCATAGTCTCAAACACTACAAGGTGTTGCACGAGAAGAACGTCATTCTCACCGTCGAGATGGCCCCGACGCCGCGCGTTCCCGTCGCCGATCGCGTCCGGATCGAACCGCTGGGTGAGACGTTCTCGCGTGTCCTGCTGCGCTTCGGCTTCATGGAGACGCCGAACGTGCCGCACGGTCTGGCCGTCGCGCGGAAGCAGGGCTGGACCTTCGACATCATGGCGGCGTCGTTCTTCCTATCGCGGCGCGCGCTCAAGCCGTCGGCGGACTCGGCGATGCCCCGATGGCAGAATCGCCTGTTCATCGCGCTCGCCCGTTCGGCGAGCGACGCGACCCACTTCTTTCACATTCCGACCGGCCGCGTGGTCGAGATCGGCACCCAGGTGGCGATCTGAACGGCGCACGGGCGGGATGGCGGGCTGGCGTGCTATCGTCCGGCCAGCTTTTGCAAGGAGCATTGGAAATGAACGGCAACGATTCGGCGCGCGGCCCGGTCCAGGACCTTTCGCCCGAGGAGGTGGCCCGCGGCCTCACCGAGGGCAGCATGCTGCTCGTCGACGTGCGCGAGCCGAACGAGACGGCGCAGGAATCTTTCCCGGAAGCGGCTCTGCTGCCGCTGTCGTCTTTCGATCCCGCCGCCATTCCCGATCCTGCGGGCCGCCGCGTCGTCTTTGCCTGCCGATCGGGGAAGCGCTCCTTCACCGCGGCGATGATGGCGCAGGCGGCGGGCTTGCCCTACGACGCCCATCTGGCTGGCGGCATCCTCGCCTGGAAGGCGGCCGGCTTGCCGACGCAGGCGGGCTGACCCGCGGGGCTTTCGGCGGAGCGAGCAAACGAAAAACCCCGGGCCGAAGCCCGGGGTTTGCCGTCGCCGAAACTGCGTCGACGATCAGTAGCGAGCCGCCACCGGCGCCGGGGCACCGAAGCGATAGTTCACGCCGAACTTGACCGTGTGCAGGTCGGCATTGTCCGAATCGAGGCCGACAGCGAAGTCATCGGTCTCGAAGCTGTAGTACTGGTACTCGATCTTCGCCGACCAGTTGTCCCAGAAGGCGTATTCGAGACCGGCACCCAGCGTCCAGCCGGTCGACGTGTCGTCGACGGTGTAGGTACCCGCCGGGATCGGGCCGAACGGGGCAATGAGCGTCACCGAAGCCGACGTATCGGCGAAGGCGATACCGCCCTTGGCGTAGAGCAGGGCGTTGTCGAACGCGACGCCGACGCGACCGGTGATCGACGCCAGCCAGTCGAGGCTCGCCGAATAGCCGTTGCCGAGGCCGTCCGAGCCGCTCTCGCTGATGTCGGTCCACGAGATGTCACCCTCGATGCCCAACACCCACTGACCGATCTGGTAGTTGAAGCCGGTCTGCAGGCCGCCGAGGAATCCGTCGAGGTCGGCGCTGCCCACACCCGTGTTGAAGTCGGTGAAGCCCCAGCCCAGATGGCCGCCGACGTAGAAGCCCGTCCAGCTGAACGGAGCCGCATAGGCGGCCGGCGCCGGGGCCTTGTAGGCCGGAGCCGCAGCAATGTCAGCCGCCGAAGCCGCGCCGGCCATGCCGAGCAGCGCCGTCGAAGCCAACAAAGAGAGAAGTGCACGACGCATTAAGTAACTCCCGAAGTTCAAGCCCCCGCGGCTCTGGTAGCACCATATTGGCGGGCAACCACCCCCCGTTCTGAGCCATAAGCCTGCTTTGTCCTCGGGTGTCACCCCAGGATCACACGTCCTGTGATTTCGCCGTGGTTCCGCCATAAAGTGAACGGCTCATTGCCTTAATTCGGCAAACCACACAAAAAAAGCCCCGGGCGAACCCGGGGCTTGGTCACGAGGGAGGACGCCGCTCTCAGTAAATTCCGGTTCCGAATCGGTAGTTGATACCGAACTTCACCGTGTGGACATCCACGTCGGTGTTCACACCGATCGCCGTTGCGGTAATTGGGTCCACGAATGTGAGATCGATGTCGTCGAAGGCGTAGTACTGGTATTCCAGCTTCGCCGACCACGCATCCCAGAAGGCCCATTCGACGCCGGCACCGAGGGTCCAGCCGACCTGGGTTTCATCGTCTGTGGTGAAGCCGACCGCGGTGAGGGGATCGAAGACGCTGCCGCTGCCTTCGCCGAAGGCGACACCGCCCTTCACGTAGAGCAGCCAGCGATCCCAGGCGACACCGAGACGGCCGGTGATCGAACCCAACCAGTCGATGTTGCTGCTGTAATCGATACCGAAAATGTCGGTGCCCGACCCGTCGATATCGGTCCACGACACGTCGCCCTCGATGCCGAACACCCAGGATCCGACCTGATAATTGAAGCCGACCTGCGCGCCCCCAAGGAAGCCGTCCATGTCATAGCTGACGCCCGGGCTGCCGATGACGGCCCCCGGCCAGTCCGTGTCACTCCAGCCGCCACCGATATGCGCACCGATATAGAAGCCGGTCCAGCTGAACGGAGCAACGACGGGAGCGGCCGGCGGCGCCTTGTAGGTCGGTGCCATGTCGGCAGCCGACGCGTAACCGCCGAGCCCGATGAGTGCAGTTGATGTAAGGAGACCTAACGCAAAACGCCGCATAGCCCACCTCCTGAACCCCACCCCAGTTTGTCATTACCAAAGTGCGGTTCTGCAGGCAGAGTACCGGAGTAAAGCACCGTCGCTTTTCCCCGAGTGTGCTGTGATAAGCACAGTGACGCTACGGAATACCTTAATCGTCGCCTGTCGAATACTTTAGTACCGCCGTCAGTCGTGCTCGCAGTCGCGCCGCTCCTACGCGGCATCGGAGACACGAGCAGTGATCGCCCGCGACCAAGCAACAGAACAGGCAATAAAAAGAGCCCCGGACGATGTCCGGGGCTCTCGCGCAGAGGAGGAGATGAAGGAACGCTCAGTACGGTCCGCCGAACCGGTAGTTGATACCGAACTTCACCGTGTGGATGTCCGTGTCGGTGTTCAGTCCGACGAAGGTCGGACCGGGCCCGACGAAGGTCAGGTCGATGTCGTCGAAGGCGTAGTACTGATATTCCAGCTTCGCCGACCAGGCGTCCCAGAACGCCCACTCGACACCGGCACCCAGCGTCCAGCCAACCTGGGTGTCGTCCTCGGTCGTGAAGGCACCGAACAGCGGGTCGACGACGCTCCCGTTGCCGTCGCCGAAGGCGACACCGCCCTTCACGTAGAGCAGCCAGCGATCCCAGGCGACGCCGAGGCGGCCGGTGATCGAACCCAGCCAGTCGATGTTGCTGCTATAGACCGTGCCGAGCACGTCGGTGCCGGCGCCGTCGATATCGGTCCACGACACGTCGCCCTCGATACCGAACACCCAGGCTCCGACCTGATAGTTGAAGCCGATCTGGGCGCCCCCGAGGAAGCCGTCCATGTCGTAGCTGACCCCCGGGCTGCCAACCAAGGCACCCGGCCAGTCCGTGTCGCTCCAGCCGCCGCCGATATGAGCGCCGATGTAGAACCCGGTCCAGCTGAACGGCAGCGGCACCGCGGCCGGCGGAGCCTTGTAGGCGGGACCCATGTCTGCAGCCGACGCGGCGCCCGCAAATCCGATCAGAGAGGTAGTCGTCAGTAACGCAAGTGCGAAGCGACGCATCCTAGTCTCCCGGTTCGAAGCGAATCTATGCTTTACCTCTACCACTGGTATGTCCGGCTCGGCGGTATCGCCGTAGGCGACGGCATCAGAGTGCCAATTCCCAGCCGGTGTGACCGGGCCGACACACTGTCCATGAGCCCGGCTGCGCAGTCTGCCCGTTCCGGCACGCGGGCGCGGTGACGGCGCAGGCCGGGTTCGTGTAGAACGGCGCCGCATTCATCCGTCGGCTTGCCATGAACCCTGTCTTTTCCGATCTGCCCGTCTCCGTCTTCGAAGTCATGTCGCGCCTGGCGCGCGAACACGAGGCCGTCAATCTCGGCCAGGGCTTTCCCGATGATCCCGGCCCCGAAGACGTGCGCCGCGCCGCCGCCACCGCGGTGATCGAAGGCTGGAATCAGTATCCGCCGATGCTCGGCCTGCCCGAGTTGCGCCGCGCCGTCGCCGATCATTACCGGCACTGGCAGGCGTTGGACCTCGACCCGGACACCGAGGTGATGATCACCTCCGGCGCGACCGAGGCCTTGGCGGGGGCGCTGCTGGCGCTGATCGAGCCGGGCGACGAGGTCGTGCTGTTCCAGCCCTTCTACGACGCCTACCTGCCGCTGATCCGCCGCGCCGGCGGCATTCCGCGCTTCGTCAAGCTGAGCCCGCCGCACTGGCGCTTCACCGAGGAGTCGCTCGCGGCGGCATTTTCGGAGAAAACGCGCGTCGTTCTCTTCAACAACCCGCTCAACCCGTCCTGCACCGTCTATCGGCGCGAGGATCTCGAACTGCTGGCCCGCTTCTGCACCAAGTTCGACGCCGTGGCAGTCTGC
>Ga0182741_1002214_pt1 | contig 23183 bp, 18 predicted proteins | sample eDN5th37CBELigOP_FD_128874 | JGI IMG/M metagenome (GOLD analysis project Ga0182741, IMG submission 128874) | Enriched Organic Plus compost microbial communities from Emeryville, California, USA - eDNA 5th pass 37_C BE-Lig OP (version 2) (version 2) ... | reverse complement strand
CGTCGTCAGTCGCTCAGCGTGCCGGTGCGCACGAGCGTCTCGTCCGCCGTCGTGGCCGCGGCGGCGCTCTGGGTGAGGGCGCGTGGGGGGCGGCGCCAGGCGACGGCGAGGGTGCGCCCCCGCATCGCGACGCGCGGGCGGCGGGCGTCGCCGGTGGTGCGGACGTCGATCGCGTGGTGCTCGAACGCGTGCCCCTGCGTCTCCGAGAGCGCGAGCGCGATGCGGGGGACGCGGGCGTTGGGTTCCTCGTACGCCACGGCGACGCGGTCCCCCCAGGCGGCGACGCTGGCCTCGCCCGGGTGGTCCCCGTACGCGACGACGACCGGCGCGTGGAACATGAAGTGGCCGGGCATCGTGTGGGAGAAGAAGACCCCGGCCCCCTCGGGCGCCCAGAGGGGGTAGGCCACGTGCACGTACCCGGTGGCCGAGTCCGAGGCGACCGCGGGGGCGGGGCGCGCGCAACCGTTGCTGCCGCGGTCCAGAGTGTCGACGGGGACCGTCGCCGACCAGGTCGCGCCGCCGTCGAGCGATTCGGCGGCGAGCAGGGCAGCGCTGCCGTCGGGGCGCGGCGCCCACCAGACGGCGACCGTCGCTCGCGCGGCGCCGCGCGGGACGGTCGTCACGCGCACCGACTGCTCGCACCGCGCCCCGGCGGCGGGGAGCGTCGCGGGGAGCACGGGGAGCGGGACGAGGCGGGGACGCCCCGCGGCATCGACCTCGAGCAGGTCGACGGCGGCGTCGGTCGCGAGCGGTGCGGCCGCGGCGTCGCCCCAGTCGACGGGCCGGGGCGTGCAGGCGGTGAGGGCGGCGGCGGCGGCGATCGCGGCCACCGCGGGCACGCGTTCGGGCAGGACAGGCATACACGGAGTCTAATCGAGTGTCGCGGCTGGGAGCGGCGTTCGCGGGCGCATCGCGGACGGCCGCGGGGTGTGGGGCGCGCGTCCGTCCGATAGCTTTCGGAAGCCGGCACGTCGCATCTGCCGGATGCCACTCGTTCCCCGATCCGATCATGTCCGCTTCCGTCGCCTCGCCCACTTCCGGCGCTCCCGAGCGTGCCGCCGCCGACTCGCTGCAGGCCGAGCGCACGCTCGAAGGCCCCATGTCCCCGCTGGCCGGATTCTCCGCCGTCCGTCGCGTCCCGACGCCGATCAACGAGCCCGTTCGGTCGTACGCCCCCGGATCGCCGGAGCGCGAGGCGCTCAAGCGGCGGCTGGACGAGATGGCCGGAGAGCGGGTGGACATCCCGATCATCATCGGCGGCGAGGAGTTCCGCACCGGCGACGTCGGGCAGGCCGTGATGCCGCACGACCACGGCCACGTGCTCGCCGACTTCCACAAGGCGACGCCGGAGCTCGTGCGCCGCGCGGTGGACGCCGCGCGCCGGGCGCAGGCCGACTGGGCCAACTGGCCGTGGGAGGAACGGGCCGCCGTGCTGCTGCGCGCCGCGGACCTGCTCTCCACCACGTACCGCGCGACGCTCAACGCGGCGACGATGCTGGGCCAGTCGAAGACGGCCTTCCAGGCGGAGATCGACTCGGCGTGCGAGCTGATCGACTTCTGGCGCTTCAACGTGCACTACGCGCAGGAGCTCTACGCCGAGCAGCCGCTGTCGGTCCCCGGGATGTGGAACCAGCTCGACTACCGGCCGCTCGAGGGGTTCGTCTACGCGGTGACGCCCTTCAACTTCACGGCGATCGGCGGCAACCTCCCGACGGCGCCCGCGCTCATGGGCAACGTCGCGATCTGGAAGCCCGCGGCGACGGCGATGCTCTCGGCGTACTACGTGATGCGCATCCTGCAGGAGGCGGGGCTGCCGCCGGGAGTGATCAACTTCCTCCCCGGCGATCCGATCGCGATCTCGAACGAGCTGCTCCCGCACCGCGACCTCGCGGGGGTGCACTTCACGGGGAGCACGAACGTCTTCAACAGCATGTGGAAGACGATCGGCGCGAACATGTCGACGTACGCCAGCTACCCGCGCATCGTCGGCGAGACGGGTGGGAAGGACTTCATCCTCGCACACCCCTCGGCCGACGTGCAGGCGCTCGCGGTGGCGATCGTGCGCGGCGGCTTCGAGTACCAGGGGCAGAAGTGCTCGGCCGCGAGCCGCGTCTACGTGCCGCGCTCGCTCTGGCCGCAGGTGCGCGATGCGGTCGTCGCGATGATGGAGGAGATCGAGGTCGGCGACGTGCGCGACTTCCGGAACTTCATGGGCGCGGTGATCGACCAGCGCGCCTTCGAGAAGATCGGCGGCTACATCGACGACGCGAAGCAGAACGCGCGCATCATCGCCGGCGGCACGCGCGACGGGAAGAAGGGGTGGTTCGTCGACCCGACGCTCGTCGAGGCGTTCGAGCCGAGCTACCGGCTCCTCTGCGAGGAGATCTTCGGCCCCGTCGTGTCGGCCTACGTCTACGACGACGCGAAGTGGACGGAGACGCTGGAGATCGTCGATCGGACGTCGCCGTACGCGCTGACGGGCGCGATCTTCGCGAACGACCGCCGCGCGGTGCTCGAGGCCTCGGTCGCGCTGCGCAACGCCGCCGGCAACTTCTACATCAACGACAAGCCGACGGGGGCCGTGGTGGGGCAGCAGCCGTTCGGCGGCGCGCGCGGCTCGGGGACGAACGACAAGGCGGGCTCGAAGTTGAACCTCGTGCGGTGGGTCAGCCCGCGCACGGTGAAGGAGACCTTCGTGCCGCCGACCGACTTCAAGTATCCGTTCATGGGCGCGAAGTGACGACGGCGTGAGCGCCCACGCCCGGATCCTCGCCGTCGTCCGCCGCATCCCTCGCGGCCGCGTCGCGACCTACGGGCAGGTGGCCGCGCTCGCCGGGCTGCCGAACCAGGCGCGGCTCGTGGGCTACGCGCTCGCCGCGCTGCCGGCGGCGACGGCGGTCCCCTGGCATCGCGTGCTCAACGCGCGCGGCGCGATCAGCTTGCGTCGTGGCGCGGACGGTGCAACAGTGGAGCAGCGACTCCGGCTCGAGCGCGAAGGGGTGCGCTTCGATGCCCGGGGACGCCTCTCACTCGCGGACTACGGGTGGCGGCCACGTTCGCCGTCGTCTCAGGAGATCTGAACATGGAGCCGCTCACGCCCGAAGCCGTCGACGCGCTGCTGCGCCCCGACCCGCGCACCCGCACCGCCGACCTGCTCGTGCTCCGCGACGCCCTCCAGCGCATGAACGGCGCGCTGGAGAAGCTGCACGGCGCCGTCTCCCAGCTCCGCGACGTCGCCGGCGCACTCGAGCGCGAAGCGAAGTCGCTCGACCGCGTCGTCGATCGGGGACGGGTGGAGCGAGGGGACTGAAGGGCAGATTGATGGTTTGACGGTTTGACAGCGTGACAGCGATGAGAAACGGCGTCGTCAGAGGAGCTCTCTCCTGACGACGCCGTTCTCCGACTCCTGTCACGCTGTCGAGCTGTCAGACTGTCAAACTCTCAAGCTGTCACCAGCAGCTCCCTCGCATTCGCTCGGAATGACGGCCGTGCGGTCAATCCCTCGAACCGCCGTTCACGGCCGTCCCCCTGCCAGCGCCTTGTAGTACTTCTCGACGAGCTCGCGGTACTCGGCCGGCGCTTCGCCCGAGCGGCCCAGCAGCAGGCGCGGCCCGTCGCCGCCGAGCAGCTCGCGCCGCAGGGAGAACTCGAAGGCCTTGAAGCCGTCGATCACCTGGGCGCGCAGCTGCCGCGTGTCCCCCGGATCGGAGATCCACGTCTCGTTCGATGTGGCGGTGCGCAGCTGTGCGATCAATCGATCGAGCTCCGAGACGTCGCGCCCCTGCTCGCGCAGTTCGCGGCGCAGCCCTTCGGCCTCGGCGAGACGCTCGCGCAGCTCGCGGCCGAACTGGCGCGCGTCGTTCGCGTCGAGCCGGCCGGCGCCCGCCGCCGGCGGCGCGCCGGTCGGGGTACCGTTCGGGACGCCGGGGACGCCCTGCGCCGAACGGGGCATCGCGTTGACCCCCTGCGGCGGACCGCCGCCGCCCCCCGCCTGCGACGCGTCGCGCTGCTGCGAGCTCCCCTGCGCGTTCCCCCCCTGCGCCCCCTGCGGGTTGGAGCCCTGACGCCCCTCCTGCCCCTGCGCGTCGCCGTTCTGGGCATTCTGCTGCCCCTGCGAGCCCTCGCGCCCCTGCTCGCTCCGCTGCCCCGGCTGCGCCCCCTGGCGCCCCTGCTCGCCGCTCTGCGCGCGCTCCCCCGGCTGGCCGGCGCGGTTCGACTGTTCGTTCGACGGGCGCCCCTCGCCCTGCTCGGCGCGCTGGCGCATCCGCTCGTCCAGCGACGCGAGGCCCCGCACCAGCTCGCGCGCGCGATCCACCGACGTGCTCCCCGACTCGCGGCCGCCGGCGCTCGCGGCGCGCTGCGCCGCTTCCAGCGTCGAGACCAGCGAGTCCAACCCCGCGGCGATCTGCGACTCGAAGGCGCGCGCCGCCTGCCCATCGGGCTCGTCGAGCATTCCGCGCGACACGCGGATCTTCTCCTCGAGCTTCCCTTCGCGCACCGCGTTCGCCGCCTCCTGCATCTTGCGCGCGGCCTCGCGCTGCTCGCGGCGCGTCTCCAGCGCCTGACGATCGAGCCGCTCGCGCAGGTTGCGCACGCGGTCGGCCATCGCCCCCTTCCGCTCGGACAGCGCGCGCGCCCGCTGCTCGCGCGCCAGCTCGTTCGACGGATCACGCCCCGCCTCGGCGAGCTTGCGCATCTCCTCCTGCACGCGACGCTCCTCCTCGGCGAGGGCGCGCGCTTCGTTGAGCGACTCGCTCGCGTCGCGGCCGGCGCGCCCGCCACGCTCCTCCTGGAGCCGGCGCTGCGCATCGCGCAGCCGCTCGAGGGCGGCGTTCGCGTCGGCGAGCGCCCGGCTGTCGCCGTTCGTGGCGGCTCGGCGCATCGCATCGGCGGCCTCCTGGAGCCGACGCGCCGTCTCGCCGAGCTGCGGCTGCGACTGCTCGCGCGCGAGCCGCTCGAGCTGGCGCGCCGCCTCCTCCGCCTGCTGCGCGAGCTCGCGCTGCGAGCCGCCGCCTCCGCCGCCGCGGCTGGCCCCCTGCGACCCGAGGCTGTCGAGCCGGCGACGCAGCCGTTCGTTCTCCTGCTGCTGCCGCGCGGCGAGCCGGCGCAGCCGCTCCTGCAGCTCGTCCACCTGCGCGTCGGACTGCTGTTGCTGCTGCTCGGCGCGATCGACGCTCTCGTACTGGTTGCGCAGCTTGTCGCGCTCCAGCTCGAAGAGATCGGCGAGATCCTCGGCCTGCTGCTGGCCGCCGCCGCCGCCCCCTCCGCCCTCGCCGCCGAAGCTCACCTGCACGTCGCGATACGCCGCCTCGGCGCGCTGCAGATGGGCGAGCGCACGCTGCTCGGCGCCGAGCGCCCCCTTCGGGTCGCGCGACGCGAGCGCCGCTTCCGCCTTCTTCATCTCCTCCGCGGCCTGCGGGAGGATCCGTGCGATCTTCGCCAGCGCCGAGTCCTGCTGGGCGACCCCGCGCTCGACGAGCCGGCGCGCGAGCCCCTCCGTGCGCTCGCGCAGCTGCGCCTGGGCGCGCGCCAGCGTCGCCACGTTCTCCTGGAACTCGGTCGCGGGCGTCTCCGCGCGATCGCGTTCCGTCTTGAAGGTGCCGGCGACGATCTCGCGCTGCTGCTGCGAGAGCGCGTTGGGCGGCTCGCCTCCCTGCTGTCCGCCCTGCCCGCCGCCGCCCTGCTGCTGCTGGCGGTAGTCGCGCCCGAAGGGGCGGATGTTGAGGAAGTAGATGTCGGTGCTCGTGCGCTTGCCGCCCTTCACGCGATCGTTGTCGGTCGCGCGGGCGTGGTAGCTCACCGCATCCCCCGCCTGCACCCCCAGCTCGTCGAGGGCGATCGTGCGCGTGCCGGTGATCTCGGGCGTCCGCCGCCCCGTCGATGCGTGCAGCGGGATCACCTTCTCCTCGCCGCCGTTCACCTGGTAGACGAGCTCCAGCCGGTCCACGCCGAAGTCGTCCTCCGCCTTCACCTCGATGAACACCTCCTCGACCGCGGTCGGCCGCGTGTCGCGCCCCGGCTTCTCGATGCGCACGGTCGGCGGGCGGTCGTCGAGCACGTCGATGGCGTAGTCGAGCGAGGCGGGGAGCATGCGACCGTCGGGCCCCTCGAGCTGGATGCGATAGAACCCCGGCTTCGAGACGCGCAGCAGCCCGGCGAGCGTGCCGTCGGGACGCGGCATCATGGTGACGGTGTCGCCGCCGTCCACGACGAGGCGACCGCCGCGCGTCGGCCGCGTCGCGGTCACCGTGACGAGCACCTGCGTCCCCGCGAGCGCCGCGATGTCGCCGCCGTCCTCGACCTTCTCGACGGGACGCCCGGTGTACTCGGGGAATCGATACTCCAGGTCGATGCGCTTCGCGTACGGGAGATCGGCGACGTCGATCTTGAAGCTCCCCGAGCGCACGCCGTCCGCCTCGACGTAGTAGTCGGTGCGCGCCGAGACGCCGAAGAGATAGGCGACGTAGGCGCCGGTGCTGTCGGCGCGCATCGGCACGCGCGTCCAGGCTGCGGAGTCGCTGCGATAGAGCACGAGCTCCACGCGCTCGGCGCGGAAGCCGCGCGACTCGGCGCGGACGGCGAGATCGCCTCCGCGCGCGATGGTCGTGTCGCCGGGGTGCACGTCCACGGCGTAGAGGCTGGCCGCCTCCGCCGTCGTCCATGGCGAGAAGAGGAGCTTGGCGCCGTGCCGCAGCGCCTCGGGACCGGCGACGAAGAGCGCGACCGTCGCGACGACCGACGCTCCGAGGAAGGCGGACCAGAGGCGCAGCGCGGGCGCCTCCACGCGCCGCCCGTGCTGCACCCCTTCCAGACGGCGGACCGCCGAGGCGACGAGGCGGTCGCCGAGCACCGCCTCCTTCGCCGAGCCGAGCGCGATCGCACTGACGACGGCGGCATCGAGGGTGGGCTCGTGCTCCTCGAGGTAGAGCGCGACCTGCTCGTCGGACACCGTGCGCAGCAGCGGCCGCACGACCAGCCAGCCGAGGAGCGCGGCCGCGCCGAGCAGGACGAGCACGCGCGCACCGATCACCGACGCGGGCGTCCACGAGAAGACAGCCATCGCCCAGCTGGCGAGCACCACGAGCGCGACGGTCGAGACGAGGGCGATCGTCGTCCCGCGCAGCGCGACGCGCAGGCGCCAGCGCGCACGCGCGCCCTGCACCGCGCCGAGCAGCTTGCCCGTCAGGATGGCCGGTCGAATGTCGCGTGTGCTTTCCATGTTCCGTCCTCGGCCGCTCAGCGAACGCGGCGCGACAACCGGTTGGCTACCAGGACCTCGACCGCGAGCGCGAGCATGGCCGCGGCGAGGAAGTACCACCAGAGCATCTGCCGCCCCTCGAGCTCGGGCGGGGTGAGGTCGGCGGCGACGGGGCGCGCGTCGCGTCCGGCGCCCGCGGCACCGGTGGTCGCGGCGGCGATCGCCTCCGGATCGACCTTCGACGGATCGGCTTCGGCGGGGTCGACGTTGACGGCGACGATCTCGCCGCTCCCCGGCGCGGCGCCGGCCGCGCGGATGGTGTAGAACCCCGCTTCGCGCAGCGCCAGCGCGCCCCGCGCCGCGCTCGTCGAATCGCCGATCGGGATCGTCGCCCCCGACGGCGATTCCGCGACGTGGGTCGATCGGGCACCGCGCCGCGGCGCCTCGACGAGCTCACCGACGGTCCGCGACGTGCGCGCCTCGGAGAAGCGCGCCGCATGGCGCGAGAGCCGGTGCAGCAGCGGGAGGAACACCGGCTGGAGCGCGAGGTCGTTCCAGTACGTGTCGAGCGTCGAGGTCCAGGCGAGCGTCATCCCCTGTCCCAGACGACGCTCGGCGAGGGCGACGCCGCCGTCGTCGAATCGCGCGAGCGCGGTGGCGCTGTCGGCGAGCTGCACCGCCCGATAGCGGAGCACGCGCGCGCTGGCGAAGTCGCCACCGCGCGGCGCGGAGAAGGGCTCCAGCGCGGGGTGCGAGAGATCGAGCGTGGCGAGACGCCCGCCGTCCACGCCGCGGTCGACGACGTCGCCCGGCTGGACGGGGAGGAGCGCGCGGATCGCCGCCCCGCCGTCGCTCGCGCGCGGACCGAGCGCGGCGAGCAGTCCCCCGCCCGTCTCCACGAACTCGGCGAGCTTCCGCACGAAGGCGCCGTCCGGGATCGCCGCGTCGTTGAGCACGACGAGCGCGCGACCGTCGAGATCGGCGGGGAGGAGCGAGCTCGCCGAGCGCACGTCGACGCGCGTCGGCGGCTGGGTCGCCAGCTCGAGCGCGCGCCGGAGATAGAGGCTCTGGTTCGCGCGCGCCCCCGCCGGCTCGACGACGAGGACGGAGAGCGCCTGGGTGGGCGAGACCACGAAGTGGAAGTTGTCGTCGCGCGCGAGCGCGTCGCCGGAGAGCCGGACGGTGCCGCGCGTGTGGCCCGCGGGGACGGCGACCGGCGCGAAGTCCACCGTCCCCGCGCCGTTGGCGGCGATGGTCACCGGCTTCGTCTCGATCTCGCGGCCGGCGAGGGTGAGCGTGACCGGCACCGCGCGCGGGGCGCCGCACTCCGTGCCGGTGCAGGCGCTGGTCGACGTGAGCCGCGCCTGGACGACGAGCTGGTCGCGGTCGCCCGCGCGGTCGCGCCGCATCGTCACCTGGGCGACGGCGACGTCCGGCGTCGCCGCGTCGGAGACGTCGCGCCAGGTGAGGGTGGCCCCCTCGGGGAGGCGCGCGTCCTCGCGTCCGTCCCACCCGCGGCGCTGGAAGTCGGTGATGAGGATCGCCTCGCGGCGCGGCCGGTCGCTCTCGGCCAGCAGCTTCTGCGCGAGCCGCAGCGCCGGCGCGTAGCGCGTCCGTCCCCACCCCGGCTGCGCGCCGTCGATCGCGGCGCGGAGCCGCGCGACGTCCGCCGTGGGCGAAGTGGCCGCCTCCGCCGTCTCGTCGAACACGACGATCGATCCCCGATCCTCGGCGCGCAGCGCGCCGACGATGCGGCGGGCCTCGTCCTGCGCGCGCGCCCACTGGCCGCCGCGCGCCATGCTGTACGAGCGGTCGAGCAGCACGACGACCTCGCGCGCCCCGCCGGCCCCCGGCGCCGCGGCATCGGCGCGCCGCGCGAAGGGGCGCGCGAAGGCGACGGCGAGCGCGGCCAGCGCGAGGCAGCGGAGCGCGAGCAGCGCCCAGTGCCGGATGCGGCGGCGGCGCACGCTCTTGTACGGCACCCGCTCCAGGAACATCAGCGACGGGAAGGTGACGACCGTCTTCTTCTCGCGATTGACCAGGTGCACGTACACCGGCACGGCGACCGCGGCGAGTCCGACGAAGAAGAGGGGCGCGAGGAATGACAGCATCGGCGGCCTATCGCGCGCGACCCAGCCGCTCGCGGGCGGCCAGGTACGAGTAGAGGACGTGGTCGAGCGGCTTCGACGTGTCGAACAGCGCGTAGTCGGCGCGGGCGTCGGTGATCTGGCGCTGGAGCGCGGCGCGATGCTCGGCCATGAGGGCGTTGTAGCGCTCGCGCACGGCGCCCGGCACGAGCGGCATCTGCACGCCGCTCTCGAGGTCCTCGAACGTCCCCGCTTCCTCGTAGGGGAAGTCGAGCTCCGCCGGATCGAGGACGTGGAAGACGATGATGTCGTTCCCGCGTCCGCGGACGTTCGCGAGCGCGTCCACGACGGCGGCCGGCTCCTCGTACAGATCGGAGATGAGCACCACGATGCTGCGGCGGCGGAACCGCTCGGCGAGGACGCGCAGCGGCGGCGCGAGGGCGCCATCGGTGCCGGGGGTGAGGCGGTCGAGCACGTGGAGGCAGGCGGAGAGCTGCCCCGCCCCCGGCCGCACCAGCTCGCGCACCTCGCGCGTGAGCACGGCGAGCCCCACGCGGTCGCGCTGCCGCCGCGAGAAGTAGAGCAGACAGGCGGCGAGCCGCTTCGCGTACTCGAGCTTCGTGATCGCGCTCCCCGGCCCGGCGAAGTCCATCGACCGCGACGCGTCGAGCAGCACGGTGACGTTGGTGTCCGTGTCCGCCTCGAACTCCTTCATGTGATAGCGGTCGGTGCGCGCCCACAGCCGCCAGTCCACGCGCCGGATGTCGTCCCCCGGCACGTACGGCCGGTGCTCCGCGAAGTCGGTGGACGCGCCGAAGCGCGGGCTGCGATGAAGCCCGCCGAGGAATCCCTCCACGACCACGCGCGCCACCAGCTCGAGGTCGTCGATGCGCGCGAGCACCGACGGATCGAGCAGGCGGCTGTCGGCGCCGCCGCGGGTGGCGAAGCCGAGCGGCGTCACATCCCCGACCGCGGCATCGGGACGGCCTGGAGCAGCTTGTCGATCACCTGCTCCGACGAGACCTTCTCCGACTCGGCGTGGAAGTTCATGAGCACGCGGTGCCGGAGCACCGGCTTGGCGAGCGCGCGGATGTCGTCGAAGCTCACGTGATAGCGCCCGTGCATGAGCGCGCGCGCCTTGCCGCCGAGCACGAGATGCTGCGGCGCGCGCACGCTGGCGCCGTACGCGACCCACTTCTTCACGAAATCGGGGGCGGCGCTCGACGCGGGGCGGCTCATGCGCGCGAGCTGCACCGCGTAGCGCGCGACTGGCTCCGCCACCTGCACCCGGCGCACCAGCTCCTGGAAGGCGACGATGTCCGTCCCCGTCATCGCGTGCGTGAACTCCGGCCGCCGCGCGCTCGTCGTGTTGCTCACGACCGAGACCTCCTGGTCCTCGTCCAGGTAGTCGATGACGATCTCGAACATGAAGCGGTCGAGCTGCGCCTCGGGGAGCGGATACGTCCCCTCCAGCTCGATCGGGTTCTGCGTCGCGAAGACGACGAACGGCGGCTCGAGCGGATAGGTCTTTCCCTGCACCGTCACGCGCCGCTCCTGCATCGCCTCCAGCAGCGCCGCCTGCGTCTTGGGCGGCGTGCGGTTGATCTCGTCGGCCAGCAGCACGTTGGCGAACACCGGTCCGGGCACGAACGCCATGCGTCGGCGCCCCGTCTCCGGATCCTCCTGGATGATCTCGGTGCCGGTGATGTCGCTCGGCATGAGATCGGGAGTGAACTGGATGCGCGAGAACTTGAGATCGAGCACCTGCGCGATGCTGTGGATCAGCAGCGTCTTGGCGAGCCCCGGCACGCCGACGATCAGGCTGTTGCCGCCGGTGAAGAGGGAGAGCAGCACCAGCTCGATCGCCTCGTCCTGCCCGACGATCAGCTTGCGCAGCTCACGGATGATGGCGTCACGTCCGGTCGCGAGCCGCTCGGCGAGCGCAGCGTCGTCGGTGGGGACGGGTGGCGTGGTGAGGGGAGCGGCGAGTTCCACGTGAGTCTCGAGTGAGGGTGGTGCGGGATCCGGGGCTCGGTGCTCGGTGCTCGGTGGATCCACCGAACACCGAGCACCGAGCCCCGAGTCCCGTCAGTGCGTCAGCGCATACACCAGATAGTTCACGCCCAGCTTGTACGACTCGTTCGAGATCGGAATGGGGACGAACCCCGTGTTCGAGAACTCCCAGTTCTCGCCGACGTCGTTGTTCACGTTCAGGATCGCGAGCATCCGCTTCTTCGGGTCGTTGTCCTCGAAGAGCGCCCAGTACTCCGGGATCCCGCGATAGGTCCGGTCGATGATGTCGAGCGACTTGATGTGGAAGAAGCTGTCGAAGATCGGGTGCGAGACGTCGAGACGCACCAGCCGGGCGTTCGGGATGGCGCGGCGGAGCTGGAACTCGGTGTTCATCAGCTCGCGCCGTCCCCAGTCGCCGAAGTCGTCGAAGATGAGGAAGCCTCCCTTCTGCAGATAGGCGCGCAGCCCGGCGACCTCCTCCGGCGTCATGCTCCAGCACCCCGGCTCCGACACGTACGCGATCGGATGGCGGAAGAGCGCCGTGTCCTTGAACGACAGGACGTTCCCCCCCTGCAGATTGGGGCGCATGCTCGTCAGCTCCTTCAGGATCTGCACGAGATGCACTTCGGCGTCGGGGTAGTCGTGCGCCCACCCCGGCCCCTGCGCCGACCAGCACTGCGTCCCGCGGTACTTGATGCGCGCGAAGGTGAAGCGCCCGTCGTACGGGAGGTTCCCCGTGAACCGGTTGGCCGGCAGCTCCCAGTAGCCGTCCCCGTCGAGCGCGCTGGCGAGCTCGCGATCGTAGAAGCCGCGGCGCTGCGCGTCGGCGGGAGCGGCGGCGAGCGCCAGCGCGAGCGTCGTCAGCGGAAGGGTGCGCCAGGCTCGTCTCACTTCCCACCTCGCAGCGTCAGCAGCAGCTCCTGGGCTTTCTCGAAGCTCGGCGCGATCTCGAGCGCACGCAGCACCTCGCGCCGCGCGCCCGCCAGATCGCCGGTCGCCTGCAGCGCCCGCGCGAGCTGGTACTGCGCCTCCGCGCGGTCGGGCGGCGCCATCGCGAGCAGTGCGCGCCGTTCACGCACGACGCGTGCGTGCGCCCCCGCCGACTCGGACAGCGTGGCCAGCCGGTCGTGCAGCTCCCGATCGTACGGCCAGATGTACAGCGCACGGTCGAGCACCGCCGCCGCGCCCGCCGCGTCGCCGAGCTGCTCCAGCACGCTCGCGAGCTGCAGATGCGCCTCGAGATGGCGCTCGTCGCGGTCCACGACGCCCTTCAACTCCTCCGCCGCCCGCCGCTGGTCGCCGCGCTTCGCGTGGATCTGCGCGAGCAGCCACCGTGGATTGTCGGGGCCGACGTAGTCCGGGAAGAGCAACTTCGCCCGCTCGAGATGGGCGATCGCCTCGTCCATGCGCCCCTGCTCGGCGAGCTTCGCCCCGGTCTCGAGCCGGTCGGCGAGCTCGCCGCGCCCGTCCTCGCCGAGCGCGGCGAGCTGCGACGCGAACCGCTGCTTCATCCAGCCGTCGAAGCGTGCGTCGAGCGCGGCAGCCGGCGCCCCCGTCGCCTCCCGGAAGGCGTCGTCGGTCGAACGGCCGCGGCGATACGCGTCGAGCAGCGTGCGGAACACCGTCGGGCCGTGCGCCTGCGCGAGCATCTCGCACACGAGCGCGGCCTGCACGTACGAGAACTCCACCTGCTCGGGGAACTTGGGGCGCGTGAACCCTTCGTTGAGCCGGCTCGCGGGGACGAGCTTGCCCATGCGATAGGCGAGCAGGAACGACGGCGAGATGCCGAATCCCCAGCCGGGGCGCGCCTGCCATTCCTCGTAGACCGACAGCCCCTCCGTCAGCCACCGCGGCACCCGGCTCCCCGAGGCGCCGAGAGTGAAGGTGTGCGCCAGCTCGTGCCAGAGCGTCGAGCCCCAGTTGTAGTGCCCACGCGAGCGCGCCGCCGGCGAGTCCATCGCCAGCACGTCCCCGAACGCGACGCCGAGCGCGCCGAGCCCCGCGAGCCCGACGGTGCGCACGGAGAAGTCGGCGTGGCTCCGATAGAGCTCGATGCGCACCGGCCCCTGCGGCTGCCACCCGTACCGCTCGGCGAACCGCGCCCACGCTTCCGTCACCAGCTCGGCCACGTACGGCGCGATGAGGTCGGCCTCCTTCCGTTCGGCGAGCACGCGCACGCGCCCGGCGTCCACCTCGGCGTAGTCCTTGTACGTGTCGAGCAGGTCGAGGGTGTTCTTCGTCCAGACGTCGTAGGGATCGCCCTCGAACGCGCGCTCGAGCTGCTCGCGCGCCGGCGCGACCTCGCCGAGGCGCAGCAGGTTGCTCCCGAGCAGCGCGTGCGCGCGCCAGGCCGACGAGTCGCGCTGCACGGCGCGGCGTGCGATCTCCGCGCCCTCGCGGTAGCGGCGATGTCGCGCGACGATGTCCGCGACCGTGGTGAGATAGGTGGAGGCGTTCGCCTCGGCGACGGTCGCGCGCGGCTCGAGCTCCGCCACCGCGCCTTCGCCGCCGGTGAGGAAGCGCGCCGCGGCCAGCACGGCGAGCGCCTCCGACGAGGCGGGGTTGATGGCGAGCGCGCGCTCGGCGACGCGCACCGCCTCGGCCGCGCGATCGGAGAACAGGTGCGATTCCGCCTGCTGCACGAGCGCCGGCACGAGATTCGGGTTCACGGCCAGCGCCGCCTGCAGCAGCGAGTCGGCGCCCGGCTCGCCATCGAATGCGCGGCGCTGCGCGACGCCCAGCAGCGCCCGCGGATGGCGTGGATTGCGCTCGAGCGTCTCCGCGAACGCGCGCTGCGCGTCGGGGCTGTTGTACTTCGTGAGAAAGAGCTCGCCGAGCCGCACGCGGGGCTCCGGGTCGCGCGGATCGGCTGCCGCCGCGGCGTCGTAGGCGGTGAGCGCGTCCTTGAAGCGCGGCCACTGCGCGGCGCCGAGCGCGCGGCTCGCGTCGGCGACCGCGAGCAGCTCGCCGGGAGTGAGTCGCGAACGCCGCTTCACCCACTGATCCACGACGTGCTCGAAGAGACGGGTCGCCTCGGCGCGATCGCCACGGCGCCACCGCAGCTCGCCGAGGGCGACGATCGCCCGCAGCGAGTCGGACGCACCCAGCGACCGCGCGCTCGCGAAGGCGCTCTCGGCGGCGGCGATGCGGCCGCGGTCGAGCAGCACCTCGCCGAGCGCGGTCGCGACGTCGCGCTCGGCGCCGGCGGGGGCGGCGCGCCCGATCGCTTCCGCCTCCTCGTACTTCCCCGTCTCCTGGAGCGAGCGCACGAGCGCGCGTCGCGCCGCGCCGTTCGCCGGCTCACGCGCGACGATCGCCTGGAGTCCCGCGATCGCCGCCTCGTACCGTCCGGCGCGCTGCGCCGCGATCGCCGCCTCGACGGTCGAGGGCTGCTGGGCGCAGGCGGCGGCCGCCGCGGAGAGGAGAAGCAGCACCGATCCGATCGCTCTCACGGCGTCCCTCCCTTCTCGCGAAGCTGCCGATTCACTCCCGCCAGCTCGACGAGCAGCGACTCGAGCGCCTCCTCGTATGCCGCGGCCGCCATCTGCGCCTTGCGCGCGCGCAGCGCATCCACCTTCCGCTCGAGCTCGCGCTTCTGCCCCTGCAGCGCGACGACGGCGGGATCGCCGCTCGCCGCCGCGCGTCCCCCCTCGAGCACGAAACGGCGCGCGAGGCGGCCGTCGGTGCCCGTGTCGCCGGGAGGCGCGCTGCCGGCGCGATCGCCGTCGTCGTCGAGGAGCGCGTGCTCGGTGAGCAGCTTGCCGTCGTCGTCGTACTCGCGGCGCACCTCGGCCCCCGCGTAGGCGAACGCCTCGAGCAGGGAGACGCGGCCGTCCTTGTCGCGGTCGGCGCCCTCCTTCGCGAACGCGGCGACGAAGTGCGCGGGGAAGCGCGTCTCGTTCCCTTCCATCCCCTTCGCCGCGGCGATGACGACGCGGTTCGGCGCCGACAGCGCGGGGATGAAGTCGCCGCTCGCGCTCGCCGCCAGCACGACACCGACGTCGCGGTCGCCGAACGGCGCGAGCATGCGCGCGAGCTCCTCGGGGGTGACGTCCGGACCGGGGAGGGCGAGCCGCGGGGACTCGCCCACCGTGCCGTGCGCGATCACCAGGAGGAGCAGCCGCTCGTTCGCGCCCATCCGCCTCGCCGTCGCGGCGAGCGTGCTGCCGATCGCCTCCTTCGTCGAGCGGCCGGCGATGCGCCCCGGCGCGCGGGCGGGATCCTCGGCGAGCCAGACGATGGCACTGTCGGGGACGCCGTATCGCGTTCGGGCCGCGTCGATCATCGACTGCGCCCACTGCTGGAAGAGCGTCGCGAAACGCGCCTCGCCCGACACGCCGCTCACGACGACGAGCCGCGTCTGCGCGCCGAGGAGGGGAGCGGTGGCGGACAGCGCGGAGAGGGCGAGCAGCAGCGAGAGGGTGCGGCGACGACGGCTCACGCGAGCTTCCTCCAGCGGCGGTAGCCCCACTCGGCGCCGAGCAGCGCCACGAGCAGCAGGAAGATCGCCGGCATGTCCCAGAGATCCATCTCGCGCACCACCGTGACCCCGCGTCCGCCGAGCGCGATGTCCTCGGCGAGGTTCCGCACGTTCTCCGGCGTGTAGAAGCGGCCGCCGGTCTCCTCGGCGATGCGCCGCAGGAGCGAGCCGCGCATCTCGGCGCCGAAGAACTCCTCCTGCGGCTCCGCGACCTCGAGCGGCGTCGAGAGACTGGCCACGGAGTCGGCGCGCGTGCGCGCGACGACGCGCACCGTGTGACGGCCGATCTCGTCGGCGGTGAAGGAGCCGCTGTACTCGCCGTCGCGCTCGACCGTCCAGCTCAGCGGCACCGTGCGCTGCGCGCCGGAGGGAGCGGTGACGACCGCGACGACGCCGGCATCGTTGACGCCGAGGTGGCGGGCGTCGCGCACGTCGGCGCGCACCGTGACCGCCTCGCGCGGTCCAACGCGGTCCGACGCCAGCGTCGCCACGACACGCTCCGGCGTGTCGCTCACGAGCCACCGCAGCAGCTGGCGCCAGAAGGTCTCGTGCGACACGTCCTCGACGGGGACGTCGGCGTGCATCTGCCAGAGCCACGAGTCCTGGATCGTGAGCGCGGCGGCGCGGCCGCGACCGTAACTCTGCACGGCGAGCACGGGGACGTCGCTCCCCCGTCCGCGGCCGCCATCGGGGACGCGTCCGGTCAGCAGCGCCACGGCGCCGGGCTTGAGCGCGCCGACGGCGTTCACGCTCGTCACCCGCGGCAGCCGGCGCCACGTCGCCGCGGTCGCGCTGTCGGTCCCCGCGATCTGCGTGACCGGATGCACGCGTCCCACCGGCGTCGGCGTGACCTCCAGGTCGGTGACCACCGGATCCTCGTCGGCGTCGCGCGCACCGCCGCGCGACAGCGTGACCGGCAGCGCGTCGGCGAGCGGCGTGTCGGCGAACCCGCCTTCGGCCAGTGCGCGCGGTCCGCCCAGCGCGAGGAGCCCACCCCCGCGCTCGCTCACGAAGTCGGCGAGCATGCGGAGCTGGTCGGTCGTGAAGAACGACGCCTCGATGCTGCCGAGCACGATTCCCGTGTACCGGAACAGCTCCTCGCGCGTGGCCGGGAAACCGCCGGCGAGCTCCTCGCCGTCGTCCACCGCGAGGCGGAGGAACTTGTGCTCGGCCGTCCGCTGCAGCACGACGACCTGCAGCAGGGAGTCGTCCTGGACCGCCTGGCGCACGAACTTGAGCTCGAAGCGCGGCTCGCCCTCGACGTAGAGGATCTTCTGGCGGCCGCCACGCACGTCCACGAGCGCCTGGCGTGCGTTGTTCTGCGTCACCTCCTCCCCCGGCTGCGCGGGGACGCGCACGGTGAGCGAGCGGGCCCCGGCCTCGGCCGCGGTGACGTTGACGCGCACGACGGCGGCGTCGCGTCCCGCGGGGAGCTTCACCTCCTGCCGGCCGACGATGCGCCCCTCGTCCTCGACCAGCACCGGGACGGTCGCGCCCGCGTATCCCTGCTGCGCGACGAGCACGTCGATGACGAGGCTCGACCCCTTGAGCGCGTGCCGCGGCGCATCGACGCGGCGCACCTCGACGTCGCGCTCGAAGCGCTCGCGTCCCACCCCGACCGTGTACACCGGCACGCCGTGCGCGCGCAGCGCGAGTAGCCGCTCGGCCATGGGGGTGCGGGCGTTGTCGGCGCCGTCGGTGACGACGACGAGCCCGGCGAGCGGCACCGCGCCGAGCGCTTCGCGCGCCTGGTCGAGCGCGTCTCCGACCCGCGTCTCCTGCCCGATGAAGTGGAGGTCGCTCGCCCCGCCGACGCGTGCCATCTCGCGCGCGAAGCCGTAGCTCCGCACGCGGAAGCGCTCGCCGAGGGCACGCAGCACCTCGCCGCGCGCGCTGTCGAACGCCTGGCGCACGAACGCCGAGCGCGGCGCGGCGGCGACGTCGGCGATCTGCATGCTGCGCGAGTCGTCGAGGAGCACCCCGACGTAGTTGCGCTGCGGCACCGCCTCGGAGAGGAGGAGCCGCGGCCGCGACAGGCAGAGGACGAGCAGGGCGAGCGCGGCCAGGCGCAGCAGCGCGAGCACGGCCCGGTCGCGCGTCGGGAGGAGCGCGCGGCGGGTGCCCACGCGCGCATAGGTGGCCGCCGCCGCGAGCGCGATCGCCGCCAGGATGACGAGCGCCGTCAGGAGGGAACCGGGGGCGCCCAGCGCGAACCGCCCGTTGGCGAACACGGGCGGGCGGTACTTGAACAGGAGCTCGAACAGCGTCTCGACCATCGCCGACCCGATCCGTCGTGCCCATGCGGCGCGCGCGAGTGTCGCGCGGCCTCCCTTGCCCAACGTGTAGCCCGGCCACGCACGGCGAAAGGGTGCCCGCGAACCCGGTGTGCACTCTCACAAATCCTTGACAGCGCGCCATCGTCCTACGCGGACGACACATGAATCGCTGACCGATGGCACTCGGCCGAGATCGCCGTGGTCCCGGCGTGCGCACCGGCTAGCTTTCCGTCGCACGCAGGCCACCTCGCACCCACGTCCGCCTCGATGCGCTACCGCTATCTCACCGCCGACGTCTTCACCGATCGCCCGTTCGGCGGCAATCAGCTCGCCGTGATCCCCGATGCGCGAGGGCTCACCGACGCGCAGATGCACCAGATCGCAAGGGAGTTCAACTACTCCGAATCGACGTTCGTGTTCCCCCCCGAGCTGCCGGCGCACACGCGCCGGGTCCGCATCTTCACCCCCGGGGGCGAGCTTCCGTTCGCCGGCCACCCCACGGTCGGCACGGCGCACGTGCTGGCCGCCTGCGGCGAGCTGCGGCTGACCGGCGAGACGACGCGCATCGTCCTCGAGGAGAAGGTGGGCCCCGTCCCGGTGACGATCCGCGCGCGCGCCGGCGTGCCGGAGTTCGCGCAGCTCGAGGTGGCGAAGCTGCCGGAAGTCGGCCCGCCCCCGCCACCACGCAAGGCGCTCGCCGCACTGCTCTCGCTGGAGGACGCCGATCTCCTCGACGGCGAATGGGCGCCGCAGACCGTCTCGTGCGGCGTCCCCTTCCTCTTCGTGCCGCTGCGGGACCGCGCGGCGGTCGCGCGCGCGCGGGCGAAGGCCGACCTGCTCGAGCAGACGCTCGGCGCGTACGCGACCCAGATGGTGTTCGTGTTCGCGCGCGGGGACGACGGCGACACGGAGCAGCCCGTGCGGGCGCGCATGTTCGCCCCGACGATCGGCGTGCCGGAGGACCCGGCCACCGGCAGCGCCTGCGCCGCGCTGGGCGGGTATCTCGCCGCCCGGGACACGACCGTGCGCGACGGGACGCGGCAGTGGACGGTCGAGCAGGGGTTCGAGATGGGGCGGCCGAGCATCATGGCGCTGGAGGTGGATCGGGAGGCGGGGCGCGTGACCGGCGTGCGCGTCGGTGGGTGCTCGGTGCTGATGTGCGACGGGACGATCGAGGTCCCCGCGTGACCACGCTCGGCCGGCTGCTCGCGCACAACGCGTGGGCCGACGAGCGCGTGCTCGCCGCGCTGCGGCGCGCGCAGGAGCAGGGGCACGACGTCGCGCGCGCGCTCGGGTTGCTCGCGCACGTCGTCGCCGCGGAATCGATCTGGTTGGCGCGGATCGACGGGCGCACCCCGCCGGTCGCGGTGTGGCCCACCCTCTCGCTCGACCAGTGCGAGCAGCTCGCGCGCGAGACGCACGCCGGGCTGCTCGCCCTCGGCAACGCCCTCGCCACGGGCGGGGCGGATCGCGTCGTCCACTACCGCAACAGCGCGGGCACGGCGTTCGAGTCGGCGGTGGACGACATGCTGCTCCAGGTCGCGCTGCACGGCTCCTATCATCGCGGCCAGATCGCGCTCCTGCTGCGCGACGGCGGCGCGGAGCCGAGCGCGACCGACTACATCGCCTTCGTCCGCGGTGCGCCGGCACCGGCACGCACCGACGGGGTGTCGCCATCGCCGTAGCACGCCACCTGCCTTCGTCGGCGGCATGACGAGCGCACTCACGCCACCGGGTGCACGCCGCGACCGCCGACGCCAAGACAGGCCGGGGGCGATGCGGCGTCTCGCGCGCCGCTGCCTCTGGCGTCTCTCCGACTGGACGTATCGCCGCGGCTGGGCGGCCCGACTGGCGCGCCGGCTCGGGCTCCAGGGACGCCTGCGCGTCCGCGAGCATCAGTTCGTGCTCGCGAGCGCCTCCGCGGCGCCGCCGATCCGCGTCGCCTTCGCGTCGGACTTCCACGCCGGGCCGCTCACCGACCCGGGGCTCCTCGACGAGGCGTGCCGCGCGATCGCCGCCGCGCGCCCCGATCTCGTGCTGCTGGGCGGGGACTTCGTCGTGCGCCGGGCCCGCGACGTGGACACCCTCGTCGCCGCGCTCGCGCGGCTCGCCCCGCCACTCGGGATCTACGCGGTGCTGGGCAACCACGACTACCTGGGCGACGAGGAGCACATCGCCGGCGCCCTGCGCGAGGCGGGGATCACGGTCCTCGTCAACGAGAACGCGCGGCTCCCGGTGCCGCACGACGACGTGTCGGTCTGCGGCCTCGACGATCCGATCTACGGCGCCCCCGACGCGGAGGCCACCCTCGCCGGGGCGTCGGAGACGCGCATCGTCCTCATGCACGCGCCGGACGGGCTGCTGTCGCTGGGGGAGGCGCGCTTCGCCCTCGCGCTCTGCGGCCACGTGCACGGCGGGCAGATCGCGCTTCCGTTCGGCGTGCCGATCGTCGTGCCGAAGGGGCGCCTGAGCCGGCGGTTCTCGCGCGGCGAGTACCCCCTGCGCAACGGGGCGCGGCTGCTCGTCAGCCGCGGCATCGGCTGCAGCAGCCTCCCGATCCGCCTCTTCTCCTCTCCCGAGATCCACCTCTGCACGCTGCGGCGCGAACCGTGAGTCTCGCACGGAAGTGTACGCACCGCCGCGGCTTACCGCTTCTTGACGTGGAACGTATGGCGCGCCGAGCCGAACCGCGTAAGTTGGCGCCGATAACGCAGTGCGCCGGTAGGTCGCTACCCGGGGGTGCGGCATGAACTACGTTCGCACAGCCACCTCACCGCAGGTCGCACGAGTCGTCGATCTCCTGGACCGGGCATACGGGGGCGACGCCTGGCACGGGCCATCGCTCACCGAATCGCTCGCCGACGTCTCGGCGAAGCTGGCGGCCGCCCGGCCGTTGCACGACATGCACTCGATCTGGGAGATCGTGCTGCACGTCATCGGGTGGAAGCACGAGGTCTGCCGGCGTGTGGAGGGCGCGGATCCGGGGATGCCCTCCGAAGGGGACTGGCCGGACGTCAAGAGCCCGACCGACTCGCACTGGGCGTCGGCGCGCGAGGAGCTCGAGAACGCCCACCGCCGCCTGATCGCCGCCACCCGGCTCCTCCCGGAGTCGCGCCTCGTGGACATGGTCGGCGCCCACCGCGACCGCCCGCTGGGCACGGGCGTCACCTTCTTCGCGATGCTCATGGGCGCCGTGCAGCACGACGTCTATCATGCCGGGCAGATCGTGCTGCTGAAGAAGGTGGCGAGCGAGATGAGGGACTGAACGGCAGGGGCTGGGGGCTGGGGACTCGGGGCTCAGTCTCCCAGCTCGCGGAGCGCGCGGCGTTCGGCGCGCGAGAGGAGCCAGGGGAAGAAGGTGGCGGCGGCGGCCGCGGCGCCGATCGACGCGGCCACCGCCACACGCGCGAGCGGGGACGCGTCGATCATGCCGGGGACGACGGTCAGCATCGTGCACGCCGAGGCCGCGCCTGCGATCACGCTCCGACGCCCCGATAGACCGGCATCCGGACGAAGCCAGGGCCGGATCAGGCGAACCGCTGCGGCGAAGCCCACGCCCAGTGCGCCCATCCACGCGGCGATCGGCCAGGCGTGCGCGCCGAATTCGAGCGGCAGCCCGGATGCGCGAAACCAGAGCGAGACGGGGATCATGACGGCGCTGAATCCGCCGATCGCCCCGGGAGCGAACCGTCCGAGCGGCGTGCGAGTGATCCGCGCGGGAAGTGGCGACGTACGCTGTCTCACGAGCATGGGCGGGTCCGTGCTGGGTTCGACGATGGACTCCCTGCCCACGCCCACCGTCACCAGCCGCGTCGTCCCCGGCCCCCGCCCCCCTCAGTGGCTCCGCAGCAGCGTCGTGTCCACCTGCGCGCCGGGGTCCTCGTGCCGATGCTCCTCCTCGGCCCCGGTGCGCGCGCTGTCCGGCGGGGCGGGGGCGTCCGAGAGATGCTCCTGCACGATCTGCCAGCGTCCGCCCCGCTTCACGACCGCCGCCGTCCAGGCGCCGCCGATCACGTGCGGCCGGCCGTCGGGGGTGAGGTGGGGGACGTGATAGAGCGCCGTGAGCACCGCCGCGTCGGGGGCCAGCACGTCGATCTCCATGCGATCCCAGATCCAGCGCGGCTCGCGCATGTTGCGGCCGACGTTGTTCCAGAAGTACCGGATCCCCTCGGCGATGGAGTCGCGCGAGGTGAGCATCTGCCCCGCCGAGGCGGAGACGACGCGGCCGGACGCCGGGTAGAGCGAGAGGAGCCGCTCCATCACGTCGGGACGCGAGAGGTCGTAGGCCGTGCGGAACTGCGTCTCGATCTCGTGCGCGATCGCGTCGCGCTGACGGGCCGGTGGGGCGCTCGCGCTGCCGACGCGCGGCCCGAAGGTAGCGAGGAGGGCGAGGACCAGCGCGACGCCGACCAGGGTGAGCAGCACTCGTGGGTTCATGGCGCCAAGGTAGGGTCGGGGTTCGGGGGCGGATAGAGGCGCCGGCGTGCTCGTCGCGGTGCGCCGGGAGCGTCCTCCGCATGGGACAGTCGCTGTCATCCCCTGCGGACGTGGCGCCGATCCGAATCGGCCGTAAAGTGCACATCGACGCGGTTCGTCGGTGGCCCGCGGGGTGCTACGTAGGGCAAACGCCCGGCGTGACTGGCATCACCGTTCACCTGGCGTGCCGGACCGACCGAACCCTCACTCCGTCGTGGGCGAGCCGCGATCCAGGAGGCCCCGTGCGTACGATCGTCATCCTCGGAACCCTCATGCTCGTCGCCACCGCCTGTTCGAACGGCGAGCGGAACGGCGCGGCGCTCTCCAGCGATCTCCAGCAGGATCTCGCGCTGGCGTCGTCGTCGGTGGCGCTCCCCACGCCGGCGGCGAACGCGAACTTCGCCCTGGAGACCGCGCCGACGAGCACGCCGGCGCCGGCCACCAAGCTCCGGCGGTCATCGGGGCGCCGGGCGATCCCCTCCGAGGCGCGCACCGTCGCCGCCGCGCCCGAGCCGACGCCGGCGCCCACCGAGGAGGTCGCGATGTCGGTGAGTCAGACGCCGAGCACCACCGAGACCACCGGCGATCCGCACGAGGCCGTGGAGGGCGTCCCGCTCCCGCGTCCGTCGGCGATCCCGGTGAGCCTGCCGGCG
>Ga0182741_1002211_pt1 | contig 23230 bp, 27 predicted proteins | sample eDN5th37CBELigOP_FD_128874 | JGI IMG/M metagenome (GOLD analysis project Ga0182741, IMG submission 128874) | Enriched Organic Plus compost microbial communities from Emeryville, California, USA - eDNA 5th pass 37_C BE-Lig OP (version 2) (version 2) ... | reverse complement strand
TCATCGAGGTCTGGTACAACCGTGAGCGGCGGCACTCGAGTCTCGGCTACGTCAGTCCGACGGAGTACGAGCAGCGGCTTCAGGCCGCGTAAACCCGGTGTCCACTAAACCGGGTCAAGTCCACGGTGCGGCGCCACGAGGCCGGCATCTTCCCACCAGCCACCCGGACGACCACGTCGCGCGACGCGAAGCTCGACGGATGCGAACGGGTGACGCGGATACATCGAATGCTGAACAGTGCCTTTCGGTCATGTGCGGTGACCTGCAATTACCCATTGGGCTATGGGACGCAGGAATCGGACATCACCGCCGCTGTCGGAGCGCCGCCGCAGTCCTGCCAGGCGCGCGCTCGATTGCTCCGGCCGGCGACGCCGGCTTGGATGCTCGTCCCCCTCCGCGTGGCCAACCGCATCGTCGCTCGACCCGATGCCGCCGGCGCGTCCTCAGGAAGGCGTCCCCGCCCCGGCGCTCGGCGTCGCCTGCGCGACGGCGCGGCTCCCCTCGATCTGCGCCTCCCGCACGTCGTCCTCCGCCTCGAACATCTGCCGGATCTCGAGCTCCCCTTCCCACCCCGGCCAGTGCCGGCGGTGCAGCTCCATGAACCGGGTCCCCTCCGCGACCGCCTCCTCCCGCGACGCGAACTCGAAGATCGAGAAGCCGCCGATCACCTCCTTCGACTCCGCGAACGGGCCGTCGCGCGTGACGAGCTTCCCCTTCGTGCTGCGGATGCGCACCCCCGACGCCGTGGGAAAGAGGCCGCCGAAGGAGAGGAGCCGCCCCTTCCGGGTCTCCTCCTCGATGTGCCGCCCGATCTCCTCCATCAGTTCGGCCGGCGGCGCCCCCGATTCGGCGAGGTTCTCGGGGCCATTCACGATGAACATGAAGCGCATGGCGGTTCTCTCCTCTCCCGGGCGGTTGGACGTGATGCAGGGCGACGACCGCCGTCGCCGCCTCACCCTCACGTCGAACGAGGATGGCCGGAATCGACGTCCGGGAACGACGTCTCCGCGAGAGCGGGGACGCTCCGCGCCATGGGGCGGCTAGATTTCCGGTGCACCATCCGCCGTTCGTCGATCCCTCCCGCTGCACCCGCCTCCGCGTGACGCTCCTCTCCCTCGCCAACGTCGGCCTCTCCTTCGGCGCGACCGAACTGTTCAAGGACGTCACCTTCACCGTCGCCGAGGGGGAGCGGTGGGGGATCATCGGCCGCAACGGCGCCGGGAAGTCGTCGATCTTCAAGCTCATCACCGGGGAGCTCCACCCCACGGTGGGGAGCGTCGCCCGCAAGCCGCGCCTCCGCCACGCGCTCCTCGACCAGCATCGCGCCTTCGAGGGGGCGACCACGGTGTGGGAGGCCGGCGCGGCGGCGTGGCGCGACGTGATCGCCCTCGAGCAGCGGATCGCCGCCCAGGCGATCGAGCTCGGCGAGCTGGGCGAGCGCGTCTCGGACGCCTTCCTCGAGCAGTTCGGGCGCGACCAGGAGCGCTTCGCCGACCTCGGAGGGTACGTCTACCACGCGCGCGTGGACGCGGTGCTGCAGGGGTTGGGGTTCGACGCCGAGGAGTCGAAGACGCGCCCCATCGAGACGCTCTCCGGCGGCGAGCGGGGGCGCGTGGGGCTCGCGGCGCAGCTCATCGCCCCCGCCGACCTGCTGCTCCTCGACGAGCCCACCAACCACCTCGACCTCGACACCACGACCTGGCTGCAGGAGTGGCTGAAGGAGGCCGACGAGACGGTGATCGTCGTCTCGCACGACCGCGCCTTCCTCGACGCCATCTGCACCCACATCCTCCACGTCGAGGGGCGCACGAGCGAGTGGTACCGGGGGAACTACAGCCAGTTCGTGCCGCAGCGCGCCGAGCGCCGGCTCACCCGCGACCGCGAGATCCAGAAGCAGATCGCGTTCGTGAAGAAGGAGGAGGAGTACATCCGCCGCAACATCGCGGGGGTCAACTCCTTCCAGGCCAAGGGAAAGCGCAAGCGGCTGGAGCGGCTCCCGCGTCTCGCGCCCCCGCCGGGCGATCCGGCGGCGATGGATCTCGACTTCGAGGTGGGCGACCGCGGCGGCGACCGGGTGATCGACGTCAGGGAGCTGACGGTGGAGGTCCCCGGCCGCGTCCTCGTCGAGGACTTCTCGGCGGTGCTGCGCCGCAACGACTTCGTCGCCCTCGTCGGCCCGAACGGCGCCGGCAAGTCCACCTTCATCAAGACGCTCGTCGGCGATCTCGCGCCGGCGCGCGGCGAGGTGAAGATCGGCGGCTCGATCACGCCGGCGTGGTTCCGGCAGGATCTCGGCGACCTGCCGCTGAACAAGTCGATGTACGACGCGATCCAGGACCAGCGTCCGCTCTGGAGCCGCGGGCAGGTGCAGAACTGCCTCGGCGCCTTCGGCTTCGGCGGCGACGAGGTGTTCCGCGAGATCGGCACGCTGAGCGGCGGCGAGCGGGCACGCATGGCGCTCGCGCTCATGCAGCTCGCGCGCGCCAACCTCCTCATCCTCGACGAGCCGACGAACCACCTCGACGTCGAGAACATCGAGGCGCTCGAGGACGCGCTCGAGGAGTACGAGGGGTCGGTGCTGCTGGTGAGCCACGACCGCGCCTTCCTGCGCGAAGTCGCGACGCGCGTCTGGTGGTTCGACGGCACGCGCGTGCGGGACTTCGACGGCCCGTTCGTCGAGTGGGAGGCGGAGCGCGCGCGCCGGGCGGCGCCGCGCTAGACCGTGCCCTGTACGCGAGGAGGATCCATGTCCCGTCCCCTGCTCCTCGGTCTCATCGTCCTCGGCGCCTGCGCGCGCGCCGGAACGTCGGGCGGCTTTCCGTCCGGCGCCTCCGCGCGGCCGGCGACCGACCTCCCCGAGCGCTTCGCCCCCGCGGCGGCGCCGGGCGCGGGGGTGGCGGAGGGGACGTGCCTGAGCCCCGTCCGCGACCCACGCACCGGCGTCGAGCTGCGCTTCGTGCGCGCGGTCCCCGGGCTCGGAGACTACGCCGTCCCGGCGGGGACGTACGGCGCGCGCGCCGGGGAGCTGCTCCGCATCGACTGCCGCAGCTGGCAGGCGGTCGGGCTCGTCCGTCGCTGACCGCGCGCCGGCGAACGCGGCCATCGCGCCCGCCGTCGAGGCTCGAGCAGTAGCTTCGACGGATGGCGATGCTCTGGACGGTGGGGCACTCGACGCGATCGCTCGAGGAATTGCTCGACGTCCTCGCGGCGCACGAGATCGAGCTCGTCGCCGACGTGCGCCGCTTCCCCGGCTCGCGCCGCCTCCCGCATTTCGCGCGCGAGCCGCTCGCCGCCGCGCTCGCGGCGCGCGGGATCGCCTACGAGTGGATCCCCGAGCTGGGCGGCCGTCGGCACCTCCCCGCCGGCGCCGACGACGCGGGTAGCGCGACCGCGTGGCGGCACCCCGCGTTCCACGCCTATGCGCTCCACACGGCGAGCGAGGAGTTCGCGCAGGGGCTGTTCGCGCTGCTGATGGCGGCCGAGGGGCTCCGGACGGCGGTCATGTGCTCGGAGCTGCTCTGGTGGCGGTGTCATCGCCGGCTGATCGCCGACGTGGTGCTGTCGCTCGGAATTCCGGTGCTGCACATTCGCGACGAGGGACCCGCCGAGCCGCACCGGCTCGTCGCGCCCGCGCGGCTGGTGGCGGGTCGGCTCAGCTACGCGCCGGGATAGGCCGCTCGCCGGCGGCATCGCCGTCAGGCCATCGGAAACGGAAAGGACCTGCATGCCCGTTCGCGCACTTCACCCGGAGGAGAGAGCCGACGCCGTCGCGATGATGCGCGCGCTCTGGCCGGACGCTGGCGACGCCGATCTCGATGGAGTGACGGTCCTGGTCTGGGAGCGCGAGGAGCCCGCGGCGCGCCGTCTCGGCGGATTCGTCGCCGCCTCGCTTCGCGAGTGGGCCGAAGGGTGCGAGTCCACTCCCGTCCCCTACGTCGAGGGGTGGTGGGTCGCGCCGGAGCTGCGCGGGACCGGCGTCGGTCGCGCCCTGATCGCCGCCGTGGAGGCGTGGTGCGTGGCGAACGGCCATACCGAGCTCGCCTCCGACGTCGAGGTGGAGAACACCGGGAGCCTGCAGGCGCACGCCGCCCTCGGCTTCGAGCCGACGGTGCGCCTGCAGTACTTTCGGAAGCGACTCGGCCGACCGCGCGCCGACGGCGTCTCGACCAGGTGATCGGAGAGGGGAGGAAGCGTATGCCCGTACGTGATCTCGTCCGCCGTCGGCTCGTCGTTCTCGCCGCCGTGGGGGTGTCCGGGCTCGCCGGCTGCGCGGTGGGCGCGCAGACGCCCGCCCGACTCGACGCCGAGGCGGAGGCGGAGCGCATGGAGTGCGAGGCCGTCGCGCAGGCGGTGCGCTCGGTCGTGCCGCGGCGGCCGGGGGTCCGCTACGCCATGAGCGACTCGACGCTGCCGTTCCGCGAGATGAGCGTCGTCCAGGACATGCGAGCGTCGCTCCCCGGGCAGGCGGGGCTCGACCCGACGACCTGGCGCGCGTTCGTGGAGGCCAACCGCACGCGCCGGCCGGGCTGCCGGACGCTGTCCGGCGAGACGCCCGTCGTGCTGGTGAGCGACTCCGACGTGCGGGCGCTGCGTGCGGAGACCAGTGACCCGGACGCCTACTGGCGCGCCTTCCACGCCCGGTTCCCGGAGACGGCCGGGCTGACGACGACGTCCGGCGTGGGGCTCAGCGCGGATCGCCGGCAGGCGCTGGTGATCGTGTACCACGGTTGCGGCGGGCTGTGTGGACATGGCCACGTCGTGCTGCTGGAGCGCGGCTCCGATGGGCAGTGGCGGGTGCACCGTACGCGACAGCTCTGGGTCTCCTGATCGCGAGGAGGCCGCCGCCGCGCTCCTGTCGCGCGAGACGCCGGTGATGCACATTCGCGACGAGGAAGAGGCGGAGCCGCTCCGGCTCGGCGCACGGCGGCTCCTCACTCGGCTCGGAGGGATGTGCGCGATGTCCGACCCGCTGCTCTGCCCCCGCTGTGGCTCCGACGCGGTGATCCCGCGCGTGCGCGTGGTGGATCGCGACTCCGGCGACATGCGCCAGGACCTCGAGGTGGAGGTGCAGCGCCGTCCGTCCGCGCTCCTCTTCAAGCGGCCGGAACGTTCCGCGCTGTCGGCGCGCGTCTGCGGGGTCTGCGGGCATGCGGAGCTCTTCGCCGAGTCGCCGCGCGCGCTGTACGCGGCCTACCAGCAGGCCGACGCGAGCCCGGCCGTCTCCGCGATGGACGAGCTGGAGCGCACGCGCGAGGCGCTCGCCGACTCGCAGCTCCGGCTCCACGAGCTCGAGGAGAAGCTCGCCTTCCTGGAGCAGCTGCTCCTCGAGCGCGACCAGACGTCGAAGGTGCGGCCCAGGGAGTCCTGATCCACCGTCCGGATCGGCCAGGCTCATCGACCAGGAGATGACGGCGATGGTGAACAGACGCGAGTTCGTCCGGGGCGCGACGGCGACCGTCGGCGCGATGACGGTGCTCTCCCCCGACGTGACGATGGCGGCGGAGCAGCCGACGATGAGCCTGAACGTGCTCTATCCGCATCACGACGGGGCACGGTTCGACGCGGACTACTACCGGTCCACCCACATCCCGCTGGCGATGAAGGTGATGCGCGCCTCCAGCGTCATGTTGATCGAGGGGGTGCCGAACGGCAGCGCCGCCGCGCCGTACGCGATGATCGCGCACTTCCAGTTCCCGTCGGCCGAGGCGTTGCAGACCGCGCTCGCCAGTCCGGCGATGGCCGAGGTCCGGGCCGACGTCCCCCGCTTCACCGACATCAGACCGGTGGTGATGCTCGGCAGGTCGCTCTAGCGCCGTCGCGCTCCTGTCGCTCGGGCTCTCGGGGATGCACATTCGCGTCGCACGACGGGCCCGTCGAGCCGCACCTCCTCACCGCCGATCGCCCATGGACCACGCCATGTCCGACGAGTCGCTCGCCGCGCTCCAGCGCATCGCCGACCTCCTCGCCCGCCGCGTCGAGCAGCAGGAGGAGATGGCGCAGAAGGCGGAAGCCCGCATGGCCCAGATCCCGACGATCAAGGTGCCGACGACGCCGGACTGGGAGACCATCTCGGCCGAGCAACGAGAGGCCGATCGGGAGCGCCAGGCGCGCGCCGATGCGATCCAGGCGGAGACGCGTGCCTTTCGCGAGCGTCTGCTGGCGGCGTTCGATCGGCAGAACGAGCTGCTGGCGCAGCTGGTGGCCGGGCGGGGCACCGATGCGCGCGACGTCGGCTGACGTCGTCCACGACCTTCAGTCGAGTCATGACCTCATCGATTCGTCGGCATCCCGTCCCCCTCGCCATCGCGCTCCTCCTCGCCGCCGGGGCGACGGCCTGCCGCACGCAGCGCGTCCCTCCTGCGGCGCCGAGCCGCGCGGCGATGAGCGCTCCGGTGGCAGGTGAGGCCACGGTGTTCACCGATCCGGCGCTCTACCGCCGGGTGTGCGCCGAAGCCGACAGCGGCCTGACCGCGGCCTCGCGCCGCTGCACGCCCCGGGACCAGAGCGCGCTCGCGGCACTCCCCAAGCAGCCCTGACGACCGACGTGCGAGTCCGCCCCACGGGATCGATGCACGGGGAAACCGTCGCTCCGCGGGCGGCGTAGGAGAGGGACCCTGGCTCGGGAGGCCCGATGCAGGTCGTGCGTGGAACGCTCGATGCGCCGCTGTGCGTCACGGATGCACTCGCGGTCCATGGTACCGTCGCCGGTCCGGTCCGCGTGACGGCGACGGCGCAGCTGGTGCTCCGAGGCGTGTGCCGTGGAGATCTCGTCGTCGAACCCGGCGCCAGGGCGGAGATCTGGGGGATCGTCGACGGCAACGTGATCAATCGGGGTGGCGACCTCCGTCTCTTCGGCATCGTGACGGGGTACGTCGATCGCGCGGCGGGGCATACCGCGGTCGCGTCGGACTTCCACGCGAAGCGGGGGTTCCGCGGATGAGCATCGGACACGAGCTCGCCGACCTGCTCACCCTGCTCGCGATCGTCTGCGTCCCGCTCGCGGTGGGCGGGGTGTGCATCCCCGTCGGCCGCGCGATCGCGGATCGCATCCGCGGCGCGGGTCGCGCCGGCGCGAACGACGACGCGTCGTGGCGCGCGCTCGGAGCGCTCGAGCGGCGGCTCGCCATCCTGGAGCGCACCGTCGTGGCGCAGGCCGACGCGATGGCGCTGCTCGCCTCGCATCAGCGCCAGCACGTCCCGCCGAGCACCATCGGGCCCGGGGTGGCGCCACGAGTCGTCACCCCGCACTGAGCGACGACGGGTCACCGAAACGCCACGTCTCATGCGCCCTCTCCGCTATTCCATCAACGTCACCCTCGACGGCTGCTGCGACCATCGCGCGGGGATCCCGAGCGAGGCGCTGCACCGGCACGCGGCCAGCGCGATCGCGAAGGCCGACGCCCTCCTCTTCGGCCGCGTGACGTACGAGATGATGGAGTCGGCGTGGCGTCTGGGGCCCTCGGGTGAGCTGCCAGGGTGGATGGAGCCGTGGATGGCGCCCTTGGCCCGCACGATCGACGCGGCGCGGAAGTACGTCGTCTCGCGAACGCTGGACTCGGTGACGTGGAACGCGGAGCTGCTGCGCGGCGATCTCCGGAGCGCCGTCGAGCGGCTCAAGCAGGAGCCGGGGAACGGGCTGTTCGTCGGCGGCGTGACCCTTCCGCAGACGCTGGCGGAGCTCGACCTGATCGACGAGTACGAGCTGATCGTGCACCCGCGGATCGCCGGCCACGGGCCGTCGTTGTTCGCCGGGCTGCCGAGGCATCTCGACCTCGTGCTCGTGGACCGGGAGGAGATCGGCGAGGGAACGGTGGCGATGCGCTACGTGCAGACGCGGTAGCCGCCCGCGAGCGCGATCAGCCGAGGATCGCGCTCAACACGTCCGCCGAGCTGACGTCGCCGAAGTAGGCGGCGACGTCCACCTCCGCCAGCGCCTCGGCGAGCGCCGCACGGTCGTAGCGGACGCCGCGCAGCCGCGCCTCCAGCTCGCCGACGTCGCGCCGCCCCATGAAGTCGCCGAAGACGCGGATCGCGTCGATGTGCCCGAGCTGCACGTCGATGCGCACGTCGATCTCGCCGGCCGGGAAGCGCTGCGCGCGCCGCACGTTGCTCGGCGGGTCCTCGCCGTAGTTCCACGCCCACGCGCCGTACTTCCGCTCGACGAGCGCGTGCACCGCCGCCCAGTCGTCGTCGGTGAGCGCGAGGGTGGGGATGCGCGCACGGTCGCGCGTGCCGAAGATCGCCTCGAGGATCCGCTCGCGCAGCTCGTGCACCGTGACCGGCTCGCGCACGAACTCGGTGATGTTCGCGACGCGGCTCCGGATCGACTTGATCCCCTTCGACTCGACCTTGCCGGGCTTGGGGCGCAGCGCCGCCGTGACGTCGTCGAGGTTGGAGTCGAAGAGGAGGGTGCCGTGGCTGAACATCCGCTCCGACGTCGCGAACTGCGCGTTCCCCGAGATCTTCCGCCCCTCGACGAGAATGTCGTTGCGGCCGCCCAGCTCCGCCGGCACGCCGAGCGCGTGGAGCGCGGCGAGGACGGGGCGGGTGAAGTGGTCGTAGCGATTGAAGCGGTCGCTCACCGTCGGGGTCATGAAGCTGAAGTTCAGATTCCCCAGGTCGTGATAGACCGCGCCGCCGCCGGAGATGCGCCGCACGACGGTGATCCCGCGCGCGGCGACGACGTCGGGATCGATCTCCTCGATCGTGTTCTGGTTGCGCCCGATGATGATCGCCGGCGCGTTGATGTAGAACAGCACCGCATCCTCGTCCATCACCTTCTCGCGGAGGACGTGCTCCTCGAGGGCGAGATTGATGCGGGCGTCCGTGATCCCCTGATTGTCGATGAACAGCATGCAGGAAATATAGCGAGAGCGGGCCCCTGATCGAACCGCGGCGAGAACCACAGGGGGCACAGGGAAAGTGGTTCGATGCCGTTGTCGTTCTCTGCGCCTCCGCGGTCCAGCAGCTCCGCGCCCGAGCTCGCGCGCCTCGCGATCGGCACCGGGATTGCGGCCCCCGTCTCCGACTTCCTGCCGGAGATTCCGATGCGCTCGCCGCTGCCGCACACGATCTCGCCGCTCGTTGCCGGTGTCATCATCGCCGTCGCGTCCGTCGTTCACGCCGCCACCCTCGGCGCCCAGCACGATCAGCACGCACAGCACGAACAGAAGAAGACGCTCGAGTGGGGGCCGGCGCCCGCGATCTTCCCCGCCGGCGCCAGGATGGCCGTGGAGCGCGGCGATCCGAGCGCGGCTGGCGAGTTCGTCGTGCGCCTGTCCTTCCCCGACGGCTATCGCATCCCGCCGCACTTCCACCCGGCGGCCGAGCACGTCCGCGTCGTGCGCGGCACCTTCCTCGTCGGCATGGGCGACACGCTCGTCGTCGACGCGGCCCGGACGCTGGCCCCGGGGGACTCGATCTCCCTCCCGGCGCGGATGCCCCACTTCGCCATCGCCCGCGGCGCCACGGAAGTGAGCGTCCGCTCGCAGGGGCCGTTCAAGATGACGTACGTCAATCCCGCCGACACGCCGAAGCAACCATAGGCTGACGTTCGTTCGGGTTTCTCGATTGAACCGCAGAGGCGCGAGAGCTGCAACGGCATCGAACCACGAGGGGGCACGAGGGCGCACGAGGGACGGCAACGGCAACGGCAATGTCCTTCGCTTTTGGGTTTCCCTCGTGCCCCCTCGTGGTTCGATGTCTTCGACTTTGCCGTTCTCTGTGTCTCTGTGGTCCATCGCCGGATGCCAGCCCACGACCCCGTGGCCGGTCGCGTCTCGGTCCGATAGCTTTGCCGCGATAGGCGACCTGGACCTTCACTCGATCGGCCACTCGTGCAATGAGCTCCATCATCCACTCGCAGGCCGCGGACATTCCGTACACGATGACGTCCACGACCTTCGACCTCCCCGGCCATCGCATCGTCGCGAGCCTCGGCGTCGTGCGCGGGATCGTCGTGCGGTCACGCTCGGTGTTCGGCACCATCGGCGCCAGCGTGCAGACGCTCTTCGGCGGGAACATCTCGCTCTTCACCGAGCTCGCCGAGCGCACCCGCCAGCAGGCGTTCGACACGATGCTCGTGCAGGCCGACCTGGCCGGCGCCGACGCGGTGATCGGCATCCGCTACGACGCGACCGAGGTGATGCAGGGGGTGACGGAAGTGATCTGCTACGGCACCGCCGTCCGCGTCGAGCCGGTGACCGAGTGAACGGCGTCGAGTGAACGCACCGCAGAGACGCGGAGGATTCGCGGAGAGAACCACCGCGTCTCTGCGTCTCCGCGGTTCCTTCTCCGGATCCGAATGACCGACGCACGCGTGCTGATCGTCGGCGCGGGACCGACCGGGCTGGCGCTCGCGCTCTGGTTGACGCGGCTCGGCGTCGGCGTGCGCATCGTCGATCGCGCCGCGGACGCGGGGACCACCTCGCGCGCGCTGGCCGTGCAGGGGCGCACGCTCGAGCTGTATGGGCAGCTCGGGATCGCCGACGCGGTGATCGCGGGGGGCGTGGAGATCCGGGCGCTCAATATCTGGGTGCACGGCGTCCGGCGGACCCGCGCCGTGCTGCGGCGGCTCGGCGAGGGGCTGACCCCGTATCCGTTCGTCCTCGTCCATCCGCAGGACGCGCACGAGCGGCTGCTCATCGAGCGGCTCGCCGCGCTCGGCGTGCAGGTCGAGCGCCGCACGGCGCTCGTCGGCGTCGCACAGCAGGGTGACGTCGTGCGGGCGACGCTCCGCCGCCCCGACGGCAGCGACGAGACGTTCGAGACGCCGTACCTCGCGGGGTGCGACGGCGCGGGGTCCACGGTGCGGGAATCGCTCCGCATCGGCTTCCCCGGCGGGACGTATCAGGGGCGCTTCTACGTCGCCGACGTGGACGCGAGCGGGCCGGCGTCCAACGACGAGCTGCACGTGGACCTCGGCCACGCCGACTTCGTGATCGTCTTCCCCCTGCGCGAGCCGGGGCGCGTGCGGCTCGTCGGCATGGTGTCCGAGACGCTCGCGAGCGACACGCTCAGCTTCGACGACGTGCGCGGGCGCGCCGTGGACGACCTCGCGCTGCGCGTGGCGACGGTGCACTGGTTCTCGACCTATCGCGTCCATCACCGCGTCGCGCACCGCTTCCGCGACGGGCGCGTCTTCCTCCTCGGCGACGCCGCGCACATCCACAGCCCCGTCGGCGGCCAGGGGATGAACACCGGCATCGGCGACGCCGCGAACCTCGCCTGGAAGCTCGCCGCCGTGCTGCGCGGCGCCGCCGGCGACGCGCTGCTCGACAGCTACGAGCCGGAGCGGATCGCCTTCGCCCGTCGCCTGGTGGCGACGACCGACCGCGTGTTCACCGTCGTGACGAAGCGGGGACGCGTGGCACGCGTCGTCCGCACGCAGATCGCTCCGCGGCTCGCGCCGCTCGTCTTCCGCTCGCGTCTCCTCCGGCGCACGCTCTTCCGCATCCTCTCGCAGATCGGGATCCAGTATCGCCACGGCCCGCTGAGCGAAGGGGCGGCGGGCAAGGTGCACGGAGGCGACCGTCTCCCCTGGGTCGAGACCGCGTCGGGGGAGGACAACTTCGCGCCACTCGCGTCGCTCGACTGGCAGCTCCATCTGTACGGCGCGCTGCGAGACGACGTCCGAGCGGGGTGCGCCGCGCTCGGGCTCCCGCTGCACGCGTTCGCCTGGCAGCCGCGGATGCGGCGCGCCGGCCTCCGCCGCGGGGCGCTCTATCTGATCAGGCCGGACGGCTACGTCGCCCTCGCCGACGCGCACGCCGACGTCGATCGCGTGCGTCGCTACTTCGCGGAGCGTGGGATCTCGTCGCGTCGCTGAGCAGACGTTTCACCGCGACGCCGCGAAGGACGCCAGGACGGCGAACGGCAAGAACGACTGAACCGCAGCGATGCGCAGCGATGCGCAGCGATGCGCGAATCACCTCGGCGTCCCCTGCGACCTCTGCGGTTCAGCAGTACCGTCTCTTCTGCTTTCCTGCGTTCTTTCGTCGTGTTCTTCGCGGCTTCGCGGTGGACCCGTTCCAGACGAGGATCCAATGCCGGCACCCGAATCGACCGTGCCGATCGAGCTGACGCAGGACGAGGCGGTGGTGCTGTTCGCCTTCCTCGCGCGGTTCGCGCACGAGCAGCGCCTCGAGATCGCCGACCCCGCCGAGTCGCGCGTGCTCTGGAATCTCCACACCGCGCTCGAGCGGCAGCTCGTCGGCCCGCTCGACACCCGCTACGCCGAGACGCTGGAGGCGGCGCGCGACCGGCTGCGCGAGCGCCCGGAGCAACCATGAACGGCATGGAACCGCAGCGGTCGCAGAGGACGCCGAGGCACCCCTCGGCGTCCTGGCGGTGCAGCCATTCCCTTGCATCCCCCGTCTTCCCGACGATCTGCACGCGCCACAGGTTGGAGCCATGACCCGACTCCTGCGCCCCCGTCGCCGCACCCTGCGCCCCTCGACGCTGCTCGGGGCGTGCCTCGTCGCGCTGCTCGCCGCCGGCGCCGCGCCGGCGCGATCGGCGGCGCAGGCCGTTCCCGCCCGGCTCGCCGACAGCACCTTCTGGCGGCTGATGAAGGAGATGTCCGAGCCCGGCGGCACCTTCCGCTCCGAGAACTTCGTCTCCAACGAGACCTCGCTGCAGTGGGTGATCCCCGAGCTGCAGCGGACGATCCGCCCCGGCGGCGTCTACCTCGGCGTCGCCCCCGACCAGAACTTCACCTACATCGGCGCCGTGCGCCCGGCGATCGCGTTCATCGTGGACATCCGCCACCAGAACGCGATGCAGCACCTCATGTACAAGGCGCTCGTCGAGACCTCGGCGACGCGGGCCGAATTCCTGGCGAAGCTCTTCTCGCGCGCCCCGCTCGCCGGCGTGGACACCACGGCGTCGGCCGAGCAGCTGTTCGCGGCGCTCGAGCGGCACCCTCCCGACAGCGTCCGCTTCCTCGCCAACCTGCAGGCGATCACCGACCACCTCGTCCGCACCCACCGTTTCGCGCTCAGCGACAGCGAGCTCGTCTCCCTCGGCTGCGTCTACGGGATGTTCTTCACCGCCGGGCCGGCGCTCACCTACAGCCACAGCTCGGAGTGCAACGACGGCTTCCTCTTCCGGCGCGGCGCGATGGGGATGCGCATGCCCACCTACCAGGCGATGCTCACCGAGACCGACAGCGCGGGGGTCAACTGGAGCTACCTGGGGAGCGAGGCGCGGTATCGCGCGCTGCGGGAGATGCAGCAGCGCAACCTGATCGTCCCGCTGACGGGGAACTTCGCCGGCGACAGGGCGCTGCGCGCGGTGGGGCAGTGGGCGCGCGAGCGCGGCGCGAAGGTGACGACCTTCTACGTCTCGAACGTCGAGCAGTACCTCTTCATGGAGGGGGACGACGCTCGGCGCTTCTACGAGAACGTCGCCACCCTCCCGACCGACTCGACGAGCACCTTCATCCGGTCGTACTCCGGCGGCCGCTTCGGCGGCTTCGACGGGGGGCTCGTCCTCAAGCAGCAGAGCCTCTCCGGCCGCTCGCTCCAGCTCATGAGCGGCATCCAGGAGCAGCTGCGCGCCTTCCGTGACGGGCAGGTGACGTCGTGGATCGACGTGATCCGAATTTCTCGACAGTGACCGGTGGTTCACGTGATGAACCACGGAGGCCACAGGGAGTACCACAGGGAGTCACTCGGTAGTCAGACCGCGGCGAGGATGGAATCGAGCTGCCCCATGGCCGACTCGAGCCCCTCTTCCATTCCCATCTTCACGAGGCTCTCCATCGCCTCGAGGCTCGGGAAGTGGGTGGTGCCGGTGACGCGGGAGCCGGTGGGGGTGGGCTCGAAGGCGAAGACCATCCGCATCGACGGCATCCCCTCGTTCGGCGTGCCGTCCTCGTTCGCGAAGCCGTCCTCGACCTCGAAGCGGCGCGTCGGCTCGACGGCGAGGAAGCGCCACCACCCGCGCGACGTGCTCCCGTCGGGCCCCGTCATGTGGTAGGCGGAGCGGCCGCCGACCGTCATGTCGTGCTGCGTGAAGGTGGCGGGCCACTCCACCGGCCCCCAGAAGCGCTCGAGCTTGCGCGGATCGGCGTAGGCGTCCCACAGCCGCTCGACCGGCACCGGATAGTCGCCGACGACGGTGAGGGTGAGCGCGTTCGGGTCCGAGGTGACCGACGTGATGGGCATGGGTTCACTCCGAGGATCGGGGGGCGGGTTCGTCGTCGAACAGGGCGTCGATCTGGCTGAAACGGGCCTTCCACAGCTCCTCTAGCCGGGTGAGCAGCTCGCGCGCGCGCGCGACCTGCGCCGGATTGCCGCGCACGATCCGCTCGCGACCGTGCGCCTCCTTGGTCACCAGCCCCGCCCCCTCCAGCACCGCGACGTGCTTCTGCACCGCGGCGAAGGACATGTCGTACCGGGCGGCGAGCGTGGACACCGACGCCCCCTCCCCGCGCATGACGCGCGTGACGATGTCCCGCCGCGTCGCATCGGCGAGGGCGTGAAAGAGACGGTCGATCTCGGCGCTGCTGAGGGCAGGATGTACAACCATATGGTTGTATGTTAGAACCGTGCTGATTGGCGCGCAAGGGCAAAGGCATTGAACCACGAGGGGGCACGAGGGAGCACGAGGGAAAAGCAAGAGACACTGCCTTTGCTTTTGCCGTTGCCGTCCCTCGTGCCCCCTCGTGCCCCCTCGTGGTTCAAAGCAGTTACGGTCTCTTCCCCCACGTCGGAGCCACGGGCTCCTTCATGATGCGAGCGGGAGGATTCTCACGCAGGAGACGGAGCGCTTCCTGCACGGCGCGCTCGAGCTGCGGATCCCGCCCCGCGATCAGCTCCTTCGGGTAGTTCTCCACCTCGATGTCCGGCGCGACACCGACGTTCTCCACGGCGAAGTTCCCCTGCGCGTCGATGAAGCCGAAGCGGGGGGCGATCATCGAGCCGCCGTCGACGAAGGGAGGCGTGTCGCTCGTCGCGACCAGACCGCCCCAGGTGCGCGTGCCGACGAGAGGGCCGAGCTTCCGGTGCTTGAACATGAACGGCAGCAGGTCGCCCCCCGACCCCGCCATCTCGTTGATGATCATCACCTTCGGTCCCCAGATCCCCGTCGCGGGGCTCGTGAAGGGGACGCGGTCGCCGGCGGGGTTGTTGAAGTAGCCGTCGAACTTCCGGCCGAGGATGTCGACCATGTAGTCGGCCGCCGAGCCGCCGCCGTTGAAGCGCTCGTCGACGACGACGCCTTTGCGATCCTGCTGCGAGAAGTAGTAGCGGTTGAACGACGCGTACCCCGGCTGCCCCGTGTTCGGCACGTAGACGTAGGCGAGCTGGCCGTTCGAGAGCGAGTCGACGATGCGGCGGTTCCGCTCGACCCACGCGCGGGTGCGGAGCCCCTGCTCGTTCGCGACCGGGACGACGGTGACGTTGCGCGCGCCGTCGAGCGTCGGCCGCGCGTTCACCGCGATGACGACCTGCCGGTTCGCGGTGCCGTCGAGGAGGCGATAGATGTTGTCCGGCGCGCGGAGCTCGACGCCGTCGATGGCGACGACGTACTCGCCGACGCTCACGTTGACGCCCGGCTCGGCGAGGGGCGCGCGCAGCTCCGGATTCCAGCTCTCGCTCGTGTAGATCTTCGAAATGCGATAGCGCCCGTTCTCGACGGTGAAGTCGGCGCCGAGGAGGCCGCCGCGCGCGTCGGGGACGTCGGGCATCTCGCCGCCGCGGACGTAAGAGTGCCCGATCGCCAGCTCGGCGCCCATGTTGTCGAGCAGGTAGTTGAGGTCCGCGCGATGACGCACGTCGGCGAGCATCGGCTCGTACATGCGGCGCATCGCCGGCCAGTCGGTGCCGTGCAGGTTGCGGACGTAGAAGTTGTACTGCTGGTTGCGCCACCCCTCGGCGAAGATCTGCGCGAACTCCGCCTTCGGATCGACGTAGGCGCGGAGCTGGACGTTGAGCCGGCCCGTGTTCGGCTGCGGGATCGCGCCCGCGGCATCGACGAGGAAGAGCGAGGGCGTCGCGTTCGCGTTGGCGCCACCGCCGCCGCCTCCCGTTCTATAGAGCAGCTTCCGGCCGTCGCCGCTCACGACGTACTGCGCGACGCCGCGGGCGAACTCCTGGGCGCGGCGGGTCGAGAGCTGGTAGCGATGCAGTGTGGCGCCGCCGCCCTGGCCGCCGGTGCCGGTCGGCGGGACGCCCTCGAGGAAGAACACGGTGCCGGCGGTGCCGGGCTTGAGCTGCGCGTAGTTGCGGAGGGCGATGGACTGGACGGCGATGGTGCGGTCCTGGAGGCCGGTCCAGTCGATCTGCACCGTGACCGGCCGCTGACGCGCCCGGGCTGAAGTGTCTCGAACCACGGGGGACACGGGGGACACGGGGGACGGCGACTGGCGGGTCGAATCCGTATCCCGCCCGCGCCTTCCGCTCTCCTCGTCGCTTTCGGGGCGCAGCGGCGAGCTGTCGGACTTCGCGAGGACCGTGAGATACAGCCCGCGCGTCACCCCCTTCTCGTAGGCGCTCATGTCCAGCACCGAGGAGTTGAGGCCGTAGTCGGTGCTCGCGAGGAACCAGAGGTACTTGCCGCTCGCGTCCCAGGCGGGGGAGATGACGTCGGCGAGGCCGTCGGTCACTTGCCGCACCTGTCCACTCTCCACCTCGTAGACGTGGAGGGCGCGGAAGAGGCTCGTCAGGTGCTTGGGGTAGGCGATGAAGCGCGAGTCGGGGCTCCAGGCGGGGACGATCGTGCGGTCGCCGTGGTAGACCTTGTCGGCGTCGGCGATCTTCGCCTGGCCGGTCGCGACGTCGACCACCCACAGACGGAAGTGCGTGTCCTGGAAGGCGATCTTGCGACCATCAGGCGACCAGGCGGGGGCGAAGTAGTTGGCGGCGTCGGGGATGGTGATCTCGCGCGGCTTCGCGAGTCCGTCCTGCGGCGCGATGTAGAGCCTGTACTCACCCGACCGATCGCTGAAGTACGCGACGCTCCGTCCGTCCGGACTCCACGCCGGCGCACGCTCGGCGCTCGCGCTCGAATTGGTCAGGTTGCGGACGTCCCCCTTCTCGGCGGGGATGGTGAAGATCTCCCCGCGCGCCTCGACCGCCGCGCGCTTGCCGGTGGACGAGAGCGCGAGGTTCGTCATGCGGCTCGCGACGTCCTTCCACTGCGGCATCATCCACGGGAAGTCGCCGGTGGCGGTGATGGGGACGCGCCGCGTGCGCCCGCTCGCCGCATCCAGCTCGTGGATGTACCCCGCCTGCTCGAACACCACGGTCGACTTGCCATCGGAGCCGAGCGACTTGACGTCGAAGTCCTTGAAGGTGGTGACCTGCGCGAGCGCCTTGCTCGACGGATCGAAGCGCCAGACGTTGGAGACGCCGTCGCGATCGGAGAGGAAGTAGACGGCGCTTCCGACCCACACCGGATCCATCTCCTTCGAGTCCTTCCATTCGGGCGTGATCACGTCGTGCGTTCTGAGGTCGACGACCCAGATCGGCTTGTTCTGCCCCCCGCGGTAATTGCGCCGATGCTCGTCCCAGCTCGTCGGCATCCGGTAGGCGAGATAGCGCCCGTCGGGAGAGATCTTCCCCTGGTTGGCGCGCGGGATCGCCATCGGCTCCTCAACGCCGCCCTCGGCCGGCACGGTCCAGAAGCGGGGGGCGGCGCTCGGCGCCGAGGTGGCGCGGCCGGAGGCGAAGACGATGCTCTTGCCGTCCGGGGTCCATCCCTGCACGGCGTCGGCGCCGGGGTGCCAGGTCAGACGCTTTGGCTCACCGCCTCTCGATGGCACCACGTACACGTCGACGTTGCCGGCGTACTGGCCGCTGAACGCGACGTGGCTTCCATCGGGTGAGAGCTGCGGATTGGACGCCTCACCCTGGAATGTCGTAAGGCGGCGTGCATCGCCGCCGGCGCGGTCGACGATCCAGATGTTGCCGGCGTAGGCGAAGGCGATGTGGTTCGCGCTGACGGTGGGGGTTCGGAGGAGCCTCGTGCCGGCGGTGGGGTCGGCGGTGGTGGAGGCTTGGCGGATGGTGGTGCCCTGCGCGAACAGCGAAGATGAAAGTCCGCTGATGCAGAGAGCGAGTGCGGTGGTGGAAAGTGAGGGACGCATGGGCCGAGGGGCAGAGAGACTCAGAAGTTGCTGCCTCTCAAGGAAAGCGGCCAGCCCCGAACCGGGCGCTGCATCGCAGAGGAAGTCCGCGAGCTGGAAATGCTGCACTCCTTTGCTCGCATGGTTGCTGCAGATATTGGCCCTCTGACGCGAGCCTATTGGGAGCCTGGGCATTCTCCAAAGCGGGCCTCCCCATCGAGTTATACCTCGCGAGGACGATGACGGGCCAACATGTTATGCAGCCACTGGTCGTCACATATCGCTGGCGAAGTGCGAATCCTGTCGCCGGATAGCGTGCACCTGCAGCTCAATCGACGTTAGGCGACTCCGAACATCTCATCAATGCCACCATGTCTGATCAGCGTTTGCAGATCGCGTTGCTACGACAGGCTCACCGACGCGATGAGCAGAAGGTCGAGCTACCGCAGCCCGTTCCGGATGCCATTTTGAGGCCAATACAGGTCTTCGACATGGAGCGACCGATCGGCTCCGCTCCAGTCGAATTCCGTGAGCGCCTCTTTCGCTACATGGGCTGGGAGGACGATGTCGTCCTCTATGACCAGGATCTTTCGACTCCTAATGACGGGGAAGGCCAATCGGGGCCTAAGGCGCGCGGGTGCAACGACTGTGGAATCGTCGCCCAGAGTCTTTTCCTGCCCAGCTTAGCTAACGGAGACACGCTTTCGGACGAAGTACCGTGCGTTTGCGCCGATTGCTATCCAAGTGCCGCGAAGCTGAACCCGCCGAAAGTAGCCCGACCAGTCGCCTTGTATCTAGCTGACGAGCGGATTTTGCAGCCAGTTTGATCGGGGCGCCAGCTCGATGTCGTCTGGGTGGAGCGTGCACGCGAACACCGTGCGTTAGCCGCAGCGGCGTTCCCGATCCTCGTCGTTCGAGCCCGAACAGTTGCGTGGGCCGCATCCCTGGCGAGCCCGAATTCTGACAAGGACGGGCCAGCACGGCGAGTCTCCTTTCGCAGCGGAGGCGGGCATGCTCGTCGGCATTGATGTCGCGAAGGCCGAGCTGGTGGTCGGCACCCGGCCGGCGGCCGAACGCTGGACCGTCGCCAATGATGAGCGCGGGGTGCGCACGCTCGTCGAGCGCCTCACACGCGACGCACCCGCGCTGATCGTACTCGAGGCGACCGGCGGCTATGAGCTGCTCGCCGTGGGCGCGTTGGTAGCCGCGGGCCTGCCCGTGGTGGTCGTCAACCCCCGCCAAGTGCGAGACTTCGCCCGCGCGACGGGGCAGCTGGCGAAGACCGACCGGATCGACGCCGACGTGCTCGCGCTCTTCGCCGAGCGCGTGCGCCCCGAGGTGCGGCCGCTCAAGGGCGAGGCCGCGCAGGAGCTTGATGCGCTCCTCGCCCGGAGGCGGCAGCTCTTGGACATGCTCCAGGCGGAGAAGAATCGCCTGGGCCAGGTCTTCGGCCGCGGCCACGTGCGCGTGAAGAAGAGCCTCAAGACCCACATCGCCTACCTCGAACGCGAGCTGCGGATCGCCGATACGGATCTCGGCACGATGATCCGCCAGAGCCCTGTCTGGCGCGAGCGCGACGAGCTACTGCGGAGCGTCCCCGGGGTCGGGCCCGTGCTCTCCCGCACGCTGCTCGCCGACCTCCCTGAACTCGGTCGCCTGTCCCGCCGCGAGATCGCGAAACTCGTCGGGATCGCGCCGCTGAGCCGCGATTCGGGGACGCTCCGCGGGCGGCGCTTCATCCACGGCGGGCGTGCCAGCGTGCGCGCGGTCCTCTACATGGCGGCGCTCGTGGCGACGAAGCGCAACCGCGTGATTCGCGCCTTCTACCAGCGACTCGTCGCCGCGGGCAAGCCGAAGAAGCTCGCCCTCGTCGCCTGCATGCGAAAGCTGCTGACCATCCTCAACGTCATGGTCCGAACGCACCAGCGCTGGTGTGCGGAGCTCGCACAACCAGCGCTGGCGAATGCTTGACTTTCAAGACAGTTGCTAACGCCATTAGAGGGTTTCGACGCAAGCGGGTAGGCGGCGGTTTGTGGCGGGTGCGTCCGTCACGGTGGAGTGGGTCGCGCATGTACCGGTGGCGACGCTCGCCGATGCCTCGTGGTGGTCTCGCCTCAGTGGCGGCCATACACCATTGCGGGCTCACGGTCCGCGGGACCGGTCCCGGAGGTTCTGCGGCAGCGCGACGACTGACAGCCCAATCAAATGCGGCGGAGCTGCACGCCTGCGAACGCAGGCGAAGGCAGGCGGCTCCAGTTAGACGGGCGGGCTTGCCCTTGAATGGGCCATTGAAGGGCTGCTGCTTCGTGAGCATGACGTACACGATCCGCGCGAGCTCCTTCGCGACGAGAGCGCGCGCGGCGGCCGGCGGCTTCCGGCGGGCCAGCGCGCGGTGGAAGGCGCGGTTTTCGGGGAAGTATTGGCTGGCGCGCACCGCGGCGTGGCTGAAGGCGAGCTTCAGGTACTTGTTGCCATCCTTGGTGCGCTTGTGCCGGGTCTTCCCGCCCGAGTTGCCGGCGCCGGGCACGAGCCGGCAGTAGGAGACGAAGTCGCGCGCGCTCGGGAAGCGAGGGATCCCGTCGATCTCGAGCACGACGGTGAACGCGACGATGCGGCCGATGCCCGGCACCCAGACGAGCCGCTGGACGTCCGGTGTGGGGAGGAGACGTGGGTTGAGGGCGTCCGCGAGGCGCTTCGCCTGTGCGCCGAGGAGCGCGTACTGCTCCGCGAGCATCGTCGTCCGGAGCTGCACGAGCGGCGGCAGCGCGGCGGGGGGGGTGACGTTGTACTGCGCGAGCAGCCCATCGAGGGTGTTCTTACAGCGCACCTGCTGTCCGACGAGCTGCAGGCGGGCGCAGAGGAGATCGCGCGCCTCCCGCCACGCGGGGCTGACCATGTGCGCCTCCGGGATCAGGTCACTCCGGAGCAGCTGCGCGAGCGTCGCCGCATCGACGGCGTCGGTCTTCACTTTCGCGTAGCTGATCGCCTTGATGTATTTGGAGTGGCCGAGCCGGAGATCAACCCCGGCGCTCACGAGCAGGTCGCGGAGCCAGTACCAGGTGGACGTGGACTCGACGACCGCACGGTGCGGACCAGGGAGCGCCTCGAAGTACGCGCGCACCGCCTCGCGCGTGGTGGGGAGCGTCGCGTCGCGCACGGGCTGGCCGTCCGCGGTGACGGTCGACAGCACGACGGTCCGCTTGTGCAGGTCGATCCCCGAAGGCAGCATGATGCCTCCAGGAGAGGGCCAGCCTCCACGCTACATTCTGGTCCCTCTGGAAACATCAAGGCGTTGCAGCTGGCGGGGGACCCGCGTCATGACGTACCGCTTGGGTGGATTGTCTCGCATGTGGCCACCGGCGTCGCGTTTGATGGGTGATTCCCGCAGCTGAACTTGGTCGTTAGCCATCATCCGACCCTCGCGAACAATCAGCGACAGGCGCCGAGATGCTCCTCTTCAAGGCGGCAGGTAGCACGTACCCCCGCGTCGTGAAACAGGCGCTCCACGCATTCCCGCTTAGTCCAGCGGAGGTCCGTCGGCATGAGTTCATCCTCCTGAGCAAGAACCGCGAGGCCTGCTCGCCGACGGAGGCGCAGATCCAGTACGTAGCGAAGCTTCTCGCTGTCCGTCCAGCAACACCCGAGGAACTCGAGAGTGCCTTCGCAGGTGTTAGCGTCGGAAAGCCATGGAGGTTCTTCGCAAAGCTCTACTGGTCGCGCCCCCTCGATCGGCCATTCAACCTGTCGCAGGTGGCAGGGCTCAACTATCGACGTTGCGACACCGTCCAAGAGTTTGCGCGGATCGACGAGGCGGATGAAGTGCTTCTGTTTAGGCATCTCGCCCGAACCAACACTCGACTCATTCTGGATGTGATCAACAATGCCGAGCCACCCAAGAACGACGAATGATTGATTGGCACTGAGGACACGACCACGCCGGTAAGCGACTTGTTGAATCGGATAGGCCCCTAGCATTCTAGGGTTCGCGGCGTCCATTAGGATCGCGGCAACTGTCAGGTCCCGTACCTTTCTAGCCCTGTCAGCTTAACACAGGCGTTCTACGGAGACGCAAATCCTATCGCTATGCCGATACCATCTCACGAAGATGCCATGCTGCCTGTGCTGAACGTCCTGTCGACGGGCGAGCAGCAGCATCGCAGGGCACTGGCTACCCTAGTGGCGGATCACTTCGGCCTCACTCAGGATGAACGGGCTGAGATGCTGCCTAGCGGAAAGGCGCCTGTCATCCGCTCCCGCACCAGCTGGGCCTTGTCGTATATGAAGCAGGCAGGCTTAGTCGCATCTCCGCGCCGAGGTTGGTACCAGATCACACCGACGGGCCGTGAGGTACTAGCTTCTCGCCCTGATCGCATCGACAACGCACTCCTCATGCAGTTCGATGGATTCCGAGACTTCCGTGCCCGCTCGAGGTCTGATGATTCCACGGCGGTTGAAGGTGTGGACGCGCAGGAGAACGCTCACGCAACTCTGGTTGCTTCCGAGCCTCCGGATGAGGCGCTGGAGCGCGCGTACCATCGGCTGCGTGCTGCAGTTGAATCAGAGCTGATCGATACAGTCAAAGGCGTCTCACCGTCCTTCTTCGAGGAACTGGTAATCGATCTTCTCGTGAAGATGGGCTATGGCGGCAACCGAGCGGAGGCGGCGCGTGCCATCGGGCGCACCGGTGACGGTGGTATTGACGGTGTTATCGACGAGGATCGCCTTGGCCTCGACTCCATCTACGTCCAAGCGAAACGTTGGGAGGGGTCAGTGGGCCGTCCGGAGATCCAGAAGTTCGCCGGGGCGCTCCAGGGACAACGAGCAACTAAGGGCATCTTCATCACCTCTTCTTCCTTCACACCTGAGGCGGTCGAGTATGCCCATCGTATCAATACGCGAATCGTTCTTATTGACGGCCGCCGATTGGCCGAACTCATGTTCGAGCATGATGTGGGAGTGTCGCCTCGTCGCACTTACACGGTGAAGGACGTGGACGGCGACTACTTCGAGGAGTCGTGATCGAGCGATGCTAGAGCGCCTAGAGGGTGTTACGGCTTTCGTCGGGTCCCGCGGCGTTGGTCGCGCATGGCGCGGGTGAGCAACGTGAAGGCGTGGGCGCTGACGTGCAGCGCCCTGAGCGTTTCGGCCAGCCGCTCGTAG
>Ga0182741_1002205_pt1 | contig 23261 bp, 16 predicted proteins | sample eDN5th37CBELigOP_FD_128874 | JGI IMG/M metagenome (GOLD analysis project Ga0182741, IMG submission 128874) | Enriched Organic Plus compost microbial communities from Emeryville, California, USA - eDNA 5th pass 37_C BE-Lig OP (version 2) (version 2) ... | reverse complement strand
TCCGCCGCATCGGCCTGGACGGCGCCTTCGTGCGGCGGTTCGATGCGCGGCTCGCATCCTTGAGCGGTGGGGAATTCGTGGATCTTCTCTCCCACGACCTGAAACTCTCGGGGGTGGTGATCGGGCACGATTTCCATTTCGGCCGCGGACGTGAGGGGACGCCCGCCCTGATGAAGGAGCTCTGTGCTGCCCGCGGCCTCAGCTGCCGCATCGTCGAGGCGGTCCGTGACGGAGCCGAGCCGGTCTCCTCCAGCGCCATCCGGGCTGCCTTGGAGGCAGGCGACGTGGCGCGGGCCAACGAGCTCCTCGGTTATCGCTGGTTCGTGCAGGGCGAGGTGCGCCACGGGGACAAGCGCGGCCGGCTCCTCAACTATCCCACGGCCAATATGCGCCTGCCGGACGATTGCCGCCTCCGCTACGGGATCTATGCCGTCAGGGCCGCGGTCGACGGCCGCCCGGTGGACGGCGTCGCGAGCTTCGGCCGCCGCCCCACCTTCGACAACGGCGCGCCGCTCCTCGAAACGCACCTGTTCGGCTTCGACGGCGATCTCTACGGAAAGGTCCTGGACGTGGAATTTGTTGGCTGGATTCGCGGCGAGGAAAAGTTCGACAGCGTCGAGGCGCTGGTCGCCCGGATGGACCGGGACTCGGACGAAGCCCGCCGGATCCTGGCGACAGACCAGACTGCCTCGATGATCGGGTGAAGAGTTACGCCGGATCGGAGAGGCGCCTCCCTCGTCATTCCGGATTGCCGTCAGGCAAGTCCGGAACCTATATCCGCTGACATTGCTGGAGAATGCGCAGCGGATGCCGTTGCTCCCTATCCTCTACCGTTGGTGTTTATGGGTTCCGGGCTCCGCTCCGCGGCCCCGGAATGACGTGAATCACACCCCCTTCAGGGCTTGGGCTGCCATGGCGTAGCCACCCATGGCGCCGTCGACGAAGTGGATGTGGTCGCTGCGGGTGACGGAGGGGACGAAGCAGGTCATCAAGGCGGCATCCTGCCGGTGGAGGCCGTAGCGGACAATGCCCTGACGGGAGGCCTGAGTGAGCAGGGCCTCGATCCTGTCCGCGAGGGTCGGGGTGCAGTCGAGGGTCATGCGCAGGCCGTCATCGAACTTGCGGAAATCCGTGTTTTCCACGAGCTGGCGCCGGTAGCGGGTCGTGTCGAAGCTCCCGACCCTCAGCCCGAGACGGTAGATCGTGAAGGACGCGAGCCTCTCCAGTCCCAGAACGGCTTCATGCAGGCCCTTCCATCTCCGACCGCCCTTGGCCTTGACCTCCAGATCGAAGCCCAGGAAGGGCGAAGACATGTCCGGCCCCATCTCGGGCACCGGCCGGCGGGCCTCGGCCCGGTCCTCCGCGAGGGCCAGGATGCGGTCGACAAGGCCCGCGAAGGCCGCCGCATCCGCCGCCTCGCCTGGGACCACGATCAGGGACAGGATGACCCCGCGCTCGGCGGGGATCTGGTCGAAGCGGCACGCAAGCCCCGTCAGGTCGGGGCGGGTGCCGGGCTCAGCCGGCGGCAGCGCGAAGGCGCCCTCCTTCATCCGGCGCTCCGCATAGGCCATGCCGCCGCCGTCGAACATCGCATAGGCCACGTCCGGCGAGGCGGCGAAACGGGCGACGCGCACATCGTGCCCGGCTTCCCGCACGGCCCCGACGGGCACGAGGGCGACCCGCAGATCGAGGCCGAAGGCGTCCCGCACCCAGGCGGCCACGCCCGACAGGGCCGTGCGAGCGATCTCGGCCCGGTCCGGCGGCAGGGCGAAATTCGCCCCGTCGCCCCCGAATACGAAGGGAAAGTCCTCGTCCTTCGGCAGGGCATTGGCGACGGCGGCGATCACGGCTGCGGCTGCCGTGTTCACCTCCTTGTAGTGCCCCGCCGCAATGGCGGCCGTCGAGCGCACGATGTCCGCGAGCCCCAGCACCCAATCCTCAGGCAGGGGCGCATAGATCGCCGGGTCTGTGAGCCGCGAGAACCGGTCGAAGACCGGCAGCCGGCCGTAGAAGCCGGTCGGCTCCGTCTCCGGGGCGTCCGGGTTCAGGCGGTCGGGGCGCATGGGCCTGTCCGGGCGGTCAGGTCTGGGCCTCGCCCTCGGGTGCGCCCCGGTCCAGCAGGTCCGGCAGGGGCTCGCCCTCGGGGACGAAGCTCAGGGAGACCGAGTTCATGCAATAGCGCTCGCCCGTGGGGGGAGGGCCGTCGTTGAACACGTGGCCGAGATGGCCGTCGCAGCGGGTGCAGCGGATCTCGGTGCGGACCATGCCGTAGCTCGTATCGCGCACGAAGGCCACGTGGGAGCGGTCGATGGGATCGAAGAAGCTCGGCCAGCCCGTGCCGGATTCGAACTTGGTGCCGGAGCGGAAGAGCGGCAGGCCGCACTGGCGGCACGTATAGGTGCCCCTGGCCTTGGCTTCGTTGAACACGCCGCAGAACGGGCGCTCCGTTCCGTGCTCCAGGATGACGTGGCGCTCCTCGTCGGTCAGGTCGGCCACGAGGCGCTCGCGCTGCGCCGGGGTAGGGGGCGTGAGGTCGAAGCCTGCCTGCGAGCGCCGCTCCGTGGCGGCAGGGGTCGGGTGGTCCATGGCGCGGTCCTTCTCGAAAAAATGGAAGCGACAGCCAATATGGTGGACCTGCCCGCCAATAAGAAGCGTTCCCGGCCGCGGTCACGCTTTATTCTCGGCCTGCGCGCTGCTAAAAGGCTCGCCATGTCCGTGCTTTTCCAGGCTTCAGGCGGGATCGTCGCCCGCGCTCCGCGAATTATCGGCCCGGCCCTCGTTTGAGCGCGAGGGTCCGGGATTCAAGCCTTTTCGCCCCGATACGACCCGATTTCGAATGCCTGATCGTCCGCATGCCAGCGGACAGACGAGATTATCGACCGCCATGTCAGACAAGACGACCGACAAGACCGCCACGCCTGCGCGCGATTATTCCGAGACCCTGTTCCTGCCCCAGACGGATTTTCCCATGCGGGCCGGGCTGCCGCAGCGCGAGCCGGAGATCCTCCGGCGCTGGAACGAGATCGACCTCTATCGGCGCCTGCGCGAGGTCCAGAAGGGCCGTGACCGCTTCGTGCTCCATGACGGGCCTCCCTACGCCAACGGCAACATCCATATCGGCCACGCCCTCAACAAGATCCTGAAGGATCTGGTCGTCCGCTCCCAGGGGATGCTCGGATACGATTCCAACTATGTCCCCGGCTGGGACTGCCATGGCCTTCCCATCGAGTGGAAGATCGAGGAGGAATACCGAGCCAAGGGCAAGAACAAGGACGAGGTGCCGATCGTCGAGTTCCGCCGCGAGTGCCGGGCCTTCGCCGAGAAGTGGATCGACATCCAGCGCGAGGAGTTCAAGCGCCTCGGCGTCGAGGGCGACTGGTCCCATCCCTACCTGACCATGTCGTATGACGCGGAGGCCCAGATCGCCCGCGAGATCATGAAGTTCGCGGTCTCGGGTCAGCTCTACCGCGGCTCCAAGCCCGTCATGTGGTCCTCCGTGGAGCGGACCGCGCTCGCCGAGGCAGAGGTCGAGTACCACGAGAAGACCTCGACCACGATCTGGGTGAGGTTCCCCATCGTCCGGACCCTCGATGGCGACCTCGACGGCGCCTCGGTGGTGATCTGGACGACGACGCCCTGGACGATCCCGGCGAACCGCGCCATCGCGTTCGGGTCCGAGATCGCCTATGGCCTCTACCGGGTCACGGAAGCCGCCGACGACAACTGGGCCAAGGTGGGCGACCGCCTCGTGATGGCGGACAAGCTGGCCGCCGATCTGTTCGCGGCCGCCCGCGTGACGGGCTACGAGCGCGTGAAGGACGTGCTGCCGGTCATGATCGAGCGCTGCGCGCATCCGTTCCGCGGGCTCGAAGGCGCGAACGGCTACTGGGACTTCGACGTGCCCGTGCTGCCGGCCGATTACGTCACGGACGATGCCGGTACGGGCTTCGTGCACACGGCCCCCGGCCACGGCGCGGACGACTACAACACCTATGTGAAGCACCGGGACGTGTTCGCGGCCTGCGGCATCAAGGAAGTGCCGCACACGGTGGCGCCGGACTCGTCCTATTTCCCGGACGTGCCGTTCTTCGCGGGCGAGCGGATCTACGACGACAAGGGCAAGGATGCGGGCGCCAACGAGGCGGTGATCCGGAAGCTGGTCGAGGTCGGCGCGCTGATCGCGCGGGGGCGCCTCAAGCACCAATATCCCCATTCCTGGCGCTCCAAGGGTCCGCTGATCTTCCGCAACACGCCGCAATGGTTCATCGCTATGGACAAGCCCCTCGACCGCGAGGGCGACACCCTGCGGCAGCGGGCGCTCCATGCGATCCGGACCGTCGAATGGGTGCCGGAGGCGGGCGAGAACCGCATCACCGGCATGATCGAGAACCGCCCCGACTGGGTGGTGTCGCGCCAGCGCGCCTGGGGCGTGCCGATCGCCGTCTTCGTGCGGAAGGGCACCAACGAGATCCTCAAGGACGAGAAGGTGAATGCCGCCATTGCGGACGCCTTCGAGCGGGAGGGCGCGGATGCCTGGTACAAGGATGACGGCGCGCGCTACCTGAAGGCGGGCGGCTACGACATCGCAGATTTCGACAAGATCGGCGACATTCTCGACGTGTGGTTCGATTCCGGCTCCACCCACGCCTTCGCGCTGGAGAAGCGCGACGATCTGAAGGTGCGCCGCAAGGTCGATGGCGGGCCCGATCAGGTCATGTATCTGGAAGGGACGGATCAGCACCGCGGCTGGTTCCACTCTTCGCTGCTCGAGAGCTGCGGCACCCGCGGCCGCGCGCCCTACGACATCGTGCTGACCCACGGCTTCGTCCTCGACGAAAAGGGGCAGAAGATGTCGAAATCCGTCGGCAACGTGGTCTCGCCGCAGAAGGTGATGCAGGATTCCGGCGCCGACATCCTGCGCCTCTGGGTGGCGGCATCGGATTATTCCGACGACCTTCGCATCGGCCCGGAGATCCTGAAGACCTTCGTCGAGACCTACCGGAAGCTGCGCAACACGATCCGCTGGATGCTGGGCTCGCTTGCGCATTTCCACGAGGCCGACCGGGTCGAGCAGGCCTCCATGCCGGAGCTGGAGCGCTTCGTGCTCCACCGCCTTGCCGAGCTCGACGGCGAGATGCGCGAGGCCTACCGTGCCTTCGACTACAAGCGGGTGGTCGCGCTCCTCAACTCCTTCATGACCACGGATCTGTCGGCCTTCTATTTCGACATCCGCAAGGACGCGCTCTATTGCGACCCGCTGTCGAGCCATGTGCGCAAGAGCGCGCTCACGGTAATCGACCAGACCTTCCGGGCCGTCGCCACCTGGATCGCGCCGATCCTGGCCTTCACGGCCGAGGAGGCGTGGCTGGCGCGCTACCCGCAGGTGGAATCCGTGCATCTGGAGACCTTCCCGGCCATTCCGGCGGAATGGCGCAACGAGGCGCTCGCCGAGCGCTGGGCCAAGGTCCGGCGCGTGCGCCGCGTCGTCACGGGCGCCCTTGAAATCGAGCGGGCGCAGAAGCGCATCGGCGCGAGCCTGGAGGCGGCGCCGACCGTCTTCATCGCCGACGAGGCGCTCCTCGAGGCCGTGCAGGGCCTCGACCTCGCGGAGATCGCCATCACGTCCGGCATCCGGGTGGAGCGGGGCGAGGGTCCGGCGGAGGCCTTCCGGCTCGACGAGGTCAAGGGCGTGGCGGTGGTGCCCGCCCTGGCCGAGGGCCGCAAATGCGCCCGGTCCTGGAAGGTCTCGCCCGAAGTCGGATCCGACCCGGATTATCCGGACGTCACGCCCCGCGACGCCGCGGCCCTGCGTGAGTGGGACCGCCTGAGGACGGCCGCCGAATGAGCAGGAGCGGCGAACCCGATATGCCCCTGGGGCCCGGCGATGACGGGCTGAGCGAGGCTGCACCGAGCAGCCCCGCCCCCGCGCGTCCCGCATCCTCCCGCCGCGCCTCCCCGGCAAAGGGAGGCGCCGGCAAGGGAGCGGGCAAAGGAACAGGGAAAGGCAAGGGACGGCGAAAGGCCTCCGGCGGCCTGTCGCTCGCGGCCATGATCGGCTTCTCGCTGGCCTTCCTGACCCTGGTCCTCGATCAGGCGAGCAAGCTCTATTTCCTGTTTGTCTACGACCTGCCCATCCGCGAGCCGGTGGTCGTCAACCCGTTCCTGAGCCTGATCGTGGTCTGGAACCGGGGGATTTCCTACGGGCTCTTCCAGCAGCACAGCACCCTCGGGCGCTGGATCCTGATCGTCGTGTCGATCGCGGCCGCCATCGGCCTGTCGGTCTGGATCCGCCGGACTTCGGCCAAGCTCCTGGCCGCCTCCCTGGGGCTGATCGTCGGCGGCGCCGTCGGCAACGTGATCGACCGGCTCGCCTACGGGGCCGTGTTCGATTTCATCCAATTCCAGGTCGGAGGCTGGTCCTGGTACGTGTTCAACGTGGCCGATGCGGCCATCGTTGCGGGGGTGGCCGGTTTGCTTTATGACTCCTTCGTGCTGGAAAGACGCCGCAAGGCTTGACCGGGCGCGGGAGAATGCCCGGCTGCCTTATGTTCGCCAGAATGAGCAATCAGGCGTTCCGGCAAGAATGGAACAACCAGGTGGTGGGTACCATGAAGGGATTGAAGGTCATCGGTTGCGCAGGCGCTCTCGCGCTCTTCGTCGCCGCCTCGGGCGCCTCGGCCGAGGAGGGTGAAGCCGTGAAGAGCCTGCTCGGCAGCATCGGCATCATCCCCAAGGAGAAGGCTCCCATCATCTATAACGAGCGTCCTCCGCTCGTCCTGCCGCCGAAGATGGACCTGCGTCCCCCGGCGCCGGGCGGTGGGGCCGAGGCCCGCAACGCCAATTGGCCCAAGGACCCCGACGTGATCGCCGCCCGCAAGGCGGCCGCCGAGGCCCGCACGCCCTATACGAGCTCGGAGCTCTACAAGAACAGCGAAGGCAAGCGCCTCTCTGTCGAAGAGATGCGGGCCGGCCGCGACCCGAGCAACTACGTCTCTGGCAATGCCATGCCGGCCCCGGTCGGCCGTCAGCTGGACAAGAGCGTCATGAGCCCGGACGAGCTCAGGGCCTTCGACACCAAGGGCGACGACGTCAAGCTCGCGGGAGACGGCCTGGAGCGCCGCTATCTCAGCGATCCACCCTCCGGCCTCCTGAAGGCCGCCGGAGGCGCGCCGCTCAAGGCCTCGGCCGATCCGGTCCCGATGGGCGACCCGGACAGCCCGCTGGCCTTCATCCGGCAGCAGCAGCAGCGCTAAGGCCACCCTCATAGGCACTCATTCAGGCGAACGGTTTTCCCCCGGTTCGCCTGAAGTCGTTTTGGGGCAAGCGTAGCCGGCCTTTGGCCCGCATTTCCCGTAAAAGGTGTGCTGCTTCGCTTGCCTGGCCTCTCAATTGCAGTATTCCCCTGAATTCGGACCCAAGAGCCGTATTGATTCCGCTAAGATTGGAAATGTCATGGACACAGCCCTGAAGCCCCTGTCTCGTACCGTAACCCCCTCGGAGGGACGGACCGAAGGCGGTGGGCCGGACGTTTCCTCCTTCACGCTCGACAACGGCCTCGACGTAGTGGTCATCCCCGACCACCGGGTGCCGGTCGTCACCCATATGGTCTGGTACCGCAACGGTTCGGCCGACGATCCGCTCGGCCAGTCCGGGATCGCCCACTTCCTCGAGCACCTGATGTTCAAGGGCACCGAGAAGCATCCGGCGGGCGAGTTCTCGAAGGTGGTCTCCGGCCTCGGCGGCCAGGAGAACGCCTTCACGTCCTTCGACTACACGGCTTACTTTCAGCGCGTCGCGCGCGAGCACCTCAAGACCATGATGGCCTTCGAGGCCGACCGCATGACCAACCTCCTCCTGGAGGAGGACGTTATCGGGCCGGAGCGGGACGTGGTGCTGGAGGAGCGGCGCATGCGCGTCGAGACGGATCCGGCCTCCCAGCTCTCGGAGGCCATGGCGGCGGCCCTCTTCGTGCATCATCCCTACGGGATCCCGATCATCGGCTGGATGCACGAGATCGAGACCCTCAACCGGGATCACGCCCTCGATTACTACCGTCGGTTCTACACGCCCGAGAACGCCATCCTGGTCGTGGCCGGCGACGTGACGGCCGACGAGGTGCGCCGCCTGAGCGAAGACACTTACGGGCGCATCGCGCCCCGCGGCAAGCGGCCCGTGCGCTTCCGCCCGCGCGATCCCGAGCCGGTCGCGGCGCGGCACATCACGGTGGCCGATCCCAAGGTCGAGCAGCCGACGCTCCAGCGCCTCTACCTCGTCCCCTCCTGCCGCACGGCCAAGGACCGGGACTGCTACGCCCTCGAGCTCCTCGCCGAGGTGATCGGCGGCGGCCCGACCTCCTATCTCTACCGTAAGCTCGTCCTGGAGCGCGGCATCGCCGTGAATGCGGGCGCCTGGTACATGTCCTCCGCCATGGAGGAGACCCGGTTCTGCATTTATGCGGTGCCGGCAGAGGGCGTGTCCCTCCCGGCTCTCGAAGAGGCCGTGGACGAGGCCCTGCGGGCGATTTCCGCCGAGGCGCTCGATTCCGAAGCCATCGAGCGGGCCAAGACGCGCCTGGTGGCGGAGACCATCTATTCCACCGACAGCCAGTCATCGCTCGCCCGCATCTACGGCTCCGCGCTCGCCATCGGCGAGACCTTGGAGGACGTGCGTCGCTGGCCGCTTGAAATCGAGGCCGTGCTCAAGGACGACCTGGCCTCCGCCTCCGAGCGCTACCTCATCCCACGCCGGTCCGTGACGGGCTACCTGCAGAAGCCGGCCTCCTGAGGCCGCTCCCCCGTACCACGAGGTTTCCGAGACGAAATGATCATGACCGCTTCCGCCGATACCCGCCCCGCCGTTTCCCCCACCATGGTGAAGACGCTCACGTCTCCCGGCGGCGTCGAGGCCTGGCACGTGGAATCCGACGTGGTGCCGCTGATCGCGGTCGCCTTCACGTTCGAGGGCGGCTCCGCCCACGACCCGGAGGACAAGCCGGGCGTCGCCCAGATGCTGGCGCGCCTGCTCGACGAGGGCGCCGGACCTTACGATTCCGATGCCTTCCAGGAGCGTCTGGCCGCGCGGGCCATCGAATTATCGTTCAATGCGGGCAACGATGCCGTCGGCGGGTCGCTCAAGACCCTGGTCAAGCACGCCGACGAGGCCTTCGAGCTTCTGCGCCTGGCGCTCCTGGAGCCGCGCTTCGACCAGGATTCCATCGAGCGCGTCCGTGCCCAGACCATCGCGGGCCTGCGTTACCAGCAGAACGATCCCGGCGTCATGGCGACACGGCGCTTCTTCGAGGAGGGCTTCGCGGGCCATGCCTATGCGCGGCCGACCTCTGGCACCGTGGAGAGCGTCGCGGCGATCACGCGGGACGATCTCGTGTCCATGCACCATGCCCTCATCGCGCGCGGCCGCGTGAAGGTCGCGGTGGTCGGCGCCATCGATGCGGAACGTCTCTCGGTCCTCCTCGACAAGGCGTTCGGCGATCTGCCCGAGGCCAAGCCGCTGAAGCTCGTCGAACCTCTGGTGCTCCAGAATCTCGGCACACGCCATGTGGTCGATCTCGACGTTCCGCAATCGGTCATCCGTTTCGGCACGCCCGGCATCGCCTGGCGGGATCCTGGTTTCATTCCGGCCTATGTGCTCAACCACATCCTCGGCGGCGGCGCCTTCACGTCGCGCCTGTTCCAGGAGGTGCGCGAGAAGCGCGGCCTCGCCTATAGCGTCGGGACCTCCCTCGTGAGCTACCGGGCCGCTGCCATGACCTGGGGCTACACGGCCACCAAGAACGAGCGGGTAGCCAAGGCGCTCGACGTGATTGCCGGCGAGATGATGCGCCTCAAGGAGGAGGGGCCCTCGGCCGAGGAGCTTCAGAAGGCGAAGGACTACCTGATCGGCTCCTATGCGCTGGGCTTCGACACCTCGACGAAGATCGCCCACACGCTGGTGCAGATCGCCTTCGAGGATCTCGGCATCGACTACATCGCCCGCCGCAACGACCTCGTAGCCGCCGTGTCTCCCGAGGACATCGCCGGCGCCGCGGAGCGCATCTTCGGCGACGGCCGCATGCTCACGGTCATCGCCGGCCGGCCGACAGGGTTGTAACGGCAAGCGCCGTTTTTTGACCGGTTGTTCTCGCCATTCCGGGGCGGCCCTTCGGGCCGGGCCCGGAACCCATAAACACAACGATTCACAATAAAGATCTGCGATATCCGCTGCGTTCTATTCGGGAAGTTTAGGGATTATGGGTTCCGGGCTCCCGCTGCGCTCGCCTCGCAATGACAGCGGGGCACCCTAGCCGTAGCCGTCCTGCTGCCCTAGTGTTCCGCTCCCCTATGACGAGTTGGAGCATCCGGATGGCCTTGCAGCAATCGATCGACCTTGCCCTTGCGTCCCAGATCGGCGACGGCGGTCTGCCCGGGACGGCGCTGGAGGCTGCGCTGGCGGTGGTCGGGCGGGCCATGAAGCGCCTGGCCGAGGACGACGCGACCGGACGGCTGCCGCTCCTGCACATGCCACGCACCACCGATGATCTCGACAGCATTCGCGAGGCCGCGTCCTGGCTGCGCCGGGATGCCACCGACGTGGTGTTCCTCGGCACCGGCGGGTCGAGCCTCGGCGGCCAGACCCTGGCGCAGCTCAAGGATTATGCGGTGCCCGGCGCAGGCCGCTTCGCAGACGGGCCGCGGGTGCATTTCCTCGACAATCTCGATCCCATCACGTTCGACCGGGTTCTCCACAAGCTGCCGCTTTCCTCGACCCGCTTCGTGGCGATCTCGAAATCCGGCGGCACCGGCGAGACCCTGATGCAGACGATGGCTGTCCTCTCGGCCCTCGACAAGGCGGGCCTGAAGGCGCGCCCGGCCGAGGCGTTCCTCGGCCTGTCGGAGCCGCGCAAGGATGGGGCCAAGAACGCCCTGCGCGACCTCCTGGAGCCCGAGGGCGTGCGGTTTCTCGAGCATCACACGGGCATCGGCGGGCGCTATTCGGTGCTGACCAATGTGGGCCTCCTGCCGGCCGCCGTGCTGGGGCTCGACATCGCGGCGATCCGCCAGGGCGCCGCGGAGGCCTACGAGCCCTTCCGGGCCGGCCGGCCCGCCCAGGAGGCGCCGGCGGCCGTCGGCGCCGCGCTCAACATCGCCATGTCGCTCGAAGGCCGGAACATCGCCGTCACCATGGCCTATGCGGATCGGCTGGAGCGCTACACGCGCTGGTGGGTGCAGCTCTGGGCCGAGAGCATCGGCAAGGACGGCAAGGGCTCCCAGCCCGTGGCGGCCATCGGCCCGGTCGACCAGCACAGCCAGCTTCAGCTCTATCTCGCGGGCCCGAACGACAAGCTCTTCACGGTGATCACCACGAACACCGAAGGGCAGGGGCCGGTGATGGACGAGAAGCTCGCGCAGCGCGCAGGCGTCGCGGAGTTCGGCGCCAAGCACATCGGCGACCTCGTGGCCGCGCAGGGCCGCGCCACCGCCGACACGCTCGCCCGTAACCGCCGCCCGACCCGCCGGATCCATATCGAGACGCTCGACGAGCGCGCCATGGGAGAGCTGCTCATGCACGGCATGCTGGAAACGATCCTCACCGGCTACGCCCTCGGCGTCGACCCCTTCGACCAGCCCGCCGTGGAAGAGGGCAAGATCCTCGCCAAGAAGTACCTCGCTCAGGAGAAGTGAGGGGGCGGGTGGCGCTTCCCTTCACCTCTTCAGGAGGAAAAGGACGCGCACCGTAGCTTCAGGCGCGACGGAATTCCCTCCCCCTTGTGGGGAGGGTTAGGGTGGGGGCGTGAGCGCTGAACTTTCAGAACGAAGCGCCAACACCCCCCTCTCCAACTCTCCCCCACAAGGGGGGGAGAGAGCCGCGCGGCATTTCCCACGTCATTCCGGAGCGTCGACCGGCGCGAATGTCGCGCCGTCTGGAAAGCCTTGGCCCGGCGCCTTATTGTCTTGTGTCGATTCTCGAAAATCCGAAGGATTTCATGGCCGTTCGCCGTCTCGATCCCGTTCTGGTCGACCGCATCGCCGCCGGCGAGGTGGTGGAGCGCCCGGCTGCCGCCGTGAAGGAGCTTGTGGAGAATGCCATCGATGCGGGCGCCACTTCGGTCGAGATCGCCGTCGAGGCCGGCGGGCGCCGGCTCATCCGCATCGTGGACGACGGCGCCGGCATGACGCCTGAGGATCTCGAACTCGCTGTCGAGCGCCACGCCACCTCCAAGATCCCGAATGGGGACCTGTTCGCCATCGACACCCTGGGCTTCCGCGGCGAGGCGCTGCCCTCCATCGGAGCCGTGGCGCGGCTTGCCATCACGACCCGCACAGCCGATGCCGAGACGGGGGCCGCCATCGTCGTGGAGGCGGGCGCCAAGGGCCCGGTTCGGCCCGCGGCGGCGCCGAAAGGCACCAAGGTTGAGGTGACCGACCTCTTCGCGGCCACGCCCGCCCGGCTGAAATTCCTCAAGAGCGACCGTTCCGAGGCGCAGGCCGTCGCCGAGATCGTCAAGCGTCTTGCGATCGCGCATCCGACCGTGCGCTTCACCCTCACGGGCGAGCACATCACGCCCTTCACCTATCCGCCGGAGCCTGAGGGCGAGCACGGTTTCCTGCGCCGCCTGTCACGGGTGCTGGGGCCCGAGTTCAACGACAACTCCATGGCGGTCTCGGTGGAGCGCGAGGGCGTGCGCCTGTCGGGTTTTGCGGGGCTGCCGACCTTCCATCGCGGCACGTCAACGCAGATCCATTTCGTCGTCAACGGGAGGCCCGTGCGCGACAAGCTCCTGCTCGGAGCAGTGCGCGGCGCCTATGCGGACGTGATGGCCTCCGACCGGCATCCGGTGCTCGCGCTGATGGTCGATTGCGACCCGCGCATCGTCGACGTGAACGTGCATCCGGCCAAGACCGAGGTGCGCTTTAGAGACCCCGCCTTCGTGCGCGGCTTTGTGGTAGCAGCCCTGAGGGAGGCGATCACACGCTTCGGCTTCCGCTCCGCCTCGACGGGCGGCGCGCGTACCCTGGAGAGCCTGCGCCCGCAGGTGGCGCCGCCCCTGCGGCCGGCCTCCGTGGCGCACCGGGCGCCTTCGTTCCGGCATGTCCAGGCCTTCGCCGGCTGGCAGGCGCCGCACGAGGGTGCCACGCGGGCGGCAGCTGGGCTCGCTGAGACCCAGGCGCTCCTGCCCGATCTCGCGGCGCCTTCGGCCGACAGCCGGGCGGCCTATGCGGAGCCTGAGACGGGCGCCGAGCAGGCGCCACTCGGTGCGGCCCGGGCGCAGATCCACGGCACTTACATCGTCGCGCAGACGGGGGATGGCATTGTCATCGTCGATCAGCACGCGGCCCATGAGCGGCTCGTCTATGAACGCCTGAAACGCGAGCGTGCCGCCTCCGGCATCGCTCGCCAGCTCCTGCTGATCCCCGAGGTGGTCGATCTCGATCCGGTCGATGCGGACCGTGTCATGGCGGAAGCCGCGACCCTGGAGAGCCTCGGGCTGGTGCTGGAGCCCTTCGGGCCGGGCGCGCTCCTGGTGCGCGAGGTTCCGTCCGCCTTGGCGGGCGGGCGCATCAAGGCCCTGGTGCAGGATGTGGCCGACGCCCTCGCCGAATGGGGGCAGGGGGCATCAGCGCCGCTGGAGGAGAGGCTCGACGCGGTGCTCTCCCGCATGTCCTGCCACGGCTCCGTGCGGGCCGGCCGGCGCATGAGACCGGAGGAGATGAACGCCCTCTTGCGCGAGATGGAGGCCACGCCCCTGTCGGGCCAGTGCAACCACGGGCGGCCAACTTATGTGGAATTGAAGCTCTCCGACATCGAGCGCCTGTTCGGCCGGCGCTGAACTGTCGGGCCAGGTTAAGACAGACACGGCCCGGCACTGTTTCATTCGCCGCGACGGAGGCCATGCTGGGCCTGCCGGGACAGCTTCCTTATGCGCCAACGCCGATTCAGTGTCAGGCGGCGCGGCTTTCGCGCACGAAATGCGTCGGCGACACTTCTCTCATCGGCAAATGATGAGGGACAAAGTCCAACGCGCGAACGGCACTTGGGATCTCGTCGAAAATCGGTGTTCGACCCTCCGGCCGGCGCGTAGGATCCGCCACCGGCACGGTTGACAGGAGTTTGCGCGTATAAGGGTGCTGTGGATTCCCGAAAACCGAGCGGCGATCCCCAATCTCCACGATTTCACCGAGATACATCACTGCGACCCGGTGTGCGATCCTTTCGACCACGGCCATATCGTGACTGATGAACAGGATCGCGATGCCCATCTCGCGCTGCAGGTCCATCAGCAAGTTGATGACCTGCGCTTGGATCGTGACATCAAGGGAGGCAACCGCCTCATCGGCAATGATGAGGCGAGGATCGAGAGCCAAGGCACGTGCGATGCAGATCCGCTGACGTTGCCCACCGGAGAATGCGTGAGGATAGCGCTCCAGATGCTCCGCTGACAGTTCCACTTTGGCCAGAAGATCCGCAGCCCGGGCCCGCATGGCCGCCTTTGATCCGAGACGGTGTACGCGCATAGGATCCATCAAGGCCTGGGCAATGGTCATTCTGGGGTTCAGCGAAGAGAACGGGTCCTGAAAGATCATCTGCACTTCGCGGCGGAAGCGCGTTATCGCCTTGCCTGATCCTCCAATCAGCTCCACGCCGTCGTAGCGTATCGATCCAGCCTGCGGCCGGTCCAATTGCATGATTGTCCGTGCGACCGTCGACTTTCCGCAGCCGGACTCGCCGACCAGAGCCAAGGTTTCACCGGGAAAGATGTCAAAGGACACCTTTTCCACCGCGTGGACACGACCTGAGGGACGGCCCAGGACGCCTGACCTGAGATCAAACCGCGTGACCAGATCACGCACTTCGACAAGCGGCGCGAGAGCTTCTCGTTTCAGCATCGGCGTCACGTTAAACTTCTGCCCGCTCACTAGCTGGTTCATAAACTACCAATGGGAATTTCTCGGGCGCATCCTTCTCTGCCATGCTTCCGAGCCGCGGAACCGCGGATATGAGCGCGCGGGTATATGGGTGTTTGGAATTTGCGAAGATCTCGTAAACACTGCCAGCCTCCACAATCTCGCCCTTCAGCATCACGCAGACTCTGTCGGCAATCTCCGCCACGACACCCATATCGTGCGTAATGAACAGAACCGACATGCCGATCTCGTTCTGCAGTGCGCGCACGAGGTCCAGGATCTGCGCTTGGATCGTCACGTCCAGTGCTGTCGTCGGCTCGTCGAGGATCATCAGCGAGGGCCGGCACGCCAATGCTATCGCGATCATCACCCGCTGCCGCATTCCGCCGGACAGTTGATGAGGATATTGATCCAATCTGCGGGCCGCATCAGGAACACGAACCAGCTTCAGCACATTCAAGGCAATCTCGCGCGCTTCGCTGCGGGTTTTGCCCTGGTGCCGAATGACTGCTTCGGCAATCTGATCGCCAACGGTAAAAACCGGGTTCAGGCTCGACATGGGGTCCTGAAACACGATCGAGATTTCGGATCCTCTGAGCTTTTCGATCTGCTTTTCGGTCAAATGCGCCAGATCGACGACCCTTTCGTCCTTGAGGCGCATGAGAATGCGCCCATGGGTCACTTTGGCGCCATCATGCTCCGTAAGTCGCATAATGGTCATCGCCGTGACCGACTTACCCGAGCCTGATTCTCCCACAAGAGCGACCGTCTCACCTCGGCCGATGGAGAACGAGACCCCGCGAACAGCTCGGATCGGCGTCAATGAGTTGTTCGCGTAGCTGACTTCCAGAGCCTCGACCACCAGGATGGCATCGTTTGGGACGGTCGAAATATCGGCTTCAGTTCTGGGCAAGACTGTACCTGGGATCAAATCAGCTGCGCTCTCCCATATCGAACGCGTTCCCCCCGAACGATGTCAATAGTCGCAAGACGCCAATTCTGTTCGAGAGAGGCGGAGCATCAATCATTCCGCAGGCGAATATTCTATCGGCTGGTCTACGCGTGGGCATAAACAACCTTCTTGCGGAGCATAATTATGCGTTTTTTGCATTGCGCCGCAAATTTTCACATAGCGCGGAGTTGTGCTCTGGCGGCTTTCCATGTGCCTTGTTTGACGGACTCGGCTCAGCGCGTGATGGGAAGAGCTCTGCCGGGCCTCCGCTCGGCGTGATCGGCAAGATGCCGCCAAAGGAGTTCGCCTGCCCGGCCCATGGAGCCTGCTCGGCGGAAGATCCGTATTTCCATCGCTAGGGACATCTGTTGACCGCCAATTTGGACGAGTTCACGCTCTGCGATGGACTTGCGGACGCAGATTTGCGGAAGCCAAGCGATGCCATGTCCTGCAACCACCATGTGCTTCAGGCTCTCGGCAAGCGAGGATTGATAGACGGTGTTGAGGTTCAAGGGGCGCCGCCAGCGTGAACGAATGAGTGAGATCAGTTTTCCCAGATAGCCGTCGTTCCACGAATAGGCGAGAAACGGAATTTCATTTTCGCCGGCCTGGTCGATGTCGAAAAGCGGCCTGCCGGATTGGTCCGTTCCGGAAACGAGAATGAGCCTGTCGGCGCCAATCTGCAGGGATTCAAAGGGGCCGGTTTTCAGAACGGGAGGCCCGTCGGGATGATCGTAGGTGATTGCAAAATCGCATCGGCTCGATGACAAATGTTCGATGCATTCCATGAAATCCGTGGCATGCATGCTGCTGCGCATTCCGAGAGCCGATATGGGCGCTGACCCGATCCAGGGCGGGAAGAAGTAGATCGAAAGGGTATGCAGAGCCGCGAATGTGACGAGCTGCGAGTTGGCTCCCGCGGCATTGCGACAGTCAGTGCGCAGTCGGTACATCTCACGCACCTGCTCCTGACACCGCGGCAGGAACAGGTTACCTGCCTCCGTCAAATGCACAGGATAGGTACTTCGATCGACTAAATCAGCCCCAATCCAGGCTTCCAGAGATTTAATGCGTCGACTGAAGGCCGGTTGGGAAATGCTGCGGGCCGTTGCGGCAGTGGAGAAGTTTCGCGTCGCGACGAGCGCCAGAAAATCCTCTAGCCAGGCCAGCTCCATACGCGGCTCCATGCTTTTTTTGCATGGTCAATCCTATCTGCACATTGGACAGTAGCACAAGTGTGCTTTTAGCTTTCCACCAAAAGAAGAAGACGGCCGACCTCCAGCCAGTAGGAACAATGAACGATGCGAGCTCTTACTATTGCCGCAGGCCTTCTTCTAGGTCTTGCCGCTTCCTCCGCTAGCGCTGAAACGAAAAATCCGGGAACTTTCGTCTTTCTCTGGACGGATGACGTTCAATCCTTCGATCCGGCCTATATCGCCAATACTCCAAGTTCATATGGAGTGCTGAACGTCTATAGTCGTCTGTTGAATTACAAAGGGTCCGAGATATCGGAATTCGTCCCCGCCATCTCGACCGAAGTGCCGTCGCTTGAAAATGGCCTGATCAAGCAAGGCCCGGACGGATCGGTGACCTACACTTTCCCCATCCGCAAAGGCGTGCGCACCCACAAGGTCGGCGTGAAGGGCGCTGACGGGAAGGTCACCTGGGAATATCTCGATACCCTCACGGATGCCCAGAAGTCCTCAGTCGAACCCGGTTACGGCGAGATCACGGCCGAGGATGTGCGCTATTCATTCCTGCGCGCGATCCTCATGGGGCAGTCGTGGATGTCCAATGCCATCACGGAGGTCATCACGGCGGGCAAATACCCTGATATTGCCAAATGGGTGGAGGCAGAAGGCGGCGGCGCGAAGATCAAGGAAGCAAGCCCGGACGTCTTGCGCAAGGTGTACGACCAGCTTGCATCACAGATCACCGTAGAAGCTGATAAAGTAACAATGAAGCTGCCGAAGTCGTTTCCCGCAACCCTTGGCGTCGTCGCTCTGCCGTTTGGAGCCTCGATCGTCGACAAGGAATGGGTCGCGTCGGTCGGAGGCTGGGATGGTTCGGGTGATACATGGATCAAGTACTACCGCCCGGAGCTGAGCGCCGATCCTCTCTTCGCACAGGAGAACGGCAGCGGCCCGTTCATGCTCGAAGACTGGAACCGAACCGAGCGGCGCATCACTTTGAAGCGCTTCAACAACTACTTCCTGGAGCCGGCTTCTCTTGAGCGCGTCGTCATGCGCACCGTCCCCGAGTGGACGACCCGGCGGCTCCAGCTATTGTCGGGAGACGCGGACTTCGTGACGACGCCAGTCGAGTTCCTTGACGAGTTGAGCAAGACGGACGGCATCAAGGTCGTCGATGGCCTTCCCAAGGTCTTCGGCCGAGGCCTGTTTTTTGCCTGGCCGGTGGATGATGCCGACAATCCTGCGATCGGCAGTGGCAAGCTCGACGGGGCGGGCATTCCGCCGGACTTCTTTGCCGATATCGATGTCCGTAAGGGCTTCAACTATGCGCAGAATTATGACGCGCTCCTGAAGCAGGTCCTGCTCGGTAAGACCGTGCAGTCGCGTGGTCCGTCCGTGCGTGGGATCATGGGGTACCGTCCGGATTCGCCGGTCTATTCCTACAACCCGGCAAAGGCCGCGGAGCACTTCAAGAAGGCCTACGGAGGCAAGCTGTGGGAGACCGGCTTCACCCTTACGGCGTATGTGCAGGAGGGTACGCCTCAGGGAACGGCGGCATTGTCTGCCTTGCAGCAGGGCCTGCAGCGCATCAACCCGAAGTTCAAGCTCAAGATTCAGTCGCTCCCGTGGGCCTCGATCTCGGACAAGCTCAATAACCGGGCAAAGCCGGCGTCGCCGCTGACCTACATGGGTTGGGGACCTGATTACTCCGATCCGGGCGGGCCGCTCGGGGCTGCGTCCTATTACCTTTCCCCCACGGGCCTCGTCGGCGGCATGGTCGGCCAGGGCTATCGCGACCTGATGGCCGAGAAGTTCAAGCCTCTCCTGGATGAGGCGTGGGCCTCCAACGATCCGGCCGTGCGCGAGCCGATCTACGCGAAGCTACAGGAAATGTCGTACGAGTATGCGACGACCCAGTTCCTCTGGGAGGAATTCGGATACATCGTGACACGCAGCAACATCGATGGTTTCGTCAATAACATGATCCTCTACGGGGCCTGGGACTTTTCGACCATCAAGAAGGCGAACTGAGCCCGATTCACAGCCGGACGGCTCGTCCGTCCGGCTCCTCCTTCTCCAATCGGAACGCTACGTGTGCTGAACTACGCTTTTCGGCGGCTCCTCATGCTGCCCGTCGTGATGTTCGCTTTATCCCTGATGATATTTGCGTTGCAGATGTCATTGACTCCAACCCAGCGGCTTGCGGCCTATGCTCCCTCGCCGGACTTCTTGAAAGGCGGACAGGAGAGCATCCGCGCGCTCATCGAGCAGTATGGCCTGAACGATCCATTCTACATTCAATACGGCCGCTGGATTGGAAACATCCTGACGGGAAATCTGGGCTGGTCTGAAACCGCCAGGCAGCCAGTTGGGGTCGCACTCGCGTCTCTTCTGCCGGCGACGATCGAACTGGTCTTCCTGGCCTTCTTTCCTGGGCTGTTCCTCGCCATCTATCTCGGCTCGCGTGCCGGAATCCATCTCAACCGCTGGCCCGATCACCTCATCCGCGTCTTCACGATCCTCGGCTGGTCGTTCCCCGTCTATGTCTTCGGCCTGCTGATGCTGCTGATCTTCTATTCTGCGCTCGACTGGTTCCCGCCAGGCCGCCTGAGCCAATGGGCACAAGCCGTCGTCTCCTCGCCCGATTTCGTCCGCTATACCGGAGCGAACACCGTAGACGCGCTCCTGAACGGCAACTTCTCCGTCTTCCTGGACGCGCTCCGCCATCTCGTGGCTCCCGTCGTCACCCTGATCTACGTCAATCTGGCGAATATGACGCGCGTCATGCGCACATCGATGCTTGAGACCTTGCGGCAGGACTATGTGCGAACCGCACGAGCCAAGGGAATGCCGCGGCGTGTTGTGGAGCTCCATCATGCCCGGCGCAACGCTCTGCTCCCGGTTGCCACGATCGCCGGAATGGAACTGGCCTATATGATGGGCGGCGTCGTCATCACGGAAACGATCTTCGATTATTCCGGCCTCGGGCAATTTGCCGCAAAGTCTGCAGCGAACCTAGATTTCCCGGCGATCCTGGGCTTCGGCCTCTACTTTGCGGTGGTCCTCGTCGTTCTCAATCTCTTGGTCGACCTCATCTATCCGCTCCTCGATCCTAGAGTGAAGACAAAGTGAAAACGCTCCGGTACTTCGCTAGAAATCCCATGTCGGTCCTCGGCGTGGCCATTCTCGTGGCCTTCGTGCTGATCGCCATCTTCGCGCCCGTCCTGGCGCCTCCGCAGGAGTTCCAGATCACGCCCTACGACACCCCGAGAGCCGGCTTCACGGCGACGCCGCAGCCGCCCTCAGAGGAAGCGATCTTCGGGACGACCGAAGGGCAATACGACATCTACTATGCGGTGGTGTGGGGCACACGGACTGCGTTCAAGATCGGGCTCGGTGTCGTTGCGATCTCGGTCCTTGTCGGAACCATCGTAGGGGCCATCGCCGCATACTACGGAGGGATGGTGGACGAAGTTCTGATGCGTACGGTCGACGTGTTCATGGCAGTCCCCTTCCTGATCGCCGCGATGGTGCTCACGGCTCTGCTCGGCAAGGGTATCGTTCCCGTCACCATTGCGTTGGCGACTTTCGGCTGGATGGGTTACGCCCGCATCATCCGCAGCGAAATGCTCCGCATCCGTGAAATGGACTACGTCCACGCGGCAAGGACCTATGGAGCGAGCGACCTCAGGCTCATCGCGCTCCATATCATCCCGAATGCCTTCTTTCCTGTGCTTGTCCTTGCGACGATGGCCACAGGATCGATGGTCCTGTCGGCATCGGCTCTCAGCTTCCTCGGCGTCGGCACCGAAGAGGGCTATGCTGACTGGGGTCAGTTCATCGCCTATTCGCGCAATTGGATCGTCGGACAACCAGGGAACCCGTTCCAGTACTGGTACACGTTGGCATTCCCGGGCGCCGCGATTTTCCTGTTCGTCTTATCGTGGAACCTCGTAGGTGACACGCTGCGGGACATCCTGGATCCCCGCCACTCTCATTGACAAAGGAGACGGTCATTGACCTCACTCAACGCCACTGCCGTCGAGCAGTTCGAAGACTTGATCCGTCATGAGGTAGAGGACAAGGCGATCCCCTCGATCTCATACGCCCTTGTCGACCGAGACTTCGTTCTGGCGCAAGGCCATATCCAGCGGCACGATCTCGACTTCGATATGCGCGAGGATACGTGTTTCCGCATCGGCTCCATCACCAAGACCTTCACGGCTGTTGCGATCATGCAGCTCGTGGAGGAGGGTCTCGTCGATCTCGATGCAGACGTGTCGGAGTACCTGCCAGGATTTCAGCCGCTGAATCCGTTCAAGGGTCGTGAAACGGGACCCTATGGATCCCAGATCAGCCTCCGGAAACTGATGAGCCACACGGCCGGTATCGTTCGCGAGCCCAAAAGCGGCCACTATCTGGATTCGACACGGCCGCCCCTCGCCGAAACCGTGGCCGAGCTTGCCACATCGACGCTGAAGCAGGATCCGAGCGCAGGCGTCATGCATTATTCCAACGCGGGCATCGCGGTGGTCGGCATGGTCATCGAGAAAGTCACCCGCAAGACCTATTCCGAGTACATCAGCGAGAAAATCCTGCGGCCGCTCGGGATGCATCATACCTCGTCCGGAATGGCCCCCGGCATCCGTGAGCGGCTCGCGCCCGCCAATATGTGGACCCTCGATGGAGACAGCCCTGCGCCGGTCTTCAGCCTGGGAGGCTCCCCAGCCGGAAACATCTTTTCGACGACAGGCGACATGGCAAAATATGCACAATGCCTACTCCGGGGCGGATTCGGGCCCGATGGAAGTGCAATCGTCTCGCCCGCTTCGCTAAGGGAAATGTGGCAGCCGATCGGAAAGCGCCCTTCCGGTCATGACAAGGCGCTGAATGGATACGGCCTAGGCTTCGGCATCGGCGACATCGATGGCTGGACATCGGTCGGACATGGCGGCGCTGTTTACGGCTATGCATCGCAGATGATGTTGCTGCCAAGTGCGGGCCTAGGCGTTCTCATCTTCGCAACTCTGGACTTCGTCAATCAGATTGCCTCGAGAATCGGCGCGGATGGGCTGCGGATCGCTTTGGCTGAGCGGAATATGGGACCGCATCTTCCCCGGCTGCAGAATCCTCCGCCCATCACGGACGATCAACGGGCGACGCTTCCCGGTCACTATCGGCATGAATCGACCGGCGAGATCGTGGAGGTCAAGGAGCATACGAAGAAGCTTTACCTCATGGGCGAAGGAGTTCCGCTCCAGATCAAGCCCGTTGCCGGTACCGATTTTGTCATCGATGGTCGCATCTACGGCCGAGGCTCAGAATATCCGCATATGAATCTCTCATTTCCCGAACCGGAGACTCTGGTTTGGAAAGGCGCCCGCTGGAAGCGCATCGCAACGCTCCCGACCGAACAGGTGCCACCCGAGATCGCGCCTCATCTGGGTGAATACGGTCCTGATTTCAGTATAACGTACCTGTATTACAGTCACGGTGAACTGCGGTGCCTCATCGAGTATTTCTGCACGCATGTATGCGAACCGGTCGATGCAGGACGGTTCCGCATGCACGGGCTTCTATACGAAGAAGAGATCCTCGAGCTTGGCGCCGTGGATGACCAGGGACGCAGCGGAATTCGCGTCGGCCCCATGTTTCTTGCTCGGCGCAATCAACCGGCAGAGTGTGCAAGTTGAGTGCGGTTCCCAAAGTGAACGATCTCACGACCATGGAGTCTCCGCTCGGTCCGAGAATGCGGATCAATGGTCGTGAGGTCGATTATTTTTGTGGCACCAGCTACTACTGTCTCCATGGTCATTCCGAGGTCATCGATGCTGCATGTGCGGCAACCCGCCAGTTCGGAATGGGGCCCGGCACCCTTGCTCAGATGGGCGTTTATCAGGACCTTCAAGAGCGGATGAATGCGTGGTTTGGCGTCGAGCACGTTGTCAGCCTCATGTCGGGCTATTCAAGTCCGATGGCGCTTTTGCAGGGCCTGCGCGATGATTTCGATGTGGTCTTTGTCGATGCCTCCACGCATTACAGCGCCCGCGATGCCCTCGGCACGCTGTCCAAGCCTATCTTCAGCTTCCACCACCTCGATCCCGAATCCCTGGCCGACGCTCTTGCGCGCAATGTTGGAGCGCGGCAGCGACCTCTCATCGTCACGGATGGCGTCTTCCCTTCATCCGGAGCGCTCGCGCCTCTCAAGGACTACAG
>Ga0182741_1002204_pt1 | contig 23282 bp, 21 predicted proteins | sample eDN5th37CBELigOP_FD_128874 | JGI IMG/M metagenome (GOLD analysis project Ga0182741, IMG submission 128874) | Enriched Organic Plus compost microbial communities from Emeryville, California, USA - eDNA 5th pass 37_C BE-Lig OP (version 2) (version 2) ... | reverse complement strand
GAACGCCGACTTCGTCCACGTCGACGTCATGGACAACCACTTCGTCCCGAACCTCACGTTCGGCCCCCAGATGGTCGGCCGCATCCAGGAGGTCAGCGCCGTCCCGCTCGACGTCCACCTCATGATCGAGGACCCGGCCCGGTGGGCCCCCGGCTACGCCGAGCTCGGTGCGGCGAGCGTGACGTTCCACGCGGAGGCGACGCTCGACCCCGTCGCGGTCGCCCGACGACTGCGCTCGATGGGCGCGCGCGCGGGCGTCGCGCTCAAGCCGGGAACGGCCGCCGAGCCGTTCCTCGAGATCCTCGGCGAGTTCGACCAGGTGCTCGTCATGACCGTCGAACCGGGCTTCGGTGGGCAGTCCTTCCTTCAGCACACGATGCCGAAGCTCCGCGCCCTCCGGGAGGCGGTCGACCGCTCGGGCCTCGACGTGTGGCTCGAGGTCGACGGGGGGATCGACCGCCGCACGATCGAGATCGCGGCCGAGCACGGCGCCGACACGTTCGTCGCCGGGTCGGCGGTGTACCGCTCGGGCGACCCGGCCGCGGAGATCGAGGCGCTCCGTGCGGCGGCGACCGCGCATTCGCACTCGCGACCCGGACCTGGTGGCGGCGGGCGTGGTTGGATTGACCAATGACCGAGAAGACCAAGCCCGAGATCGACTTCATCGAGGGCCCCGCCCCGACCGAGCTGCGCATCGACGACCTCGAGGTCGGGTCCGGCGCCGAGGCGACGCCGGGCGCTCGCGTCGAGGTGCACTACGTCGGCGTCGACTTCGAGTCGGGCGAGGAGTTCGATTCGAGCTGGAGCCGGGGCGAGTCGATCGAGTTCCCGCTCAACGGCCTCATCCGGGGCTGGCAGGAGGGCATCCCGGGCATGCGCGTCGGCGGTCGTCGTCAGCTCGTGTGCCCGCCCGCATTCGCGTACGGCTCCGCGGGCGCCGGACACCGTCTGTCGGGGCGCACGCTCGTCTTCGTCATCGACCTGCTCGCCGTCCGCTGACCCACTGTGCGCCCGCGCGCCGAGTGTGCGGGCGCGAGCGCGCACGCGCGCCGCGGGGATGCACGCTCGGTGACGGTAACGTTGACGGGGTGAAGACCTTCGACGCGCTCTACGCGGAGCTCAGCGAGAAGGCGGTGTCGCGCCCGGCGGGGTCGCGCACGGTCGCCGAGCTCGACGCGGGCGTGCACGCGATCGGGAAGAAGATCGTCGAGGAGGCCGCCGAGGTCTGGATGGCGGCGGAATACGAGCCCGACGAGAAGACCGCGGAGGAGATCTCGCAGCTCCTGTACCACGTGCAGGTCCTCATGCTCGCGAAGGGCATCGAGCCGGAGGCGGTCTGGCGACATCTCTGACGCCGCCCAGCAACCGGATTCCTCGAGCACGAAGGCCAAAGCATGTTGAAGATCGCGGTGCCCAACAAGGGCTCGCTCAGTGAGACCGCCGTGGAGATGCTCCACGAGGCGGGGTATGCGCAGCGGCGGGACCCGCGCGCTCTGTCGTTCCGGGACGAACGGAACGACGTCGAGTTCTTCTACCTCCGTCCCCGCGACATCGCGACCTACGTCGGCAGTGGCGCGCTCGACGTCGGCATCACCGGTCGGGACCTCCTCCTCGACTCCGACTCGCCGGCGCGCGAGGTCGCGGCGCTCGACTTCGGGGAGTCCACCTTCCGGTTCGCGGGCCCGCCCGGCCGCTTCGCGGACCTCGCGGATCTCGAGGGCGTCCGGATCGCGACGAGCTACCCGGGGCTCGTCCGGGGCTTCCTGCGTCAGCGCGGCGTGAGCGCCGGGATCGTCACGCTCGACGGGGCGGTCGAGTCGGCCGTGCGGCTCGGGGTCGCGGACGCCGTCGCGGATGTCGTCTCGACGGGCGCCACCCTCCGCGCGCAGGGTCTGGAGATCTTCGGCCCGGTCATCCTCGAATCCGTCGCCGTGCTCATCTCGGCGAATCCGGACCTCCCGGGCATCGCGACGCTCCAGCACCGCCTCGAGGGCGTCCTCGTGGCGCGCCAGTACGTCCTCATCGACTACGACGTCGAGACGCGGAACCTCGAGGCGGCGACGCGGATCACGCCCGGCATCGAGTCGCCGACGATCTCGCCGCTCCACGACCCCGCATGGGTCGCGGTGCGCGCGATGGTCCCGCGAAGCGACGCGAACCACGTCATGGACGAGCTGTACGCGGTCGGCGCACGCGCGATCCTCGTGACCGCGATCCACGCGGCACGGATCTAGGCGGAGCGATGAGCCTCTCGCTTCGCGTCATCCCGTGCCTCGACGTCGCCGGCGGTCGCGTCGTCAAGGGCGTCAACTTCCAGAACCTCCGCGACGCGGGCGACCCGGTCGAGCTCGCCGCGCGCTACGCCGAGCAGGGGGCCGACGAGATCACGTTCCTCGACGTCACGGCGACGGTCGATGCGCGCGCGACGACCTACGACATCGTCCGCGCGACCGCCGAGCAGGTCTTCATCCCGCTCACGGTCGGCGGCGGCGTCCGCTCGACCGAGGACGTCGCGCGGCTGCTCGCGAGCGGTGCCGACAAGATCGGCGTGAACTCCGCCGCGATCGCGAGGCCGCCGCTCCTCGGCGAGATCGCCGACCGGTTCGGCGCGCAGGTGCTCGTCCTCTCGCTCGACGTCAAACGCAGCCCGCGCATGCCGTCCGGGTTCGTCGTCACGACCCACGGGGGCCGCACCGAGACGGACCTCGACGCGCTCGAGTGGGCGCGCGAGGCGATCGAACGCGGCGCCGGCGAGCTCCTCGTCAACTCGATCGACGCCGACGGGACGAAGTCGGGCTTCGACCTCGAGCTCATCGCCGCGATGCGCGAGGTCAGTCGCGTCCCCGTCATCGCGAGCGGCGGAGCGGGCGCCGCCGGGCACTTCCCCCCGGCGATCGCCGCGGGCGCGGACGCCGTCCTCGCGGCGAGCGTGTTCCACGACGGCATTCTCACGATCGCCGAGGTCAAGCGCGCGCTCGCCGAGGCGGGAGCGCTCGTGCGCGAGGAGGTCCGCTCGTGAGCCCGGAATCCGTCGACGTCGCATCGGCCCTCGATCGCGCCCGATTCGACGACCGCGGGCTCATCCCTGCGATCATCCAGGAGGACGGCACGAGCGAGGTCCTCATGCTCGGCTACATGGATCGCGAGGCGCTGCGCCGGACGCTCACGGAGGGCCGAGTGACGTTCTGGAGCCGCAGCCGTCGGGAGTACTGGCGCAAGGGCGACACGAGCGGGCACATCCAGCTCGTCCGCGCCGCGGCGCTCGACTGCGACGGCGACGCGGTCCTCGTCCGTGTCGAGCAAGTCGGCCCCGCATGCCACACGGGCGCGCACTCGTGCTTCGACGTCGACCCGCTCGATCCCGTCCGCGGCCCCGCCGACGGCGGCTGACGGCGGCCCTGCGGCAGAATGACTCCGTGCCCACGACCGACCGCGCCGAGTTCGACGCCGCCGTAGCCGCCGGCCACCGCGTCGTGCCGGTGCTCCGCGAGCGGTTCGCCGACGCCGAGACGCCCGTCGGGATCTACCGGAAGCTCGCGGGCGGCCGCGCCGGGACGTTCCTGCTCGAATCCGCCGAACAGGGCGGCATCTGGTCCCGCTGGTCGTTCGTCGGCACGGCGAGCTTCGGGGCGCTCACGCAGGACGGCGACGCGTCCGCGTGGCTCGATCGCGGCCTCGATGCCCGCCGCGCGCTCGGCGACGCGATCGACCGTCCGCCGCTCGAGGCGCTCGAGGCGCTCTACCGTCGCTGGGCGACCCCGCGGGTTCCCGGTCACCCGCCGCTCACGGGCGGCCTCGTCGGCTTCATCGGCTGGGACGCGGTGCGGCAGATCGAGCACCTCCCGAATGCGCCGGCCGCCGACTTCGACGTTCCGGGACAGTGCCTCCTGTTCGTCGCCGAGCTCGTCGTCCTCGACCACCGGTTCGGGACGGTCACGCTCATCGCGTCGGTGCTCGTCGACGACGGGGTCGACCGCGACGCGCTGTGGGCGGAGGCGCAGGGCCGGCTCGACGAGCTCGAGCGCCGGCTCGCGGAGCCGACGACACCGGATGTCTCGGCGATCGACCTCGCGACGGCCCCCTCCCCGCGCCCGAGGATGACGCGCGAGTCGTACGAGGACGTCGTCGTGCACTCGAAGGCGTTCATCCGGGACGGCGACGTCTTCCAGGTCGTCCTGTCGCAGCGCTTCGACCACGACTGCCGGGCCGATCCGCTCGACGTGTATCGGGTCCTGCGCGCGCTCAACCCGAGCCCGTACATGTACCTGCTCTCGCTCGAGGACACGGACGGCCGACCGTACTCGGTCGTCGGCTCCAGCCCGGAGGCGCTCGTCAAGGTCATGCACGGTCGCGCGACGATGCACCCGATCGCGGGATCGCGCCCGCGGGGGGAGACCCCGGAGGCCGATGCGGCGCTCGCCGACGAGCTCCTCGCCGACCCGAAGGAGCGAGCCGAGCACCTCATGCTCGTCGATCTCGCCCGAAACGACCTCTCGAAGGTGTCGCGCGCCGGCACCGTCGACGTCACCGAGTTCATGACGGTCGAGCGCTTCAGCCACATCATGCACCTCGTCTCGACGGTCGAGGCCGAGCTCGCCGCGGACGCGACGCCCGTCGACGTCTTCCGCGCGACGTTCCCCGCGGGGACGCTCTCGGGCGCGCCGAAGCCGCGCGCGCTCGAGATCATCGACGAGCTCGAGCCCGCCCGCCGCGGCGTCTACGGCGGCGTCGTCGGGTACATCGACCTCGCGGGCGACGCCGACCTCGCGATCGCGATCCGCACGGCCGTCATCGAGGGCGGGGTCGCGCACGTGCAGGCGGGCGCGGGGCTCGTCGCGGATTCGGATCCCGCGCGGGAGCATGAGGAGACCGTCAACAAGGCCGCCGCTCCGCTTCGCGCCGTCGCGATCGCGAATGCGCTGCGGAGACGCCCGTGATGCGACGGCGCCCCGCGGCGCTCCTCTCGATCGCGATCCTCGCGGCGGTCGTCCTCATCGGCTGGTCCCAGCCCTGGTTCGTCGTCGGCGCGGGGGAGGAGGTCTTCGAGATCCGCGGCGAATCGGCGGCGCCCGCGCTGCTCCCGCTCGCGCTCGCCATCCTCGCCCTCGCCGCGGTCCTCGCGATCGCCGGGCACTGGCTGCGTCTCGTCGCCGCCGTGCTCGTCGGGATCCTCGGCGCGATCGTCGTCGTCGCGAGCATCGTCTCGCTCTCGGATCCCACGGGCGCGATCGAACGCGCGATCTCCGAGCGCACGGGACTGACGGGCGACTCGGCGCTCGATCGCGTCACGTCCGCCGGCTTCACGCTCTGGCCGATCGTCGCGATCGCGGGCGGCGCGCTCCTCGTCGCCCTCGGTATCGTCATCGGCTTCGCGAGTCGGCACTGGACGCACACGGAGCGCCGCTACGGCCGTGCGGCGCCGCGAGCGGGCGCCGACGTCACGCCGGAGACCCCCGGCAGCGTCGCGGATCCGGACGCCCGGGTCGACCCGATCGGCTCGTGGGACGCGCTGAGCGACGGCGACGACCCGACCGTGCGCTGATCCGAGCGCGGCCGCTCGCGCCGATAGACTCGTCGTCATGAGCGAGCACAACGACCCAGGACACGGCAACTCGCCGGCGGCGTGGACCGCGGTGGCGATCATCCTCGTCGCGTTCACGATCGGCACCTTCGCGTTCTGGTTCGACCTCGCGTGGCTCGTGTGGGCGTCGGCCGGGCTCGCCGTCGTCGGCGTCATCGTCGGATGGGCGATGTCGAAGGCCGGCTACGGCGTGCGGGGGCAGAAGGTCGCCGCCAAGTCGCACGACTGAGCGCGGCGGGTCCGCGATGCTCGAGGCTCTCCTCGCCGGCGCCGTCGAAGACGCCCGGGAGCGCGAGCGGGAGCGCCCGCTTCGGGCTGTCGAGGCGGCCGCCCTCGACATGCCCCCCGCGCTCGACGCGGTCGCGGCGCTCGCCCCGCGCGGCACTGTGCACGTCATCGCCGAGATCAAGCGGGCGAGCCCCTCGCGCGGCTCGCTCGCGGCGATCCCCGATCCCGCGCGGCTCGCGCGCGAGTACGCGGACGGCGGCGCCTCGGCCATCAGCGTCCTGACGGAGGGACGGCGGTTCGGCGGTTCGCTCCGCGATCTCCGCGACGTCCGCGAGGCGGTCGACGTCCCGATCCTGCGCAAGGACTTCCTCGCGACCGAGTATCAGCTCCTCGAGGCGCGCGCCGCGGGCGCCGACATCGTCCTCCTCATCGTGGCCGCGCTCGAGCAGCGCGTCCTCGCGCGGCTCCACGACTTCGCCCTCGAGCTCGGCATGAGCGTGCTCGTCGAGACCCACGACGCCGAGGAGGTCGCTCGAGCGGCCGACGTCGGCGCGCGCATCGTCGGCGTCAACGCGCGCGACCTCTCGACGTTCGAGCTCGACCGCTCGCTGTTCGGACGGATCGTCGACCGCATTCCGGAGGGCGCGATCCGCGTGGCCGAGTCCGCGGTGACGTCCCCGGAGGACGTCGCCGCCTACCGCGCCGCCGGCGCCGATGCCGTCCTCGTCGGCGAGGCGCTCGTCACGGGCGGCGACCCCGCCGCCGCCGTCCGCTCCTACCTGGAGGTCTGAATGGGACTCCGCGAGGCCGCAGGGCCGTTCTTCGGCGAGTACGGCGGCCGCTTCATGCCCGAATCGCTCATCGCCGCGATCGACGAGCTGACCGAGGCGTACGAGGCGCTCCGCGCCGACCCCGCGTTCCACGCCGAGCTCGAACGCCTCCATCGGACCTACACCGGCCGGCCGTCGATCATCACCGAGGCGCCGCGCTTCGCGAAGGAGGCCGGGGGCGCGCGCATCCTCCTCAAGCGTGAAGACCTCAACCACACCGGCAGTCACAAGATCAACAACGTCCTCGGCCAGGCGCTCCTCACGGAGAAGCTCGGCAAGACGCGCGTCATCGCCGAGACCGGCGCCGGACAGCACGGCGTCGCGACGGCGACGGCGGCGGCGCTCTTCGGCTTCGACTGCACGATCTACATGGGCGAGCTCGACACGCAGCGGCAGGCGCTCAACGTCGCTCGCATGCGACTGCTCGGGGCCGAGGTCGTCCCCGTGACGACGGGCTCGCGCACGCTCAAGGACGCGATCAACGAGGCCTACCGCGACTGGGTCGCGTCGGTCGCGACGACGAACTACGTCTTCGGCACGGCCGCTGGACCGCACCCGTTCCCGGCGATGGTGCGCGACTTCCAGCGCGTCATCGGCGAGGAGGCGCGCGCCCAGGTGCTCGAGCTCGCCGGACGGCTGCCGGACGCGGTCGCCGCGTGCGTCGGCGGCGGCTCGAACGCGATCGGCATCTTCGACGCGTTCCTCGACGACGCCGAGGTCGCGCTCTACGGCTTCGAGGCCGCCGGCGACGGCGTCGACACTCCCCGGCACGCGGCGTCGATCGAGCGAGGGCGACCCGGTGTGCTCCACGGGGCACGGACCTACGTCCTGCAGGACGAGGACGGGCAGACGGTCGAGTCGCACTCGATCTCCGCAGGGCTCGACTATCCCGGCGTGGGGCCGGAGCACGCGTGGCTCGCGGACATCGGGCGCGCGACGTACCTGCCCGCGAGCGACGCGGAGGCGATGGAGGCGCTCCGGCTCCTCGCGCGCACGGAGGGCATCATCCCCGCGATCGAATCCGCGCACGCGCTCGCCGGAGCGCTCAGGCTCGGCCGTGAGCTCGGTCCGGAGGCGATCATCCTCGTGTGCCTCTCGGGGCGCGGCGACAAGGACATGACGACCGCCGGCAAGTGGTTCGGCCTGCTCGACGAGGGGGTCGAGGGATGAGCGCCGCGAGCCGCGGCGAACTCGTCGGGTACCTGCCCGTCGGCTTCCCCGACCTGCCGACGAGCATCGACGCCGCGGTCGGGATCGTCGAGAGCGGGGTCACCGCGCTCGAGCTCGGCGTCCCGTATTCCGATCCGGTCATGGACGGCCCCGTCATCCAGGCGGCGGCGAACCGGGCGCTCGACGCGGGATTCCGGCTGCCTCATGTCTTCGACGCGGTTCGCGGTATCCTCGCGCGCGTCGACGTCCCGATCTTCGTCATGACCTACTGGAACCCCGTGCTCCAGTTCGGCGTCGAGCGCTTCGCGAGCGAGCTCGCCGCCGCCGGGGGCAAGGGGCTCATCACGCCCGACATCACCCCCGACTCGGCCGACGAGTGGATCGCGGTGAGCGACGCCACGGGCCTCGACCGGGTCTTCCTCGCCGCTCCGAGTTCGAGCGACGAGCGCCTCCGGATGATCGTCGAGGCCAGCCGCGGCTGGGTGTACGCGGTCTCGACGATGGGGGTGACGGGCGCCCGCGAGGACGTCGACGCCGCGGCGCGACGACTCGTCGGCCGCTTGCGGAACGCGGGCGCCGACGACGTGCGCGTGGGCATCGGCATCTCGACGCCCGAGCAGGTGCGCGAGGTGCTCGAGTACGCCGACGGCGCGATCGTCGGCTCGGCGATCGTCCGCGCGGTCGCCGACGGCGGCCCGGGCGCGGCGGTCGCGCTCGCGGGACGGCTCGCGTCGGCGCTCGGCGGCTCGCGCTAGCTCAAGCGCCGATCCCGCCCGCGACGGGCGAACGCAGCACGGCGGTCATGATGTCGCTCACGAGCCACACGGTGAAGCCGACGCCGACCGCGAAGCTCACGACGAGGACCGCGATCGTCGCCCACATCGGCGCGATGCCGCGGCCCGTGCGGCGCTTCGCGACGACCGCGCGCCCGATCGGGTAGACCGCGCTCGTCCCGACGAGCGCGGTGAACCCCCACGCCCAGTGGAACGGCTGCGGCACGCCTCGGCGCACGAGCTCGCGCCAGTCGAGCCAGCCGAAGACGATGGCGAGCGCGTTCGTGATGACGCCGAGCGCGAGCATGATCGCGTAGCCCGGGCCGAGCGCGTGGTACCCGGCGAAGGGGTCGTCCGGATTCGCGAGGATGTCGTCGATCATCCCGCGCCAGTCGACGAGGAGCAGCCCCGCGAGGGGCACGAGCGGGAGGAGGACGACGAGCCAGATCCACACGGTGTTCGGGTTCGTGCCCTCCGGAGCCCTGAGCTGCGCGGGCGACGCGGCCTGCTCGAGGTGCTCGGTCCAGCGCGCGCCGTCCCAGTAGCGGCGCCGGGGGCTGCCAGCGGGGTCGGGGTACCAGCCTGCGGGAGCGCTCATGCGCGAGAGCCTACTCGGAGCGCCGCGCGCGAGGGCGCGAGCGGGGCCGTGGCTAGAATCGCCGGGTGACCGCCGCAGCCCTTCTGCCCGCCAGCATTCCGAGCCCGCCGGAGGAGTGGCAGATCCCGATCCGCATCCCCATCGGACAGTGGCTGCCGTTCCTCGGCGAGGGCACGGTCATCAACATCCACACGTACGCGCTGTGCATCCTCGCGGGGATCATCGCCGCGACGCTCATCACGGAGTTCCGTCTGCGGCGGCGGGGCGCCGAGCCGTGGGCGCTCATCGACGTCCTCATCTGGGCGGTGCCGCTCGGGATCGTCGGCGCGCGCGTCTGGCACGTCATCACGCACCCGGCCGACTACTTCTTCGAAGGCGCCGACCCGTGGGCGGTCGTCCGGATCTGGGACGGCGGGAATGCGATCTTCGGCGCGCTCCTCGGCGGCGCGATCGGCGTGTGGATCGGCTGCCGCATCTCGGGGCTCCGGTTCACCGCGTTCGCCGACGCCCTCGCACCCGGCCTCCTCGTCGCGCAGGCGCTCGGCCGGCTCGGCAACTACGTCAACCACGAGCTCTTCGGCGTCCCGACGGACCTGCCGTGGGGACTCGAGATCGAGGCCTCGAACCCGGCCTTCCCCGTCGGCCTCGAGCCGGGGACGCTCTTCCACCCGATGTTCGCCTACGAGATGGCGTGGAACCTCGCCGGCGCCGCCCTCCTGCTGCTGCTGGACTGGCGCCTGCGCCTCCAGTGGGGCCGGCTCCTCGCGCTCTACCTCGTGTGGTACGGCCTCGGCCGGTTCGTGTTCGAGATCTACCGGCTCGACCCGAGCGAGATCATCCTGGGCCTGCGCGTCAACGACTGGGGCGCGCTCGCGATGATCCTGCTCGGCGTCGTCGTGTTCATCGTCCAGTCGCGGCGCCACCCCGGCCTCGAGCCGAGCCCCTACCGGCCGGGTCGCGAATGGGACGGCGGTCGCACTGCGGTAGACTCCGAGGACACCTACGAGGACGTCGACGACGAGCCGGAGCCCGTCGGCGCGAAGTCCGAATGACCGCCACAAGCGATACGGTCACTCAGCGCCCCATCCCGCGGGGCCAGCTCCGCACTTCCTGGGTCAACGCCGCCCCATCTGCCAGATCTTGACGTGAGGACGGTTCCGATGGCTCTCACACCCCCGCACCGGCGGTTCTCCGCCGTCCCCGAGGCGACCGGTCTCTACGACCCCGGCTTCGAGAAGGACGCGTGCGGCCTCGCGATGGTCGCGACGCTCCGGGGCACCGCGGGCCACGACATCATCGAGACGGCGCTCGACGCGCTGCGCCACCTCGAGCACCGCGGCGCGGTCGGCTCCGACGCCGGCACGGGCGACGGCGCCGGCATCATTACGCAGATCCCCGACGCGTTCCTCAGGGCGGTCGTCGAGTTCGAGCTCCCCGCGAACGGCCGCTACGCCGTCGGCATGGCGTTCCTGCCCGTCGACGCGGCGGAGCGCGAGGGCGTCAAGGCGCGCGTCGAGGCGCTCGCCGCGGAGGAGCAGCTGCGCGTCCTCGGGTGGCGCGAGGTGCCGGTGCGGCCGGAGACGATCGGCCAGCTCGCGCGCGGCGCGATGCCCCACTTCGAGCAGCTCTTCATCGCCTCGACGCGCGCGAGCGAGAAGGGCGGCACGGTCGGCGGGATGGAGCTCGAGCGGCAGGCCTACCGCCTCCGCAAGCGCGCCGAGAACGAGCTCGAGGTGTACTTCCCGTCGCTGTCGTGCCGAACGCTCGTCTACAAGGGCATGGTCACGACGCTCCAGCTCGAGCCGTTCTACCCCGACCTCTCGGACTCGCGGTTCGCGTCGAAGCTCGCGCTCGTCCACTCGCGCTACTCGACGAACACGTTCCCGTCGTGGCCGCTCGCGCAGCCGTTCCGGATGATCGCCCACAACGGCGAGATCAACACCGTGCAGGGGAACCGCAACTGGATGCGCGCCCGGCAGTCGCAGCTCGAATCCGAGCTCCTCGGCGACCTCGGGCCGCTCCTGCCGATCAACGCGCCCGGCGCGTCGGACTCGGCGAGCTTCGACGAGGTCGTCGAGCTCCTCAACCTCGCGGGGCGCTCCCTCCCGCACGCGATGATGATGATGGTGCCGGAGGCGTACGAGAACCAGCCGGACATCGATCCGGCGCGCAAGGCGTTCTACGAGTACCACTCGATGCTCATGGAGCCGTGGGACGGACCGGCCGCGCTCGTCTTCACCGACGGGACGCTCGTGGGCGGCACGCTCGACCGGAACGGCCTGCGGCCCGGGCGCTACCTCGTCACCGACGAGGGCCTCGTCGTGCTCGCGAGCGAGATCGGCGTCCACAGCATCGACCCGAGCCGCGTCGTCCGCAAGGGCCGACTGCGCCCGGGCCGCATGTTCCTGGTCGACACCGCGGCGGGCCGGATCATCGAGGACAACGAGATCAAGGGCGAGCTGGCCGGCCTCGAGCCGTGGGGCGAATGGGTCGAGCGCGAGCGCATCGCCCTCGCCGACCTCCCGGACCGCGAGCACATCGTCCACACGCCGTCCTCCGTCACGCGCCGGCAGCGCACGTTCGGCTACACCGAGGAAGAGGTCCGGATCCTCATCGGGCCGATGGCGACCACGGGGGCGGAGCCCCTCGGGGCGATGGGGTCGGACACGCCCATCGCGGTCCTGTCGGACCGGCCGCGCCTGCTCTTCGACTACTTCACGCAGCAGTTCGCGCAAGTGACGAACCCCCCGCTCGACTCGATCCGCGAAGAGGTCGTCACGTCGATGCGGACGGGTCTCGGGCCCGAGCGCAACCTCCTCGCCGCGACGCCGGAGCACGCGCGCCAGGTCGCGCTGACCTTCCCCGTCATCGACAACGACGAGCTCGCGAAGATCCAGCACATCGACGGTCGCCACGGCCGCCGTGCCGTGACGATCAAGGGCCTGTACCGCGTCGACCCCGCCGCCCGCGACGCGGGGGAGCACGCGATGGAGCGGCGCATCGCGGAGATGTGCCGCGAGGTCGACGCGGCGATCGAGGCGGGCGCCGAGTTCATCATCCTCTCGGACCGCGACTCGACGAAGGACCTCGCGCCGATCCCGTCGCTCCTCATGCTCTCGGCCGTGCACCACCACCTCATCCGCGCCGAGACGCGAATGCGCGTCGGCCTCATCGTCGAAGCGGGCGACGTGCGCGAGGTGCACCACGTCGCGCTCCTCATCGGCTACGGCGCGTCCGCGGTCAACCCGTACCTCGCGATGGAGACCGCCGAGGACCTCGTCCGGCGCGGCATGATCGCGGGGATCACGCCCGAGAAGGCCGTCAAGAACCTCATCAAGGCGCTCGGCAAGGGCGTCCTGAAGATCATGTCGAAGATGGGCATCTCGGTCGTGTCCTCGTACGCGGGCGCCCAGTGCTTCGAAGCCGTCGGGCTCTCGCAGGAGTTCGTCGACCAGTACTTCACGGGCACGCGCAGCATCCTCGGCGGCGTCGGGATCGACGTCATCGCCGAGGAGAACGCCGCGCGCCACGCCGCCGCGTACCCGACCGACAGCGCCGTTCGCGTGCACGAGCGGCTCGACAACGGGGGCGAGTACCAGTGGCGCCGCTGGGGGCCCCCGCACCTCTTCAACCCGGAGACGGTGTTCCGGCTCCAGCATTCGACGCGCGAGCGGCGGTTCGACATCTTCCGCGACTACACGCGGCTCGTCGACGAGCAGGCCGAGCGGCTCATGACGCTCCGCGGGCTCTTCAAGCTCAAGACCGGCGAGCGCCGCCCCGTCCCGCTCGACGAGGTCGAGCCCATCGAGTCGATCGTCAAGCGCTTCAACACGGGCGCGATGAGCTACGGGTCGATCTCGAAGGAGGCGCACGAGACGCTCGCGATCGCGATGAACCGCCTCGGCGGCCGTTCGAACACGGGCGAGGGCGGCGAGGACGTCGAGCGGCTCCTCGACCCCGAGCGACGCAGCGCGATCAAGCAGGTCGCCTCCGGCCGCTTCGGCGTGACGAGCATGTACCTCACGCACGCGACCGACATCCAGATCAAGATGGCGCAGGGCGCGAAGCCCGGCGAGGGCGGCCAGCTGCCGGCGAGCAAGGTCTACCCGTGGGTCGCCCGGACCCGGCACGGCACCGCGGGCGTCGGGCTCATCTCGCCCCCGCCGCACCACGACATCTACTCGATCGAAGACCTCAAGCAGCTCATCTTCGACCTCAAGCGCGCGAACCCGGAGGCGCGCGTGCACGTCAAGCTCGTGAGCCAGTCGGGTATCGGCGCGGTCGCGGCGGGCGTCGCGAAGGCGAAGGCCGACGTCATCCTCGTGTCCGGGCACGACGGCGGGACGGGCGCGAGCCCGCTCAACTCGCTCAAGCACGCCGGCACCCCGTGGGAGATCGGGCTCGCCGAGACGCAGCAGACGCTCATCCTCAACGGCATGCGCGAGCGGGTCGTCGTCCAGGTCGACGGGCAGATGAAGACCGGGCGCGATGTCGTCGTCGCGGCGCTCCTCGGCGCGGAGGAGTACGGGTTCGCGACCGCGCCGCTCGTCGTCTCCGGCTGCATCCTCATGCGCGTGTGCCACCTCGACACGTGCCCCGTCGGCGTCGCGACGCAGAACCCGGAGCTGCGTGCGCGGTTCACCGGCCGGCCGGAGTTCGTCGAGACGTTCTTCGAGTTCCTCGCGCAGGAGGTCCGCGAATACCTCGCGGAGCTCGGGTTCCGCAGCCTCGACGAGGCGATCGGCCACGCGGAGCTCCTCGAGGTCGACCGCGCGATCGAGCATTGGAAGGCCGACGGACTCGACCTCGCGCCGATCTTCGCGACCGGCGGCTTCGGCGACGGCGACTCGCGCCGGAACCGCACGACGCAGGACCACGAGCTCGACGAGCACTTCGACCGACAGCTCCTCCCGCTCGCGCAGCCCGCGCTCGAGCACCGCGAGCCCGTGTCGATCGAGCTGCCGATCCGGAACACGGAGCGCGCCGTCGGAACGCTCCTCGGTCACGAGGTGACGCTCCGGCACGGCGAGAACGGCCTGCCGAACGGCACGATCACGGTCACGCTGAAGGGAACCGCGGGGCAGTCGCTCGGCGCGTTCCTCCCCGCGGGCATCCAGCTGCGGCTCGAGGGCGACGCGAACGACTACGTCGGCAAGGGCCTGTCGGGCGGCGAGATCATCATCCGGCCGGACCGCACGAGCGTGTTCGCGGCCGAGCACAACGTCATCGCCGGCAACGTCATCGGCTACGGCGCGACGAGCGGCTCGATGTTCATCCGCGGGCTCGTCGGCGAGCGATTCCTCGTGCGCAACTCGGGGGCGACGGCGGTCGCGGAGGGCGTCGGCGACCACGCGCTCGAGTACATGACGGGCGGACTCGCGGTCATCCTCGGCGGCACCGGCCGCAACCTGGGGGCGGGCATGTCCGGCGGCACCGCGTACGTCCACGACCTCAAGCGGGAGCGGGTGAACCAGGACGCGCTGAACGCCGGCGAGCTCGAGCTCCAGCCGCTCGGCCCCGCGGACGCGGAGATCCTCAAGGACCTCCTGCGCCGTCACGTGGAGGAGACCGACTCGGTCGTCGCGACGCGCATGCTCGAGGACTTCGACGCCGCGGTGTCCCGATTCGTCAAGGTCCTGCCGCGCGACTACGCCGCGGTCCTGCGCATGCGGCAGGAGGCGCTCGCCGAGGGTCTCGACCCCGACGGCGACGTCGTGTGGGGCCGCATCCTGGAGGTGACCGGTGGCTGACCCGAAGGGCTTCCTCAAGGTCCGCGAGCGGGAGCTTCCCCCTCGCCGGCCGGTTCCCGTGCGCCTCATGGACTGGCGCGAGGTGTACGAGCAGCAGGACCCGAGCCAACTGCGCCGACAGGCGAGCCGCTGCATGGACTGCGGCATCCCGTTCTGCCACCAGGGCTGCCCGCTCGGCAACCTCATACCCGAGTGGAACGACCTCACCTGGCGCGGCGACGGCCTGCAGGCGATCGAGCGGCTCCACGCGACGAACAACTTCCCCGAGTTCACGGGCAAGCTCTGCCCGGCTCCGTGCGAGAGCGCGTGCGTCCTCGGCATCAACCAGCCGGCCGTGACGATCAAGCAGATCGAGGCCTCGATCGCCGATCAGGCGTGGCAGAACGGCTGGGTCCAGCCGCACCCGCCGGAGCGGCTGACCGGCAAGACCGTCGCCGTCGTCGGCTCGGGTCCCGCGGGGCTCGCGGCCGCGCAGCAGCTCACGCGCGCGGGCCACACCGTCGCGGTGTACGAGCGCGACGACCGCATCGGCGGGCTCCTGCGCTACGGCATCCCCGACTTCAAGATGGAGAAGCGCGTCCTCGAGCAGCGGCTCGCGCAGATGCAGGCCGAGGGCACGCGCTTCCGGGCGGGCGTCAACATCGGCGTCGACATCTCGTGGCAGGACCTGCGCGACCGCTACGACGCCGTCCTCATCGCGACCGGCTCGACCGTCCCGCGCGACCTCGCGATCCCCGGCCGCGACCTGCTCGGCATCCACTTCGCGATGGAGTACCTCACGCAGTCGAACCGCGTCGTCGCCGGCGACACCGTCCCGGAGCAGATCACCGCCGCCGGCAAGCACGTCGTCGTCATCGGCGGCGGCGACACGGGCGCCGACTGCATCGGCACGGCCCACCGCCAGGGCGCGCTGTCCGTCACGAACCTCGCGATCGGCAAGCAGCCGCCGCTCAGTCGGCCCGCGCACGAGCCGTGGCCGATGTCGCCGCACGTGTTCGAGATCCAGTCGGCGCACGAGGAGGGCGGCGAGCGCGTGTACCTCGCCTCGACCGTCGAGTTCCTCGGCACGCCCGCGGGGGAGGTGCGGGCGCTGCGCGTGGCCGAGACCGAGTACGTCGACGGTCGTCGAGTGCCGAAGTCCGGCACGGAGCGGGAGATCCCCGCCGACCTCGTCCTCATCGCGATGGGCTTCACGGGTCCCGAGACGCATTCGCTCGCCGACCAGTTCCCGTTGCCGGTCGCGGACAACGGCGCGATCGCGCGCGACGCGGACTACGCGACGAGCAGCCCCGGGGTGTTCGTCGCGGGAGACGCCGGCCGTGGGCAGTCGCTCATCGTGTGGGCGATCGCCGAGGGGCGAGCCGCGGCCGCCGCGGTCGACCGCTACCTCGAGGGCGAGACCGAGCTCCCCGTGCCGGTCCGCGCGACCGATCGGGCCATCTCGCTGTAGCCGGCTCGCCGCATCGTTCGACTCCTCGTGCTGACCACCACCACGCAACCGGAGACCGCAACCACATGAGACGAGCCAAGATCGTCGCGACCCTCGGGCCCGCGACGTCGAGCTACGACAACATCCGCGCGATCATCGATGCGGGCGTCGACGTCGCGAGAATGAACCTCAGTCACGGCACGCACGAGGTCCACGAGGAGGTCTACCGGAATCTCCGCCGGGCCGAGGCCGACTCGGGTCGGGCGGTCGCGGTGCTCGTCGACCTCCAGGGTCCGAAGATCCGACTCGGGAGGTTCGCCGACGGACCCCACGTCCTCGCTCCGGGCGACGTCTTCCGGATCACGACGGAGGACATCGAGGGGACGAAGGAGATCGCCTCCACGACATTCAAGGGCCTCCCGAACGACGTCGCTCCCGGTGACTTCCTGCTCATCGACGACGGCAAGGTCCGGGTCCGGGTCACCGAGGTCGAGGACACGGTCGTCACGACCGAGGTCGTCGTCGGCGGTCCCGTGTCGAACAACAAGGGGATCAACCTCCCGGGCGTCGCCGTCAACGTGCCGGCGCTCTCGGAGAAGGACGAGGACGACCTGCGCTGGGCCCTCCGCCTCGGCGCCGACCTCATCGCGCTCTCCTTCGTCCGCACCGCGAACGACATCTCGCGCGTCCACGAGATCATGACCGAGGAGGGGATCCGCGTCCCCGTCGTCGCGAAGATCGAGAAGCCGCAGGCCGTCGAGCACATCGACGGCATCATCGACGCGTTCGACGGCATCATGGTCGCCCGCGGCGACCTCGGCGTCGAGCTGCCGCTCGAGGCCGTCCCGATCGTCCAGAAGGAGACGATCATGAAGGCCCGGCGCATGGCGAAGCCCGTCATCGTGGCGACGCAGATGCTCGAGTCGATGATCTCGAACCCGGTGCCGACCCGCGCCGAGACGTCCGACGTCGCGAACGCGATCCTCGACGGCGCCGATGCGGTCATGCTGTCGGGCGAGACGAGCATCGGTGCCTACCCGGTCATCACGGTCCAGACGATGGCGCGCATCGTCGACTCGACCGAGGAGCACGGCCTCGAACGCATCCAGCCGCTCGGGACGAGGCCGCGGACGCAGGGCGGCGCGATGACGCTCGCCGCGGCGGAGGTCGCCGACTTCGTCGACGCGAAGTATGTGTGCGTGTTCACGGAATCGGGCGACTCCGCCCGGCGGATGGCGCGGCTGCGGTTCCGCATTCCGATGAAGGCGTTCACGACGTCGGAGACGGTCCGGCGGCGCATGGCGCTCATCTGGGGGATCGAGAGCTTCGTCGTCGACCGCGTGAGCCACACCGACGAGATGTTCCACCAGGTCGACGAGGTGCTCCTCGCGCGGCGGCTCGCCGACATCGGCGACAAGGTCGTCGTCATCTCGGGCTCCCCGCCCGGCATCGCGGGCACGACGAACGACGTCCGCGTCCACGTCGTCGGATCCGCCGTCGACGCGCCCGCGCCGTACTGGGAGACCGGACACCACGCGGACTGACCGCGGATCCGAACGGAGGCGAGCGCATGGACATCGGCATCCACTTCAGCGACTTCACGCTCGAGGGCGGCGACGCGGCGATTCCGACCGGCCTCGCCGAACTCGCGAAGACCGCCGACGAGGTCGGCTTCGAGCGGCTGACGGTCATGGACCACTGGTTCCAGATCGACCCGATCGGCCCCGTGACCGATCCGATGCTCGAGGCCTACACCGCCCTCGGCTACGTCGCGGGCGTGACCGAGCGGCTCAAGCTCGGGACGCTCGTCACCGGGATCACCTATCGGCACCCCGGCCTTCTCGTGAAGACCGCGACGACGCTCGACGTGCTCTCGCGAGGCCGCGCCCTGTTCGGGGTCGGCGCCGCCTGGTTCGAGCGCGAGCATGTGGGGCTCGGCGTCCCGTACCCGCCGCTCGCCGAGCGCTTCGAGCGGCTCGAGGAGACGATCCGCATCGCCCGACAGATGTGGAGCGACGACGAGGGGCCGTTCATCGGGAAGCACTACCGGCTCGAGGAGACCATCTGCCGGCCTCGACCGGTCCGCGGGCGCATGCCGATCCTCATCGGCGGATCGGGGGAGCGCAAGACGCTCCGCCTCGTCGCCGAGTACGCCGACGAGTGCAACCTCTTCGCCGCGGACGTCGACACCGTGCGGCACAAGATCGACGTGCTCAAGGCGCACTGCGAGGACGTCGGCCGGGACCCCGCGGAGGTCCGCGTGACGATGATCGCCCGGGGCGACCCCGCGAAGGACCCGGCCGGCTTCATCGATCGGATGCGCGACTACGCCGCGCTCGGCGTCACGCAAGTGCAAGTCCGCGATCCCCGCGGCGGGATGACGGAATGGGCGCGCGCGGTCGGCCGGGACGTCATCCCGCGGCTCGCCGAGCTCTGACCTGCCGGGCGGCCCTCGCGTGTACGCGCGGCCTCGCGCGCTGTCAAGCCCCTCCGACCCCACAGCGCGCGCCGGGACGCTCGAGGCGACCGAAGGAGGTTGCTCATGAGCGACATGAACCAGAACCCGAACAAGCCGTCGCAGGCCGAGGGGGAAGACCCCGACATGACGATGGGCGAGCAGCCGGAGATCCCGGGCCGTCCCTCGCAAGCGGAAGGCGACATGGACCAGGACACCGGCTACACGGGCGGCGAGACGACGGCCGGCGAGGGGTTCGCCGGCGGGGATGCCGAAATGCGGGGCGGCGACGACGCGCAGTTCGGCGAGGCGGCGCAGACCGACGGCTGGGTGATGGACGACGAGCAGTAGCTCGCGCGGGTGACTCGGTACGGGTGGTGGGGGTCGAACCCACACGTCCTCTCGGACAACCGATTTTGAGTCGGTCGCGTCTGCCATTCCGCCACACCCGCGTGCCTTCGGCGCGCTCCACCGTACCGCAGCCTCCCGACCGGCCGGGCGCGTTGCGCCCCGTTCCGACCGCCGATACCGTGTGCGCATGTCGCGCGGGCGCACGCTCCGGTCCGCCGCAGCGGGCACCGCGCTCCTTGCCATCGCCGGTGCCATCCTCATGATCCCGGAGCCGGCGGTCGCCGTGACCCGCTGGGCGAACGCCGTCGTCGGCAGCATTCCGCTCCCGGGCGAGGTGCCGCTCGCCGTCGCGATCGATCCGACCGGGTCGACGCTCTACGTCGGGACGGACGACGCGGAGCTCCTCGTCGTCGACACCGCCTCGGGCGTCGTCGAGCAGACCGTCGGGATCGGCGACTTCGGCGCGATCGGCGGTCAGGGCGATCCGCTCGCGGTCACGGGCGACGGGGCCGTCGTCATCGCGGCGAACCTCGGGGACGACACCGTGAGCGTCATCGACGCCGCGACCGCGAGCGTCACCGCGACGCTCCCCGTCGGGGGCAGTCCGAATGCCGTCGCAGTGTCCGGATCGACCGCGTACGTTGCGAACACCGGCGACGGCACGGTGTCGGTCATCGACACCGGCACTCCCGCGGTCGTCGCCACGATCGACCCCGGAATCGGGGTCGAGAGCGCGACGGCGACGCCCGGCGGTGCCGAGCTCTGGATCGCCGACGGCGCATCGAGCGTCGGCATCGTCTCGACCGCGAGCACCGAGCCCGTCGGCTCGGTCTTGGGCCTCGATTCACCGTGCGCGATCGCGTTCGCACCCGACGGATCGACCGCATTCATCCTCGAATGCGTCGTCGGCGGCTCGATCGCCGTCGTCGACACCGCGACGCTCGCCTTGACGACGAGGATTCCGGCGGGCGTCGGCGCCGATGGCCTGCCGCCGCAAGCGATGACGATGACCGCCGACGGGAGCACCCTCTACGTTCTCGGGTTCTCCAACCAGATCGCCGTTGTCGACACCGCGTCGCGCAGTGTCGAGCAAGTGCTCCAACCGAGTCCCGACGTCACGAACGACGCGGTCGTCGCTCCCGACGGCAGCGTGCTCTACGTCGCCGACATCCACACGGCCGAGATCCTGCAGTACGGCTTCCTGCCGCCCGAGGTCACGACGACGACGCTCCCGGACGGCGTCGGAGGCCTGCCGTGGGGTCCAGTCCGAGTCGAGGGCTCGAGCCCGTCCGGCCTCCCGCTCGCCTTCGAGTCGAGCGATCTGCCGGCGTGGCTCACGCTCGATCCCTCGGGCGTGCTGAGCGGCACGCCGCCGACCGCGGGCACGGTCGGCTTCTCCGTCACCGCCGTCGACGAGCACGGCAACGCGTCCGCCCCGCGACCGCTCGAGATCCTCGTCCACGATCCGGTGGACGTCGAGGCGATCGCGCCCGTGCCATCGGCGCGACGCGTGCTGGAGGGGAGCACCGTCACGCTGTCGCTCCAGGCCGAGCTGTTCGCCGGGACGACGATCCCAGTGTCCTCGGGCGTCGTCTACTCGAGCGACCACCCGACCGACGTCATCGACGGCGCGAGCGTCACGTTCGTCGACGCCTCGACGCACACGATCACGGCGACGTGGGGCTCGTTCACGGCCGACGTCGCGATCGTCGTCATCCCGACCGACGACACCGGGAGCGTGCTCTGGCCGAACGCCGTCGTCGACACCGTCGCCGGGGCGTACCTCGCCGTCGCCTTCGCGCCGGACAGCAGCCGCGCATTCGCGATCACCGACGCATCGCTCGAGGTCCTCGATCCGGCGACGAACGCCGTCACCGGGTCGATCGGCGGCCTGTCGCCCGTCGCGCTCGCCGTGAGCCCCGACGGCAGCCGCGTCGTCGTCGCCGACTCCGCGGGCAGCACGCACATCATCGACACGGCGTCGCTCGCGATCTCGACCGTCGCGCACGGCGGGGATCCGTCCGACGTGGCGTCGAGCCCGGACTCGAGCCGGGCATTCGTCGCGAACTCGAGCGGGGCCGGGTGGGTCATCGACCTCGCGACCCGGACGATCGTCGGGACCGTGCCGGGTCCCGCGGATTCCCTCGCGGTGCAACCCGACGGCGAGCGCCTCTGGATCCGCAGTGACGAGACGGTCCAGGTCGTCGAGATCGCGACCGCCGATGTCATCGCGTCCTTCTCGACCGAATGGACCGACATCGGCTTCTCGACCGATGGCACGATCGCGCTCCTGTGCGAGGACCAGTGGACGCTCTCGCTCATCGACACCGCGACGTTCGAGCGGGACACGATCGAGGTCCGAGACGACCACTTGAACTGTCGCTTCGACGCGACCGCCGCCGGGGGACTCTACTTCGCGACCCAGCCGTTCCACGTCAGCCAGGGCGGCGAGGGCGTCGGGCACCTCTACCGACTCGAGCTCGGGGCCCCCGGGGTCGTCACGACGCTCGCGACGAGCAACTTCATCACGTCGATCGCGATCGCCCCGGACGGCGGCGGCGGCTACGCGGTCGACGGGGGGAACCTCCTCGTCCTCGCCTATGCGGGGCCCTCCGGCGGCGCGCCCACGCTGCCCGCGACAGGCGGCGACGCGGCTGCCGCTCGGCTCGGCATCGCCGCCTCGCTCGTCATCGCCGGGGCGAGTCTCGTCGGTGCAGCGGTCATGAGCAGGAGGCGCGCGGTCATTCGATGACGACGCACCGCGGGGTGCTTTATGGTGAATGCGTGAGCATGCACGACGACGGTCCCGCATCGCGTCGACGAGTGGTCGTCGCCGAGGACGAGTCGCTCATCCGCATGGACATCGTCGAGATCCTGCGCGACAACGGCTTCGAGGTCGTCGGCGAGGCGGGAGACGGCGAGACGGCGGTGGCGCTCGCGACCGAGCTGCGGCCGGATCTCGTCGTCATGGACGTCAAGATGCCGCAGCTCGACGGCATCTCGGCCGCCGAGCGGCTGTCGAAGAACCACGTCGCACCCGTCGTGCTGCTCACGGCGTTCAGCCAGAAGGAGCTCGTCGAGCGAGCCTCGGAGGCGGGTGCCCTCGCGTACGTCGTCAAGCCGTTCACGCCGAACGACCTCCTGCCGGCGATCGAGATCGCCCTCGCGCGCTACCAGCAGATCATCGCGCTCGAGTCCGAGGTCGCCGACCTCGCGCAGCGCTTCGAGACGCGCAAGCTCGTCGACCGCGCCAAGGGCCTCCTCAACGAGAAGATGGGCCTCAGCGAGCCGGAGGCGTTCCGCTGGATCCAGAAGGCGTCGATGGATCGCCGCCTGACGATGCACGAGGTCGCGCAGACGATCGTCGAGCAGCTCGGCCCGAAGAAGTAGGCGCGCCCGACCCCGCCGAATCGCCTGAGGCAGGACCGGTCGAGAGCCGCGGGGCTCTCGAGGGCGTGGCGCCGGGTCAGCGGAAGTCGCGCAGCATGTTCGTCATGCGGACCGTGGAGAGGCGGTTGCCCGCCTCGTCCGTCATGACGATCTCGTGCGTGCAGAGCGTGCGCCCGAGCACGAGCGCGCGACACGTGCCCGTCACCCAACCCTCGGCGATCGACTTCGAATGCGTCGCGTTGATCTCGATGCCGACGGCGTAGCGTCCCGGGCCCGCGTGGATCGCGCTCGAAATCGACCCGAGCGACTCGCCGAGGACGACGTGCGCGCCGCCGTGCAGGATGCCGATCGTCTGGGTGTTCCCCTCGACGGGCATGCTCGCGACGGAATACTCGGCCGAGAGCTCGATGAACTCGATGCCCATCTTCGTCGCGAGTGTCCCGCCGCGCACCTCCTCGAGGCGGCGTCGGAGGTCCGGGTCGATGTCCGCTGGCAGCTTCATCGGCTCCTCGATCGTGTCGTGGGCACGGGCTAGGCTCGCCTGCATGGCAGCCACCGAGAAGCCTACGCTCCTGCTCGTTGACGGCCATTCGCTCGCATTCCGCGCGTTCTATGCCCTCCCGCTCGACTCGTTCATCACGCGCGACGGTCAGCACACGAACGCGATCCACGGCTTCATCTCGATGCTCCTCGGGCTCCTCCAGCAGTGGAAGCCGACGCACCTCGG
>Ga0182741_1002201_pt1 | contig 23288 bp, 20 predicted proteins | sample eDN5th37CBELigOP_FD_128874 | JGI IMG/M metagenome (GOLD analysis project Ga0182741, IMG submission 128874) | Enriched Organic Plus compost microbial communities from Emeryville, California, USA - eDNA 5th pass 37_C BE-Lig OP (version 2) (version 2) ... | reverse complement strand
GAGAGGGCGCGGCGCTCGGAGCGCGCCTGATCGAGCCAGTCGAGTGCTTCGTCCAGGCTCGTAGTCTGCCGGTCGCAGTAGCCGGTGGCGACGCGCTTGGCGATGCGTGCCGGGTCCACCTCCACTCCCAGGAAGGCGGCGCCGAGCATGGTGGCCGCGAGCGGCTGCGCGCCGCCCATCCCACCGAGCCCGGCACTCGCCACCAGCCGGCCCGCGAGCGTGCCATCGAAGTGTGTCTTGGCCACGGCGCCGAAGGTCTCGTACGTCCCCTGCAGGATCCCCTGGGAGCCGATGTAGATCCACGAGCCTGCCGTCATCTGACCGTACATGGTCAACCCGGCGCGCTCGAGCTCGCGGAAGGCGTCCCAGTTCGCCCAGCGTCCCACGAGGTTGCTGTTGGCGATCAAGACGCGCGGCGCACCGGCGTGCGTACGGAAGACGGCCACCGGTTTGCCGCTCTGAACGAGCAGCGTCTCGTCGCTCTCCAGCCGGCGCAGCGTCTGCACGATGGCGTCGAAGCACTCCCAGCTGCGCGCCGCGCGCCCGGTGCCGCCGTACACCACGAGATCATCGGGACGCTCGGCCACCTCGGGATCGAGATTGTTCATCAGCATCCGCAGCGCCGCTTCCTGCTGCCAGCCCTTGCAGGAGATCTCGCCGCCGCGGGGCGCGTGCACCGTGCGCGGCCCGGGCGCGCCGCGTGTAGCGTCTGGCGTCGGGAGTGGGACTGAGGTGCCTGGGGTAGTCATGGTACGGATTTCAGAATGATTGGATCGAAGGCGCTGGCCGCGATCGCCGTAGCCAGCGACATCATGTCGCCGGAGAGGACCCGGTCGGCAGTGAGCGGTGCGACGTGTCGGCGCACCACGTCCAGCGCGCGCGCCACCGGGGCGGCGGGGGCGAGTGGCGCGCGGTACTCGACCGCCTGCGCCGCGCACATGAGCTCGATCGCCAGAACCTGACGCACGTTGTCGAGAACGCGACGCAGCTTCCAGGCCGCACCCATCGCCATCGGTACGACATCTTCCTTGCTGCCGTCGGTTGGGATCGAGTCCACGCTGGCCGGGTGCGCCAGCAACTTGCATTCGCTGGTGATGGCGGCGGCGGTGACCTGCGCTATCATGAAGCCCGAGCTCACGCCGGCGTCGCTGGTGAGGAATGGCGGCAGCCCCTGATTGAGGTCGGGGTTCACGAGTCGATCGATGCGTCGCTCGGAGATCACGGCGAGGTTGGTGAGCGCGATGGCGAGCACATCGAGCGCCAGCGCGACCACCTGACCATGGAAGTTGCCGCCGCTGATGATGGCGCCGTCGTCGAACACCAGCGGATTGTCGGTGCCGGCGTTGAGCTCGCGTTCCACGAGCGACTCGGCGAATCGCAGTGCATCGAGCACCGGTCCGTGGACCTGCGGCATGCAGCGCAGCGCGTAGGCATCCTGCACTCTGGGATCGCCCGTGCGGTGCGATTCACGGATCTCGCTGTCGGCGAGGAGCGCGCGGAGTATCGCCGCCGACTCGAGCTGTCCCAACTGGCCGCGCGCCTCGTGGATGCGCGCATCGAACGCCGCCGGAGTCCCCATGAGCCCCTCCAGCGACATAGCTCCGGCCACGTGTGCCACGCGCCAGAGCCGCCGCGCGTCGACCAGCGCCAGGGCCGCGATGCCGGTGTGCGCCTGCGTGCCGTTGATGAGCGTGAGCCCTTCTTTGGGCGCGAGCGTCAGCGGCTGGAGACTCGCGACCGCGAGCCTCTCTCGCGCCGGACCGGAGGTGCCGCCACCGAGCAGCTCTCCCTCGCCGATCATCGCCAGCGCCAGGTGCGCCAGGGGCGCCAGATCCCCGCTGGCGCCCACGCTTCCCTGCTCCGGTATGGGCGGATACAGCCCAGCGTTCAACATCCCCGCCAGCAACTCGACCAGCTCCGCGCGCGCGCCGGAGTATCCCTTGGCGATGACGTTCGCGCGGAGGAGCATCATCGCGCGAACGTCGCGCTCGGAGAGCAGCCGCCCGACCCCGGCCGCGTGACTTCGCACGAGATTCACCTGGAGCTCCGCCAGTCTGTCCGGCGGAATGGCCACTTCGGAGAGCTTGCCGAAGCCCGTGGTCACGCCGTACACCACGTCCCCGCGCTCGACCACTCCCTGAACGACTCTCCGCGCTCGCGCGATCCTCTCCCTCGCTTTCTCCGCGAGTCCTACCCTGCTCCTCCCCTCCGCCACGCTGTACACGTCTTCGAGCGTAAGCGTTGCACCGTCGAGTAGTAGCTCACGTGTCATGGGCGTAAGGTAAGAGGGAAGATGGCAAGCAGAAAGCAGAGACCCATTCAAAGTCATCCCCGCATACGCGGGGATGACGTGCCTCCTCATCTGCCGCGCCGGCGAGCACACGCTGGATCCCGCCTACGGCCCTTACGGGCCGTCCCTTCCCCCCTGCCTCCTGAGTCCCGCCTACTGAACCCTACATTCTGCCCCCCACCCCCCACCTCCCGGCCTCTCCCCCTCTCGCTCCTCTCTATCTCCCTCCGATCGACAGCTCCGGATTTCCGGGATCTCGCTGGTACGACCAGTCGACGATTATGTAGTCGCGCGAGACGTTCGTGACGCGGAGGCCGGCGTAGTGGTACTGGCCGGCCACCAGCGTGCGGAAGACGTAGCCGTAGCCGGGAACGGCCTCGATGGCGCCGGTGGAGAACTCATCGTCGGGCGGGGCTATGTCGATCGAGGTGAGATCGGTGAGTGGATCGCTGGAATAGAGGGCGAGCACGGTGCCCGATCGCACCGGGACGAGCCAGATGGAGCCGTCGCCGTGGCGGTCGACGCGGAAGTCGATGTCGGAGCGGTTGCCGGGCAGCACCACGCCGAGCGCGCCGGATGACGGCACGTAGAAGCTGAACCCGCTCGTGGCGACGTCCACCTGCGAAGCGAAGAGGAGAACGTTGCGCGCGTCGGGGCGCGGAGTGTCGGCGCGCGGAGTGGTCCAGTCGCTCTCGTGACCGTCGAAGCTTATGGCGCTCACCGCGAAGCAGCGCGGCTGTCCGTTGGGAAGCCCCGACGCGAGGAAGTCCTCCGATACCGTCGTCCCCTCCAGAACCCAGTTCACGTCGCAGAGGTTCTGGTCGAGATCGTACGGCGTGGAATACACGCGGTAGTAGTCGAAGAGATTCGGCGCGTCGAGTCGGGCGTCGGCCGGCCAGGTGAGCCATACCGCCTGGTCGAGCGAGATCGACGAGAGCGTCCCCGGAGCGATCAGCGTGTTGGATTCATCCACCGTGACGGTATTCGATGGAGCGCTCTCGCTCCCGTCACCGGACTCCGAAGCGACCTGGTACTGGTAGTCCGGAGCGCCGAGGTCGTTGAATGATGCGGAGGTGGTTTCCGCGCGCCGGCTCCACTGCTCGCCCGATGAGCCGCGCGAGTAGACCACGTAGTTGGTGACGCGTGCATCGTCCACGGGATCCCAGCGCAGCACGATGCTCTCGGGCGTGGTCGGATCGCCGCTCGGGACGAGCTGGTAGGTGAGGTTGCTCGGCGGGGTGAGTCCCGACGTGCCACCGGTGATGTCAGAACTGCCGCAGCCGGCTAGAGCGATCGCGGTGGCGAGGAGGGTGGCGTGGCGGCGCATGCGTGGCTCCGTGCTGGGGTTGAGTGCGAGCCCATGAATGCACGCCGCGCACCGGGCCGGCCGCTGTTCGCAAGCGCGTGTACATCAATGACTTGCAGTTTCGGGTTCGATGCCCGCCGTCCACTTGCGGGGACGGTCGTGGAGCGCGGGATGGTACAACGGATGGCGCGTTCGACCGACGAGATTCACGCCGGGTTGCGCAGCCGCGAGTCCGCGCGACTCCGCGCGCCGCTGCGCTACGGCGACTGCAGCGGCAGGAACACGCCGCAGTCCGCGCCGCTGCACCGGCTCGTGCTCCGGCGGAAATCGAACTTCAGATCCGGCTCGGCCTTGAGCGAGATGTAGAAGCTGAACATGAAGTTGCCCGTCGGCGCGCGCGAGAACGCGAGGTTCGCCTGCCAGTCGTGCATTTCGCGCTGCAGGACCAGCTCCTGGTCGGAGAACTCGTGACGCTGGAAGTCGTAGCCCGTGGTCCACCGCATCGCCCACCTGGGCGTGAGGTTGAAACCGAGATTGCCGCGCAGCGTCGCGAGCGCCGGCAACACCACCGCCTGGCTCCCGCCGTACCGATTAGGGAGCGTGTCCACCGGGATCGGCGAGTTGATGCACTGGTTGTACGTCGCCGGATAATTGATGTATTGCTGGCAGTAGGCGCGCGGATCGAACACCGTGGCTCCCGCTATCGGCCGGCTGCGCGTGGAGCTGAACTGCAGCGTGGCCGTCCAGCCGGCCGACGCGTTGATGGCCATCGGATTTCGCGATGACGAGGGGCCGGCGATGTTGGGTCGCTCGTTCAACCCTCCTGCGAGCTCCTGGCGGGCCTGCTGCTCGCTGTCCGGTGCGGTCCCGACCACCGTGTCGGGCTTCGTGGTGGGCTTGCCGAAGATGCGCGAGAGCACCGCGAACGGGTTGTTGTCCCGTCCCAGCGTCATGGATGCCGAGATCCCGGTGCGGTATGGTTTGAAACGCGCCGAGTCGCTGTAGACGTTCCCCTGATAGAGCGAGTAGTTGACGCTGAAGTCGAAGCCCGGGAGCAGGTCGGAGGCGAGGCGATAATTGAAGGTCGTGGTGGTGATCCCGTTGAGTCCCGCCTTGGCGCGCTCGAAGTCGTAGGTGATCGGGCTGAAGTTGATAGTGAGCAGCTTGATCTTCTCGCCTGCACCCGGCACGGTGTCGGCGCTGCTGCGAAGCTTCGCCTCGATGACCTGGTTGAGGCGCAGCGTGACCGTGCTGTGCGCCATGTTGGCGTTGTTGCCGGCGCTCGAGCGGTTGAAGGCTCGCAGCATCTCGGTGCTCGACTGCGTCGCCGGCGAGTAGCCGAAGCTCACCTGCGGCTGGATGGAATGGCGCAGCCGCGAAAAGGGTCCGAAACCGGGGAAGAAGCCGAAGAACGTGGGTGACATCGAGATGCCGTACTGCAGCGTCTTCGACTGGTGCACGTAGCTCCCGCCCGTGAAGGTGGTGCGCGCCATGAACGGCAGCGACGGGTCGGCGTTCACTATCGAGATCGAGGGAGTGATCTTGAGCGAGCCCTGCATCAGCGCGGGAAGGCTGATCCCCGTGGTCCAGTCGACCTCCGTCTCGTACGTCCGCGCGTAGACGCGGGATCCGATGGAATCACCGGTGACGACGTCTATGAGCTGGATCGGCTGCGGGAACTTCTGCTCGTGGTCGGTGACCTGGATGCTGTTCTGCCAGTTGAAGCCGAAGATGCGGAGCGGCGTCTGGAAGCTCAGCGTGGTGTTGCGGTCGTCCCCCGTCACGCCGGTGCTGTCGTAGCCCGACGGGCTGGTGGGCGACGGAGTGAATCTCGCGAAGGGCACCTCGCGGTCCAGGTTCTCCACGTTGTTGATGGAGAGTTGGGGAGACCAGAGGAGCCACTCGGTGATGTTCACCGGAGGGGTCGTGATGCTGAGATTGGGGAAGTTCCTGTTCACGTCCTTCCGCCCGGTGTGCTGCGTCTGCGACCCGCCGATACTGATGTTCATCGGCCCCACCGCCTGCTGGAACGCCACCGTCGACGCGATCGCGGCGAGCGTCTGGGCGGCGGTGAAGGCCTGGCGCTGGATGGCGGTGGTGTTGCTCGAGTAGTTGATGCTCGCGTTCAGGGAGCTCTTGCGCGAGAACTGCTGCTGGTGGTTCCATGACAGGTTGAACGCGCTGTTCCCGGCGCTGAACGAGGAGTACGACGCGCGCACGTCGCCACTCAGAAAGCGGTCCATCCAGCGGTAGCGCCACTGCCCGTTGTAGCGGCTCCACCCCAGATCGCCCTGCGTGTCGCCGTTACCGCTGCGCCAGTCGAACGACACGGTGGCGTCCATGTAGTCGTTGATGGCGAAGTAGTAGCCGAGGTTCTCGATCGAGCGGCTGTAGCGCGGCGAGGCGCGCACGATGTCGCTGATCCCGAAACGGGGCGGGATGATCCCGCTGCGCCTCCCCGACCTCATGTCCTGGAAGATGAAGGGGAGCCACATCACCGGGATGTCGGAGATGTAGAGGACCGCCGGCCGCGCCACCAGGAGCGTCTTGGAGACCATCTTGATCTCCCTGGCCTGGAAGTGATAGTGAGGATACGGGAGGTCGCAGCTCGTTATGGAGCCATCTTCGGCGTACGACGTGCTCCCCCGCGCCCCCGTGCTGTCGCCCACCACCGCGGCGCGGTCGCCGTGCACGTACCAGGTCTGGCCGAGCTGGCTGGACGAAGTGCTGAGATCGCGGACCACGCCGCGCCGGGTGACCAGGTCGTACTCCATCCCGCCCAGTGCCACCAGGTCGGCTTCACCCTGGGTGGGATCGCGAAGGACGATGGTGTCCTTCGGTGGGGCCGCGGCGCGCACGAGCTTCGTACGGTCGTCGTAGATGATCGTGTCGGCCACCAGGATCGCCTGCTCCCGCTTGACGGCGCTCTTCCCCGCGAGCTCGAGGACCCGGTCCTGGGCGTCGAAGACCGCGCGCTTCCCCTGGTAGCGGGTGGTGACGTAGCCCGGCCGCGCGAGGAGCGTGCTCATGACCGAGTCTTCCTCGGCCCACTGCACGAGCTCCCTGGGCGTGCCGGAAGTGTCGCGCGCGGTGGTGTCGACTCTGGCGGTGTCGGTGGCCGTGGCGCCGGGTGGCGGGAGCGCGAGGGGCGGCCGCTCCGGCGCCTTGGTCTCGCCGGTGTCCGCGGTCGCCGCCGCGGGCTGGCGTGGCTGCACGGGCGGAACCTGCGCGAGCGCGACGCCCGGCAGGAAGAGCGCCGCGAACGCGAGAAGCCGCACGATCACGCTCTCGCCCCGCTCTCGGGTGCCGATTCGAGCGCGCTGCGCGCCTCGTTCCTGCGCCGCCTGCGATCCACGATGTAGGTGAGCCCCACGCTGATCTCGAAGAGAAGGTAGAGCGGCACCGACATGGCTATCGTGGTCCAGATCAGGTCGCCCGGCGTGAGGAATGCGCCGATCACGGCGCAGATCACCACCGCGTGGCGGCGATACTTGTTCAGGAACGCGGGGGTGACGATCCCCAGCATCGCGAGCGCGAGGATGACGATGGGCAGCTCGAAGCAGAGCCCGAACGCCAGAGTCATGCTCGTGGCGAAGCTGAAGTAGTCGGACGCCGTGATCATCGGCGAGAGCGCCTGCGTCTGGAACCCCATGAGCCAGCGCACCGCCAGCGGGAGCACCACGAAGAAGGCGAGCGCCACCCCGCTCAGGAAGAGGAAGGTGGCGAAGAAGAAGAGAGGTATCACGACCTTCTTCTCGTGCCGGTGCAGCGCGGGCGATACGAAAGCCCAGATCTGGTAGAGGATGATCGGCAGCGCCAGCACGATGCCGAGCACCACGGAAGCATTGAGCACGATGGAGAAGGGATCGCCCGGGTGCGTGTACACGAGCTTCCCACCATCCAGATAGGGGGAGATCGGCTGCTCGAGGAGACCGATCACGTCGATCTTCATGAGCACCATGAACGCCGCTCCCACCGCGACCACGAGTGCCACGAGCGACCAGATGATGCGCCAACGCAGCTCCTCGAGGTGATCGAGGAACGGCATCTCGCTCGCTTCGTGCTCCATCATCGGCTTCGTGAACCTCCCGGGTGCCGCCCGCCGCCCCTATTTCATCGAGCGCAGGCGGTCCCTCGCCAGGCCGGCTTCATCCGACCGCGGGTACTTCTGGACCAGCCGATTGAGCGCGGCGCGTGCCGCGGTGAGGTTCCCCTGCTGCTCCATGTACAGCGCGCGCTTGTAGAGCGCCGTCGCCGCGCGCTGCGAGTCGGGGTACTTCTCCACCACCACGGCGTACGCCGAGTCGGCCTCGGCCAACCTGCCATCGGCACGGTACGCTTCGCCCAGGTAGAACTGGGCATCCGGCGCAATATCTGCGTTCGGATACTGCTGGAGAAGTGCCTGGAAGCCGCTGATCGCCGCTCCGGAACTGCCGCGGCGGAGCTGGTCGAGAGAGAGCTCGAACATCTCGTTGGGGCCCGGGACACCAGGCTGCGCGGCTGCGCCACCGCTGGTGTCGGCTGCGCCCATCCCGCTGTCGGGCTGCTGGATGCTCTGGCCGCGCTGCTCCAGCGACGACCTCAGCTCCTGCAGCCGGCGCTGGCTCTGGCCGGTGAGCTCCTGGATCTGGATGAGCTGCTGTCCCATGCCGTAGAGATCACCGCGGATGTCGCCCTGCATCTTCATCATCCGCGAGCTGATGAGGCCCAGCGAATCCTGGACCACGCCCAGGGCGGCGATCACCTGAGCGAACTCTCGCTGCTGGGCGGTGTCGGCGCGGGCCGCCTCGGCGCGCATCCCTGCCACGTCGTTACGCAGGAGCTGCACGTCTTCCCGGGTGGCGAAGCACGCCCCGGTCGCCAGCAGCGCGACCGGGGCGAGGCGCCGAAGCGCAATCTTCATCTGGCCGCCTTCAGCTGCTGGCCGCCACCGGTGATCTCGAACTCATCGCGACGGTTCTGCGACCAGGCCGACTCGTCGTGGCCGTCGGCTACCGGGCGCTCCTCGCCGTAGCTGATGACGTCGATGCGCGAATCCGCGATACCGCGCTGGGTGAGGTAGCGCTTGGCCTGCGCGGCGCGGCGCTGGCCGAGCGCGAGGTTGTACTCATCCGAGCCGCGCTCGTCGGTGTTGCCGGCGATGCGGATGCGGGTGTCGGGGTTCGCGTTGAGGATGCCGAGCTTCGCGTCGAGCGCGGCGCTGGCCTGCGCGCTCAGCGCATCGCTGTCGTACTCGAAGTAGATCGGGGCGGTGAGCGTCGCCAGGGCAGCCTGGTGCTCCGCGCGGAGGCGGTCGGCCTCGGCCTGAGCACGAGCGAGCGAATCACGGCGCGCCTGTTCCGCGCGCGCGATGGAATCCGCGCGGGCTCTGGCCGCGTCGATGCTGTCCTGGTTGATGGGAGGAGGCTCGGGAGTCGGTGCGGTCTCTGGCTTCTTGCCGCAGGCCGCGAGGGCGGCTATGGCGAGGAGCAGGGCCGGGGCGACGCGGCGGGTCTTGCCAATCATTTCGGTCTCCGGTGTTGGTTGAGTGGAAGAGCTGATATGGGTGCTGCTGCTACGGCGCGCGGTCCAGATAGCGTGACCACGCGCTGAGCCGGGAGCCCGAGCTGTGCGTGAGTTGCCGCGAACGTCCGGACTCGGTGTCGAGAACGAACAGCTGCTTGACTCCCGTGCGCGTCGACGTGAACACCACGTGCCTGCCATCCGGTGCCCACGACGGATCTTCGTTTGCACCCTCGCTCGTGAGCTGCTTGATGCTCCGGTCGCGAAGGTTGATGGTCATGATCTGAAAGAGACCAGCGAGCTGCGATTGAAAGACGATCGATCGCCCGTCAGGAGACCAATCGGGATTGGAGCGGTAGTTCTGGTCGCCGAAATTGAAGGGTGTGAGGAGCTCCATGTTCGACCCATCGAAATCGGCGGTGTAGACCTCGGGATGCCCCGACCTGCCGGAGGTGAAGGCGATGCGACGTCCGTCGGGACTGAAAGTTGGGGAGACGTTGTCCGTCCCCCGGCCCAGCGTGATCCGACGCGCCGCACCTCCGGTGAAAGCCGGTACCGCGTAGAGGTCGGTCCCGTTCTCCGCTCCGTGAGCATAGACGAGCCACTGGCCATCGGGTGAAAATGCCGGAGTGGTGTTGAGTCCACCGGAGGTAGCGGTGACCGGGCGGGCGCTCCCACCGGCCAGATCGAGCACCTCCACGTTCCAGCCGCTCGTCCCGAGCTGGCTGTAGGCGATGTGATGCCCGTCGGGGTGCCAGGCGGGAGCGAGCGCGGTACCGGATGATGTAACCGCGCGCTCTCCGTAGCCGTCGCTGTCTACAACGTACACTCGCCCGCCCTTCACGTACAGGATGCGGGTGCGCGCGATGCCGCGCACGCCGGTGATCCAGCGCTCGACTTCGTCGGAGATGCCGTGCACGTCCATGCGCCAGGCCGCGCTTCCCACGTCGGCGGCGATGGGGAAGTCGCGCGACTGCGCCACTTTCTTCGCGGTGACGTCGTGCACGGCCACGCGCACGAGCGATGGCGTGATGAGCGTCACCTGCACGAGCGCGGCCGCGCCGAGCGACTTCCATATGCCGTAGCTCACCGCGCCGTTCCCGGACGCGGGCTGCGACACGCCGCTTCCGTCGATCACCTCGATGCGGTCGCCGAAGTCGAGGTCGCGCCCGACGATCGCGCGCACGCTGTCGCCACCGGGGCCGTCTACCGGGAGCACGACGACGCCCGGCTTGCTCCCCGGAGTGTAGGTCAGGCCGATGCGGACGCCGCGCTGTCCGGTGGTGTCCTGCGCGTGCGCCGGGAGCGCCGCGGCGGCCAGGATGGCCGCCGCGGCGGCGCAGATTCTTAGAGACATCTAACGAAGTACCCGGGGGTCGAAGCTGAAGATGACGGGCAACACGTCGTCGCCGAAGTCGGTGGGCAGAGGGCCGAATGCCTTCACCTGCGCGGCCTGATCGACCGCACCCTGTGCCTCGAGATCGAAGGCGAAGTTGCCCGAGCGGGAGAGGAAACGAAAGTTCGATATCGAGCCATCGCGATGCACGCGGAACATTACTTCGGCACGAGCGGCGGTGTTCCCGGGCGGTTTGAAGCGCAGCGCAATCTGACGCACAATGTTCTCCAGGTAGCCCGGGAATGGGAAGTCCACGCCTTCGGTGCGCACGGTGGCCACGTCGGTACCGCGGCCTCCGGTCGGCCCGCCGCCGGCGGTGGCGGCCTTCTCGGGCGCGACGGGCTTCTTCTCCTCGGCCTTCGGCGCCGGCGTGGGCGTGGCCTCGGCGTTCTGCTTCCGCTTCGGCAGCGTCTTTTCCGGAGTCGGGAGCGGCATCGCCTTCTCGATCGTCTCGGCGCGCTTGGGTGGCGGTGCCGCCTCCTCGGGTGGAGGCGCGGGCGTCTCGCGCGGCCGCACCACGCCGGCGGCGCGCGGCCCCGGGGGTGCAGCCACTATGTTCACCCGGTACATCGGCGGCATCGCCGGCGGCGCCGACGGCTTCAGTAGAAAGAGCCCAGCCACCACACCGGCATGCAGCAGGAGCGACGCTCCCAGAGGAGCGCCGAGCCGCGTGCCACCCTGGCTCCCGCTCCTCGACCCGCTGCGCTTCACTTCGTTATGTCCTCCGGCTCCGCCACGAGCCCGACGTCACCTACTCCCGCTGATCGCATCACCGCGAGCACCCGCACGACCGTTCCGTAAGGCACGCCCTGATCGGCGCGGAGATAGATCCCCTGCTGTCCGCGCCGCGAAGCGAGCGCCTTGAAACCGGCCTGGAACTCGTCGTACGTGAGCTGGCTGTCGTCCACGTAGATCTGGCCGGCGCGGGTCACCGACACCACCAGGCTGCTCTTCGCTTCCAGCGGACGCGCCTCGGCACGCGGAAGCGCGATGTCCACGCCCCCCTGCATCATCGGTGCGGCGATCATGAAGATCACCATGAGGAGCATCATGACGTCGATGAGACTGACGACGTTGATGTCCGCGTTCATCGGGAGCCCACGGCTTCGACGCGCCACTCTAGATCCGCCCCTCGCGAACCATGGTCGCGATGATCTCGGTTCCGAATCCCTCGAGCGCGCTCTCCATGCGGTTGATGCGGCTCGCGAGGATGTTGTAGGCGAAGACGGCGGGGATCGCGACGGCCAGCGCCGCCGCCGTCGCGGTGAGCGCCTCGGCCACGCCCGGCGCCACGGCGCCGAGGTTGCCCGAGCCCTTCTCCGCGATTCCCATGAAGGCATCGATGATGCCGAGCACCGTGCCGAAGAGCCCTATGAGCGGACTCACCGAACCGATGGTCGCGAGCCAGGGGATGAAGTGCGAGAGCCGCTCGCGCGCGTCCGCCGTCTCGGCGTCGAGCACGAGGCGCAGAGCCTCCACCTGCGAGCCGGTGAGCTGCCCCGCCGATGAATCGCGCAGCGCACCCGGCTTCATCTCCGCGAAGAAGTTCACCGCGCGCGAGAAGACGCGGGTGAACGGGCTCGCGGGGCTCCGGCGGACGAGTCCCGCGGCGGAGTCGAGTGCCGGAGCGCGTTCGAACTCGCGCGTGAACGCCCTCCCCGCGCGCTCCACGCGCCCCAACTCGATCCACTTGGCGAACATGATCGCCCAGCTCACCAGCGAGAGCACGGCGAGGAGCGCCAGCACGATCTTGGTGACCAGCGAAGCATGCGTGATCATGTCGAGCGGCGCCGTGGGGATGGCGCCGCCGATCTGCGCGACTGCTCCCTCGCTCATGCCCCGGCCCCCGAGCGGAGCGCCACGAACCACTCGTACGTCTGTCGTAGCCCGTCGTCGAGAGTCATGAGCGGCTTCCAGCCGAGCACGCGAGCGGCCTTGGACGGATCCACCGCGGAGCGGCGCTGCTCGCCCGGCCGCGCGGGAGCGTGCTCCACGCGCGCGCCGGCCTTACCGGAAACTTCGCGAAGCCGGCGCGCCAGCTCCACCACGTCGGTCTCCACCGACGTGCCCACGTTGAAGGCGCGGCTGTCCACCGCGGTCGCCGGCGGCAGCTCCGCGCGCGAGGCGAGAAAGTTCGCTCGCGCCACATCGCCCGCGTACACGTAGTCGCGCGTCTGAAGCCCGTCTCCGAAGATCGTCAGGGTAGCACCGTCGATGAGTCGGTTGCAGAAGATCGCCACCACGCCCGCCTCGCCGAAGGGGTCCTGGCGAGGACCGTAGACGTTGGCGTAGCGCAGCGCCACGGTATCGAGCCCGTGCACGCGAGCGTAATACCCCATGTAGTACTCCACACTCAGCTTCGCGGTCCCGTAGGGAGACTGCGGGTCCTTCGGCGCGGTCTCCGCGGTGGGAGGCTCCACCAGGTCGCCATAGACCGCGCCGCCGGTGGATGAGAAGATGAAGCGCGTGGCGACGCGCCCCTCGCTTCCCTCCCCCGCCCCCGATGCACGCACGGCTTCCAGGAGGTTGAGGGAGCCGACGATGTTCTTCCCCGCATCGTACGCTGGATCGGCGACGCTCTTGCGCACGTCGATCTGCGCGGCGAGGTGGCAGATCACGTCGAAGCGCGTCTCGCGGACGAGGCGCGCGGCTTCGGGAGAGCAGATGTCGAGGTGATGGAACTCGGCCCCGCTCGGGACCTGTTCGCGCTTCCCGCTAGAAAGGTCGTCGAGCACGCTCACCCGATCGCCCTGCGCGAGGAAGACGTCCGCCACGTGCGAGCCGATGAAGCCAGCGCCGCCCGTGACCAGTACGTGCCGCCCCATGGTCAGCGCTCGTCGCCCGGCGGCGATGCCGGGCGCTCCACGTCTCGGGGAGACTGCTCCTGCTCCAGCGCGAAGAGGTAGCGCAGGGCATCCACGATCTGCAGACCGTGGCCGTTGGCGGAAGCCGCACGCAGGCGTACGCTCGGCTCGTGTAGGAACTTGTTCATCAAAGCCCGGGAAAAGTGTTCGACTGCTTCGCGGTCGCCCTGGGAGAGGTGACCGAGACGCCGCATCGCGCGATGCAACTCTTCGTCGCGCACGCGATCCATCTGCGAGCGGAACGTCTTGAGAACGGGGACGGCCGCGAGACCAGCCAGCCAGTTCCAGTACTGCTCCACTTCGGCCGCGATCACCTGCTCGGCGCTCGGCATCTCCTCGCGCCGCCGCTCGAGATTCGCGGCCACGACCGACTTCAGGTCATCCAGATCGTACAGGAATACATTATCGAGCGCTCCAACAGAAGGATCTACATCACGTGGAAGTGCGATATCCAGGATGCACAGCGGGCGGTCGCCACGCGCGCGCATCGCCGGCTCGACTTGCGCGCGCCCCACTATCGCGTGCGGCGCGGACGTGGAGCAGAGAAGAATATCCATCTCGCCCAGCCGTGACCAACACTCGTCGTAGTGGAGCGCCACCGCGCCGTGCCGCACCGCGAGCTCGCTGGCCCGCTCGAAGGTCCTGTTGGCGACGATCGCGGTGCGGACCCCCTCGCCGAGCAGGCACTGGAGCGCCAGATCGGCCATCTCCCCGGCGCCGAGGACCATGGCACGCCGTCCCTGGAGCCGCCCGAAGATCTTCGACGCCAGCTGCACCGAGGCGGAGCTGACGGAAGCCGCACCGCGTCCGATGGCCGTCTCGTTCCGGACGCGCGAGGCCACCAAAAGGGCACTCTGGAATAGACGATTGAGAATCGCGCGGGATGCGGAGCGGCTCGACTCCCAGGCGTCGCGCACCTGGCCCTGAATCTGCGTCTCCCCGAGCACCATGGAATCGAGCCCCGATGCCACCCGGTAGAGGTGCGCGACGGCCTCCCGCTCCCGCCGCACGAAGCCGTACGGCCGGGCATCTTCGCCGAGCCGCCGCGAAAGCTCGCGCCAGATGATGTCGACCGTTCCCGTCCCGTCGGCGGCGAGCACGGCTCCCGAATCGCCTCTACCGTCGGCCTCCACGCAATAGACCTCGGTGCGGTTGCAGGTGGAGAGGAGAACGACCTCGCGCGCGCCGGTGGCGTCCAGCAGCGCGCGGGCCACCTCCGGTGCTTCGTGCCGGCTCACCGCGATCCGCTCCCGCACACCGATGGGCGCGCTGCGATAGCTGACTCCAGCTACGAGCAGCGCCATGCGTCCAACTCCTCGCCCATGGCGCCCGACTCCACGCGGGCGCAGAAGCCCTCATCCAGCAGCGCGGCCGCGGCCCGCTTCCATCCATCGCGATCGCCCGACTCGAGCAACGCCGCGCGCAGCGCTCCCAGGCGCGCGATGGCGTCGGCGTAGCGCTCGTCGTAGCGGACGGCGATGGCGTCGCGGATCCGCGCGGCCGCGGCGGGCACCCCACCCGCCGTCACGGCCACCAGGAGCGCGCCCCGGTCGTGAACCGCGGGCGTGACGAAGTCGCCGAGCGATCCATCGTCGGCGACGTTCACCAGGATGCCAGCCCGCCGCGCATCCCGGGTGACCCGGGCGTTCACTTCGCGCTGGTCGGTGGCCGCGAAGACCAGCGTCGCGCCATGGGCGTCGCCGCGCGCGTAGCCGCGCTCCAGGATCTCGCAGCGTGATGTAGCACGCGCCAGCTCCGCGATCGCGTCGGACACCGCGGGCGCGACCACGCGGACGCGCGCGCCCGCGGCCAGCAGCGCACGCACCTTCCGCTCCGCTACGCGCCCGCCGCCCACCACCAGTGCGGTGAGCGCGTCGCCGTCGAGCACTATCGGGTAGCCGCTCACAGGAAGCGCCCCGACCGCGCGTCGAGCACGCGGAAGGTTATGTAGAGTACCACCACACCGGCGAAGAGCGCGTTCGAGAGGATCGCGGCTCTGCGCGCCCGCCACCCAGCCAGCACGCGGCCCGCTATCAGCGCCGTGACTGCGAGCCACGCCGCGAGCCCCCACACGACCTTGGAGGTATCGCCGGTGTGATAGACCAGCGAGTATGCGCTGGCGAGCACCGTTCCCAGCGTCAGGGCCACCCAGCCGGCCACGATCGCCAGGTGATTGACCTTGTCGAGCGTCTCCAGCGGCGGGAAGAAGCGGAAGATCGCGCCGAAGCGGCGCGACTTGAGCTCGCGCCGCTCCACGAGATACATGATGCCCGCGCCGGCCGCGGCGGCGAAAGCCGCGATCCCGAGGAAGTTGAGAGCGATGTGCGAGATGAGCCACACGCCCCGCAGCCCCGGCGGCTCCGCCAGCGGTACCATGCCCGCGATGTTGGCGAAAACGGCCAGGAGCGCCGCGAAGGGAGCGGCAAAGAGCGTGAGGCTCACTTCCCTCGCCAGGAGCTCGGCCACCAGCAGCGTGGCGGCGATGAGGAGCGCGGCGAAGGAGAGCGACGGTCCGAGCCCCGTGAGCGGCGGCTGGCCGTGCACCAGGATGAACTCGCCGAGCGCGAAGAGGTGCGCCACGATTCCGGCGACGAGAAGCGCCACCACCCCGCGCACGGGCGCGTGCATGGGACGAGCGAAGGGCACAGCCGCCAGGCAGGCGGCTGCGAGGTACAACGTTATGGCGAGGAAGTGGGCGATCGCGATCATGCGTCGCCAGTAATCTAATCCGACGTCAGCGCTACGGAGCCCGCGGCAGAATGCACGGCCGCCGGCGGGAGGTAGTGGAGCGACCACGGCCGCGCCAGCGGCGAAGCACGGTATCGCGGGGAGAGCAGCTACGCGTCAGCGAGCATGCTCTGCCACCGCGACCCGCGCATCGCGCGCATCGCGCGCATCGGCACTACTATCGAAATGTTCAGGGCATTCTCGCCGTCATGCGGGCGTTCACTCCCGCATGGATCACTGGATGACGCTGGCTCACCACGATCGCCGTGGTGCCGAGCTCCGTAACCTTCACCGCCTGCGCGAGCGCGATCGGTTCCTCGGGGAGCATCACCGGATCCACGCCCTCGAGCGACGGCGCCTTGCGGCGGTGCTCGTAGAGGGTGAACTGGTCACCCACCTTCACGCCGTCGGCGGCGGTGGCGCTGAGGATCACATAGTAGCCCAGCGTCGGTAGGACGACGCCGGATGGGACGGAGACCACGGTGCATTCGGTTCCATCGGCGAGCGGCGCCGGGCGGGCGTCGAGCGACATGGAGAGGCGCTCCAGCGGCGCCACGGCCTGTCCGAGCAGCATGTCGCCGAACTGCTGGACGATGCGGGCAACGGTGGCCTCGCCCTCACCGGGGCGCTCCACCTCGACGAGGCCCGTGGGCGTCAGAACGCGCCTCCCGCCGGGGAGCCGCTCACCGACGGCGAGCGTGACGAAGCGCTGGCCGTGCGCGGCCGATGTTCCAGCGGGAAGCGTGATGTAGACCCGCTCCTGCGCCATGAGACGATGCCGCCCCGAGGCCTGCACGATGCCGGGGAGCTCCGCGAGCCCCACGACTCGTCCGTCCGGCCTTTGCGTATTGGATCGCTCGAGCCACGGCGCGGCGATGTAGTCGCCCTCGCGAACCGAGGTGTGAGCATAGTTGGCGGCCGTCTCCGCCAGCCGGGAGCTCTCCGCCCGGCGCTGTGATACGCCGAGCGAGAAGACCGTGGAGCCGACGCCCACCACGTTGCGCACGGGCTCGGGCTGCATCCGCGGGAGCAGCTCATCGGTGGAGGCGAGGCGCGCTGCGCCGGGGACGCGGAGCACTTCGCCCGGATAGATCCAGTGTGGATCTTCCACGACCGCTGTGTTCAGCCGGTAGATCTCGGGCCAGAGGAAGGGATCGCTGAGGTAGAAGCCGGCGAGCCCCCAGAGGGTGTCGCCTTTCTTCACCGTGTGAGTCTGACCGGACGCGCTGTCGCCGCCCTGCGCCTGCGCGGCTGGAGGGGCCGTGGTGGGCGAGGGCGCGCTCGTGGAGTCCTGGGCCGTCAGCAACGCCGGCGACGCCAGGCCCAGCGTGAGTGCCGCGAGCCAGGCGGGACGCGCTGCACGGCGCGGCGCCGCCCGGAGTGCACATCTCTCGTGTTGCATGAACAGACGCATCGTACGCCTCTGCAGCGTTGCCGGAATGTTCGGAGCGGCCCCGAGGGCACGGCGTGCCCTGCGGGGAGCGCTGTTTCTCGTAGATGAGACGCGCGGCGGCCGCACGGGTCACGCCCGTACGGCCGCCGGGGGGCCGCTGGACCGGAGAGGCGCTATCAGAACGGCAGGTCGTCGTCCTCGTCTTCGATGGTGCCGTGGAAGTCATCGAAGTCGTTCCCGCCGCCGGGGCTGGAGCGCGGTGCGCGCGAGCCAGTGGCGCGCGCGCCGGCCGGCACGCCACTGTCGGTATCCTGACCGCCGCTCCGTCCGGAGAGCATGATGAGCTCCCGCACGTTGATCTCCGTGCTGTAGCGCGTCTGGTTCTCCTTGTCCTGCCACTGGCGATACTCGATGCGCCCCTCGACGTACACCTTGTCGCCCTTCTTGAGATAGCGTTCGACGATGTCGGCGAGCTGCGAGCTCTTGCTGTTCCAGACCACGCAGCGGTGCCACTCCGTCTTCTCCTGCTTCTCTCCCGATGCACCGGTCCATGACCGGCTCGTGGCCAGGGAGAATGTTGCCACACGATTTCCACCGGACGTCGAGCGCACTTCGGGGTCGGCCCCGAGATTTCCGATCAACGTCACCTTGTTCAAGCTCCGACTCACGATTCCTCCTGGCAGATGGCGAAGCATTTCGCCTTACGAGCAACAATGTACATGACTTCGCCGACAGAACCACCAGCGAAGCAACGCACCGAGCATCCGTTTGTTCCCGCCCGCATCACGGCCCCGGAAGTACCAGCCGGAGCACCAGTGCGTCTTCCACCGGCCGGCGATAGTAGCGACGCCTGCGGCCGATCTCCTGGAAGCCGTGCGACGCGTACAGCGCGCGGGCGGCGGCGTTCGAGTCGCGCACCTCGAGATAAAGCGTGCCCACCTCGCGTCGTCTCGCCGCCGTTATGACGTCCGTGAGAAGCCGGGTGCCGATCCCGCGCGACCGCGCCTCCGGCGCCACGGCGAGGTTCGCTATCTCCCCCTCGTCGATGATGAACCAGGCTACCACGTAGCCGGCCACGGTGCCGTCGGCGAGACAGGCGACTTCGAAGAGTACCCGCGGATCTTTCTCGCTGATGAGCCGCTCGAAGGCGGAGCGGCTCCACGGGTCGCTGAAGGTCTCCTGCTCGATCGCGCTGATGCGATCGAGGTCCGCGAGCGCAGCGGGACGCACGACGGCCGGCACGACGGCCGGCGCGGCGCCCCCCTCCCCCGCGCGAGCCTGCGCGGCGGGTCCGATAGTCTGCCCGCGGCCCGGCACGCGCTGACCAGGCTCCGGTGCGATCATGACTGCAGCGGCCTGCCGTGCTCGCGCTCCCAGCGTACCTGCGCCTCGGCCAGCCGCCCGTAGTCGGGCTCCCAGAGCGCGAGGTCCACCGGACTGCCGCGCTCCAGCAGGGTGGCGACACGAGCGAAGCCGGACGCCCGCGGGATCGCCGCGAGCTCCTCGCGCGGACCGATGCAGCGTGCGCCGAGGGAGCGCGCGAGAGCGTCCGTGCGCTCGCGCGGAACGAGCGCCAGGGGCGCCAGCTCGATGATGTCGTGACCGGCCGCGTCGCCATCCAGCGACTCGCGCACTTCATAGCCGGCCGCGTAGACGTCGCCTCGCAGTGCGTCGAGCACGGCGAGGTAGCGCCCGGGGCGGGCGGCGGCCGGGGAGCCGGCCACCATGAGGAGAAGCGACGAAGCCGTGTAGAGCGGGATGGCGCGGCCCGCGGCGATGCCCTTGGCAATCGCCGCGGCGATTCGGAGGCTGGTGAAGCTTCCGGGCCCCCCGCCGCAGGCTATGCGCGCCAGATCCGCCGGGCGAGCCCCGGCCGCCTCCAGTATCCCCACGACCGCGGGCATGAGGCGCTCTTCCTTCTCGCCGCGCATGGCGACCTCGCACTCGGAGAGCACGCGGCTCCCTTCCATGAGCGCGACGGTGCCGGTATAGGTGGCGGCGTCGAGCGCGAGCATGAGTGGAGCGCTCATCCGGCGAGGAGGAGTCGGCGGTCAGGGTCCACGGGGTCGTACTCCAGATCGATGGGGACGGCGTCCGGCGGGATCCGGCCGGCTCCGCGGTCGGGCCACTCCACGAGCACGATCGCGTGCGCGCCCACGATGTCATCCCAACCGAGGTTGGTGAGCTCCACCGCACGTTCCAAGCGGTAGAGGTCGAGGTGGTAGATGACGTACTTTTCGCCGTCGTAGCGATGCACCAGAGCGAAGGTGGGGCTGGTCACCGGCTCGGTCACGCCCGCGCCGCGGCAGATGGCCTGCACCAGGGTGGTCTTCCCGGTTCCCAGATCGCCGGAGATGGCTACCACGATGGGCGGCTCCAGCGCGGCGCCGAAGCGCTCGCCCCAGGCGCACAGCTCGTCGCGGGTGAGCGCTATGCGGCCGCTCGGCGCGCGCTCCGGCACGACGTGATGGTGTTGTTCTTCCATGCTACCGGACCACCCGGATCCGAGCGAGCCCGCTCGCGCGCTTCCCCTTCCCGTCACCGTTCTTTCCGGCACGCAGTTCGAAGAGTTGATCCCGGAGCGCGGCAGCCGCCTCGAAGTCGAGCTTCGCCGCGGCCTCCTTCATCTGCTGCTCCAGCAGCTCGATCAGCGCCTCGGCATCCATCTCGCTCGCGTACGTCGCCACGCGCTCCGCGACCTTGCGCGGCTCCTCGCGCTCGCCGCGCGCGTCGGCCACGCGCGTGCTGAAGCGAACTTCCGCCGTGCTCTTGACCACGGTGGTGGGCGTGATCCCGTGCTTCTCGTTGTACTCGATCTGCAGCTCGCGGCGGCGGTGCGTCTCGTCCATGCAGCGCTGCATGGAGCCCGTGATGCGGTCTGCATAGAAGATCGCGCGCCCGGCCGAGTTTCGCGCCGCGCGCCCGATGGTCTGGATGAGCGACCGGTCGCTGCGCAGGAAGCCCTCCTGGTCCGCATCCAGGATGGCCACCAGCGATACCTCCGGGAGATCGAGCCCCTCGCGCAGCAGGTTGATCCCCACCAGCACGTCGAACTCGCCGAGCCGGAGCCCGCGGATGATCTCCATACGCTCGATCGCGTCGATGTCCGAGTGCATGTAGCGCACGCGCACGCCCATTTGCTGGAGGTAGTCGGTGAGATCCTCCGACATCCGCTTGGTGAGCGTGGTGACGAGCACGCGCTCGCCCCGCTGCTCGCGCAGCCGGATCTCGTGGAGGAGATCGTCCACCTGTCCGCGCACCGGGCGCACGTCGATCTCCGGATCGAGCAGGCCGGTGGGCCGGATGATCTGCTCCACCACCACGCCCTCGGAGAGCTGGAGCTCCAAGTCGCCCGGCGTGGCCGAGACGAAGATCGCCCGGGGCGTGAGCGCGAGAAACTCATCGAACATCAACGGCCGGTTGTCGAGCGCGCTCGGGAGCCGGAAGCCGTAGTCCACGAGGGTCGACTTGCGCGCGCGGTCGCCGTTGTACATCCCGCCTATCTGCGGGAGCGTGACGTGCGACTCGTCGACCACCACTAGGAGATCGTCGGGGAAGTAGTCGAAGAGGCACGCGGGCCGCTCGCCGGCGCGCCGTCCGGAAAGAGGCCGCGAGTAGTTCTCGATCCCCGCACAGGTGCCGATCTCCAGCATCATCTCGATGTCGAAGTTCGTGCGCGAGTCGAGCCGCTGCGCCTCCAGTAGCTTCCCCTCGGCGCGGAGCACCGCGAGCCGCTCGTCGAGCTCGGTGCGGATGAGCCTCACCGCCCGCTCGAGCGTCTGCCGCGAGGTGACGAAGTGCTTGGCCGGGTAGATGGCCGTGCGCTCCAACTCGGCGATCGTATCACCCGTGACCACGTCGATCTTGGTGATGCGCTCCACCTCGTCGCCCCACATCTCCACGCGCACGCCCTGCTCCTCGTAGGCGGGGAAGACCTCGACCGTGTCGCCGCGCACCCGGAAGGTGCCGCGCTCGAAGGCGACGTCGTTGCGCGAGTACTGGATGCCCACCAGCGCGCGGAGGATCTCATCGCGCGCGCGCCGCTCGCCGCGCTCGATCCGCACCATCCGCTGGCGGTATTCCACCGGGTCGCCGAGGCCGTAGATCGCGGATACCGTGGCGACGATGATCACATCCTCGCGCTCCATCAGGCTGGATGTCGCGCGGAGGCGCAGGCGGTCTATGTCCTCGTTGATCGACGCGTCCTTCTCGATGTACGTGTCGGTGGAAGGGACGTAGGCCTCGGGCTGGTAGTAGTCGTAGTACGAGATGAAGTACTCGACCGCGTTGTTGGGAAAGAAGCCCTTGAGCTCTCCATAGAGCTGCGCCGCCAGCGTCTTGTTGTGCGACAGCACGAGCGTGGGGCGCCCGTGCGCCTTGATGACGTTGGCGATGGTCATCGTCTTGCCCGAGCCGGTCACGCCGAGGAGGGTCTGGAACCGGTCGCCGCGCTCGAGGCCAGCCGAAAGCTCGCCTATGGCGCGCGGCTGATCGCCGGCTGGGGCGAAGGGGGAACGGAGGTCGAATTCGGCCATACGACAAATATAACACGGGCCGTCTGCGTCTGTTCGGGGCGGCTCCAGCGGGCGGCATCGGCCGTCGTGCAGAGCCTGCAGAACCTTGCAGACGCTTTGGCGCCCCGCAGTCAGTCGTTCGCGGTCAGTCGCTCGCGGAGAGCCGCTCGCGGCGCGTCACGTCGGTCACGCCCTTCACGCGTCGCACGGCGCGGATGACCTTCCGGAGGTGCGTGAGGTTCTCGACCTCCACGAGGATGGAGCCGGAGACCCCGCCATCGCCGCTGCGCAGCTCCATGCTCTTGATGTCGGTGCCGGCGTTGGTGACCGCTTCGGCCACGTCCATGTAGAGGCCGCGGCGGTCGGTCCCCTCGATGGCGAGACGCACGAGGAAGATCTCCCCTTCCATCTCCTGCCAGTCGATGTCCAGGCGCCGCTCCGGCTCCGCCGAGAGCAGGAGAACGTTGGGACAGTCGCTGCGGTGGATGCTCACGCCGCGGCCGCGCGTCACGTAGCCCACCACGGGGTCGCCCGGGACGGGCTGGCAGCACTGGGAGTAGCGTACCATGAGTCCGTCGACTCCCTGGATGCGCACCCCCTTGGTGTTGCCACGCATGCGCTGCACGAGGCGCTCGAAGGCGCTGGTCTTGGCCGGTTGCTCCGGCACCGCCTCGACCTCCGGGTAGATGGCGCGCAGCGCCTGGGCGACGTGCACGTCACCCTGCCCGATGGAGGCGATGAGCTGCCTGGCGTCGCCGAGATTGAGCGACTTCGCGGCGGAGGCGAGCGCCGCATCGTCGGGCTTCGGCAGGTTGCGGCGGCGCAGCTCGCGGTCGAGCATCTCCTTCCCGAGCCGCGCCGAGGTGCTCTGCTCCTCCTGCCGTATCCACTGGCGGATCTTGTGGCGCGAGCGGCCGGTACGCACGTGCGACAACCAGTCGCGGCTCGGGCGCGCGCTCGGCGAGGTGATGATCTCCACCGTGTCCGAGTTCCGGAGCTGCCTGGAGAGAGGTGCGATTCTCCCGTTCACCCGCGCGCCCTGGCAGTGGATGCCGACCTCCGTGTGCACCGCGAAGGCGAAGTCTATCGGCGTGGCTCCCTTGGGGAGCTGGATGACGTCGCCTGTAGGCGTGAAGACGAAGATCTCGTCCTGATAGAGATCGAGCTTCAGGAACTCGAGGAACTCGTCGGGCGTCTTGGCGTCGAGCTGCAGCTCGAGCACCTGGCGGAACCAGCCCAGCGCCCTATCCAGCTCGTCGGCGCTCTTGGCGTTCTCCTTGTACAGCCAGTGCGCGG